>Ga0154300_111_pt1 | contig 18963 bp, 16 predicted proteins | sample RifGroA1_FD_105594 | JGI IMG/M metagenome (GOLD analysis project Ga0154300, IMG submission 105594) | Candidatus Woykebacteria bacterium GWA1_44_8 | reverse complement strand
GCTGGCGACAGTAGAGTTCGCCCGCCATGTAGCCAAATTGGAAAAAGCACATACCACCGAAATCGATCCCAAAACGCCGCATCCGGTGATTCATATTATGCCGGAGCAGGAAAAGCTTTTAATTGGGCGGGAATATGGCGGGACAATGCGACTAGGGGCATTTCCTTGTAAATTAGCGGCAGAAACAGAAGCCAAACGAGCCTATGGCCGAAACGAGGTTTACGAGCGTCATCGTCACCGTTATGAATTAAACAATCATTACCGCGAAACATTGGAGAAAGCAGGTTTGGTTGTTTCCGGTACGAGCCTAAACGGTAAATTGGTTGAAATGATCGAATTACCCAACCACCCATTCTTTGTTGGTACCCAGTTTCACCCCGAATTTAAATCCCGACCTTTGCGTCCGCACCCACTTTATTTGTCTTTTGTTGAAGCGTGTTTAAAAAAGTAAACCTGAAAAAAAAAGAACTCCCTGCGGAGGGCAACACAGGGAGTTCGGGGTATTAAGTTGAAGCTAACTTATGCACATTCTTTGAGTTTTAAGACTCACGAAATGGCACAATATTGTTATCAGAAACAAACGTAAGTGTCAACAAGCAAGCATCATTTTTACTGGCAAGACAGTTTATTTTACACTATACTGGTTTCAGTGAAGTCGGGGAAAGTAGGTTTTTGGAGGTCGAAGCGATTTTTTTCAGCAAGGGAGAGGAGTTTTAATATGGCTGCTACCCCTGCCAGGTTTACCCCCTTCTTATTGGTTAGATAGCGAATGAATTGGAGCTTCTTGATATCCTTTTGGGAATATCTTCGCCGGTTTGTCTTTGTTCGAGCAGGGACAACTAGGCCTTCATTTTCATAAATCATCAAAGTTCGAGGGTGGACCCCCATAATTTCAGCGGCGACAGAGAGGGTAAATAATGGTTTGGAATCGTCTGATTTCATAAGTAAATCTTTAATCAATACTACAATATAATATAACAACGCAACATTCTGCAAGGGCCAATTTTAATCTTAGGGGTGACAAGACAAGCCTGGTTGATTGTTGCGTTTCTACTTTTTCTGTTTATAATTTATTTAGTTAGTTATGTTGTGTGTTAAGCCCGTTTAAGTGCCATAACGGGCGTATTTTAAGCGGGTGACGAGGGTAACACACAACGGGAAAGCTCTGCGGAAAGGCAGAGCTTTCTTTATAATTATCAAGTAACCCCTTGACAAATCCCCTACCATTTTATTACAGTATTATTGTAAGATATTCTATCAATCTTACACTCATCCATACCTGCCAAGGTAGACTTGGCTAGGAAGTTGGACTTCCTGCCCCAAGCTATATATCACTTCACTAAAGTTTCGCGGTGTCTACCCCGCAGAAGCTTGCTGAAGTGGGGTTGACAACCAAGCAAACCAGGTGTATTTTAAAATCCAGCTTTCGAAAGGAGGTGAAAATCAGTCAGCAGCAAGCAGTGAGCAGCAAGCATCGTAAGTCCTAGCTTTCTGCTATCTGTTATCTGCTCTCTGTCGCTATGGCGATGACAACGCAAGAAGCGGGAAGACGAGGCGGTTTTGCCGTCAAGAAGAAGTATGGTCCTTCCTTCTACTCGGAAATCGGCCGAAAAGGTGGCCAAGCAACAAAAAGAACCTACGGCCCCGAATTTTACTCCAAGATTGGAGAGAAAGGTGGGGAGGTAGTGAAAGAAAAGCACGGACCAACCTTCTACTCGGAAATCGGCAAGAAAGGTGGCCGCACCCGAGCCCGCAAACAAATGGAGTTTGAGTTTTAGGAAGTTAGATTTGACTTTAGTGTTTAGCAGCTTTACCCTTGGTTGCTAAACTTACCTGCCAGTAGGTAGGTATGCCCCCGATATAATCGGGGGAGGAATTATCAGATTAAGACCGACAAAAAATTATTTTAATGTCTCTTCCCAAACCTTCTCCTCCTTTTGCCCAAGATTACATCTCGCCATCGTTTCTCTAACAAGATATAATCATCTTCGAGGGTCTCGATGATTGTTTCTCTTCGAGATATAATAGATCCTTATGTTTAAACCAGTTGTGCCAAAGGTAGATTTCCCCGCTCTTGAGCGTGAAATAATAAAGCATTGGTCGAAAAAGGGTATTTTGAAGAAATATCTTAGCAGAAATTCGAAATCAAGTAAGCACTTCTCATTTCTTGACGGTCCGATTACTGCCAACGGTCCTATGGGCGTTCATCATGCGTGGGGAAGAACGTATAAAGATCTCTGGCAGCGGTTTTTTAACATGAGAGGGTACGCTCAAAGATTTCAAAATGGTTTCGACGAGCAGGGTCTTTGGGTTGAGGTTGAGGTGGAAAGGGAACTTGGTTTAAAAACCAAAAAAGATATCGAAAATCTCGTCCCTAGCAAAGTCTCTGAAAGTATTGCTAAGTTCGTCGATTTATGTAAAGAAAGAGTCAAAAAATACTCGAATATTCAAACAGAACAAAGCAAACGTCTAGGCTATTTTATGGACTGGGAAGACTCTTACCACACCTCTTCAGATGGAAATAACTACGCCATTTGGCATTACTTGAAGAAAGTTTTCGAAAAAGGCTGGCTTTATAAAGGCCGAGACACCGTGCCTTGGTGTCCCCGTTGTGGTACTGCAATCTCCCAGCATGAGATTCTAACCGAAGAATACCAAGAATTAACTCATAAATCGGTTTATTTCAAACTATCAATTAAATCGGGGGATTTTGCCGTCGCCTCTCTTCTTGTTTGGACCACTACTCCTTGGACAATACCAGGAAACGTGGCTGTTGCGGTTCATCCAGAGAAAAACTACGTTCTAACAGAAGATAATTTAATTGTAATTAAGGAAAGAGTTAAAGCCTTAGGATTGAAAGCCAAAAAACAACTTAAAGGAAAAGATTTAGTAGGCTTAATATACGACGGTCCATTCGATGATCTGAATCGAGTTAGCAAGGAGCTAACAGGATACACTCACAAAGTAGTTGGAGCAGAAGAACTAGTAACAGAAAGTGAGGGAACGGGTTTGGTCCACATAGCACCCGGAGCTGGGGAAGAGGATTTTAAACTTGGAAAAGAGCAAAGCCTTCCAACAATTGAATTGATTGGCGAAGACGCTACTTATATAGATGGGCTTGGTGAGTTTTCTGGAAAAAACGCTAAGGAACACCCAGAAATAATTCTTGATTACTTAAAAAAACATGAGAAAGGGAAGTTTTTCTTTGGAGAAGAAAATTACACCCACCGTTACCCTGTTTGTTGGCGCTGTAAAACCGAGTTGGTTTGGCGAGTGGTGGATGAGTGGTATATAGCGATGGACAAGCCATCGAAGTCAAAAGTTAAAAGTCAAAAGTCAAAACTTACCGAAAAAACATATCGGGAGCAGATGAAGGAAGTTATAAAGAACATTAATTGGATTCCAAAGTGGGGTTATGAGAGGGAACTTGATTGGTTGAACAACATGTCCGATTGGTTGATCTCCAAGAAGCGTTACTGGGGACTAGCTTTGCCAATTTGGGAGTGTCAAAAATGTGGAAATTTTGACGTTATTGGTTCAAAAGAAGAATTGAAGGAAAGATCAGTTGAAGGTTGGGAAAAATTTGGTGATAACACCCCGCATCGTCCGTGGATTGACGAGGTGAAGATCAAATGCAGTAAATGTAGCGAGTCGGTGAGTCGAATCTGCGATGTCGGTAATCCTTGGCTTGATGCTGGGATTGTTGCGTTCTCTACTTATGTCGATCCAAAAACTAATAAAGTTAGTTATTTAACTGATAGAGCATATTGGCAGGATTGGTTTCCGGCCGATTTTATTACCGAGTCTTTCCCCGGTCAATTTAAAAACTGGTTTTATTCGCTTATCGCTATGAGTACTGGTTTGGTGAATCAGGCTCCTTTTAGAAATCTTCTTGGCCACGGTTTAGTCAAGGACGAAAAAGGGGAAGAGATGCACAAAAGTAAAGGCAATTCGATTGAATTTAACGAGGCAGCTGAAAAAATCGGGGTTGATGTCATGCGTTGGATCTATGTTACCCAGAACCCTGAGTATAATCTGAATTTTGGCTACCACCTGGCGGATGAAGTAAGGAAAAGATTTTTCTTGATTTGGTGGAATGTTTATAACTTTTTTATTACCTATGCCAATATTGATAAGTGGGGTCCTAGCGATAAATTTGAGCCGAATAAACTAACAAACGTCTTGGATCTCTGGGTTATTTCACGCCTACAAGGACTGACAAAAACCGTCTCTGGTCGCTTGGAAAAATACGATTCTACAGTTGCTCGTGAGATCGAAGCTTTCGTAATCAACGATTTATCAACTTGGTACGTGCGTCGAGGGAGGGGAAGAGTGGGGCTGGCTGCTCCGGGCGGTGATAGTAAGAACGATGCCTACGGAACGCTTTATTATTGTTTGACAACCTTGTGCAGCCTCACAGCACCTTTTGCGCCCTTTATCAGCGAGGAAATGTACAAAAATTTGACTGGCGAGGAGTCGGTTCACTTAGCTTCTTTTCCAGATTACGAGACAAAACTGATTGATAAAAAACTTGAAGATCAAATGGGACAAGTGCGAAGTTTAGTAGAGGCTGGCCACGCTTTAAGGAAGGAAAAAGGCGTCAAGGTTAGACAGCCATTGGTGAGCTTTACTTACGGTAAAAAAACTACCCGCTTGCCGGATGGACTTGAAGAACTGTTAACGGCAGAGTTAAACGTAAAGAAGGTGGAGTACGATTTAAAGGCTGATCCATCATATGACTGGGAAATCACTGCCCAACTTAAGGAAGAAGGCGAAGCACGGGAACTTATTAGGCTGATTCAGGAGAAGCGAAAGGAAGCTGGCGTTTCCTTCGACGAGCTGATAATTGCCCATCTTCCCTCCTGGCCAAAAAATTTTGAAAGATTGATAAAGCAGGAGACCTTGACGAGAGAATTAATTCTCAGTAATAAGATTAGTATCAAAAAATTAACGAGAAACTAAGATGATCCGCAGTCTCTTCGGTCTTTTCAAGATCGATCTATTACTTTTTCTTCCAGCGGTTTTTATATCAAGCGTTGGGCTGTTGATGATTTACAGTATTTCTTTTGATTCAGACCCTTCCCTTTTTATCCGCCAACTTGCCTACATCCTTTTCTCCATTTTAGTTTTCCTGGTCATTTCCAAGCTGGACTTTAAAACCATCAGCCATCTTTACCCTGTTCTTTATATTTTGCTTATTTTTATTTTGGTTCTGACATTTGTTATCGGTGTGGAGACTAGAGGATCAACTCGTTGGATTGATTTAGGATTTGTCAATCTCCAAGGGTCTGAGTTGGCAAAACCTGTACTTGCCTTGGCACTAGCGTCAGTCTTAGCCAAATACCCACCGATAACCGTAAAGAATTTTTTTCTTGCGCTAGTTTTGGTAGCTGTTCCTACTCTGCTTGTTTTTAGCCAACCTGATTTGGGTAACAGTTTTATTTTGGCCCTGCTTTGGATCTTTATGGTTTTTATTGCGGGAGCAAATATTTTTTACTTAGCAGGACTAGTAGCTAGCTTATTGGTAGCTGCGCCTCTTCTTTGGCAGTTTTTGAAAGATTATCAAAGGGTGCGGATTTTGACATTTTTAAACCCTAGTCTAGACCCGCAGGGGGCAAGTTACAATATTGTCCAGGCTCTAATAGCTTTGGGCAGCGGCCAACTAATCGGCCGAGGTTTGGGTCGGGGGACCCAATCCCGCCTCAACTTTTTACCAGCTGAGCGAACGGATTTTATTTTCGCTTTTATCGGCGAGGAGCTAGGTTTCATTGGTATCGGTTTAGTCATTACCTTAACTGCCTTTTTGATCTGGCGGCTTCTGCGAATTGCGACAACTACCAAGGCCAGAGAATCTTCACTTTTTACTTTTGGGGCAGCATTTATCTTATTTTGCCAGTTCTTTGTCAACGCGGGGATGAATATGGGGATTTTGCCGGTCACTGGAGTAACCTTGCCGCTGGTTTCTTTTGGCGGAAGTTCCGTCTTTTCAATGTTTGTTTTACTAGGGTTGGTCCAAGCTGCACAAAAACAAGGAGAAAAGAACTTGGGTAGGGTTGATACAGTTTGACCTGTTGACAGATGTCGTTCAAGGACCTATATTAGTTAAACAACTGCTTAGTGAAATTTGAGGCAAAATCAGATGAAGTATGCGGTTATAAGAACTGGTGGAAAACAGTATAAGGTAAGTGAAGGCCAAACCTTGACAGTTGAGAAGTTGGCGGCTGAAAAGACTAAGCCTGTAGATTTTAAGGAGATTCTGCTTTTGGTTGAGAACGGCAAGGCAAAAATTGGCCAACCAACCTTAAATGCGAAAGTGCAAGCGACTGTCGTTGATCAAATCAAGGGCAAAAAAATCGATGTTTTCAAATTTAAAGCGAAGACTGGTTACCATCGTAAGGTTGGTCATAGGCAGCAGCTGACGAAGGTTTTAATCGAGAAAATTGGAGCTTAAAAAAATGACAACTATTTTAAATTCTAAGCACGAAATCCGAAATTCTAAACAAACCACAAATCATAAAATTACAAATTCCAAACGGTTTGTGATTTGAAAAATTAGAATTTGGAGCTTGTTTAGGTAGTCAGAGGTGGACGCAGGTCGCGAAGCGACCTATTTAGAGATTGTAATTTGGGATTTACCGACCGAAGGGAGGTATAGGTGGCTCACAAAAAAGCAGGTGGTTCAAAAGCAAGACAAGGCAGTAATTTAATTGGTAAGAGACTAGGGGTAAAAATTTATGCTGGTCAGTCTGTTTCGCCGGGGCAAGTAATTATTCGACAAAAGGGAAGTGTTTTTCACGCCGGAGAAGGTGTTGGTGTCGGTAGGGATTTTACCTTGTTTGCAGTTAGAAAGGGAGCCGTTTCGTTTCGTGATAGGATGGGTAAAAGGTTAGTTGAGGTTAAATCTGCTGAGAGGTGAGTATGGCTGAAGTAGAAACAGAATCTGTTGAGATTGATATTGATATCTTACAACCCAATCCTCTGCAACCGCGCGGGCAGCTTTTGCCCGATTCTTTGGTTGAGTTGGCCGAATCCATCCGTGAGCACGGTATTTTGGAGCCTTTAGTGATTGCTAAAACCCCCGCTGGTTATCAGATAATTGCCGGCGAGCGGCGTTGGCGAGCGGCAAAATTAGCTGGGCTGACAAAATTGCCGTGTGTTGTGCGTGAAACTAGTCCCCAGGGGATGCTGGAAATGGCCCTTGTGGAAAATGTTCAGCGGGTGGATCTAAACCCAATTGAACGTGCCCAGGCTTACAGAAGGTTAATTGAAGAATTTGGCCTCGCTGCCACGGAAATTGGTCAGCGGGTTGGTAAAAGCGGACCTTATATTTCTAACACCTTACGGCTGCTCGAGCTTCCCGATGCTTTGAAAGACGGTTTGCTTTCCAACGCAATAACTGAAGGCCATGCCAAAGCCATCCTTGGTTTGGAGGATATCAATTTGATGATTGTTGCCTACAAAAAAGTCTTGGCAGATAACCTCGGAGTACGGTCCACTGAAGAAATGGTTCGGCGGATGAAAGCCCAGGCAGAAATTAAGCCAAAGACAAAACGGGAGTACGAACACACGGAAGATGTAGCTCGGATGGAAGAGGAAATCGCTACTTCCACTGGTTGCAAAACTAGGCTTTATCGTTCTGCCAAAGGCGGTCGGTTACTTTTAATCTTTTCTACTGGAGAACAGCTAGATCTGATCCACAAAAAACTAATGTCCTAAACTTCTAATCAAGGGTAAGATATCTATTTCACAAAAGTAATTTTCGGAAGCGGCCAATAGCGCAGCCAGGCCTTGCCAATAATTGATTTTTTGGGGAGGGGTCCCCATTCCCGAGAATCAAAGCTATGGGTACGGTTATCACCAAAAACAATGTAAGAATCGTCTGGCACTTCGACCACCTTACCTTCCCGAAGATATGAGCCTCCAGCGAGCGGTTCCATTATTTGATAAGGTTCGGATAAGGTAAAGCCTTGGGGAGCTTGCGAATTGAAAATCACAATATTGCCGTTTTTGATTTCCATCTTTTCGCCTGGTAGGGCAATTATTCGCTTGATAAAATCAACATCAGGGTTGGTGGGCGCTTTAAAAATGACTACATCGCCTCGTTTTGGTTCGCCAAAACGATAGCTGATTTTGTCAGTCAAAATATATTCCCCGTCATGAAAATTTGGCTCCATACTGGCGCCTCGGACTTGGTGGGGCTGGAGGAGAAAAAGATAAACCACAACAAAAATAGCAGCGGCTACCACTATTGTTTCAATTATATCGACGAGTGTCGACCAAAGAGAGGATCCGTTTTCTTCTTTCATCAGAAAAGATTACTGCTCTTAGTATAAGGTTTAGACAAATTGCGATGCAAGGGACAATTTGGTAAAATGACAAATTGAAAATGCTTGGATCCGTAGCTCAGTGGCAGAGCGTACGGTTCACCCCGCCTGCCAAAGCACGCATAGCTCAGTTGGTTAGAGCGCTTCGTTCACATCGAAGAGGTCTCTGGTTCGAGTCCAGATGCGTGCACCAGGTTTGCGGCGGGCAGGTCCGTAAAGTCAGAGGTTCGAATCCTCTCGTATCCACCACGGTTTATTGATTCGCCAGCAAATATTTGCTTGCCAGCCCCTTGCTTTTTTGTTATATACTAGTTAATGGCGGAGCGTTTTAGAGGGTTAGCATTGACTTTTGATGATGTTCTTTTAGAGCCAGCAAAATCTGCGGTGTCTCCTCGCGAAGTAAAAGCGGCCAGCTTTGTTACTCAAAGAATAAAAATTAATATTCCGATAATTTCGGCGGCGATGGATACGGTGACCGAAGGGGCGACGGCAATTGCTCTTGCCAGGCTTGGTGGTTTGGGAGTGATCCACCGTAATTTTTCGATCGAAGACCAGACTAAAGAAGTACGGAAGGTAAAAAGGAGTGAGTCTTGGATCGTTAGTGAGCCGATTACTTTGCCACCAGAGGCAAGTATAGCTGCGGCGAAAGAATTGATGAATTTCCATGGAATTTCGGGTATCCCCATCGTCAACAATAGCAGGCTTAAGGGGATCGTAACCCAAAGGGACTTGTGGCTGGAGACTGATTTAAACAAAAAGGTGAGTGAGGTGATGACCAGTGAGGGGTTGGTAACCGCTAAAGTCGGGATCGGTCTGGAGAAAGCAGAGAAGATTTTGCAAAAACACAAGATTGAAAAATTGCTGATTGTGGATAGCAAAGGAAACTTAAAAGGACTAATTACCTGGCGCGATTTAGTTAAAATGCGGGAATACCCAAATGCTTCTAAGGACGACAAAGGTCGGTTGTTGGTAGCAGCAGCGGTTGGGGCTGCTGAAGAAATGCTGCCTCGGGCGGCTGCGCTGGTACGTGAAGAGGTTGATATTTTGGTAATTGACACTGCCCACGCTCATCACAAAAATGTTCTAGACGCTGTTCCAATTCTTAAAAAAGCTTTCCCGGCAGTTCAGGTGGTTGTTGGTAATATTGCTACCGCTCAAGCTGCGATTGACTTGATCAAAAGGGGCGCCGATGCAATCAAGGTGGGGATCGGTTCTGGTTCTGTCTGCACCACTCGAGATATTGCTGGCGTTGGTGTACCGCAGTTTACGGCTGTTTTAGAGTGTGCAAAAACTGCTAGGCTAGCGAAAATCCCGGTGATTGCCGACGGGGGTATTGTTTACCCAGCCGATATCGTTAAGGCACTTGTTGCTGGGGCAAGCTGTGTTATGCTTGGCAACATGCTAGCGGGGACTGATGAAGCACCAGGGGAGCTGATTATTAGTTCTGATGGCCGCCGCTACAAAAAATATCGTGGCATGGGTTCCCTGGAGGCGATTAAAACACGGGGCACCGATCGTTATTTTTCCAAAGAGGTGCCAGAGGGGATCTCTGCCAAAGTACCGTATAAAGGATCGGTGTCTTTGGTCGTTAAAAAACTTCTTGCTTCTTTCCGGACTGCCTGCGGTTACTACGGTGCCGCAAAGATAGAGGACCTTTGGAAAGTGAGGTACCACCAAATTACCAACGCTGGTCAGCGGGAAAGCCACCCGCACAGTGTCGCTACCGACGCCGAGGAAGAGTCCTTTCACTAAAGTCTTTCTTTTTTCACTAGCGCTTGATTCTAATAGTAACCTTGAGGCCTGTAAGCTTCTTGTCTTGGTTGTTTCAAGACAGTATAATCGCAAGATTACATCTCGCGCTTGTTTCTCTAGCGAGATATAATGGGCGGTTTATGGAAAACGGGAAAGTAGTTATTAAGGTAGAAAATCTAGCCAAAACATACGAAGACACGGTTGCAGTTGATAACATTTCCTTTGAGGTGGGCGAAGGGGAGATTTTTGGCTTGCTTGGACCAAACGGCGCCGGCAAGACTACTACTTTAGAAATTATCGAAACTTTGCGCCAACCAAGTTCGGGGAAAATCGAGGTTGATGGCCTGGACATTGTTCACCATTCCTGGGAGATTAAAAGCAGGATTGGAGTTCAGCTTCAAGAGGCTGGATTTTACCCAGATTTAACCTTGGTAGAGCTACTCAAAATGTTTGGCGGCCTTTACCAGGTGAGAGTGAATCCGATTGCGGTTTTGCGGCGCTTTTCCTTGGAAGAAAAGAAGAAAAGTTTTTGGCAAAAGCTTTCCGGTGGCCAAAAACAGCGCTTTTCTATTGCTACGACGCTAATTCACGATCCAAAAATCATATTTCTTGATGAACCTACCACCGGTTTAGACCCACAGGCAAGAGTAAATCTTTGGGACGAAATCCGCAAAATGCACAAAGAAGGTAGAACAATAGTTTTGACAACCCATTATATGCAAGAGGCAGAGGAGCTTTGCGATCGAGTTGCGGTGATGGATCAAGGCAAGATCATTAAAATCGGAACCCCGCACGATCTAATCGAAGAGCTTTTAGCCTCCGGTTTTAAGCGAGATCAAGAAGTTAAAAAAGCGACTCTTGAAGACGTGTTCCTACATCTAACCGGTCGCCACTTGCGGGAGGAGTCACCGTCGTGAAGAAACGTTCGCCAAATCAGCTAAAACCATTTTTAGCGATTGCTTATTATTCACTTAAAGCACAGCTACGTAACCGGGCAACTGTATTTTTTGGTTTTGTTTTTCCATTGATGTTTATCGCGATTTTTGGTTTGTTTGGTAGTAATAGTCTGAATGTTTCAATTGGCATACCAGCTGATCAACAAAATGGACCAGTTTATCAAGCCCTTTCGGGTATCAAAGCAGTCAATATTGTTTCGGGGAGCGAAGATGAACTCGATGATAAACTCACCCAAGGAAGATTGGCCGGAGTTTTGTTGTCAGATAAAGGGGTAGCCAATCCTAGACTCTTTATTTCCCAGGCAAATGCTCAACAAGCGGCCGCCGCTAGCAGTATAGTTTCCGGAGTGGTTGATAAGCTAAACTTGCGGGTGGCAAATATTCAAAATCCGCCGATAAAGTTGGATATTGAAGAAGTCTCTGGCCGCACCTTTCGGTTTATTGATTTCTTTTTGCCGGGGATGATTGGTTTTGCCCTTCTTTCGACCGCTATTACTAGTACCGCTTTCGGTTTAATATTCTTGAAGAAAACCTTGGTTTTGAAACGAATCTTTGCTACTCCCACTAAAGGCTTGACGATTTTGTTTGGCCAGGGCACAGCGAGGTTAGTGGTTGTTTTGGCTCAAACTTTGGTGATTGTCTTGGTTGGTATCTTGGCTTATAAATTTTCGTTAGTTCACGGAGCGCTTACTCTTGCCGAAATGTTGGTTCTTTCGGTTATTGGGTTGATTTCCTTTCTGGGTTTTGGTCTTTTTATCGCCGGGATTGCCGCGGATGAAAACACAGCTGCGCCAATTGCCAACTTGGTTACCCTGCCACAATTTTTAGTCGCCGGGACATTTTTCCCGATCGACGCTTTGCCTTCCTGGGTTCAGCCGGTGGTAAAACTACTGCCTTTATCCTTTTTTAATACAGCAATGCGTAAAATCACTGTTGAGGGCCATTTTCTTGATCAGATGGTTTGGGAGCTAGTTGGATTAGCCGTTTGGGCTGTAATTGCCTACATTGTTTCTTCTCGAACCTTTCGTTGGGAGTAGTTCAGAAAGCAGAAAGCAGAGATCAGGTGATGACATTGTCCGTTTTAGAACCTCAAAGTTACTGTGTGATAAAATTAAGGAAATGAGAGTAGCGGCTGTTTTAGTTTTAACCATTTTCGTTTTCCTCGTTCCAATTCAAGTCCATGCCTCCGAAGATTGGGTCATTAACAGTTTCCAGGCGGACATAGACATTTTAGAGGACGGTCGGGTACAAGTGGTCGAGAGTATCAAGGCCGACTTTGGAAATCTACAAAAACACGGGATATTCCGCGACATACCAGAGGTTTACGAGCGTACTGGTGGCGGAAAACATTACACGAAGCTAGAAGTAAAGATTGTAAAAAATAACGGTGCCAACACTCCTTACGAAATCCTTAAAGAAAATGGTTACGCTCGTTTAAAGATTGGCGATTCGGATGAAACCATCACCGGAGTGCAAAACTACACTATCGAATACTTGGTAAGTGGTGTTCTAAAAAGCTTCGAAGACCATGACGAGCTTTACTGGAATGCTACAGGTGACCGTTGGCCGGTTCCAATTGAAAGTGCCAAGGCAACAGTAACTTTACCAAGCGGTCAAGTAGGTCAAATCACTTGCTATGAAGGGCCGCGTGGCGCCCAGGATTTATGTGACTTTCAAGAGCCAATTGGTAATGAGGCAAGCTTTGAAGCTAGTCGGTCTCTGTCTCCGGAAGAAGGATTAACCGTGGTCGTTGGTTATCCCAAGGGTTTAGTACCAATTATCGTCGTCCCGCCGCCAAAAAGTGTTTGGGATACCATGTTCACCTCATGGAATTTTGCCGCCTTCGCTCTTTCGTTAAGTTTTAGCGCCGGCTTCGCCTTTTTTCTTTGGTGGCGAAGAGGCAGAGATTACTGGTGGCGGGCTCGCTTTCTTTATGACCCGCAGGCAAAACATGAGGTCCGCCCGCCTGGCGCCCACGAGCAAATCGTTGTCGAATACACACCGCCAGAAAAATTACGACCAGCAGAAATTGGTACTTTGGTTGATGAGCGGGCTGATACCCTTGATGTCTCGGCGACCATCATTGATCTAGCAACACGAGGGTTTCTAACGATTTCAGAAGAAGCAAAGAAATGGCTGTTTGGTAGGACCGATTATATTTTGACCAAAACAAGCACAGACGCAAAGGCGCTACTTCCTTACGAGCAAGAACTGAGGAGTCGGCTTTTTGAAACGGGAGATGTGGTTAGTATCTCGTCGCTGAAAACGAAATTTTATGAGGATTTAAAGGTGGTTAAAGATAAACTATACGAAGACATGGTTAATAAAAAATTTTTCTACGAAAATCCAGAAAGCGTCCGGCGGAAATACTTATTTGTTGCAATTGGCGTGGGTGTTCTTGGAGTGTTGATTCTAGTCTTAGGATTTGTTTTAGTGTTTAGTCTGCTTGTAGCGATTGGGGCGGGGTTAGCAATTGGGGGGATATTTTTACTCATCGTTTCGCAGATAATGCCGAGAAGAACGGCCGATGGCCATGAAATGTGGCGCAGAACAAAAGGTTATGAACTTTTTATCAGTACTGCCGAAAAATACCGGCAAAGATTTTTTGAGAATAAAAACATGTTTAACGAGATTCTTCCTTACGCGATCGTTTTTGGCCTGACCGAGAAATTTGCTCAAGCTTTTAAGGATATGGGGATAGAGCCACCTCAACCCGCTTGGTATTCGGGGACTGCACCCTTTAACGCTGCTCTATTTGGCGCAAGTATTTCTAGTTTTTCCAGTTCTCTATCCTCAGCAATGGCTTCCGCTCCAGGTGGAAGTGGCTTTTCCGGTGGCGGCGGTTCCTCCGGCGGCGGCTTTGGAGGAGGAGGTGGAGGGAGTTGGTAAGACAATTATTAAAATCTTTCTGACATGACTAGTATTCCTCAAGGGCAAACAGCTCACATCAACACAGATTCTGTAATGCTGGAAGGTAGTTTGATAATTCCCGATAGGGCGCGAGGAGTGGTTATCTTTGCTCACGGAAGTGGGAGTGGTCGGCACAGTCCCAGAAATAAATTTGTTGCCGAAAAGCTGCAGGAGGAGGGGGTTAGTACTTTACTTTTTGATCTTTTGACTGAAAAAGAAGACGAAGTTTACGAAACCCGTTTTGACATCTCTCTTTTGACCAAACGGTTAATCGCCGCGACAAAATGGCTGGAAAATCAACCAGAGGCAGCTAATCTCAAAATTGGTTATTTCGGTGCGAGTACTGGAGCAGCAGCAGCGCTTGCATCAGCTGCCAAATTTGGTTCAGAAATTGCTGCTGTTGTTTCCCGTGGTGGCCGGCCCGACCTGGCTTGGGATTTATTGCCAAAGGTCAAAGCACCAACGTTGTTAATTGTAGGTGGCGAAGATGATGTGGTTATCAAACTCAATAAAAAAGCTCTACAGGAGATTAAATCAGAAAAGAAATTAGAAGTGATCCCTGGTGCAACCCACTTATTCGAAGAACCAGGAGCGTTGGAGCAAGTGGCCCGATTAGCAACCGCGTGGTTTAAGCGGTGTCTCTCCTAGATCTTGCCTTGAGATCCGTTTCGACTTAGCCCCCGAGGATTTTAGTGGAGCTGAAAACCGCTGCTATTCCAAGAACAAAAATTAAAGCAAGTGGAATTTTCCGTTCTTCTGTGTGGGTTTCATGTAGTTCTGGAATAAGATCACTGGCTGCGATATAGAGAAAATGACCGGCAGCAAGAGCTAGGAAAATATAAAGATATTGTTCTATAAAGCTAGCAAAGAAAAAGGCAATTAAAGCTCCCGCTAATGCGGTGAGCGCGGAAAGAAAATTAAAGACGAGCGCTTTCGGTTTTGACAAACCATTGGCTAGCAATACTCCCATATCGGCAATTTCTTGCGGGATCTCGTGGGCGGCGACTGCCAAAGAAGTGATGATTCCAACGGGGATAGCGGTTAAAAATCCGGTTGTGATAACCACTCCGTCAACAAAGTTATGAACACCATCACCAAAAATCACCAAAAATGTGCTTGGTTTGGCACTTTCTTCACTAGAATGTCGGTGATGATGAAATATTCTGATTACACGTTCCGCAAAGAAAAAAGTAACGAAACCAACTAAAGCTGGTAAAAAAACATCCGCCTCACCAGCTTCGTTAACAGCCTCTGGGAAAAGGTCAAGGAAAGCAACCCCGATTAAAGCCCCAGCTGCAAAAGCGATTAAATAGCAAGCAAAGCTTTCGCTGATTTGTTTTTTGAGTAATAGTAGGCTACCACCAAACAAAGACAAAATACTGCCAATAAAGGTAAAAATTATGATGTAAGCTAATAATGGCATAAGATCGTTGACTTTAGAGTAACAGAAATCTAATCGATTGAAACAATATGGCACGGCAGAAATCTCTTGTCAAGGCAGTTTACGCCTTTTCATTCCTAAAAAAACCTGCTATTTTAATTGTTACTTGCCAGTAAACGATTTTTCTCCAGAAGAGTTTGATTTATGAGTCAAAAAAGAGCCCTAATTTCAGTCTTTAACAAAGAAGAGGTTGTTGAGTTCGCTAAAAATTTAGAAAACTTGGGTTGGGAAATTGTTTCGACTGGCGGGACTTCTCGATTTTTGAAAAGAGCAGGGATCAAGGTTACGCCAATCGAAAAAATAACCGGCAGGTCCGAAATTTTGGATGGAAGAGTAAAGACTATCGCTTATCAAATAGCCGCTGGCTTACTTTTCGATCGAAAAAAACCCAAACATCGCGCTGAAATCAAAAAATCAAACATCAAACCAATCGACATGGTAGTTTGCAGCCTTTACCCCTTTGAAAAAACAGTTTCGGGCAAACACAGCCTTGAAGAAGCGGTTGAAATGATTGATATTGGCGGAGTTACTTTGCTTCGGGCAGCGGCGAAGAATTACGAATATGTAACAGTAGTGACTGATCCAAAGTATTACCCATTGATCTTGAGAGAGTTGGAAAAAGTTGGTGAGGTCTCGTTAGAAACAAAGAAGCGTCTAGCCTCCAAAGTTTTTTGGAAAGTGGCTGATTACGACGCAGCAATTGATGTTTATTTAGCAAAACGATTTTGCCAGGAGGAAATTATCAAGTTAAATTTTTGTGAAGGTAAAAAACTTCGTTACGGCGAAAACCCTCATCTGGCAGGCTGGTTTTATAAGACCCAGGACCCAGCCGATCCTTTAGCTATTTCTGATTTTAAATTTTTACAGGGGAAAGAAGTTTCTTTCAATAACACCCTAGATATTTCTGCCGCTATTGATCTAATTTGCGAAATTGGTCAAGAGAAACCTTCCTGCGCAATTCTGAAACACGGGTCACCTTGCGGCGCAGCGACGAAAGACTCGATCCATCAGGCTTATCACTCAGCGTGGTACGAAGGCGACCCTCTAGCCGCCTTTGGTGGGATCGTAATTGTCAACCGGCTCGTGGACGAAAAGTTGGCAAGAAAGATGCTTTTCGATAGGGGTCAGAAGAAATTTTTTGAGGTACTTCTAGCGCCAAAAGTAGAGGTGGCTGCTTTAAATTTTTTTGGGGAAAGAAAAAACTTAATTATCCTAGAAAACCCCACTTTGGAGAAGCCAAAGATTAGGAAGGCTTTCGATTTTAAATTCGTTCGAGGGGGGATATTGAAGGGTGATTTTGATTCCAAAGTAATTTCCGAAAAAGATTTAAAGATTGTTAGTAAGCAGCGACCGACCAAAAAACAAATTGAAGATCTACTTTTCGCCTTCAAGATTGTTAAAGCTTCCCGTTCTAACGCAGTGGCGATTGCCAAGAACCAAACCTTAATTTCTTCTGGTGTTGGCCAGCAAGATCGAAAAGAAGCGTGTAAACTAGCCGTTTTTAAGAGTGCAGATCCTTCACGAGGTAAAAGTCAGCAAACGGCGATTGGCGCAGTTGCTGCTTCGGATGGCTTTTTCCCTTTTGCTGATGGCCCAGAAATTTTAATTAAAGCCGGTATTAAGGCTATAATCCAGCCTGGAGGCTCACTCCGCGACCAGGAAACAATCAATCTTTGTAATAGACACAAGGTTGCTTTGGTTTTTACTGGAGTGAGAGCATTTAAACATTAAAGGAGGACGATCGTGAAGGGATCGACTTACGAAGATGCTGGTGTGAATATCGCTCGGGGCGACGCGGCTAGTGCGGATGCTTTTCGACAGATGCAGCAAACCTTTGACGAGACGGTTGTGGTCGACACAGGTTTACCTGCAATCCAGTTGATAAAAGCACTCCGGCTTCCTGGACGGCCACGGCTTCACGCTACCGTGGATGGTGTCGGAACAAAACTACTTTACGCTGCCGCCTGTGGAATCCACGATACGGTCGGTATAGATCTAGTAGCAATGTGCGTCGATGATCACGCGCGTTACAATATCTACCCGATCTGCTTTGCAGCCTACCGGGGAACAAATACGATCGATGAAACCGTGTTTTCCTCGGTAACCAAAGGGGTGGTGGAAGGTTGTAAAAGGGCGGGGGTTCCTTACATCGCCGGTGAGACCGCCGAAATGCCCGGTTTCTACGCTGGTTCCCACTACGAGTTGGTTGGTGTGAGCGTAGGAGTTTACGAAGAAGGTGCTCTTCGCCACGGTCAAGATACTCGGCTAGGGGATCTTCTTGTTGCTCTTCCTTCCTTTGGCGGTGGTAGTAACGGCTTCAGTCTGATGCGCCATGTTTTTCCGCCCGAGAAAGTGGCAGCAAGGGAAAGCGCTGTGGGTCCTGAGGAGATTTTGAAGCCAGCCCCGATATTTACGAGGCCGGTTCTGAAAGCAAACCGGACGTATAAAACTATCCGGGGTTGGGCTCATATTACCGGCGGAGGTCTAGGTGAGAGGGGCAAGTTGGCTAGTTTGCTTCCATCGGGTTTTTGCGCCAGACTTGATCGGAAAAGCTGGCAAGTACCACCGCTCTTCCAAAAGGTCCAAGAGGCAGGGAGTATCTCTGACGAGGAGATGTTTTCGACTTTCAACATGGGCCTGATGATGATTGCTCCTGTCCAAAAAAGGCAGGCGGCCCAGGTGGTTCGTTTCTTCGAATCTTTGGGAATTTCGGCGGCTGTTGTTGGTCGGGTGGAGGAGCAAACGGGGGTCAATAAGATCGAAGTCGTCTGATATAACGGGGCAAGAGCATTCTTGCCCCAACTTTTTCTCTTGCTTGATACCTAATCCGTCTGCTAAACTATCCCCTATTAAATGGGAATCCCTTTTAAGCTAGCATACAACACAGCTGTTCAACTTATTGGTAAGGCTGTTACGGCTACTTCAACCCTTCTGATCACTTATCTTGTGGCCAAAAATTTTTCAATTGAAGGCTACGGAAGTTATACCGCCATCTTTAGCTACATTGCTTTATTCTATGTCCTTACCGATTTTGGTCTTAATGCCGTCTTTGTTCGAGAAGCAGGTAGCGATTCAGAAAAACAAAAGGAGTATTTCAAGGATTTACTAGGCTTACGATTGGTAACTTCCATCATCGTTGTTTTCGTGGCCACAGCAATTTTAGCTTTTACCGGCCACCCTGCGTTGGTTAAACTGGGAATAATTATTGCTTTGGGGCTGGTTGTTGCCCAATCATTTGCCACGACGGCTTTGGCTCTTTTTCAAGCCAGAATTCGCTATGATCAAGCAGTAATTGCTGATTCTTTTGGGGCGGTGGCCAATTTGATACTTGTTTACTTGGCTGCCTCCAATTTCAAAAGTATTTTGTTTGTTATTGCCGCATTAGTGCTTGGAGGTGTAGTGAGAGTATTGGTGGCCTTTTATATTGTCCGCTTCCAACTTGGTGGGTTGGCGGTGTCCTTTAATACAAGTTTTTGGCGAAGGTTACTTATAACCGCTTTACCAATTGGTTTAATTGCTATTTTCAGCCAATTTAACGCCCAGATCGATAAGCAAATCGTTCTTTTGGCTAATTATAAAC
>Ga0154300_101_pt1 | contig 20026 bp, 21 predicted proteins | sample RifGroA1_FD_105594 | JGI IMG/M metagenome (GOLD analysis project Ga0154300, IMG submission 105594) | Candidatus Woykebacteria bacterium GWA1_44_8 | reverse complement strand
TATTTATTCCTTTCCCGGATGGGTTAGGATGTTAGTCCTATAGGAGGTGTGGTGTATGCCACGCGTAGAGATCGTTGATGGACCCGGCATATGGGGCCTGGTGTTGGCCTTGTTCGACTCGATGCCCATAGGCAATTACAGTCGTCCGACCTACTTCAAGGTCCAAGAGAAGCCTGGGGATACGTTGCACGCCGAGGCTACAATCATTGGGTGCACCAAAGTACCAGGCCCCGAAGTCTGGGAGATCGTCGGTGAGATCAGACTTCACGGCACCTGGACCAAGTTCAAGGCAACATACTCCACGCCACTGCGGAGTGGAAGTATGGAGTACGGTCTCTAAAGCTTCGCGGGACACGTAACGTCAGCGTGAACCCAGGGTTATAGCGCTCAATTGAGTCGCCGTAACAACCCTGGGTTTTTCATTTCTTTGAAAAACAATAAAAAGTTCTAATACCACTTACTACTCGGGGCATTTATTTGCCCCTCAATTTTCCCGTCGCGCAGATACTATCTAAACGCTGACATTAGCAAGCTCCATCGTTCATAAAACTAACGAACCGGGATCGTTAGCCCATCGTTAACCACGTTCAAGACCCGGTCTTGAATTCGGCTAACTAGCTTGGCCGTACCTGAACGAGTTGGAAGTAATTGCCATCAACATCTTCGAAGGTGGCAATTAAACCATAGCCTTGCATATGGTAGACGTCTTTGATTTTTTTGACACCTGCCTCTTCCAGCTTTTTCGCTTCCTTTTCGATATCATCAACTTCCAGGTTGAAGATAATTCGATCTGGCTGGCTGCTTTTGCCTTTCACCTTAGAGTGGTCCATGATGTAAAGACCATTACCTTGCGCCATTTCAAAGCCATAAAGCTCTTCACCGCGCTCACCTACCTCCGCTTCTAAGTTGGACTTTAAACCTACCTTTCCTTGATAGAAGTGGGCTAACTTTTTTGCATCCTCGCTAAAGATGGTAAAGCTTTCCATGCCTTTAATCATATTTATCACCTCCTTCAGAATTAATCATAACCATATATAGATAATCATCTATATTATATATTGTCAACATAGAAAATTTAGCTTGAAGGAAAAGCACATTTTGGAAACTGCTAGTTAATAGGCAAAAAGCGGACAGTTACGGCAATTTTTGTGGGTTTGGTAATAGACATTACGACCTGCTTTGTATCTGCGCACTAATCTCCTTTTGGCTAGTTCCTTAAGATGAAAAGTAACCGTCGGCTGGCGCAGCACGGTTAGTTTAACTAACGAAGACACCGTGGTCTTTTCCCCGCTTTTCTTTAGATGCTCAAAGATATTAAAACGAGCCTTGGTCGACAAAGTCCGAAAGCAATACACACAATCGGCTTTCATACATATAGATAACCATTTATGCGATATTTTGTCAAGGAAGAAGCCATCAGCAGCAGTTTTCGAGGCGGTCCTCAAGGTCTTTTAGGGCTTTGCCCTTTTGTTTGCTGGTTATGGTTTCTCTGATTCTTTCTGCTGTCCCCCTCCTCCTAGCAGCAAGGTAAAAGAAAAGCAAAAGGAGGATTAAAACTCCGGCCAATCCGATTAGAAAAATTACAAATGAGACAAAAAGAACCCCATAAATTAGTAAAATACCAGCGTTAATCAAAACTATCCTAAAAAGCCAAAATCTTTTGATGTCCTTTTTCTTAAAGTAATCTTCTAGCTGGTACATTATTCCAACCACACTCATTCCAAGTAACACTGCCAAAATCTTTGTATCATATTTAAACCCTAGAACAAGCAGTGCTAAAAGCCAAAGCCAGGTGAGGGAAACGGCGTAGCAAATTGCACAATAGAAAACCTTAATTTTTTTGGTAACGACTGGTTTAAAGTAGGCAAGTAAGAAATAAAGAACGGTGATGGAAATTAAAACGCTAACTAAAATTGTTAGGGAAGAAATTTCCTTCCCAGCAGCAAAACTAGCCAGATTTTGTAGTTGCCAAGAAATAAAATCGCGAATTGGCCAAATCAGTGCCCCAATTAAAACCACGATTACTGTCCCCATCAAGGCCTTTACCAAGGCTTTGTTTTCTTTAGAGAGTTTTTCAAAGGTTTTAATATCTTTACCAGCCACTGCGGCTACTAAGATGACCAGAAGTGGCGCGACAAAAATAAAGTTGTACAAAACAAGATAGGCCAATCCTTTCAAAAAAGTCACACTGGTTGCCATCAGGGACAAAATGCCAAAATAAACTGCACCTGTACACGGCAGTTCAACAAAAGAAACGATCACCCCAGCAATCAATGCACCAAAAATCGTCGCTCGTGACAAATATTTCTGGATTAGTGGTTTTGTTCCGGCTGGAATCGCAAGCGTTGTTTTTTCTCCGCTCGCAGACGCAAAAGCATCGTTAAAATTCAAAAGGGCGAAAATAAAAAGGAAGATAGCAGCAACGATCTGGATCCATTCTACTTGGATCGGTAAGACTTGAATAAATTTCAAAATTCCAAGTCCCGCCAATAGATAGGCTATATAAACCGCACCGATGTAAATAAGCCCAATCAGTAAAAGTCTTTTCTTGGAAGCACTGATCCCCAAAAGGAAGGAAATCAAAATTATCAAAACAGCAATAGCACAAGGATTAATCGAATCAACCGCTGCCGTAGCAACAACCAGGGGCAAAGTAAGTCTTGAGTTTGGTGTTTTACAAACCGTTTTATCGACGCAACCAATATCTTGACTTTCAGCAGCCGGAATTTTTTTTGCTTCTCCGAGGGAAATTTTCAGCCCAATTGGATTTTTTAACTCAGTTTTAATCTCATTTTCCAACTCATCAGTTACTGGCCCCTCACCCATCAGGGACTTTTCACCAATAAAGATGAGGGGAACGCCAATATTTGTGGTGTCAAGACCATACTCGCTGGCAAAAGCAAAATAAGCGTTGCGGTTTTCCTGGGCCTTAGTTAGTTCCAGCTTTTCGAAAATAATTTTACCTTGATATTTTCTCTGAATATTATTTAAGAAAGGCTCGATCTTTTTGCATTCCAAACACGTTTCTTGGTAGAAATAAATTATCTGCGGCTTTTCCGTTGCCAAAGAAATGTTTGGCTTAGTAAAAAGAAAACCGACCCAAGCGGCAAGAAAAATAAAGCTAATTAATCCAAGTTTTTTGATTAAACTCATCAACGCTGAATTATATCACAACAGGTATGAATTAAATAAAGGGGGGTTATTTAAACTCAATAGTCTTGAGGATCAGATCGTAGTCTTCGACAATATCGCTAGAAATCGAAGCTCCGACATAGCGGTAGTTAATCCACACAACATGGTCTGTGCCGTTTTTGGTAAATCCGGTGTAGATTATACGAAAATTTTCCCCACCGGGCGGTAATCCCTTAAAATACACTTTTTCCGTCTGTTCACACGCTACCTCAACACTCTTCTTTGTGTCAAAGGTAAAACCTTCAAAACCGGTAGGTATTCCACTATAAAAATAAAAGGTAATCAGCGCTTCGTTATCATTAAGAACCACCTTATCGTTTACAGGGCCCAGGTTACCTTGCCAAGTTTCTGGGTATTTAAAAGAATAGTTGTATTTTGAATTTTCGTATGTCTTCCAAAGTTTGATTTCAATTTTATCGGCTTCGGTCAATGTCGAAGCGCAAGGAGTGGTAGCCTTGGTCGTTTCTTTCGCAGTTTCGTCTTTTTTGGCGGAAGGTGTGGAGGCTTTGGAGGTTGTAATCGGAGTAAACTCATCGGGTTTTAGTTGGAGGAGAAACCAAATTAACACTCCTAACCAAATTAAAATCACGCCGATTGCCACACCGACTAAGACATTTTTCCAGTTTATTTTCTTTTGTTCGGAATTTTCGGGCATTAACTCAATTATCTTTTATGAGTACACAACTGTCAACCTGATTAAAGCTAAGGTCCGTATTTATGCTTTAAGATTGGATTTTGGAACCTATAACTGTTGGCAGTCTTTATGATTACCTTCCAAATCGAGCAAAGAAATGTTGGCTGCACTTATTTGTTTAGAACCACCATTTGCTAAAATGACCTTCGCGTCATCCGTGGCGAAAAAAACCCAATGGTTTTGACCAATTGAACCACCCTCTGCCCAAATACAGATTATAGAGTTTGCTGAATCTGTTTTTAAAGTAGGCTTTGGATTATCTGGAATTTTAACTATGTAGGAGCTTTCAAGTAAATAGTCATAGTTACCACAACCGCCCGAAACGCTATAAATTTTGCTTACTTGTTCGTTTTTGCTCAGTAATACCGTCGTACATGCGGAAACAGCTGTGGCAATTGATCTGACATTTGACTCTGCTCTTTGATCTGCTTCATCGTTTTTTATTTTATTTATTTCTTCCTCTGAAAGCTGCTGTTCCAGCAACTCTTTTGCAGACTCGGTTGAAACTTTTGCGGGTGGTGAGGATAACTCTGGCTTGGGTTGGAGGAGAAGATAGATCAACAACCCTAAACCAACCAAGATTGTACCAATAATTACTCCGACCAAAACACTTTTCCAGTTTATTTCTTTTTTATCGGCAGAATCTTCAGACATTAATTTAAGTATAACAGATCCAATTTATGAATCGCTAATACGGATCAACCAAAATTTCGTTTGGTTTGCTGGGATTGCGGTAGCCGCCGGCGGTTGGATCATAAGAAGTAAGCGGCAGGGTGTAACTTTGGCCAGTTGAAGGTGAGCGTAAATCGCTTTCTTGCCCCATAATCGCATCGGAAAATTCATGTGAGGTTTTTTCTTGGACCTTGTTGCGATAATTCCAAGAATCCATCAAGGGGGATGAGTCGTTCGCCAAATCAGCCGCTGTTGGTAATCGCACTTTATCCATTCCACCGGCTTTTGATGGGTTAATGATCGTAATTGATTGGGCTACCCGCTCAAGAGTCGGCGCCCACTTTCCCCATTTATCCGGCGTGGTTTGAAAGGCGATAACCATACCCATAAACTGGCCATAGCCATTTAAAACTCCAGCGCTAGCTTTTGCTTTCAGGGTCTGCCCTGCCTTTTGGAAAGTAAAGGTTTTGGTTTTCATCCGCCAAACCAAACCAGTATTATTCGGGTCTTGAATTGATTCTTCGGACGATTCATTTATCACCTGCATATTTGTCCCCCCAACCGCCTGGACCATAAAACTAATGAATCCGTCCGGTGTCTGATACCCGTACCAACCCACCGCCACTGCTCCAGCCGCGCCGGTGTTGGAATCAGTTGGATCCATAATATCGATGCCGCTTTCGTTATCAGTAATCTGCCAACCCTGCGGCACTTTTGCGCCAAAGACAGCTCCTTTGTAAGCAACCAGTGTGTAGGGAAAGGTCTGGGGTTGTTCTGTAGATTTTGGTTGGTTTTTTTCCTTAGCAGCGCTCTTTGTAGCGGTTGGTGCAGTCTCTGTCTTTTGATGGACTCCCAAATAATACACTCCCCAACTCAAAGCAATTAAAACAATCGCCGCGGTGATAACTAAAGCAATTAGTAACGGTTTGTTCTTTGGCAGTTTTATGGGCAGCATATTTCTATCTTTAGTGTACAATAATTGTCTTTATTTTCATACTGTTCTTCAGGAGAAAATGCCGGGCCTATAAAATAGGCCTAAACCGCTTCCATAGTTGAAGGAGGTTTTGGGGTGATATTGTAAGTCACGCTAACTACCTCGGGAACCTTGGTGGTGAGTTGCGAAGCCAATTTTTCCAAGGTTTTAAAAGGAAGTTTTGTTGGATTGGCTTCTCTGGCATCAACGCTGTTCCAACATCTCACTTCAATCTGTAAGCCAAAAACTCTTTTACCGTTTCGCATACCGGTCACTCTATCTTTATGTAAAATTGCCATGTATTGAAAGGCTTTGATTTTTGCCAACTCCTCTTCAACGACCGCTGTCGCCACTCGCACAATTTCGATTCTCTCTGGCGTTACTTCGCCAATCACCCGGGCAGCCAGGGCAGGTCCGGGGAAAGGCTTTCTCTGATAAACCTCTGGCGGTAAACCAAGCGCTTTGGCCAACTTTCGTACTCCATCTTTCCGAAGCTGTATTAGCGGCTCAATAATTTTGTAGCCAAAGGCTTTTTGCGGATCAATGCCGAGTTGCTCAAAAACATTATGCTGCCGCTTTATCCCAGCGACTGTTTCGTCTACATCAGTTAGAATAGTTCCTTGTAAAAGAAACTTGGCCCCGCTTTTTTTGACTAGCTCCCCGAAAATCTTTTTATAAAAAGTTTGGGTAATTGCTTCTCTTTTTTCTTCTGGGTCTTCTATCCCCTTCAATGCTTTGAAGAAGCTCTCCTTCGCATCCACAAGTTCGGCTGGAACACTCAATTTTTTAAAACGGGAAATGACTCGTTGCGGTTCATTTTCTCGCATCAAACCATTGTCAATAAAATAGGTTTTGAGTCGCTTTCCCAAGGCCTTGTGCCCCAACAACGTAACCGTGGAAGAATCAACCCCACCAGAGAGTGCGTTGATTGCCAAACCATCTCCCACAATCGAGGTAATCTCTTTCATCTTTTGCTCAATGAATTCTTTAGGTTGCAGCTCACTTGCTTTTATTTCTTTAATCTTTATCTTTGCCTTCACTTTACTTCCACCAAATATTTCTCAAAATCTTTCACCTTTGCTGGTTTTTTGCCAGCTCCTGTCTCAATGGTAAAGCCTTCCAAATACTTTTTGTTCCGCTGATTTACCGCCCTCATTATAAACCACAAAAATATTTTCAACTTTTCTTAGGCTCATAACACGGTTTTAATCATATCAAACCAAAGTCTATGTCCCTCATCATTAGGGTGAAATCTATCACTACTATAAACATCTTCGTATTTTGAGAAATCCACAGGTGGTTTTAATGGACTGATATGTACAACATTTGGGTATTTACGTGCTTCTTCGGCGATTATCGAAGCATATTCTGGCGCTTTAAGCTTATAAATAAATCTTAAAGGTATTGGTATTATAGATGGATGAAAAACCCTACCGGGACCAGCAATAATTAGCTTGTCTGCTAATTTTGAATATTTCTCAAGCACTTTTTTTGTAGCATCTTCAAAATTTTTTAAGTTGGTGAGTCGCAGTAAATCGTTGGAAGAAACAATTAAAATTATTAGATCTTGCCTTTCTTGGGGGCCTTTTCCATTCAGAACATCGATCATTTTGGCACCGTTTTCTGCTTCATTTATAAGAGTTACTTTGTTGTTCTTAGCCAGATAGTTGGCTAATCGGCCGGCAGTACTTTTTTCAAAGCTATTTGCCCCAACCCCTGTTGCGATACTATCTCCACCAATAAATACCTTAAACTCTGGGTTGGAATTATCCCCAAGTTTTAAATTTTCTGTATAAACAGTCTTCGATAACTTGCCTCCTTTTTTGACGTAATAACCAAAAACAATTATCAAAGATACCACGTATATTAAGATCAAACCAAAGAAAATCAGCATAGATTTTTTCTTCATTGGAATTTTGTCATCTAAGTCTGAGTACCTGACACCTAAATTCAATTTCTTCTAAATCGAAATACTTTGGTTGTTTTGTCGCGGAAAATCCTTTTATACCCATCAATGTGTTTTTTGTTCTTCTTATTTTCTTAAGGATTTAATTTCTTCCAATCCGGATTTCTCCGCAGAAGCCTGTAAGCTTTTGTTTCATCATTAACTAAGTAAATCGCTCTGTCGATTACCAGTTCTTTTTTCACGTCTGCTTTCAATAAATCAAATTATAGAGAAAAGGCAAGTATTGGCGACAATTTTCAGGGTTGTCCAAACAGGCAAAATAAAAGATCGCCAAAAACCCGATTACTAAGACTAAAACAAGAAAGGCCAACACTACAAAAAGAAACTTCGTAAGAGGGGTGGTTTCGATATTCTTGAAGAGCGCAGATGATTCAGGGCGATTAAAAATTAGGCTTTCCCCCTTCCATTTCTTGTAGGTCACAAACAACCAAACAATAAATCCAATTACAAAAATCACCCCAAACAAAATATCAAAGAAAGCTATTAGAATTGAGAATATGGCTAAGGGTAAGATTACCACTATTCGTGGAAATACAGAGAAGGTATAGAAGTCTGGCGTTAATAAAAAATTCTTAAAGTTTTTCTCCATGTCTATTTTGTTTCCTGACCGACTAAATAATTTTAGTCAATTTTAAGTCATTTTCGCGTAGCCCTCTTTACATATTGTAAAACTTTTTGTTCGCCAGTGCAGCTGCCTTTTAAATCCTATCTTTGCGCGTCTCCCCTTTATAATTTAAAATAATGGCGATGACGGCGAAAGAAATTATTGACAAACTGCGTTCCAAAGCCAATCCGAAAAATGTTGAAGGGATGGCCCGTTTTGGGATAAACCCGGAAAACACCTTAGGGATTCCGATTCCGGTTTTACGAAAGACAGCAAAAGAAATCGGCAAAGACACCGCCTTCACCAAGGCTTCGGCGGTCAGGCACATCTTAGCACAAGAACTCTGGGATTCGGGTATCCACGAGGTAAAGATCCTCGCTGCTATGGTTGATGATCCAAAGCAGGTCACAACGACACAAATGGATTCTTGGGTGAAAGATTTTGATTCTTGGGATGTCTGCGATCAAGTCTGCATGAATCTTTTCGATAGAACTTCTGTTGCTTATGACAAAGCTAAGGAGTGGGCAGAAAAGGAAGAAGAATTTACCCGCCGCGCTGGGTTTGCTCTCATGGCTTGTCTGGCTTGGCATGATAAAACTGCACCAGATGAAAAATTTTTGGAATTTTTTCCACTGATAAGGAAATACTCCACCGACGAGCGCAATTTTGTCAAAAAGGCGGTGAATTGGGCGCTACGCCAGATTGGAAAGGGTCGGCCGAAACTACTTCAGAAAGCGATTGAATTGGCAAAAGAAATCGAGAAAATTGATTCAAAGTCCGCCAAATGGATCGCCAAAGACGCCATCCGCGAACTTTCCGCAAAGAAGATCAAATCCGCTTAACTATCGCTCATTCCGACTTCCACCTCGGCAGGTTTGGCATCAGCTCATCAGCCATTTTTTCGGCCTCTTCTCTTGTTTTACCCACCATTTACCCACCATTCGAATAGCGGTGTTGATACTGCCCCTCGCTCCTAATTATTTAATCAATAAACTTAAAACTAGACAAGATGGCATCTTGGACGTCGGTATAAGGAGTAGTATCGCCGGGGTTTAGATCTTCTGGTTTAATTTCTGGGGAGCTGGGAAAGATCCGATAAATCCTGCCTTTGTGGAGGACATAAATAATCACTTCTGTTTTCCCGGCTGGGGTATTTACTCGTGTAAATTCTACCCGCAAAGCATCCTCCCCACCGATTTTAATTTTCTTCCGACTTATCTCTTCCTTTAAATCCAAAATAAAGAAATAATCTTCCAGCTTAGAATTTGGGTTGTACCGATCTTGAACCGCATAAATTCCACACCACCGCAGTAAACATCAAACTTGCACAGGTGATCAAACCTCGGGGTTGGAGAAGTGTTGGGGTCCTCACCTTTGACCGCATCGACTTTCCAATTCTCTGGCGGATATTTCATCTCAAACCCGTAAGCGGTATTTCGATAAGGGATCCAGCTGCTGGTGTCAACCTTAGCTTCATTATCCGATTGGTCGGATTTTGTTTTGGAATTACCACAAGGAGTCGCTGGCTTCTGTGCAGAAGAATTGCCGTGCTTCACCCACTCACCATTTTGGCAAATCCAAGCATCTTCCCCAGCCAAGAGTCTAAAGAAAAGAACCAGCAACGCAAAAAGAAACAAAGCTGCTAAAAATAATTTGACATTACACTTCAAATTTATCGTCTTTTTCAATATTGGATTTAAATACCAAATACTTGAATTCTTCAGTAGAGTCATTTCTAACGGTGTGTATTTCGTTAGGCTCGATCGTAATCAACTCGTTTGGTTTCATCGGAAACTTATTATCGTTTATAATAAGGATTGCTTCGCCGCTTAGAACAAAAACCCACTCCTTCATACTTTTGTGATGGTGGGCTGGAAGTGTAGTCTTTGGGTTCGCGATATTAATTTGCAAAATTGTCCCACCAGAGGCATCTTCCAGTAAAACTTTCTTCTTATAACCCTTATCCTGCACCCAACCTTCTCCAGTCAAGATATCTTCTTCGGTTATGAACTTCATAATTTAAATATGCTATAAGGAAAAGGGGAAATCAACGAGTAATCTGGCGATCCTGATTTTGGATACCTAATTCAAACTTCTGTCACTGGCTTATCTTTAGAATCCAAGACTTGATTTTCCAACGGCTCTTTGGTCCTTCCCTCCGCAGCCTTTTTATTGGAAAGCTTACTCTTCCGCCGGCGATAAACAAAGTACCCAGCAACAACTGCTATTAAGAGGAGTACCAAAGCTGTTAATAAGGCTATTCCTGCCGCTGAGATTCCCGTTTTTTCCTTTTCAGCAGAACTTGAGGTGGCTTTTTTCGCTGCTGAAGTGGTCGCTGAATCAGCTGCTGTTTGTTCACTAGACTTTAAAGCGCTCTCCTCATCAGAGGCAGTAACACCTTGTTTAGGCGGATTGGGCGAACTTGTTTGGTCGCCATCTTCAGGTGTAGTTGGTTGGGTAGGAACAGTATAATCAATAGTCAATTTTGGCGGTTTGTTAGCAGGATCTTCCCTACCATAAAAAAATTTAATCCAACTTACTCCAGATAATTCGTTTCCATACAGAACAACCCCGTAGTTTTGAAAATTCCCTGCTAACCAACCGCTGACAAACGATTTGACATTGTAACTATGGTATTGACCGACCAAGCTACATGGTGCGGTGTAGTTTAAAACCGTGCCAGTATCAAAGGAAGGTTTGTTGCTCCAATTTACTGTGTATTCCGCCCAGGCGCCCTTGTTCCTACCAATGCGCAAATCATTTACTGTTTGTGACCAACCACCACCACCACACCCATATAAATAGACAGCTAATGTTGCTGAATTTATAGTAGCACTCGAAGGTATACTACTCAGATTAAATTGTATTAGGCTTCGGGTTTTTCCCTCTGGATCGGTTTCTGGAGGATAGGATTTCATAACATCTAGGTGTGAGTTTGATCCATATGTGGAATTGGGATTCAATGATTGAATCATTGCATCAGCAGTTGAGGTCAGCGTGACAGTAGTAGCAGATGCTTGGTTAATCTTTGGTAAGAGGAAAAGAAATGTAAAACAGAGAACAAAAATAGAAAAAGGCAGATAAATTTGCTTCATTAATTATATTATTGCAAGGAAGAAGCTAACTTGTCAAATTGAAGCCCGAGGACCGAAAGCCCTCTGATTCCCCACTAAGGTGGTCTAACCTGATCCAGCATAGGTGGTTTCACCTTTCTTGGGTAGAAGTAGTTTCGCTGCCTCTGGTAAATTGAAAGCCAAAGTGTAGTAAACAACCTTTTTTTCTTTCTTTTTCCGAACCAGACCTGCCTTTCGCAAAACCGCTAGTTGATGAGAAACGGCTGAGACGGTTGTTGCTAAAATATCGGCCAAATCACACACACAAAGCCAATTTTCTCGGCCTAAAAGATAAATGATTTGCGCCCTCATCTCCCCAGCCAATATATCGTAAAAACCTATAGAATATGTAAATGTCCTATTCGTCCGCAGATCTTTTTGCAAATCCCGGATCCGCTGGGGAGTAATAGTAGGGCCGAGACACTTAGGAGAACGATTTTTTATAATTTGTTTACGCATATTAAAATCTATTGATTGAATAATTATTCAAATAATAACAGATTCCTGGCAGGGAAGCAAGTAGGGGAGGTGGGCATTTAGAATTAAGAATTGCTTGTTCGAATCGAAGGTTATACAATTGAATTGTGAAAACTTCCAACAAAATTACAACTTGGATCGGAGTGTTTCTTTTATACCTTTTAATCTCGCCTATTATTTTAGCTTTCATCGTTATGTGGTCCTCCTCACTGAATCTGGAACTGGAAGCCCCTACAGGTCGGGCCCGTGAATTGCTCGGATTGGTCCTCGTTATTGCGATCGTTATTGCTATTATTTCGTCTGTAGTCTTTACCTTACTAAAAAAAGTGGGTTTTATAAAAAGCGGTGTTGTTCGCTTTCTATTAACTTTTCTACTGGTAGTAATGGCCTTCACCGCCTTTAACTGGTTTTATTTTCCCCATTACAATAATGAAGGTTACACCGCTTGTGAAAAACTTGGGAAAACAAAAGGTGAGGCTGTAACCTTATTCAGTGCAGGAAAAGAATATGATCTGAGAAAAGTTGACGAAAAAATTGATGGTTTTATCAAACAAAACGGGCAACCCACTTCCGTCCAAGAGCAAAGCGGTACAAAGCATTACGAGTATCAGTACAAACACAGCAACTTTAGGTACTGCGCTCTAGAAGTAAATCAATCGGGTGTAATCGAAACCATCTTCGTTTGTCAAGGGACATGCCTTTGATTTTCAGCGCTGATTTCATTCGTATTATTTTCGGGTATCAAGATGATCCTTAGGCCTATTCTCCCTGCAGCGAGAAACCCGAGAACCGACCTCTACACGATTAGTTGATTGAATAATTATTCAAATGATATATTGGGTGAGTGAAAGGTTTTTATTTTAGAATTTTGACTGTTATCTGGGGATAATATTGCAATAAAACTACCTGGTGTCTACCCTACCTCTCCCCTTTCGCTAGTTTTATTCCCTACTCTACTCGACCAACGAAGCTGAAGGCATAGATTTGAAGGGCGTCGGAAAAAGGATAAATTTTTAGCAAATGATCGGCAAATTCTTTGGTTTTGAACAGTTCGTACAACCGCGGTTCCTTGACAAGCAAATAGCTCCAGCCAGATTCATCAAACAACATGTCCTTCCCTGCTACTTCTTTCGCGGGCGGTGCATCATCGAGCGCAACATAAATCTTGGTTTCTCCGACCCCCTTTGTTTCATCCAACCCTAGAACAACATTAGCTGCCAATCCACGAAATGGCAAAATCAAAAAATCAATTGGATCACGGTTGTTAACAGCATGTTGCAAGTAATCTGCTTTGGCAATCCAACCACCGTTTAAATAAAGATGGCCGTCTTTAAATGAATCTTTAGGCGGTACTTTATCGTAAACATGGAATGTATCTTTAAAATATCCTTCTTGGTTGCCGATTTTCCCCTTTTGATAACCACAATACGTTTTTTGCGTCTGTGGGTAATGCACCGCTACTTCTTTAATATGATCTAGCTCTTCGGCCGCCATTTTTGGCAAGTCCACCTTAGAGTTAATCTCTTTCAGGAGCCCCTGGATTTTGGTTTCGGCTTCTAAGTAGTGGTCTCCTCCACGATGGTCATAGCGTATTTTCCCCTTCGTATCAACCAAAAGCATCCTTGGCCAGGTGTCGTTTGCAAAAAGATTCCACATTCGACGGTCTAAATCCAAGACAACGGGGTAAGTGATTCCTTCTTTTTTAATAAAATTCTCGACATTCCTTGGATCCGCTTCAAAGTCAAATTCTGGTGTGTGAATCCCGATAACCACCAAGCCCAGGGGAAAATATTTTTCCTGCCACCTTTTTAAATAAGGTAAATCTTGCAAAGAATTAACATCTGAATAGGCCCAGAAATCAAGTAAAACCGCTTTGCCAACCGCTCTTAAATCTTTAATCTTCAAAGGTTGGCTAATTACCCCATCGTTATTTAGGCCGAGCCAAAGTCCTATCCCTTCTGGTATTTCTGGGCAAGATTTGCCGACTAAGTTTTTCTCGCCAAACAGCTTTTCAAAAATGCTCATCTCTATCTTAAGTTTAATCCTTTAGCCGCCCGACAAGCAACTTCGGCGATCTCAACCCAGGAGAAGTTGACTTATCATTCAAATCTAAGCTACACTGTAACTAGCGCTAAAATATTGCTCACTTAGGGCTTTTGTTGCTTATGGATGCAAAAAACGGACCACCTACCAGTAATAAACTTCCTAAACTAGAAAGCCGGCCATTATCTAGTAGTGACGTTGGTTTCCACCAAGCTGTTCACCCCAGCCCGGAAGCTTATCAAAAAGCACTTAGAGAGTTGACCGCTGCTAACCTGCGCCTTCGCCAGTTAGACAAAGCCAAGGATGAGTTTATCTCGGTGGCCAGTCACGAGCTGCGCAACCCCATGGCCATTATCAAAGGCAATATCAGCATGATTCTTTCTGGCGATGCCGGTGATGTTAACCACGAGACCCGGGATATTTTAACCGATGTTTTAGTAGCCGTTGAGCGTCAAATCCGCCTAGTAAATGAACTGCTTGATATTTCTCGGATCGAGGCTGGCGTAATCAATTTTAATTTGAACCCTGCCATTAGTATCGACCAGGTAGCCGAACTACTGGTAACTTCACTAAAAGGCGTGGCGGCGGAACAAAACTTAGAGATAAAACTGGAAAACCCAGCTAAACCACTGCCGGCTGTTCAGGCCGACCACGACAAGGTTAGCCAAGTGCTTATCAACCTGGTAACCAACGCCATGAAATTTACCAAAAAAGGCTCAATCACGATCAGTTTTAAGGAGAAAAGCGAGCACGTTATTACTTGCGTCACCGATACCGGAATTGGTATACCGGAAGGACAAAAAGAGATGCTGTTTAAAAAGTTTTCCAAGCCTTCTAGCGAAAGTGTCGGCACATTGTCTGCCGGTAGTGGTTTGGGGCTTTATATTTCCAAGAAGTATATTGAAAGACAAGGGGGAGATATTTGGCTAGAAGAAAGTAAGCCGGGAGTAGGATCAACTTTTTGTTTCTCACTACCGATGAGGGGTTCGGAAAAGGCTCTGGAGGTCGTTAGCGAGATTAAATCATTACAGCCAATTAAAGAGATTCATTACAAATCCTAAAGGAGGTGTAAAAAATGGCAAAAATATTGTTAATCGAAGACGATGCTTTATTTGTCAAGATGTATCAAAAAAAGCTATCTAGGGAGGGCATGACCCTTCTTGCTGCCTACGATGGTGAGCAGGGGGTGGAAATGACCAAGGCGGAAAAGCCAGATTTGATAATTCTCGATCTGATGCTCCCAAAGATGGCTGGTAGTGAGGTCTTGAAACAAATTAAAGACGAGCCGAGTACTAATTCGATTCCGGTCATTGTCTTAACCAACCTAAGCACAAGTTCCGAAGAGGTAAATCGTTGCATCGAAATGGGTGTGAAAGAAACTTTCCTGAAAACCGACGTCACACCAGCCCAAGTGGTAGAAGCAATCAAAAAATACACCAAATGAGACTGTCCAATGAAGAAATCAAAGAGGCTATTGTCAAGTCGGGATTTGTCACGCAAGAAGAGGTAGCTTCTGCCGAAAAAATTGCGCATGACCAGTCTCGGCCGTTGATTGATATTTTGATTGAACGGGGAATAATCTTGGAAAATTTTTTAGGTCAAACCCTAGCCGAGCACTTAGGTTTTCCTTACGCCGATCTAAAAAACAAATCTCTCTCTGACAAACTCCTAAAATTAATCCCCGAGGCTCTTGCGGCTGAAAAAAGAATTGTTGGGTTCGCCATTTCTAACGGTAGTCTTCACCTGGCCCTTGAAGATCCGGAAGATATCGAAACAATTGAATATATTAAAAAACGCACTGGTCTGGCAATCGAAGCTTATTTTACTCTTCCTCAACTTTTGAACGAGGCGCTTGACCAATATCATAAAGATATCAAGTCTGATTTTGAAAAAACGATTTCAGAAAATGTCAGCGCCGCTACTAAACTTTCTGCTGTAAGCGCCCAAGATCTACCGGTAGTAAAGACCCTGGACACTTTACTAGAGTACGCTGCTAGTGAAAAGGCTAGCGACATCCACATCGAAAACGTTGGTGACCGGCTGGTAATTAGATTTCGGGTCGATGGAAAACTACGCGATGTCTTAGAGTTTCCAACCAAAATCCAATCCGGTTTGATCACCCGAATAAAAATCTTATCAAGTTTGCGGACTGATGAGCACCGTGCGCCCCAAGACGGCCGGTTTCGTTTCCGACACCGGGGGGACGAAATCTCGGTCCGGGTTTCCATTTTACCAACCTATCATGGTGAAGATGCTGTGCTACGACTCCTTTCAGCTGCTGCTAGACCGAAGACGCTTGAAGATTTGGGTTTGACCGGCCGGAATTTACAAATCGTCCAGGGAGAACTTAGCAAACCACACGGCATGCTTTTGGCTACGGGCCCTACTGGCTGCGGGAAAACTACTACCCTATATAATATTCTTACTCTATTAAACACGGCCGCTGTCAATATCTGCACCATTGAAGACCCTATTGAGTATGGCCTTCCCCGGGTGAATCAAACTCAAGTTACCCCGGCAGCTGGTCTAACCTTTGCCAACGGGTTGCGCTCTATCTTGCGCCACGATCCTGATATTATCTTAGTTGGTGAGATCCGCGATAAGGAAACAGCCGAAATTGCTATCCACGCTGCTCTAACTGGACATCTTGTCCTTTCTTCTCTGCACACCAATGACGCTATAGGAACTATACCGAGACTTTTAGATCTAGGTGCTCAAGCCTATTTAATTGGCTCTTCTTTAAGCTTGGTGCTTGCCCAACGGTTGGTAGCCAGAAATTGTAAAAGTTGCTTAGCTTCAGTACCAATAGAGAAAAAGGCTTTGGAGGCACTCAAAAATGAATATGGTCGATCTATCCCAGAGAATTTTCTGCGAAACCCAGTTGAATACAAAGGTACCGGTTGCGGTGTTTGTAACAACGAAGGCTTCAAAGGCCGGGTGGGAATTTTTGAGGTCTTGAAGATAACCGAAGAAATCAAAGACCTAATTTTTGCTAAGGCGCCAACCAATCAGATCGAAGAAACTGCCAAGAAAGGGGGTTTTAAGACTATGCTCGAAGACGGCTTAGAAAAAGTTCAAGCCGGAATAACTACCCTGGAGGAAGCCATCGGGGCGGCAAGGGGGTAAATTTTATGAAACTATTTAAATTTACCGAGACTCAAAAACTAAACGATAATGAGAAGTTAGCTATTATCGAAAGTTTGTCTATAATGCTCACCGCAGGCATCCCCATCTTGGAAGCCCTTGATTCGATCACCGAAGATGCTCCCAATAAAAAAACCAAGGCTGTGGTAGCTGGGATTTCGCAAGGAATAAACAGCGGCAAAACTTTGTCGGAAAGCCTAAGCACCTACCCAGAAAGTTTCGATCTAGTCTTAATCAATATAATCAAATCGGGCGAGGTTGGTGGAAAACTCGACGAAGTTTTATCCCAGGTTGCGGCTAATCTAAAAGAGAACATTGAAACAGCCAATAACATCAAATCAGCCCTTTTTTACCCGATTTTAGTGATTGTAGTTTTGATTGGTGTTGGCTTTTATGCTTTCGCCTTTGCTCTACCCAAGGTGGCGGAAATTTTCCTTGATTTAAATATTGATCTACCAATCTACTCTCTTTTTATTCTAAAATTTTCGCTTTTCTTCGCTAAATACCGTTACTTCTTTATCGCTGGTTTTATCGTCCTCCTGCTTTTGTTGGCAAGGGCTTTCAAAGTGCCAAGGCTGCGGAAAATCTTTTTTACCGCTTTAACCAAAATTCCAGCCGTAAGCAATCTGGTTAGATATATGGATCTCGCCCATTTTACCAACACCGTTTCTTTACTTTTAACTTCTGGTGTACCAATTATTGAGGTTTTGGAAATCTCCCAAAATGTGGTGACTTCGCCAAAACTGCGCCTTGACATCAATTTCGTTAAGGATGAGCTAGCCAAAGGCTCTACTTTGGCTGAAGGAATGAAGAAAAAAGGAGAAAGCTTCCCTTCCTTACTTCGCCGAGTAGCGGCAGTTGGTGAAAATACTGGAAATTTGGACCAGACTCTAGCCAATATCTCCCGTTATTACGAGAAAAAATTTACCGACATCATCAAAAATATTTCCGTTTTGCTTGAACCGATTCTCATTGTTCTAGTTGCTATTTTAGTCGGGGCAATTTTACTCTCAATCATTGTCCCAATCTACCAGGGTATCGGTCAACTAACACCGCACCAAGGCTTATGAAAAAAACCTGCTCAAGGGGGCTTGGCTTTACCCTGATCGAATTGATACTTGTCTTAGCTTTGCTAACTACAGTATTAGCCGTAGCAACCGTTAATCTCTTTAAACCGGCCAGCCAAGCGAAGATTGACACGGTGGCGACGGATGTAACCTCGATCTTGCGCGAAGCCCAGAACAAAGCGATCAATACTGACACAGGTGGCGGGGCAACCAGCAGTGAATACGGGGTTCATTTTGAGGCTGATAAATATACCCTTTTCAAGGGGTCCGTTTTTAATCCTAACGACCCAACCAATTTTGTAGTTGATACGCCTCAAGCAATAACGATTGCGCCAAATCTCACCTCAAATAATGTTATCTTTCAGCGGATTTCTGGAGAAGTGCTTGGTTTTGATGATTCCCGAAATACAGTTTGTGTTCGAGAGAGCGCTCTAAATAAAACCGTGCTCATACGAATGAGTTTTGTCGGGGTGATAGATGTTTTGCAACAAGGCTGTTAAAAACAAAGTGGGCTTGCCCTCCGTAGCTTCAAGCAGAGGGGGACAAGCCCTAATTGAGTTGATCCTGGCGACTGCACTAGCCGCCGTCTTTTTGGCGGCTTTAGCTACTGGTGTAATTGCCGCCCGGGAGGGTTTTGCCCGCAGTGGAAAGAGTTTAGAAGCTACTTTAATTCTTCAAAAAGAGGTCGAGGGGGTTCGCTCGATAAAAGAAACCGCCTGGAACTCGATCGCCAATCCTGGCACTTATCACGTAGAACAATCTGGCAATGGCTGGACCGCAGCGGCAAGTCCGATTACCGAAAATGGTTTTACGCGATCCTTCACCGTCGAAAACGTCTGTCGTAGCAGTCCTACTTCCCCACCTGTAAATTGTCCTAGCGGTACAGTTGATCCATCAACAAAGAAAATCGCTGCCACTGTTTCTTGGTCTTTTTTAGGCACAAAATCTATTTCCTCTGTCTTCTACATCTCCCGCTATTTTGGTAACCAAACCTGGCTGCAGACCACGAAAGCAGATTTTGATGCCGGAACATTTGATAATACTCGTTCAACAAATCAAGGTGGCGGGATGGTTGAGCTAAGAGTTGGTGGCGGCCAGGATTTTGTCGACGATTACACAAATAGTGGTGATTACACATTTGACTCAAATAAAATTGAAGTCACGGGTGGTTTCGCCCAACTCAAGGCCCAAGGTTCAACTATTTCTGGCCAAACAATAAACCCTGGTTTCGATACCGGTGTTTCTGGCTGGACTTTTGCACCTTGGGGAAATAATATTTCTCAAACTGGCAACTATCGATCCGGCGGTGGCAACCCTGGCGGCTATGCTGAGATAAATATGCCAGCGGCAAAAAATAAAAATTCCGGCGGATATTGGTATCAACCATTTACCACCACAGTGGCCAATCCAACCACGACATTAAGGCTGGATTGGCGGGTTACAGCTTATCAAGCCACGCCAAAAAGTTTTCACCTATATGCTTTTGTTGATACTGCGTCTGGTGCTCCAAACGTCGGGCAAAATGTTTGGGATAGTGGAAATATAACCGGGGTGACTTCCTGGGCCTCGGTAGTAAATATTGACGTCTCATCTCGAGTCACCACCGCCCGGACTTATTACCTAAAAGTAGCTGTTTTTGTGGAGTACCCGGGCAGCAACCGAGGTCCTTATACTATTGGCTTTGATAATGTTTTGCTGACTTGGTCAAAAACTGTTGGAGGCGGCTACCCAACTGACAAGCCGACTATTTACAGGAATACGTCGTTTACTGCCCCATCGATAACTGCTTGGAATTCATTTACGGAAACTGCTCAAAAGAATGGTGGCTCAATTATGTATCAGCTTTCCGATGATGGCGGCGCAACTTGGCGGTTCTTTAATGGGATAGCCTGGGTGGTTGCCACCGGACCGACCGACTATAATGACGCAGGTACAGTCAACAACAGAATTAGTAGCTTCCCCACCACTAATCGGAAAATCGGCGTCAGAGCCTTTCTAATTAGCGACGGTACCCAGTTTGTCAGATTGGACAGGATTGTTATTGGTTACACGGGATCCGAAACGGGCACTTACACATCTTC
>Ga0154300_111_pt7 | contig 22167 bp, 22 predicted proteins | sample RifGroA1_FD_105594 | JGI IMG/M metagenome (GOLD analysis project Ga0154300, IMG submission 105594) | Candidatus Woykebacteria bacterium GWA1_44_8 | reverse complement strand
CCCAGTGGTTTGCTCAGACATTGACGTGTTCAAGGAAGTTTACAACGAGGCCGCTTTATATTTTGATCCTAATTCAGCTAGTGATTTGACTAACAAAATCAACTTAGTTATAAACGGGTCAGATTTAAGAAAAGACCTTATCAATAAGGGTCTGGAGCAAGCGGGTAAATATTCTTGGCGAAAGTTGGCCATCGAAACCTTAGGTCTCTATAAAAAGGTTATCACGGAAGGGGTTGATAAGTGAGGATTGGTCTTGACGCTCGAAATTATGGCCCAGAAGGTACAGGTATCGGTAGATACATCGAGAAACTTCTGGAAAATCTCCAAAAGTTAGACAATCAAAATGAGTATTTTGTTTTCTTGAGAAAAGATAACTTCCATCTTTTTAATCCAACTGCTGTCAACTTCAAAAAAGTTATAGCCGAAGCTTGGTGGTATTCTCTTAAGGAACAACTACTACTTCCGGCAGTTTTGATGAGACTGAAGCTGGATTTGGTTCATTTTCCTCATTTCAACATCCCACTCCTTTATCCTGGGAAATTTGTGGTGACGATTCACGACGTCATCAAAAGCGAGTTCAAAGGCGCTTCAGCGACGACGCGAAGCTTACCGATATATTATTTGAAACATTTTGGCTACGAAGTGACGATTCGTCAGGCGGTAAGGAGGGCGAAGAAAATATTTACCCCTTCCAATTTTGTGAAAAAGAAATTGGTTAACAGTTTTGGATTACCCGGCGAAAAAATTGTCGTCACCCCCGAAGCAGCGGACGAGCTGTTTGTTCAAGCTGGTAAGCAAGAAGTCCCTGAAGGACGGGCTCGGCAAGTTTTAGCTACCTACGGAATCAAAAAATCATTTATCCTTTATGTTGGTAACGCCTTTCCCTACAAAAATCTAGAAAATCTTTTACTTGCATTACCATCACTTAATAAAAAGATTTATTTGGTTTATGTTGGCGACCGTAATGTTTTTGTAGAAAGATTGATTGAGAAGGCAAAAAAGATCGGTGTCGACAACCGCTTGATCGCCGCTGGTTTTGTACCAAACGAAGATTTGGCAATTCTTTATAAATTGGCAGAGTGTTTCGTTTTCCCCTCACTTTCCGAAGGTTTTGGCCTGCCAGGAATTGAGGCAATGGCAGCAGGTTGTCCGGTAGTTTGTTCGAATATTCCGGTGTTTAAAGAAGTTTATGGTGATGCAGCAGTGTATTTCGATCCGAAAAAACCGAAAGAGATCGCGGAAAAAATAGAATTAATAATTAAGAATGCACCCTCCTCCGCTAAAGCTTCGGCGGGCAGGGAATTCAGAATTCAATTGATAAAGAAAGGGTTTGAGCAAGTGAAAAAATATTCTTGGAAAAAATTGGCCGAACAGACGCTTCAAGTTTATAAGTCCGTAGCCTCCGATTAGCAAAGATGATTAGCCCACAAAGTGGTCGCAGCACGCGGAGTATTCGGCTTCGGCACGAAGTGCGGACGGCATAGAATACGAGCGTGCTATAATTATCCTTATGAAACAACCAAAGATTGCTCTTGTTCACGATTATTTCAATCAGTATGGCGGTGGAGAGCGAGTACTGCAGTCTTTAAATGAGATTTGGCCGGACGCGCCGATTTACACTTCTATTTATGACAAAGACCTAATGCAGGGTTGGCTCGGGATAAACAAATCTTTAATTAAAACCAATTTAATTTCCAAGCTTCCGTTCAGCAATTATTTAGTAAAGCATTATTTTGCCATTTACCCACTTGCCTTCCGCCTCCAAAATGTTGGTGATGCCGATATAATCTTAAGTGACACCTCTTACGCATCGAAATTCGCCCGAGGTAAAAAAGACTCCATCCACATTTGCTACATTTTTACCCCACCCAGGTTTCTTTGGGGTTACGACACCGAGTTGACTCGTTACTACAGCAAGCCGTTCGACAAGGTTTTAAGCCCCCTATACAGCTTAGTTGTTCCACCAGTAAAAAAAGTCCTAAGGAAGCTGGATTATAACGCGGCTCAAAAAGTAAATTTTTTTATTTCCATCTCCAAAGAGGTTCAAGCTCGGATAAAGAAACATTATGGTCGGGATTCAGTAGTGATTTACCCACCAGTGGATATCTCGCGGTTCGCGAAAGTATCAAGTATACGAGGACGTATTTTTGAAGAATCAAAAAGCAAGGATCAAGTGTCAAGTAAACAAAATTTTTATCTCGTTGTGTCAAGACTTGGGGGGTACAAAAAAGTCGATATTGTTGTTGAGGCTTTTAACAAGCTTGGACTACCGTTAAAAATCGTGGGGGAAGGACCGCAGTTTAATTATTTAAAATCGATCGCGAAAGGTAATGTTGAGCTTCTTGGCCGAAGGAGCGATGAAGAAGCGACCCATCTTTTCCAATCCTGCACGGCTTTGATTTTCCCTACCTATGAAGATTTTGGGATTGTGCCGGTGGAAGCGATGGCAGCTGGCAGACCAGTAATTGCCTATCGGCGAGGCGGCGCTTTGGAGACAGTAGTTGAAGGCGTTACGGGGGAATTTTTTGATAAGCAGACGAGCGATGCTATAATTAAGCTAGTTACGAAATTTAATCCCGGTAAGTATGATTCCAAAGCCTGCATCCGGCAGGCTAAAAAATTCTCTAAAGAAGAATTTAAACGTAAAATTAAGTTTTTTGTGGAGGAAGCGTGGCAAAAGCAGAAAACTACATTGTAATTTTAGCTGGTGGGGGCGGTACCAGACTTTGGCCGAAATCTCGGAAGAGTGCGCCAAAACAATTTTTAAAACTCGTTGACAGTAAGACCCTTTTTCAAGAGACTGTTGCTAGGGTGACTGGGGCTTTCCCCCTTCCCCATATTTTTGTTGTCAGTAACAGGGAATTTGTCGCCGAGATTAAAAAAGAGGTGCCAGATTTGCCACCAGAAAATATTTTAATTGAACCTTCGCCAAAAAACACCGCTGCTGCCGCTGGTTTGGCGGCTGCCTACATCGCTAGGAAAAACCCGCAGGCAATAGTCACGACCTTGGCGGCGGACCACTACATCAAAGAAAAAGCGGAATTCTTAAAAGTTCTTTCCGTCTCGCAAAAAGCAGCCGTCAATGGTAATTACATTGTTACCATCGGCATTCACCCGACCCATGCTCATACTGGCCTGGGTTATATTCATGTCGGTAAGGAAGCCTTCCGGATTCGGAAAAACCCAGTATTTAAAGTTAAAGAGTTTAAAGAAAAGCCCGATCACACCACCGCCCACGCTTACTATTCATCTGGCGAATACTTTTGGAATGCGAACATGAACACTTATAAGGCAGAAGCGATCTTAGACGCGATCGAAAGGTATTCCCCCCATCTTTATAAGGTTTTAGAAAAAGTTAAGCAAGGTGCTACGCATAAAGAAATCGAGTCAGCTTGGTATCTTTTGCCTCCCGAACCAATCGATACCGCAATTTTAGAAAAATCAAAAAATGTTCTGGTGGTGCCAGGTGACTTTTCCTGGTTTGATGTGGGAGATTGGTCAACTCTCCACACAATTTTATCTTCTGAGCCTGACTGGAACGTGTTGCTCGGAGAAGAAGCACCCGAACATATCGGTGTCGACACGGAAGGCTGCTTAATACACGGCACCGGTCGCCTGATCGCCACGCTTGGTTTAAAAGATTTGATAATTATTGATACGCCGGATGTGCTTTTGATATGTCCAAAAGAGAAGTCTCAGGAGGTAAGAAAGCTTGTCGAAAAGCTAACTAATGAAAGAAAGCACCAGTTTCTGTGATTAGGCACAAGGTGACGCAGCATGCGAGAGTACCCAAATTTTTGAAGCGAATGCGAAAACATTCGATTACGGAGCGTGGTATAATTTTCTATGTGGTATTTCTTTATTAAAAGGGTCATGGATTTTTCCGGCGCGCTGATCGGGCTAATTGTTACAGCGCCTCTTTTTTTAATTATCGTCATTGCGATTAAGCTTGAATCGGATGGACCAATCTTTGCTGATATCCCTGAAAGAGTTGGGAAGGAAGGTAAAATCTTTCGAATGTTTAAATTTCGCTCGATGATAAAAGAGGCTCACAATCTTTTGCGATCTGACCCAAAATTTAAAAAGATCTACAAACAATATAAGAAAAATAGCTTTAAGGTGAAAACAGACACCGACCCAAGGATTACTGAGGTAGGCAGGTTTTTAAGAAAAACTTCGCTGGATGAGTTGCCGCAACTAATCAATGTTCTTAAAGGAGAGATGAGTTTGGTAGGACCAAGGGCTTTTCACACTGATGAACTGACTGAGCAACAAAAGCGTTTTCCAGAGACTAAAACTCTTGTTAATAAACTTCTCACCGTAAAACCAGGCCTCACTGGTCCGTGGCAAGTTTCCGGTAGGAGCGCGATTGATTTTCCCGAAAGGGTGAAGCTGGATGCGGGTTATGCGGAAAGCGAGTCGTTTTTGTTAGATTTTAAAATTTTACTAAAAACCATTCCTGCTGTTTTTAAAGGTGAGGGCAATTAAGTCTTTATGCCAATCACCCACGTCACTCTTGATGGTGAAAAGCTGGTGCGTGGAAAGCGTAAGGGTAAGTGGTTAAAAATATTTTTAACCACATTTCTGGTTTTATTTATTTTAGTTGCCGCCCCTAGCGTTTACTTTTACCCAAAGGTTAAGACTTTGTCTGCGGATTTGAATTTAGTCTCTCAGGGTTCGCAGAAAGTCCAAAAAGCGATTGAGGTGCAGGATATAGCTAAAGCTAAGGAAGAGGTTTCTGGCCTACACTCTAGTTTGCGAAAAACCGAAACAGATCTAGAGAAGCTACATTTGGTTGGTAGACTTCCTTTGGTGAACGGTTATTACAACGACGCGACCCATGCTTTAAGGGCTGGTATCTTGGGTGCCCAAGCGGGAGAGATGGTTATTGATTCGATCCTGCCTTTTAGTGATATCTTAGGCTTTAAAGGAGCGAAGAGTGATTTAAAAGCAGAGGAAAAGGTAGAAGCTTTGGTGACAAAAGTGTTCCCTAGTCTTTCACCCAAGGCTACTGAACTAGAAAAGATGCTTGGTGAAATAAAAAACGAAGTTGATCAGATTAGGCCAGAAAGATACCCAGATAATTTTACGGTTAAAGGTTACAGAATCCACGAAACCTTGGTGACGGCCCAAGAAGGTTTAAATAAAGCGGAGGAGTATTTACCAGTTTTGAAAGATGCTTTAGATTCCCTTCCTCAAACCCTTGGTTACCAGCAGGAAAAAACGTATCTTTTATGGTTCCAAAACGATAAAGAGCTTCGTCCTACCGGTGGTTTTCTTACCGCCTATGCTATTGCAAGAGTCAAAAATGGGAAGCTGTTGGATATCGAAAGTGACGATATTTATGAGCTCGATAAAAAGTTTACCCCTTTCGAGCCGCCCCCACCTGTTTTGAAATATGTTAATACGCTAATTTTCACCGTTAGAGATAGTAACTTATCCCCCGATTTCAAACTTTCCGCTGAGAAGTTTGAAAGCTTTTACACGCGGATAAAAAATATGCCAAAAATCGATGGCATTATTGCGATTGATACTGAGCTTGTCCGGAAGTTCTTAGAGGTGACGGGACCAATTAAGACAAAAAAGCACAAGGAGACTTTTTCAGCCGAAATCGATAAAAAATACAAAATACCAGATGTTGTTTATAAGCTAGAGCTTTACGCGGAAAAGATTCACTCTCAAAGTACTGATCGGAAGGCGATAATTGGCGATCTGATGGATAGTATGTTGGAAAAACTATTTTCTGCTCCACCGGATAAATTCCCCAAGATTTTGGAAACCTTCCTAGCGGCAGCTGAAGCAAAAAACGTTTTGTTTTATTTTCACGACCAAGGAGCCCAAAGTTTGGCTGAGGATTTAAACTATGCTGGTCGGATTAAAGATTTTGACGGCGACTATCTTCACGTCAATAATGCTAATTTTGGTGGCCTTAAAGGCAATCTCTACATTAAGGCCTCGGTCAATCAAGATATAACAATTGCCAATGACGGAACAGTAACCAAGAAAGTGGCAGTGACCTTAAGCAACACGGAAAAGGCTGATGGTTGGCTAAATTCGTATTACCAAAATTGGATGAGGGTTTATGTGCCAGAAGGGTCGAGGCTGCTCGAGAAAAAGGTTTCGAAGGATTTTGCCGAGAAAAAAGAGATCGGTAAGATGGTTTGGGAGAGTTTCTCTGTCACCTACCCTCTTAAAAGCAGCGAGACTTATTTTTCCTACCAGCTGCCATTCAAAGTCAAAAAAGGCGATATTTATAAACTTTTGATTCAAAAGCAACCAGGTACTACTGATCCCCACATGGTCATCCGAGTGAACGGTAAAAAGATCCAAGAATTTGACCTTAAGAAAGACACTGAGATTGAATTTAAGGTGTAATGTCTAGAACTTATAGCGCGGAGGGAATAGTTTTAAAAAGAAGCAATATTGGTGAAGCGGATCGTTTAGTTACTTTTCTTCTGCGGTATCGGGGGAAACTCACCGCAATTGCCAAGGGTGTACGGAAAATCTCCTCTCGAAAAGCCCCTAATTTAGAGCTTTTGAACCACGTTAAGTTGCACCTGGCCAAAGGAAAAACCTTCGATATTGTTACTGAAGCTGAATCCATCGAAGCCTTCAAGAACTTGAAGTCTGATTTAGCTAGAGTTAGTTTTGGCTTTTACCTTGCCGAAATCACCAACGAATTTTTGGCCGAGGGTCAAGGTGGGAGAGATGGGTTTGAGCTTTTTGGTAAGGTTCTGGGCTTGATTGATCAAGAGAATAATTTAGAAAAAATCAAACTTTTTATACGGGCATTTGAAGTAAAATTTTTAGAGAGTTTGGGGTTCAAGCCAGAGTTGGATAAATGCGTTAGATGTGGGCGAATTTTAGGCCCTTCCGCTAATTTCCTTTCTCCGGAGGTAGGTGGGGTAGTCGAAAAAAGTTGTCGGGGAAGTACCTTGTTTGCCCAACCGATCTCCCGAAATACTCTTGTCGCTTTGCGTTTTTTACAAAGAGAAGATTGGAACACGATCCAGAGGCTGGCTGTTTCTGCGAACTTAAATAAAGAGATCGAAGGGGTCTTAAGATTTTATCTTGAACACCTACTCGAGAAAGAAATAAAAAGCGCCCGGTTTGTTAACAAAGTGGTAGGGCGGCAATTGAAAAGCTAGGAGGGAGGCATTATAATCGCAAGATTACACCTCGCCATCGTTTCTCTAGCGAGATATAATCGCAAGATTACATCTTGCAATCGTATCTTTGCAAGATATACTTATCCCTATGGCTGAAGAAAATAAGTTGATGGAAAAAATTGTTTCGCTGACGAAACGGCGGGGTTTTATCTTTCAAGGTAGTGAGATTTACGGTGGAGTCGGCGGAATTTACGACCTAGGACCTTTAGGTGTTGAACTTGCTAATAATATTAAGGCTGCTTGGTGGAAAAATATCGTCCAAGAAAGAGACAACGTAGTCGGGTTAGATAGCGCTATTTTGATGAACAAGCAAGTCTGGCACGCCAGCGGTCATGTTGATAGCTTCGCCGATCCCCTGATTGAGTGTAAAAATTGTCACACAAGGTATCGCGAAGACGCGATTCAACAAACAGTAAAAGGATTAACTTGCCCAAATTGTGGGAAGAGTAACTGGACGCCGCCTCGGATGTTCAATTTGATGTTTAAAACTCATATTGGACCAGTCGAAAACGAAGCTAGCGAGACGTTCTTGCGGCCAGAGACGGCCCAGGGGATTTTTGTCAATTTTGGCAATGTGGTTGATACAATGCGGGTAAAGCTGCCTTTTGGAATCGCCCAGATTGGCAAAGGTTTCCGTAACGAAATTACCATTGGGAACTTTTTATTTAGAGTGCGCGAATTTGAAATGATGGAACTAGAATACTTTACTTATCTAAAACAGGCGGATAAAGACTTCGAATATTGGCAAAAAGAGAGGATGAATTGGTTTGTTAGCCTCGGAATTGATAAAAAGAATCTAAGATTTAGAGAGCACGCTGATGATGAACGAGCCCACTATGCTGTTCGGTCAGTTGATATTGAATATGACTGGCCCTTCGCCCAGGCTCAGGGTAAACCCGGTTGGTTAGAGCTTGAGGGAATTGCTAACCGGACAGATTACGATCTCAAACAGCATGCAAAAGAAAGCGGGAAGGATTTATCTTATTTCGATGAAGAGACAAAAGAAAAAATTGTTCCTTACGTAATCGAACCTTCTCTTGGTGTCGGCCGAGCAATGCTGGCCTTTTTGATCGATGCGTATCATGAGGATGGGGATCGGGTGGTATTAAAGTTAAAACCGGAACTTACCCCTTACAAAGCAGCTGTTTTTCCCTTACTTGCCAACAAACCTGAATTGGTGAAGTTGGCACAAAAAATTTACTTAGAACTTAAGACTTCGGACTTAGGACTTATCGCCTGGGATGACCGAGGTAATATTGGTAAGCGCTATTACAGTCAAGACGAAATCGGAACTCCTTTTTGCGCCACGATAGACTTCCAGTCCCTTGAGGACCAAACCGTCACCATCCGGGATCGTGATTCAATGAAACAAGATAGAGTCAAAGTAAATAAGCTAAGCAGTGTTCTTAAGGAAAAACTGCGCTACTAAGCGGGTTCTGCTTCTACTTTTTGGCATTGGGTTAATTGGCAATACAGCCACTCAGATAGTTGCCAGCCGATTGGTTTTGTTAAGTACCAACTATTAGATGGGGGACATTTTCCACCTATTTTACAGTGAACTTGACCTCTGTATTGGGGAATTGGGAGAGCGAAAATAATAATTAATAAAAACAAAATTAGGATAATTACAAATTTATTTCTCATTTGGCTGCTGCTAAATTGATTATTCCACAAATCACCTAACCAAGCAAGTTTCAAACCCACTTTTTAGCTTTTTCGTCTAAAATTCTAATTTTTAAGGCTGGCTCTTTAAGAACAGTAAAGTAGCGAATATTCAGGGTGATAATTTCTAAATCTTTTACTATTCCAGTCGCAGCAATAAAAGAATCGAACAATGTATGAGCTATTTTACGATCAAAAATCTGAGGATATTTTAAAGAAAGCGAGGCGGCGGTTTGGGTAATATCTGGAGTAACCGGTAATCTTTTAAAAACCGCCAATAATCTGTCTACCGATTCAGCTTGCCGCCTGCTTCTCGCCCCAATTAAGATTTCAAAAGCAGTAATTTCGGAGATGTAAGAGTCTGTTTGGGGAAGTGAAGAAAACAATTCAAACGCTCGAGGGTCTCCCCCCAACCATTTTATGAGGATGGAAGAGTCAAGAAGATACATTAGGTTTTTTCAAAGATCTCGTCAGGTTTAGACCAAGGGCCAGAAAGAGAATTCATGAGCTTCCTATCAGTAGAAGGATGGGCTTTCCAGGCACCGAAGGTTTCCTTAGCTGCTTCGGCTAAGGAGTAAGGCTTTTTAGTTTTAGATTTATCTTCGTATGTTTTTTTCACGGCAGTTCTTACCAATTCACCCACAGAGCTTTTCTTCTCTTGGGCGATCTCCTCTAAGGTTTTATAAGTTTTTACATCGAAAAGAATTTGAGCTCTTTTGTTTAGCATGGGAATTGTTATATGTGTATACACATATCTTAGGCGATTAAGTTAGGGTTGTCAATACCCCTTAGAGGGTTTTCACTTGTGGAAAAATGGGGGCTTGACAAGCTGGTTTACCTGCTTTACTATAACTTTAGTGGTAAAAAAGGGTAAAGAGTGGTAAAAAGTGTAACAACTTTTGCCACTTCCGCCCTCAACAGCCTGCCCTAAATCTGGACAGCAGGGGACTTATCTAGCTCGCCGAAGCTTTAGCGAAGGCGAGTCCTGCCCTTGATCCTCTGATAGATCAAGGGACAATGTTCTTAGGTGAGTATAGACATAATTTAGATTATAAGGGCAGGGTAGCTGTACCTAAAAAATTTAGAGAAGGCTTGGTCGGTGGAGCCGTTCTTACCAAGGGGTTGGACGGCTGTTTATTTCTCTATTCCAAACTCGAATGGGAACGTTTGACCTCTCGTTTGAAGGAGCTTCCGGTGACGCAAGCAGATACCCGGGCGTTTGAGCGGTATTTATTTGGTGGCGCAACCGAAGTGGAATTTGATTCTCTTGGGAGGATGAAAATACCCGAGTATTTGCTAATGTACGCTTCTCTAGAAAAAGAAGCAGTGTTGGTGGGGATTTTGGAAAGAATTGAAATTTGGGGATCGGAGCGTTGGAACAAATTGGCAAAGAGATTAGAGAGTAAAGGAGAAGAGGCGGCTGAAAAACTAGCGGAGAAAGGGGTCTAGATGGTAAAAGAAAAGCATTTTCATAAAAGTGTACTTAAGCGGGAAGTTTTAGAAGCACTAAATATCAAGAAAGACGACATATACATCGATGCCACCGTTGGTGGTGGAGGGCACACAAAGGCAATTTTGGAGCTCGGGGGAAAAGTTTTAGCGACTGATATCGATCCGGAAGCGGTTCGTTACGTAGCAGAAATCTTTTCGATACCTCTGGAAGAAAAGGATGGAAGATTGTCTGGGAAAGGAAAAAGGTTGATTCTAACCCAAGGTAACTTTGCCAATCTGGCAAGAACTGCCAGAGAATTCGGGGTGGGAGAAGCAGCCGGTGTTTTGTTTGATCTGGGTGTAAGCAGCCATCAGTTAGATTCGGCAGAAAGGGGTTTTAGTTTTTCGAAAGACGCGCCGCTTGATATGCGGATGGATCAAAATCTGTCGGTGACTGCCGCCGATTTGATCAATGGTCTAAACGAAGGAGAGCTTTATGAGCTTTTTAGTAAATATGGTGAGGAGTCTAATAGCCGACGTATTGCTCGTGCTGTCATCCGCTCCAGAATAGAGAGGAAGATCGAAACAACAAAAGATCTCGTCGAGACTATAGAGCATGTCGTTGGAGGCCGAGGAAAAATTCATCCAGCGACCAAGGTGTTTCAAGCACTCCGGATCGCGGTGAACGATGAGCTTAACAATTTAAAAAAAGGTTTGGAAGAAGCGACAAGTTTATTGAAAAAAGGTGGGAGGCTGGTAGTGATCAGTTTCCATTCGTTGGAGGACCGGTTAGTTAAGAATTTTTTTAGACAAAGAGAAGATTTGCAGGTTTTAACTCAAAGACCAATTGTGCCGACCAGAGAAGAAATTTTGGAAAACCCACGCGCTAGAAGCGCGAAAATGAGGGTAGCAGAGAAACAGTGAGCAGAAACCAGATAGCAGAGAGTAGAATTTGAAAAATGCTTACTGCTGCCTGCTTTCTGATTACTGAGCGAGTCCTGCCCAAATGGTAACAAGAAGCGCATCAAAACAAGAGAATAGATCCTTCTACAAAGTAGCATTTACTGTTTTAATTGTTATTTTTCTCACCCTTTCTCTCACCCGAGTAGTTTTAGCCAACCTATTGGCTACCTCTGGGCAACGTTTAGCGGCAGCAAATCAAAAAATTGAGATACTAGAAGAACAGAACCAGACGTTGGAAAACGAAGCGAGTCTGATTAGTTCTTTGGCGCGAATAGAAGAACTTGCTCAGAAGAGTGGATTTGAGAAAGCCGAAAATGTTCAGGTTTTGGTGCCCAACTTGCCCCTTGCTAACCGATGAGCTATAAGAGGCTATTATTAGTCGAAGCTTTGCTCTTTTTATTTGCGGCCGCGATAGTCGGCCGTTTGTTTTATTGGCAGGTTTTGAAACACGAAAGCTTTCAGGTAGCGGCTAAAAATCAAGTAGAAAACACAGTTCTGGTTGGCGCAAAACGGGGGAAAATCCTAGCTTCCGACGGCTCGGTTTTAGTTTCCAACCAAAAAGCTTATCTTGTCTACGTTCTCTTGCCGGAAATTAAAAAGCTGCAAGGTAAGGATGAGACGTACGATGATCTGGTCAAGAAAATCGTTGATAAGCTGACCCCGAGTTTGTTGGAAGAAAGAATCACCAGCAAAGAAAAAGTAGAGCAAGGTGAAAAAGACAAAATTCGCTATGAAATAAAGGAGACAATAACCTTTCAACTACATTTACCAAACCTAGTTTGGGTGCCTATCGCCAAGAAAGTGAGCGAAGAAACAAAACAAAAAATCGAAAGTTTGAAAATAGACGGGATTGGTTTTGAGAATGACACCAAGCGGTTTTATCCGGAGAAAGGCCTAGCTTCGAGTTTGCTTGGTTTCGTTGGTAAAAATGAAGAAGGTAATGACGAAGGCTACTTCGGTTTGGAGGGGTATTATGATGAAAAACTCCGCGGTCGAAGTGGCAGGTTAGTTCAAGAAGTTGATGCCCTTGGCAAGCCTATTTTGGCTGCAGACCCACAAGGACTGGGGGCTTTGGATGGGTCTGATTTATCGACCACGATTGATCGAACTGTTCAGTTTGTAGTTGACAGAAAGCTCCAAGAGGCTGTAAAGCGGTTCGGCGCTAAAGGTGGAGCAGTTGTTGTACTTGACCCAAAGACCGGGGCTTTGCTTGCAAACTCATCCCAACCTACCTTTGACCCACTAGATTTTGAAGATACAAAACCAGAAAATTATAAAAACCTAGTAGTTTCAGAAGTTTACGAGCCGGGTTCGACATTTAAAGTAGTCACCACGGCAGCGGCTGTGGATACTGGAGCTGTCAAAACCGATACTATTTGCCCGTGCGAAGGGTCGATTCAGATTGGGGAGTACAAGATTCAAACTTGGAATGATAAATATCATCCCAACTCTACAATCTCCCAGATTCTGCAAAATTCCGACAATATTGGTGCGGCTTTTATGGCGGAGAAAACAGGCCTGGACCCATTTTTAAAATATGTAAAAAATTTTGGCTTTGGGAAACTGACAGGGATAGATCTTCAGGGGGAGGAAGCAGGGATCGTTAAGGAAAGAAGAAACTGGAGTAGGCTTGAGCTGGTAACGGCCTCTTTTGGTCAGGGGCTTTCGGTAACGCCTCTGCAAATGGCGAATGCTTTAGCCACGGTTGCTAACGGCGGCAAGGCGACGAAACCTTATGGAGTCAAAAAGATTATTGGGCCAAAAGGAGTAGTGGAAATTGAGCCGAAAGAATTAAAGCAAGTAATAAAACCAGCAACTGCAAACACTCTTAAATACCTACTACAAGCGGCGGTGGAAGGGGACGGTAAAAGGAAAATCCCTTATGGTTACCGAGTGGCAGGGAAAACAGGCACTGCTCAAGTACCAATCGCGGGCCACTATTCAGGTAAGACAGTCGCCTCGTTTATTGGTTTTGGTCCGGTGGAGGACCCTCGATTTGTCATGGCCGTAGTATTGTTTGAACCCTCAGCTTCAATATGGGCGGTGGAGACCACCGAACCGCTTTTCTTTGAAATTATCAAAGAGCTTTACCCTTATTGGGGTATTCCGGTTCACCAATAAGATCAGATAACAAAAATTAGAAAACAAAAGGTGGTGAGTGAAAGGGTCTACGTGTTGTAGATTAAACAAAGTTTGCTTGCTGGCTTTAGTTTTTTTGTGGTAGAATTTCCCAGTGATGTTTACGACGCTAAAGAAGTTGGTACCAGAACCTGTTAAAAATAGTTACCATCGTTCTCAAGCTCTTTTTGGAGCTTTAATTTTTTGGTTTCCTTCGCAAAAGATTAAAGTAATAGGGGTGACCGGAACAGATGGAAAAACTACCACAGTTCATCTTCTCCACCACATTTTGAGTGAGGCCGGTGAGTCTGCTTCTATGGTATCCACTGTGGAAGCGAAGATTGGAAAAGTTAGCGTCGACACCGGCTTGCATGTTACTACCCCACAACCGTTTAAAGTCCAAAGTTTATTGAAAAAAATCGTAAAAGCAGGTAACGAGTACGCTGTACTGGAGACTACCTCTCATGGTTTAGCCCAAGGCCGAGTGGCTTTTGTAAAATTTTTTGCTGGGGTTGTTACCAATATTACTCACGAGCATTTGGATTATCACAAAACCTACGATAATTATTTAGCTGCTAAAGCAAAAATCCTTCAGGGGGTTAAATTTAGAATCCTCAATGCCGATGACGCTTCCTACGAAAAACTTAAGGACCAAGGAAGCGGCCAGTTAGTAAGCTACGGGATAAGAAACAACGCCCAGTTTTTGGCGCGCCGCCTGAAGCTTTTGAAAAAAGAACCAGAATTCGAAATTCACTTTTTCCTGCGGAAAAATCACCGAGAAAAGGTTAAGATAAAAACAATTTTGCTGGGAGATTGTAACGTTTACAATATCCTAGCTGCTTTTGCTGCCGTCGTTACTTTAGGGATAAGTGCGGAGAAAGCAGCAGAGGCAATCGCCACCTTTAAGGGAGTTCCCGGCCGGATGCAGTTTATCGATGAGGGACAAAAATTTGACTGTGTTATCGATTTTGCTCACACTCCCGCTTCTTTAGGAGCTGCCCTTAAAACTCTAAACTCTTTCAAAAAGGGAAAGCTCATCGCTGTTTTTGGTTGTGCTGGCGAGCGGGATGTGGCGAAGCGACCGACGATGGGCGAAATATCCACCAAGCTTGCCGACAGTAGTATCTTTACTGCCGAAGACCCGCGCGGTGAAAAAGTCAACGATATTATCGAACAAATTACCCAAGGCGCTCTAAGAGTTGGGGGTATACCCAACCGTACCTTTTGGAAGATTGCTGATCGAGCTGAAGCTATTAATACCGCTATTCAAACATTAGCTAGCGATGGAGATATCGTTGCTATTTTTGGTAAAGGGCATGAAAAAAGCATGAATATTGGTGGTAAAGAATATCCCTGGAGCGATGAGGTAGTCGCACGTAACGCATTAAAGTTGAAATTGGCCAAATAATGGAAAACTTTGCTGCTATAGTTTTAGCCGCTGGAAAAGGTACGCGATTAGCTGGAGGTACCCCTTCCCCAAAGCCTAAAGTTTTGTACGAGCTTGCTGGACGGCCAATGATTGCTTATACACTGAGTTTATTAAAGAAGGTGGGTGCGGAAGAAATTGTAGTTGTTGTTGGATACAAAGCGGCGGAGGTGAAAAAAGTAGCGGGCGAAGGTTATAAATTTGCTACCCAGAGTAAACAACTGGGAACAGGACATGCGGTATCTGTAGGTTTATCCCAGGTTACATCTTCGGCGGGCAACATTTTGGTTGTCAACGGCGACGATTCAGCTTTTTACAATCCTGAGACTATCCAGAAGGTTTTAAATAAACATGTCGGAAAGGGAGGCGTAGTTACTTTTGTTAGTTTAGACGTAGAGGATCCGACCGGTCTTGGCCGGGTGATTCGGGAGGAAGAGCGAGTGATTGGAATAATCGAAGAAAAAATTGCCAGTAGCGAGCAGAAAAAAATCAAAGAGGTAAATGACGGGGTCTATGTATTTCGTCGTAGCTGGCTAGGGGAAAATCTTCCCAAGATCAAAAAAAGCCCAGTAGGGGAGTACTACCTGGTAGATTTGGTTAGCCTGGCCGTTTTGCAAGGTGAGGAAGTAGGAGTCTTTAAGCTATTGAACACGGACGAGTGGAGAGGGGTTAATACCAAAGAGGAGCTAATAGCTGCTGATAGACTGATGAGGGAAAGATTAAAAAATGCTAGCCAAAAATAGTCAGGGTGTTTACACCCTGAGCAGCTTTAACAACTTCAAAAATTTAATTCACGGCTTTTCGACGGTAAAGTTTGGTAACATGAAACCGTCGAGTCCTGGTCAAATAGCGGAAACGGAAAGGAATTTGACTAACTTCCTAAAAACTTTAGGTTTGGAGGACCCCGGATTAGTGAAAGTGCAACAGATTCACGGGAGCAAGATTGCGGTTGTTGATAAAAAAGATGTTGGAAAAGGAATTAAAGAAGCAGATGGGTTGATAACCAGGAACAAGGGTTTATTTTTATTAGTTTTTGTTGCCGATTGTTTGCCGGTTCTGGCTTTTGACCCAGTTGAACAAATTGTAGGTATTGCTCATGCCGGTTGGCGGGGGACTCTGGAAAGAGCCGCTGAAAATTTAATTAAAGTTTTTATCACGCTTGGGTCTAATCCTAAAGATATTCAAATCGGGCTTGGACCGGCGATTGAATTTTGTCATTATGAAGTGGGGGAAGATGTGGCTAGTAAATTTAAGGAAGCTGGTTTTGGGAAATCGGTGTTAAATTCTGTCACAGGTAAGATTTACCTAGATTTAAAACAAGCAAATATAGAACAGCTGAAGGGGGTTGGAATCCCAAAAGAAAACATCGATGTCAGCGTAAAAGCCTGTACTTACGAGACTGAGGAGTTTTATTCTTACCGGCGGGAAAAAGAAAAGTTAACCGGTGAGATTGCTTGTTTGATAGGATTGAAAGATGAATAAAAAACACATTCATTTTATGGGAGTTGGTGGGGCTGGTTGTTCAGCTGTTTTCGCGATTGCCCACTCCTTGGGTTATCAAGTTTCCGGTTGCGATAAAGAAAAGTGGTCGCCCTACCTAGATAATAAACTAGCAAAGTTGGTTTCTGTGGGACACAGCCCTGACCATTTAAAAGGAGTTGATCTCTTAGTTTACTCTCCGGCAATTCCTGCTTACGACACCCAAAATGAGGAATTGCTGACGGCAAAGAAGAAAGGGATTGAAGCCGTTCCTTGGGAGCAGTTTGTCGCCAAGGAGCTTCTAGTAGATAAATTTGTTATTGCCATTGCTGGTACACACGGGAAAAGCACGGTGACGGCGATGGCCGCCTTTATTTTAGAAAAGGCGGGGTTGGACCCAACCTGTTTGGTTGGAGCGATTGTGAACGCTTGGGAACGAAATTACCGGGTAGGTAAATCAAAATATTTTGTTATTGAGGCTGATGAATACAGCGAAAAATTTTTGCTTTTTCCGGCCGATATCGCTGCTGTCACCAATATTGAATTTGACCATCCGGAATATTTTGCTGATTTTGAAAAGTTAAAGGCAGCTTTCGGAAAATTTGTTAAGACCTTGAAAAAAGGATCTATTTTGATAACTGGGCCGAAGGTAGGGTTAGAAAATCCCAACGGGGAAACTATCCAAGTGTCCAAACCAGCTAATTTCGATTTAAAGATGGTTGGGGAGTTCAATCAGATGAATGCAGCAGTTGCGGCTGCGGTCGCGAAAAAACTGGTAATCCGAGAGGAAATAATTCAAAAAGCCCTAGAAAGTTTCAGCGGTCTTGTTCGTCGTTTTGAATTCAAAGGTGAGGAAAAGGAGGTTTTGGTTTTCGATGATTACGCTCACCACCCAACGGCGGTTTTAGCAACTTCAAAAGCAGCACGGGAAAAATTTCCCAATCAAAAGATTTGGCTAGTCTTTCAACCGCATCTTTTCAGCCGAACAAAGGCGCTTTTTGGCGAATTTGTGGAAAGCTTTGAAAAGTCACCAGTTGATGAAATAATTATCACTGACATCTTTGGCGCAAGGGAAAAAGATACTGGTGAAGTAAGCAGTACCGATCTGGTTAAAACTATAAAAGGAAAGCAGGTAAAATATCTTCCGAATATTGAGGAAGCTGCGACCTACATAACTAAAGAAGCGTTTGCTGGTGATATTGTTATTACAATGGGAGCGGGGGATATTTATAAATTGCCAGAGATGTTGCTTAAAAAGTTGGGGAACAAAATATAGCACGCTCCGTAACCAAATTCATCCCGATAAATCGGGAGGTAATTTAGGTACTCTCGCGTGCTGCGACCACAAAGTGGGTTATGATTGAGGAAGAACTGGTAAAAAAATTAGGGTTTAACAAAGTTAAGATCAACGAGCCGTTGGCTTCTCACGTCTATATGAAAGTTGGTGGGCCAGCCGATTTTTATTACGAGGCTACCGATGCGAGAGAATTAACAGAGGCTATCAAAGTAGCAATTAAAACTAGCACGACTTTTGTTATCCTTGGTAATGGTTCTAATGTTTTGATTTCGGATAAAGGGGTCAGGGGATTAGTGATTAAGAATAATGCTAAAGAGGTAAAGTTTTTGCCGCATGGTTTTGTGGAAGTAGATTCTGGTGTGGAAAATGCCGCTTTGATTACCGCCGCCAAAAATCGGGGATTGACCGGTGTGGAAAGGTTGATTAAGGTACCCGGAACTGTTGGTGGTGCTGTCTTCATGAACGCTGGAGATACTGTCAGGCAAGAATTTTTTGGGGATTTGGTTGTTTTGGTTGAAATTATTGATGGTCAGGGAAATGTTAAAAAGTTAAGAAAAGAAGACTGCTGGTTTGGTTATCGGGTTTCCCGTTTCCAAACAAGCGGCGAGATAATTTTGAAAGTAAAGCTGCAGCTAAAACAAGCAACTAAAGAAGAAATTGAATCTAAAGCAAAGGATATTTTAGTGCGCAAGGTGCAACAACCACCCGGCCCCACTCTTGGCTCCACTTTTAAAAACCCGCCTGACAATTTTGCTGGCAAGTTAATCGAAGAAGCGGGATTGAAAGGAAAACAAGTGGGCGGTGCTAAAATCAGTGAAAAGCATGCTAATTTCATCATCAACACCGGCTGTGCAACTGCATCCGATGTAAAAGCCTTGATTGAGTTGATGAAGTCAGAAGTAAAAAAGAAATTCGGTATCAACCTCGAAGGAGAAATCCGCTACCTCGGGGAGTGGTAATTAGCTTCGAGTGTCTAACCCTCAAGTTCAAACATTTTACTTAAATCTCATATCTTATATCCTATATCTTACAACTAGGTTTCTTGCGTTCGAATTCTTGCTAGCTTAAAATTGGGGTTCTTATTTCACTTTTGTGAACTCTTCAACAGTTAATCCAGTTTGACGAATAATTGATCTTAGAGTTCCTGTTTTTAGATCTTTTACGTGATAAGGTACAGGGATACGGTTTCTGGTTTTTGGTGGAGCATGATGTAATGACTGCCAGACACGTGGTCCACAATGTAACCAAGCCCTTTCAGTTTAGAAATGGTGTCTCGGGGTTTTTGGGGAGTAAGTTTTGGCATTAGACAGAAACAGAAACTTTTTCTATTTCGGAAATATCAGTTGGAACTGGCTCGCCGTGCTTTTTGAGAGAAGCGATATAACCCTCAATTGCATCTTTTATCATTGCCAGTGCCTCCTCCCGTGTTTCACCTTGGGTGACACAGCCCGGTAAGGCAGGAGCAGATACAATGAAGCCGCCTTCATCAGCGGGTTGGAGATAAACAGCATAATTGAGCACTTTCATGATCCAAATTATAGCACAAATTGACAAAGTTGTTTATATTGATTAATAATTAAACCAATGCCAGAAATTCCTGGTCAACCAATTCAACCACAAACTTCTCCAGTTGTATCACAATCGGGTGGATTTAATTGGAAAAAGGTTCTAGTTGTAGTTTTAATTGGCGCGGCTTTAATTGCCATTGTAGTTGGAGCTTATTTTTATCTTTACGGATTTAAGAGCCCTTCAACCGGTAACAATCAGGTCGAGATCAAAAAAGCCACCCCTTCCGCAGAAAAAGCTTCACCGTGTGCTCAAAAAGACGAGCCTTCTGATTGGACAATTTATTCAAACCCCGCAGAAAAATTTTGTTTCAAGTACCCTTCCAGTTTTTCTATTCTTCAAGAGTATAAAAATGGGATTGACGTAAAAAGCCCAGATTATCAATTTAAACAAACATCACTGAATTCAATAGAATTAATAAGCGGTAGTTCTATAAGCGTTCACACAGATGAACAATACCATACAACTTTGGAGAGGCAAGCAAATATGTGGTGTGATGGTAGTCCAAAAATTGAAGGGTACACAAAAGTGGATGGATCAAGGGCTATAAAATTTAGTTGTTACCAGCCATGGGCTGACGCTAACGAGTTCGTTGTACTGTTTTTTAAGAAAAATAAGGCGTTTTCGATACGTCAGGAGTACCATAAAGATATTCAAAGTTTCGATGAGTCACTTATAACTAAGATAGCATCTACATTCAAGACATTTTAAAACTGTTTTAGAGTACGCCTCTTAAGTTCAAATTTTAGTCTTACATCTTGAATCCATCCGGATTTCTTGCAATCTATACCTTGCTAGCATAAAATTGGGGTTATGGCGAAATATGTGATTGAGGGCGGTGTTCCGCTGCGGGGAAGGGTGAAACTTCTCGGGGCGAAGAATGTTGGTTTTAAGCTTTTGATTGCCTCGCTTTTGGCTGATTCCCCATCGACAATTGATAACGTGGCGAGAACAAAAGATGTTGAGGCGGTTAAAGAAATTATCAAAGAACTCGGCGGAAAAGCGGAATGGATCGGGGATCATCAGATCAATGTTAATCCAAGGGGGTTAAATAATACTAACGTCGCTGGTTGTTACGGTGAAAAAACTAGAGCTCCGACTTTGTGTGTCGGGCCGCTTGTGGTAAGGTTTGGTAAGGCTTTTGTTTCGCTGCCCGGTGGAGACCAAATTGGCCAACGGCCAATTGAAAGGCACGTGCAAGGATTTGCTAGTTTAGGACTTAAAATCCAGGGAGGGGACGAAGGTCTAGAAATTTCTGGGAGTTTGCACGGTGGGAAGTATCGATTTGAAAAAAATTCTCACACTGGGACAGAAAGCTTAATTTTAGCGGCTGTTCGGGCTAAAGGTAAAACTGTTATCGAAAATGCGGCGGCTGAGCCCGAAGTGGATGATTTGATTACTTTTTTAAATCAGATGGGAGCGAAGATTAAGCGAGTTAGCCCAAGAACTATTGAAATTGAGGGAGTCCAGAGATTGGCTGGAACTACCTCTCGGGTAATGCCGGACCGAAATGAGGCGGTAACTTTTGCCTGTACAGCTTTAGTTACTTCTGGCGACATTGAGATTGAGGAAGCAAAAAGAGAACATTTAGGGGCGTTTGAAGGAGTGCTAAAGAGAGCTGGTGCTACTTTCGAATTTTCCAGCGATGGGTTACATGTTTGGCGAAAGGCGGGGGCAGATTTGAAAGCGACCGATATCACTACTGCTCCTCACCCGGGTTTTATGACCGATTGGCAACCACTTTGGGCAGTGGTTGGCGCCTGTTCCGCAGGCACTTCCATAATTCACGAAACTGTTTTCGAGAGCCGGTTTAAATATGTTGAATCCTTGCAAAAAATGGGCGCGAAAATTGAGTTTTTCAATCCAAAAGTCGATAACCCGCAAGAATTTTATAATCGCAAGATTACATCTCGCGATTGTTTCTCCAGAGCGAGATATAATTTTAATTGGACAGATGAAATGGTGAGAATGCCACATGCGATAAAAATCTATGGACCAACGCAGTTGCGAGGCCAAAATTTACAAGTTCCCGATATACGAGCAGGAGCAACACTAGTCTTAGCAGCCTTATCGGCCAAGGGCAAAAGTACCTTGGAAGGTGTTGAACACATCGAAAGAGGGTATGAGAACCTAGAGGGAAGGCTTGGATCTTTAGGAGCTAAGATAAAACGGGCGGTTTAATTTTAAGGTAAGGTCAAGATGAGTGAAGCCAAAATGTCCAAATCCAAATGACAGATGATGACGAAATTACGGTTGAAGATGTGTCGGAAGAACTAGGAATAATTTCTTATGAAGTGGTGACGGCGATTTCTGCTCGAGTGCCAAGAATTTACAAGGATTGATAAAGAATTATTTTGTCAGAAGATTATTAGAAAGTTGTATGAGAAAGATAAGGGTCGGGATAATTTTTGGTGGTAGGAGCGGTGAGCATGAAGTGTCGGTTATCTCGGCTGCTTCGGTGATAAGTGCTTTGGATAAGGTAACATACGAGGCTGTTCCCATCTACATCAATAAAAAAGGTCAGTGGTTACTCGGTGTGCAGCCAAAATCAATCAAAGGTAAAGGAGCGGAATACGTTTATCTCCCGCCCGACCCAACTGCTAAGGGTTTGGTGCCAATTAAAACTGCTAAAGAATTTCCCAAGAAGGTCGATGTAATTTTTCCGGTTCTGCACGGTCCTTTTGGTGAAGATGGGGCGGTGCAAGGGTTACTGGAACTTGCCGGGATTCCTTACGTTGGTGCTGGAGTAGCCGCCTCGGCAGTTGGCATGGATAAGGCTTTGATGAAAAAATTTTTTGAAGCAACAGGCTTGCCGGTTACCAAATATCTAGTATTTTTGCGCAAAGAGGTCGAGAGTGGTATTGAAAAAGTTATCGCAACAGCCGAAAAGGAATTAGACTATCCCGTTTTTGTTAAGCCTGCTAACTTAGGATCGAGTGTGGGAATAACCAAGGCCCACAACCGGAAAGAGTTGAAAGAGGGATTTAATATTGCCTGTGAATATGATCGAAAGGTTGTTGTCGAACAAGGAATCGATAAGGCGAGGGAAATCGAAG
>Ga0154300_109_pt10 | contig 22413 bp, 23 predicted proteins | sample RifGroA1_FD_105594 | JGI IMG/M metagenome (GOLD analysis project Ga0154300, IMG submission 105594) | Candidatus Woykebacteria bacterium GWA1_44_8 | reverse complement strand
AAACTGCAAGTCGGTCTCCAAGCTTCTTCCACCGCAACCAATATCGCTTTTAATTATGGCGTCCAAGTAGGTTATGGGGGTTTACATATGGATAACAACTCCGCCGTGGTCGGTAATGTTTATTCTAACGGGCCAATAACCTCAGGGCCAAACAATCCCGATATCACAGGAACCGTTTTTTCTGCTTCTGGTGCGGCAGCAGCGGTTGATCAAAAAAATGATACACCGATACCAGCGCCAAACTCAATTACTTTTGGTAATACCGATGCTGCCCAAGACGTCGCCCAAAGTTTCCAAGTTTCAAGCACAAACACGATCAATAGGGTGGAACTTTATATAAAAAAACAAAGCACCCCAGGAGACCTTACGGTAAGAATTACCAATGACAATGGTGGTAATCCAGGGTCAACCACATTTGCCCAAGGGACTTTAAGTTCCGGCGATGTGACAGGCAGTTTTGGATGGGTTAGCGCAACTTTTACCAGCCAACCACAACTTATCGCTGGCGTCACCTATTGGCTTGTTCTCGATGGTGCCCGCAACGCAACTAAATATTACATTTGGGCAGCCAATGCTAGCTATCCGACCGGTGAGGCAAAGACTGGAGAATACTCAAGCGGTCCGTGGAGTGCTACTGGTCTAGATGGTTACTTTAAATTATATCTTGGCGGTACAGTCGGGTCAATCGATGGTATTGATATTGGTACGGGCGGTACAGGAGACGGGCATGCCAATACTATTACTGGTTCCACGGCTACCGGCACTTTGTATTGTCAGGGGCCTCCGTATCCTGGTAATGGCAATAATAAACCCTGCACTTTTAGTCTTGATCCTTCACCAGAAAATATGCCGATTTCCGAGGCTAATATTAATCAATTTAAAGCCGATGCCGCCGCTGGCGGCACAATCAGTGGGGATTATACACCCTCTGGCGGCTCCTCCTCACTTGGTCCAGTCGAAATCACCGGCAATATGACTGTGCCGGGCGGTCATATTTTAACTATTACCGGAACCGTTTGGGTCCACGGTTATATTACTTTTGGTAACGGTGCTCAGATTCGGCTTCACCCAGCTTATGGAACTGATAGTGGCCTTATTTTGTCCGATGGTTATATCTATATCGATAACGGCGTGATATTTACAGGATCAGGGCAGCCGGGTAGCTATATTATGACTCTGACGACCAACGATTGTAACGGTACGGGAAGTCCAACCGGGCAGCCTTGTACAAGCGAAAATTCGGCCATGTACGTGGCGAACAATGCGCAAAATATTATTCTTTACGCGGCCGCTGGGCAGCTGCGATTAAGACAAAACGTTGATACTTACGAAGCAACTGCTTATCGGCTTTACCTGGAAGAAAACGCTACCGTTACTTATGAGTCTGGTTTGGTCAATGCCAACTTTACTTCTGGTCCAGGGGCTGGTTATGAGATTTTAAGCTGGACGGAAATAGAGTAGCCCCCTTGCTTATTAGCCTGGATTATTGATATGATGATGTAAGGAAACCAATGAGTCTACTGCCTTTGTTCAATAAATCTTCTGCGAAAAATATCAATCTTCTGCCCGAAGAAGAGGTAGCGGCGCTTTTTGTAAAACGAGATCTTATCCTCGCTCTTTCTATTCCAGCCGCCACTTTAATTTTGCTGGTGGTAGTCTTTGTGGGCCTTTTTCTTTTTGAAGCCGGGCAGAAGTTAAGAAGAGCAGATTTAGCAAAGAAAATAAACCAAACGACGCAAGAGTGGCAAAAATATGCTGATACTGCTGCCACTGTTGTCCAAATCAACACCGATCTTAAAACCTACCAAGCAACAGCCGAGAAAAATAAGGGCTTCCATGACAATCTGGTGGCAATTCGCGACATAGTGCCATCTTCCGTAGTCTTGAGCAAGATCGATCTTAGCGCAGCCGGCGAGGCAACTGTCGGTGGTAGTGCGACCGATCCTAAGGACGTTTATCAATTTATTGATATTCTCAAGAAAAAAGGCGGGCCTTATTCAGGAGTTAGCTTGAAAAATGTTAGCTACAGCGCCAGTGATAACACGTACAAATTTTCAGTTTCTTTTGTAGTGGCGGTAAAATGAAAGCAGAAGCAACCAAACTTTTAAAAAAACCAAAGCTTTTGATGATTTTAGGCGGTATTGCCAGCTTGGTTTTGATAGCAGCAATAGGGCCAGTGTTGATTTTGCCCCGTTATACGGCTTGGCAGAATCTAAAGGATACAAATAAACAAGAGGCAGAAAAACTTACCGTCCTCACAAACAATGTTTCGGTTCTAACCAAGCTCGATAAGGACGAGGTCGCCGACTATAAAAAGCTACTTAGCGCGCTTTTGCCCGAGACAGAAGATACTTTGAGAGCGGTTTCCATTACCGACCAAATCAGCAAAAATTCGGGGATGGCGCTAGAGAGTATCCAGGTGACTACAAGCGATACGGCGAAAGTAACTAAGAAAGTGTCAACGGTACCAGCCGGAACTTCCCAAAAGACTTTGGGGGTTACCCAGCCTGGTTCGGTCTCTTCGCCGCAGCTAAAAACCAACGCTGCCGGCGCACTAAGCTCCTACACCATCAATATTACTTTGCACGGCGATTTTTCTTCCGCTCTCGGTTTGATCAATACGCTTGGGTTGGTGAAGAGGACCTTGGGTATTACTTCGATTTCTTTTTCCAAAGCGGCCAGTACGGAGAGGGCAACGATCAATCTAAGCTTGGAGTTCCCCTTAACCAGAAAGGCTGCTGCCTCGCCAGAGCAAAGGACCGAGCTTTCTACCAGCCAAAGAAAAGCCCTCGAGGATTTACTAGATACTTTGACAATTGATGCTAGTCCTTCTACTCTACCAGTGGGTAAAACCGACCCGCTCTCACCTTAAGGGGTTCAAAGATTAAACTTGAATTCAACCACGTCTCCGTCGGTCAGAATATAATCTCGGCCTTCGAGATGAACCCAACCCTTCTCCGCAGCAGCCTTCCAACTCTTAGCCTCGATGAGTTTATTCCAGAGGATCACCTCGGCCTTAATGAATCCTTTTTGCATGTCGGTGTGGACTATCCCAGCAGCGTCAAGGGCGTGTGTTCCTTTTTTGACAGGCCAAGCTTGGGCCTGTTTGCCGCCTGCAATAGTGAAAAAGGTAATTAAATCCAAAAGTTCGTAACAAAGTTTAATTACCCTTTCGAAACCGGTTTTTTCGATTCCAAGCTCTTTTAAATAAGCTTTTTGTTCATCTTTAGAAAGTTCGGAGAGTTCGCTTTCAAGTTTAGCCGAGATTTTTACTGCGCCGGCTATCGGTATTTCTGTATCGGCCAGATCTTTTTCGTCAATATTGATTACATAAATAGCTGGCTTTTCAATTCCAGCCTGAGATAGCTCTTCCTCAACTATGTTTACATCCTTTTCTGGGTCTGGAGAGCCTTCGGAATGCGGGACATTTGGATTGTGGAAAGAGCGGACAAGGTGGAGTACCGCGTCCACTTCCCGGATGTGGCCTAAAAACTGATTTCCTAAACCAGCCCCCTCGTGGGCACCTTTTGCCAGCCCCGCAATATCAATAAACTCGATTGCTGCCGGGACAGTTTTTTCTATCCCCATCGCCTTTGAAATCGTTGTCAGTCTTTCATCCGGCACCTGAACCACACCAACATTTGGTTCAATGGTCGTAAAAGGATATTCCGCCACTTCAGCGATCTGACGCTGCAGCAACGCATTGAACAGAGTTGATTTGCCACTATTCGGTAGTCCAACAATTCCTATTTTGAGCATAGTTTGGCTTTATTATATCTCGCTAGAGAAACAAGCGCGAGATGTAATCTTGCGATTATACTAGCTTTACTCTAGTTTACTAGGGTGTTAAAATTTGCTAGATATGGAAAAGTTCCAGGTCATCAAAAATGGAATCGTTTTCGAACTGGAGCCTGAAGAGGAGGGTGGATTTACTATCACAGCCCCTTCTTTACCAGGCTGTATCTCTTATGGAAAAACTATTGACGAAGCGTTAGAGATGATTAAAGACGCGATGAGGGGTTGGTTAGAAGTGGCCAAAGAAGAAGGAATTGATATCCCCGAAGAAGTAGAAAAGGCAGTTTTCGTAACCCACTAATGAAATTAACCCCAATCAAACCAAAAGAAATGGTAAGAATATTAGAAAGAGCTGGATTTTCTGTTCGTACACAAACAGGCTCCCATGTGATTTTGTTCAAGAAAGGTGTGCGAAGACCAATTTCTGTTGCCATCCACCCTCGTGATCTTCCTTCAGGAACCCAAAGAGCAATCCTTCGCCAAGCCGAAATCTCATTGGAAGAGTTCAATAAGTTGCTGAAGAAATAACTTTGTGAGATAATTTATTTAATGCTCAGACCTTCCCAAATAATACTCAGTTACGCCAAAAAGAAATACGTACTGATCGGATTATTAGCACTAACTCTCCTACTTCTAATTAGTTTAGTACTATATCTGACTTTATTCAGACAGCCCTATCAAGCCGATAAAACAGTTCAAAATACAGAAACAAAGCCATCAATTTCTCAAGAAAAAGAAACTAACAAGGCCTCAAATTGCCCTGGCAACACTTTAGAAATAGGAGATTGGACCGATTATTTTAACACTAATCTTGGATTTTGGGTTATCTATCCGAAAGCACTTTCCTGTAGCGAAACTAGCAATGGCGTAGTTTTTAGTAATAAATCAAAAGACGAAGATAAGTTTGTGGGAATTAAAATTCTTGTTGAGGAAACAAAGGATACCCAGAGCTTAGAAAATTTTTTAGATAAAAAGTACACTTTATCACAGTATCCAGATTACCAATCAAGAAAACCAGAAATGGAAAAAATAGAAATAGGAGGGGAAACTGGATTAATTTTGAGAATCGGAGTACAACTACGAATTGAAGAAAGAGAGAGGATTGCGTGGGTGAAAAAAGGGAATAAAATATATGAGTTTACGGCTTATAATATTGGCCACACGGGTAGCACCGGATATAGCGAAGAATCAGCTAGAATTGTTGATCAAATTCTTGCCTCCTTCAGATTTATTGAAGCCATAACTCCTGTTGATCTTGCAGAAACCTCTGATTGGCCTTTATATAGAAATTCAAAATACAATTACGGACTAAAATACCCCAAAGCATTGGCAGAAGCAACTTCGGTAGAGAAATCAGACAATCCAGATACCGACCATTTCAATATATTTAGAGAGCATCAGATACAGCTTGAGGTGCAAATACAAGATCCACTAAGATATCAAAATCCCTATCCCTATGATGCAAAGAGATTAATTAATCTAAACAACAGGATAGGCTATTTGACCATTGACGAACCCTGGAGTAAACGTCTGGTGATTAAAAACAAGGATTTTTGGTACATTTTATCCTTTAGGGATGGCCACTACCCACCAGTCCGTACCAATTTCTACCCCAGTCAACAAGAGTTTGGAAAAGTTTTTTATCAAATTCTTTCCACCTTCAAATTCCTCTAACTGTCTATAATTATTCAAGAGTACCACGGGTTTTTACCCGTGGGTGAATTGAACAATTACGTACTCGCCGAAGGCGAAGCCTGAGGATACCATGGGTGTAAACCCATGGTAGTTCATAAGTGCTGGCTGGAAACAATCCTTCCAAAGTTATTTCTTTCTTTAATAATTGTACCTTTCCTTGGCTTCGGAATCTTTAATTTAAACTCAAATGGTATCCTGATAGCCTCGCTTTGTCTGGTTTCACTCCAACAATTCCTACTTTTAACATCTTTGGGATTGTAACAGTTTGTGTAATAATTATCTATAGTTTTGAAAATTATTTTCACTAAACACGCCAAAGAAGTAAAATTTCCCTTGCTGGCAAAGCACGGTTTCCGTTTGACAGAAGCAAATGTCGTGGTTGCGATCAATAGTCCAGACCATGAAGATAAAGACACAGAACCTCCAAATGTTATCGCCTCTAAAAGCTTCGATAGGAGGCACGTTTTGAGGGTTGTTTACAAAAAAGAGGGTGATATAATCAAGGTGATTACTTTTTATCCTGCCGAAAAAGGGAGATATTATTAACCAAATGAGTTTTAAATATAGTAGAGAAGACGACATTTTAATGGTTGAACTGAACAATAAGCCGATTGACTACGCCGAACAGTCTGGCAATTTGATCGTGCACTTTTCGCCAGATAGAGAAGCTGTGTTAATCGAAATATTGGAAGCTTCAAAGTTCTTGAAACAGGCTTCTAAATCTCTTCCAAAAGAAGTCAAAGAAAAAGTTTTGCAGCCCGCCTAACTATTCGGCACGACCTATTTACAAAACAAAGCCTAGTATGCATAGCCCACAAAGTAGTCGCCCGCCTGCCAAAGACTGGCACTGTCGGGCAGGCAGCATTCGGGAGTACCAAAAATTCTTGAGTTTTTGTTACGGAGAATGCTATAATTTAATCAATGCCTGAACAAGTAAATCCTGTTACTCCTCAACAACCTACAACTACAGTAGCCACAAAGAAACCTATAAATTGGAAGCTTATCGGGATTATAGCAGTAATAGCAGCAATTATTATTGGTGGCTTGGGTTACACCGCCATAGTCTTAAATGTTTTTGGCGGCAAAAAAGAAGCTTCAGTCGAAACTCCAAAAGTAGCTACATCATCACCTACAACGACTGGGAAAGAGCAACCTAAAGACGAAACAGCAAATCTAGATTCTCAAACATCGAAGGTCTCGTTCGTAGCTGAATCGGGTAAGGGACCTGCCCTTTATATCGCAGATTGGGACGGTAGCAACAAAGAAATCCTACAACAATTTGATCCTAAAAGCCAGGAAGCAGCTGGGTTGTCTTGGGATTGGTCACCAGACAATAAAAAAATAGTCGCTAGTTCAAGAGTTATTATTGACATAGCCTCAAAGAAACAAACAGCAATTCCAGTCGGAAGATGCCATAACTGGTCCCCAGATGGCAAAAAAATTATCTACGAAAGCGGTGGAATTTATATTATGAATTCAGACGGAACTGGATCCAGGAAGGTGGCTGATGGAGGAATGTGCGGAGGATCAAACAGTGTTTTTCATTGGTTGCCCAACAGCAGCGAATTCTTTTTTATGGTTATGAATAAAGGAATTTATTCATACAATCTTTCAACTGACAAGCTTACCTTGGTTTTTGACGCTCTATCCCACGGTATCTATCAAGTAAGAGAATTAACAGTTTCTAGGGAAGGTAATCGTATGGCATTTTTGGGAGCGAGCGACAAAAACCTTACTACAGAGGATATTTATATTGCAAAAACAGATGGAAGTGGACTTGAAAAAATAACCAATTTCGATAAATATGGTGTAGCTGCTCAGCCTGTATTCGCTCCTGGCGGTAATGTTATCGCCTTTCTAGTAAATAATATATATAGTCCCTATTCTGGTCTAAATACAGTAAATATTTCTACGAAAGAAATCAAAAATCTCTCAAAAAACGGTACGGATTACAGCCCACCTAGTATCTCAAGAGATGGCAGATTTATTTCTTACACCTCGTTTGTCGGAACAACAGGCGTGCTTCTTACCGTAGATACAACTACATACAAAGTAACAAAACTTGCTGATGGCCAGGCGGTTCTCTGGTCTAAATAGTAAAGATTTTTTCCAAGCAATTACCTAGACCTTCAAATTCCTCTAACTTTCTATAAGTGCTGGTTTGAAACAATTCTTCCCAAATAATCTCTCTGCGTAATGATAGAACCTTTTCGGGGTTTTGGGATTCTCAATTTGAACTCAAATGGTATCCTGACAGCCTTACTTTGTCTGGTTTCGTTCCGACGATTCCGACTTTCAGCACACAATCCTACCTTTCGAACCTACCAAATTACTTTTGGATAAAATTTTGAAACTTCTGGATCTTTAGTAATTATTGGGGCACCCAAAAGTTTGGCGGTAGCTACTATTATCCGATCGTGTATTTCTTGTTTCTCAATTTTGATAAATTCTCTTACCACCTCAATGCTTAGTGGGTAAACTACAAATTTTCTTTGGTTTTGGATTTTTTCTAGAAGGTCGAGAAACATCCCGCGTTCTTTACGTTTCTCTAAAATGTTGTAAACTTCAAGAAGGACAATTGTGGGGATAAAGATCCTTTCCGCAGTATCAATAGCTACTTTCGCTTTGAGACTAAGTTTTGGTGAATTTTCTAAGTTCCAAAGTAAGACGTGCGCGTCAATAACAAAATACATGTTAGAAGTTAAGCTCTTTTTTGGCCTCTTCTATCTCTTCGTCTGTAATGTCTAAATCCTTCCAAATACCGCGTAGGGTATCTTTTTGAGTAGGCTCCTTAGGCGTGGCAGTCTTGAGCTCTTTAAGAGTTTTGAGTTCTTTTTCTAATGTCGCAATGGTTTTTTCCAAAACAGTAGTGCTTTTCATGTTCTCACCACTATAGCAAATGTTTGAAAATTATACAAGCAAAGCGCCAGGCCATTCTTACTACCTGAACGCCGCCTCCCATTACAGGTGAGATAATTTTGATGCCATCCTTTGTTTTTGTTGGTCTTACACGAAACTTTACAAAGCAACACCACTTATGTTTTAATTTAATTAATGCCCGAAGTCAATCTAAATACCCCTCAACAACCTACGGCTGCTGTAGCAACTCCAAAGAAGCCGATAAATTGGAAACTCATCGGACTAATTGTAGTTGTGGCTGCGATTTTGGTTGGTGGTGTAGAATACGCCGCGGTAGTACTCAACGTCTTTGATAAGAAAGAAGGGCCAGCGAAATCTTCCAATAATGAAGCAGCAACCCCATCTGCAACTATGACAACCCAATGCTTTCAAGCCTTATCAAAAAATACCGAGACTTCAAGTTGGAAATCTACTGAAACCAAAAAATTCGTAATCAAATATCCTGAAGGTTGGGAAATAAAAGAAAACCAATTGGATAGCACACTAACAAAAGATAATATTAAGATAGTTTTTTATAACTTTGCGGGCGACCATTTGCCTTCAGTTGTAGCTAAGGAAATCCCAATAAATTTTGCTGGTCAGGAAGTTATTGCTAAGCAGAGACTTCCAGGGATGTTTGACCCTAGGCTAGGAACGAGTCCTAACTGGACTATTCTCGCAAAAATTGGGAGTAATTCAAATTGTAGTGCTACTGTGTCAGTAGTAAGTTCACCCTCAGCTCCCGACTCGCAATTGAACAAAACTATTCTATTAATACTTTCTGATGTCCGAATTAAAGATTTAGAGGAGCCAGAACCTAAAACTTATCAAAACGAAGTTTTAGGGGTGTCTTTTCGATATCCTGGTAGCTGGTATGGAATAGTAACAGAAGATTTATATGATTCCAGTAGCAGTTATGTACAATTGGTGCTTCAGGAAACACAATATCGCGATCAGCAAGCTCTTGAATTAATCTTAACTAAAAGTAGTCAAGATTCGAGTTATCAATCTGTTGTTAGAGAGAACGGCAAAATTCCTATCAAAATTGGGGGCTATAATGCTCTAAAAGTTACAAAAAATCAAGAAATCACAGCTGTGTTAAAAAAAGATGACGATTATTATACATTACATATCAGGAAAAATGAGCAAAATTTACTACCTATTCGAAGCCAGGAAATTAGTAAAATATTTGATCAAATTCTTTCAACCTTCAAATTCCTCTAACTGTCTATAAGTGCTGGTTAGAAAGAATTCTTCCCAAGTAATCTCTTGCAGTAATTATTGAGCCTTTTCTCGGCTTTGGTATCTTTAATTTGAACTCAAAGGGGATTTTCACAGCCTTACTTTGTGGGGTTAAACTCCAACAATTCCGACTTTCAACATAGATTACGATTATATCACTAATAATTTTTGCTTGTTAGGGAGTTGAGAAATAAAGACTTGTTTTTTAGGGTTTTTAAGTGCTAGATTATTTGCATGGCAACTAGATATTTCTGCGACAATTGCGGAAATGAGGAAGAAATGCCTATTAGAGTTGTGGGCAGCAAAGACTTTTATATACTTTGCAAAAATTGCTGGGAACAAGTTAAAGAAAAGTTAGTAATTAAAAAGGAGTCTAGCAGTGTTAACCAAAGATGACTTAAAAGAGATTGAGAAACTACTGGAACCAATTAGGGGAACTTTAGATTCACATTCCAAAAAACTTGAAGTTATTGATGAAAAGGTAAGTGCTCATTCAGTTTCCTTAATAAACCTTGAAAAGGAAATCAAAGCCTACTTAGATGCTTTGGATGTAGAAAGAAAACGAGTAGACCAACACGATGAGCATTTGGGAGTAATTGAAGAAAGTTTAGATTTAAATCCATAGGAATCTTACCGCCTGTTAATTTGACCAAAAGAAAAACGAGCTATTTCTTGAGCCGGTTTACCCTCCAAGGAAACAATCGTGTGAAAAACAAGCGGTTGCTATACAATCGACCAAGCCTGCTTGACAGTCGGTTGTAAAATTCTTATTGTTCTAATCGCAAGATTACATCTTGCACTTGTTTCTCTAGCGAGATATAATAGGGGAGCAAAGCGATAAAGACTCACCCCGAGTTGGGTGAGTTTTTTCCTGCTTAAACCTACCTAGAAGGAGAGGGAGATGGCATCAAGGGCTAAAGCCTGCCACCTTGAGACCGTAACTCGGGAGATGGCCTTGCGATTGTGTACGCCACAAGCTGAAGTGGCAGCGAGACTGGTGCGGCCACCCAAGCGTGTACGGACCAGCCTTCAAGATGGGATTTTGAAGGTGGAAGGAGGAGGTCCGCGCAAGCTACGCCGACTCGCCTCACTAATTGGGCAGATGGCAACAGACGTCCCTGTGGTCCCCTCGCTACTAATTGCAAGGATGATCCCAAACGGTCCGGTTATCGTAAAGAACGCAGTCCGTTGCCCAGAGTGTGGGAACGACAGCGAGATTATGTTCTGTCGTGATGAGAAACCCCGCGACACCACTTGTCTACGGTGTGGTTATAACGAACGGCAGGACTTGTTTGGCCGCTGTTAGTAAGAGAGGAGGAAAGGGGCAGGTAGCTTTAGACAAGCCCTGCCCTTTTGTTTTTCAAGTGGAATTCCCACCCCCAAGTTATAACTTGAAGTAGGTTCCCAGCGTGTGATTAGCCCACAAAGCGGACGCAGCACACGAGCGTACCCCCGATTTAATCGGGGTTACGGAGCGTGTTTAGCGATAAAGTTACGCAGCACGCGGGAGTACAAAAATTACTTGTAATTTTTTTACGGAGCGTGCTATACTTCTCCGTGTTATGAATCACGAATATGAACTAATGGTTTTGGCCCGGAGTGATCTAAACGAAGAAACTCGGTATCAATTGATTGATCAAATCAAGAAAGTGATTGAAGCGGGCAAAGGCGAGATAGTCTCAGCTTCCGATTGGGGAAAGAGGGAACTTGCTTACGAAATTAAGAAAAACACGCACGGTTTTTATACCTTGATTACTTTTTGCGCCAATTCTAGACTTCCCAGCATCCTTAACTCAAAATTGAAGTTAATGGAAGAGCTTTTGCGTTTTTTAGTGGTTCGAAGGGAAGGGAAAAATAGCACGCGAAAGCATGCTGCGCTGTTGGGCTAAGCACGCGAAAGCATGCTGCGCTGTTGGGCTAAGCACGCTCGGTGACTAAATTAATTCACGGACACTCATTAATTTAGGCGTTCTCGCGTACCGCGGCCTTGCAAGACGAGGCTAAACAAAGTAAAAATCAAAGACTTTTTAGATCTAGCACAAGGGGAAAGGGGGAACTAAAGAATAGGTTTTAAGTAAGGTAGGAAGGAAAGCAGCACGTTTTTATTAGAAAGAACCATTGTGAGTCGGGTTAAGGCTCGAGAAGGAGGTTGTATGTCCAGTAGAAGTTTGAATAAAGTAATGTTGATTGGTAACTTAACTAGGGATCCGGAGTTGCGTTACACACCCAGCGGAACTGCTGTTTGTTCTTTCCGTGTGGCGACTAATCGTAGTTGGACTCCGTCTGACGGGAGTGAAAGAAAAGAAGAAACAGAATTCCACCGAATAGTTGCTTGGAATAAACTTGCTGAACTTTGTTCGCAACTTCTGGTTAAGGGTCGAAAGGTTTACGTCGAAGGCCGTCTCCAGACAAGAAGTTGGGAAACGCCAGAAGGTGATAAAAAGTATATCACGGAGGTAGTGTCGGAGGATATGGTTGTGCTCGATTCCCGCCGAGCTCTTGAGGAAAGAGAAGGGCAACCTGCCGAAGAAAAAGAAGAGACGAAGGCGGAAGAGACGAAGGCAGAAGAGCCTGAAGCCGAATCGGTTGAAAAGAGAGCCGTAGAGGCAAAGGGGGAGGAAGCAGCTCCTTCGAAGAAAGCTACTAAGCAAAAGGGAAAAGCAGAGGGAGAAGAAACGGCCGAGAAAGCGAAGGAGGAAGCAGATAGTGGCGAAATTGACGTTGATGATATCCCGTTCTAAGTCAATTATTAATTCTAAATTCTAAATTCAGACCATATTATGGTTAGAGCAAACGCCCCTACAAATAAAATCAAGGTTTATCGAAGACGCAGTTGCCTCTTTTGCAAAGAAAAGAGCGAGCCTGATTTTAAGGAAACCGAAGCCTTAAAAAAGTTTATTACCGAGCGTGGTAAAATAGTTGGGCGAGCGAAAACCGGCGTCTGCGCCGGCCACCAAAGAAAGCTGGCTTCTTCGATTAAGAGGGCAAGGATATTATCGCTTTTACCGTTTGTGCCTAGAATTTAATAATAGCAAGATTACCTGCCCGCAATGCTACGCCTAGCGTTGCAGGCGGGCATCTCGCGATTGTTTCTCTAGCGAGATATAACATTTAGTAGCCATGCAACAGAAATTTGTTACCATTGACATCGGTAGTTCCTGGACTAAGTTATTTTTAGTGAATTTGGATGAGCAGAATTTACTTAATGTGGAAAGATCGGTCCGGCTACCGACCTCACTGGATGATCTGTCGATCACGATTAATAGCTTACTTTCCCAAATCCCAAAGGAAAATGGGCCGAAGATTTTTGTCAGTAATCTAGAAGGTGTGGAAAAGTTGGCAAAAGAGGCAAAAGCAGAGTTTGTAAAGGAAGAAGAGGCGACAGGGCACCTAACCAACTTTTTACGGGAGGCGGATAGCGACTGCGTGGTTTTAGACGCCGGTGCCAGTAACCTTGGCAGTCATTTTGTGACCGAGGCTGTCGGAAAATTCCTTACCTTTCCGATCAATGAGATTACACTTGAAAATTTTTTTGGTAACCGACGGTTCCGCCCGCATATTTTGCCCAAAAACACCAAAGAACTAGAGATTGAAGAAGCCTACGCCAGAAATTACCTAGCAGAGTGTTTTTCAGGCCGACCAAAAGAAAAAAAAGTTTTGGTAGCGGCTAGTGGTGGTCCGATTTCGGGAACGCCTAGTTTAGTCCGGGCTGCATTGCTGATCTCCGATATTCTAGGAGCCGGTGATGTTGCCCAGGTTTTTTTCGACCGCGAATTTTTTCTGCCGAGCTTCGCTGCTTTGTTAGCCCGTTACAAACAACTAGAAGCAGCCAACTTAGGTGCCTGGTTCGAACCTTTAGGTGCTTTTGTTTCCTTGGGTGGTAGCTCACAGCTTAGTTTGGATTGGGGTTACTCGGAAACTCAAGAGGCTGAGTTGGGGCCGGATGAAATTTCCCTTATCCCAGCCCCGACAGGACAGCGGATTAATTTGAGCTTTACTCTTCCACCAGCTGCTAAAGAAAAGAAGACCTTTTCAGTCACTGGGGGAAGTTTGGGAATATTACTTGATGCCCGGGCTAAGCCCCTGCCGCTTTCCTTTGGCCAAGAAACAAGTCGGCATCAAGTAGCTGCTTGGCAAAAAGAAGTTGAAAAAGTAGCTGTCCTTTAAAGGAGGTTTTGTTGATCTGTCCGCTGAGGCGAAGAATTGAAGAAAAAAGCCGCTTTCTTCTCACTCGTGTTTTTCCCGGCAAAGGTACGGCGGCGGTCAAGGTAGGCCAAAGTGTTTCGGCCACCGATGTGATCGCCCATTGCGAGGTGAGCGCTGGTCAGCGCCTAATTAAAGTCGCTCATTCCTTAGGAATACCTAGCGATCAAGTAGGTGCATACTTGACTCGGAAAATCGGCGATCGAATTTACCAAGGCGAAGTACTAGCCCGGAGAAAATCATTTTTCGGTTTGGGTAGAACAGAGATTAAAGCACCGGTTGATGGGGTGGTCTCCGAGATTGATGATCGGGGAGATATAATTTTGAAATTTTTGCCGACCCGAGTAAGATTGATCGCCACTGCCAACGGTGAAATTACCGAAATTAGCACTGGTAAAATTGTTATTAAAGCGGTTGTGACCAAGATTCGTGGGTTTGTTGCCCAGGGGGCTGATCGGGAAGGGATGATTTTGATGGTCGCGGGGCCAAAAGATTTTATTTTACCATCTTCTATAAAACCAGAGGTAGCAGGGCGGATTTTAGTTGGTGGGGCGTTGCTTGAGAGAGGCGCTTTGGAAAAAGCAGTGACGATTGGTGCGAAGGGTGTTGTTACTGGTGGGGTACATTATCGCGATTTTGAGGGTTTAAGTAGTGGAGGGGACATTGGGATTAGCCTGATGGTCACAGAGGGGTTTGGTATCTCGCCGATGGGCGAGGATATCTGGAATTTTTGCAAAAAAATGGAAGGAAGGTCTTCTTTTATTCACGGGGGAGAAAGACAGTTAATTGTTCCCGAGATTGAAAAGACGGTTGATGTTAAAGAGGTTTCAGAAGTCACTTGGCGAAACCTGCAGGTAGGAGATAAGGTGAGGTTTTTTCAAGGAGAAGCAGGAAATTTATTAGGTGTGGTAGAAGGTTTGCCTGGTGAGCAGATTTTAAATTCTGGGGTTTTGACCGAGGTAGCGCAAATTTCCTTTAAAGAGGGTGAGCAATTGACTTTGCCGGCGGCTAACTTGGAAATAATCGAATGATATCAGGAAACAGAAAGCAGATAGCAGCGACTCAATTAAAAGTGATTATATCTCGCTAGAGAAACAAGAGAAAGCCTTGCTTTCTGCGTCGCTTCGCTCCTACGCGAGATGCCCGCCTGCAACGCTAGGCGTAGCATTGCGGGCAGGTAATCTTGCGATTATATCTTGCGATTATAAAATTAATTACCGATGACTGAAGATCAATTACCAACGACTAACGAGGTGGTTGGAAAACAGAACAAAAATAAATTAAATTTGGCAGAGGCTCTGCCGAAAGTAATTTTCATTTGTTTAATCTTTGCCCTTGGCGTATGGGTTGGGCAAAATGTTGCCCTACCTTTTGGTAAACAAAGAGCCCCGATCATCAATATTGCCAATAAAAATGCGCCTCAGGAGATTCTGGTCGATTTTAAACCGTTTTGGGATGTCTGGGAGAGGATTACTACCAATTATTTAGAGAAATCAAAGCTCGACACCCAAAAACTTTTGTACGGTGCTATTTCAGGGATGGTGAAGGCGGTTGGCGACCCGTACACCGTCTTTTTGAACCCAGAAGAAAATCGGGAGTTCGAGCTTGCTCTTTCCGGTACTTATGAGGGGGTGGGTATCGAGCTTGATATCCGCGATGAGAAGTTGGTGGTGCTAGCGCCAATTGAAGGCAGTCCCGCCCAGAAGGCAGGAGTGCTAGCTGGCGACACTATCTTGGAAATTGATGGGACCGATACTTCTACTTTAACTATCCAAGACGCGGTCAAAAAGATCCGGGGTAAGGCCGGGACTAGCGTCAAGTTGAAGCTTGGTAGAGACGGTAAGGTCTTTGATGTTGAAATTGGCCGGGCCCAAATCACCATAAAAAGTGTTGAGTTTAAAGACTTGAGCGCTGGTGTGGCGGGTGTAAAAATTATTCGTTTTGGTGATAATACCGAAAGAGAATGGGGAGAAGCAGTCAGTAAAGTAATCGCTGGTGGGTATAAGAGGCTAGTTTTAGATTTGCGGAATAACCCCGGTGGGATTTTAGAAACAGCAGTGGTGATTGTTGGCGATTTTGTTCCCAAGGGTTCGAAAGTGGTGTTGGAAGAAGATTCCTCAGGTAAAAGGCTTCCCCTGGCTTCAAAAGAAGATCCCCGTTTGTCAGGTGTGAAATTGGTTGTTTTGATCAATAAAGGCAGTGCTTCGGCCTCGGAGATTGTAGCCGGAGCTTTAAGAGATATCTTAGGTGTAAAATTAATTGGCGAGACCTCATTTGGTAAGGGAACAATTCAGAAGCCAGAGACCCTGCCCGACAGCTCTGGTCTTCATATTACTATTGCCAAATGGCTCACGCCAAACGGTACTTGGGTCCATAAAGTGGGTTTGAAACCAGATGTCGAAGTTAAACTCACCGAAGAAGATATCAAGAACAACCGCGATCCTCAATTAGAGCGTGCCAAAGAACTTTTGAAGTGATCATTCTTATAAGTGTCTTATCTCTCATATTAATAAATATTTTACTTTGTGTTAGACTAATTTCGTACCGACCTGCTGGGTCGGTTTTTCATGCCGCAGCATTAACAAAATCATAGGCTAAAGAAAAGAGCGCGGATGGTCTCTTAAACTGGGTTTGGTTCGGGGATCAAATCTACGCTCAGTTTGTGATATAAGAAGGAGAGACATGGTGCAAGTAATAATGGATACTGCGCCGTTTATGGCGCCGTTTGGGCTGAAGCCAAGAAGTGGGAAAGTGAGAGATAACTACGATCTTGGTGATCGTATCCTGATGGTCGCCACTGATCGGATCTCCACCTTTGATGTCGTCCACCCAACCGGTATCCCTGGCAAAGGAGCGGTGCTAACAAAGCTTTCGGCGTTCTGGTTTGAGCAGTTGGGATCAGTGGTTCGGAACCACCTTATCCGTTTGGCCGATGGTACTACCGCTGACGAGTTGCCTTTCGAGCTACCGCCGGAGCTTGTTGGTCGGACAATGATCGTCCGCAAAGCACACCGAGCCGATGTTGAATGTGTAGTGCGGGGTTACTTATCTGGTTCTGGTTGGGCTGAATACCAGGAGGCGCAAAGCGTTTGTGGTATCAAACTAGCGGCGGGTTTGCCAGAAAGCGGTAAGCTGCCAGAGCTTATTTTCACGCCAGCAACCAAAGCGCCAGATGGTCAACACGACATCAACATCAGCTACAAGCAGATGGTGGGAATAGTAGGACCAAAGACGGCCATCACTCTTCGTGAGCGTAGTCTCGTCTTGTACCGTGAAGCTGCCGCTTATGCCATAGAGCGTGGCATAATCATCGCCGACACTAAGTTTGAGTTCGGTTGGGCAAAGGTGGATGGTCAGGAAGAGCTGATTGTCATCGACGAGATATTGACACCTGATTCGAGTCGGTTTTGGGACGCGAAAGAGTACACACCTGGCCAGCCACAGCGGGCAATGGATAAGCAGGTAGTCCGCGATTGGGCACTTAGTACAGGTTGGGACAAGAGGCCGCCCGCCCCAGCACTTCCAACAGATGTTGTTGAAATGACCGTGGAAAGGTACCAAGAAATCTTCCGTCGTCTCACTGGTAGCGTGGCCCAGGTTTCCAGTTGAGAATGGAGCTTCTGAGCGTAGGTTCTTGCAATAGGCCTACGCTCTTTCTTTTTGAAGAGTTGACAAGCAGCCTTTCAAAGTGTTTAAATAAATATTCAGTATGTGGAAGAGGCCCACAACTGAAAACGCATGAAAAGCAGCCCGGCAAGGGCTGTTTTTTATGCCCGAAAAGGGAGAGATAAAGCACACCACAACAAGGAGGATGGTTTTGACTACGCAGGCGACCTGGCAAGACTGGCCCCATGTCCTAAGTGGGAAGCAATTCAGCCGGAGTTTCTTGGAAGGGGAGCTGTTTCCCTTAGCGAGGGAAATGAATAACGCCGCTGAGACGCGCGACAGCGATTATTTGAGAGGAAAACGAGTACGGCTCCTCTTCTACGAGGCAAGTGAAAGAACACTCGACTCGTTTATTTCTGCCTGCGACCTGCTTGGAGCAAAATACGTCTGGTTAGGCGACCCGGCGGTTTTCTCCTCTCAGGCAAAAGGCGAAAGCTTCTCCGATATGATACGAGTCGTCAACTGCTACGAGTATGATGCAATTGTGATACGGTCGAGGGAGGCTGGAGAGGTCGCGATGGCCGCTTCAGTGTCTCGGGTCCCGATCATAAACGCGGGGGATGGGACGGGGGAACATCCTACCCAGGCATTTCTTGACGCCTTTTCAATCTTCAGGTCTTTTGGCCAGATTGATGGCGTTCGGATTGCTCTGGTCGGGGATTTGGTTTACAGTCGAACGATACGGTCATTGGCCTACATGTTGCCTCAGTGGAAGGTTGAGCACGTCTACTTCGTGGGACCTCCACAATGGCGAGTTGGAGAAGATGTTAGGCATCATCTCGAAGAAGCAAGCGTGCCTTACTCAGAGGGTACTGACCTTGAGGAGGTGGCGCCAAACGCAGACGTTGTTTATCTTACTAGGGCCCAGACAGAGAGAGGCAACCTTCCGTTGCGTTATAGAGACGCGGCGGATCAGAAGGTTTGTATCACCTTGACCGAGGCAGTTTTGGAGAGGATGCCTGATCACGCCAAAGTGATGCATCCGCTGCCGAGGAATGACAAGTTCAGGGAGTTGCCGGAGGAGTTCACTGACCATCCAAAGGTCGTCATCTTCGACCAAGTCCGGAATGGACTTCTCATTCGGATGGCGCTCCTAAAGATGTTGCTCGGGTGACCTGTCGCTTGATTCCAACCGCCGGAACGGCTAATAGTCGTTCCGGTTCTCATTTCCAAAAGCTCCAGCTTCTTTACACGTTTGATACAATATATTGTAATGCTCGAAAGACGAAGAAACCAAGTCATCGTTGCTGCCTTTATTGCCGCGGTGTTTCTTGTTGGCTTTATTGGTGCCATCATCGGCGCCACCTATCCAAATTGGGCAAACAATCTTGCCTTTCTTCCCGAAAGTTTAAAACCGAAGGCGGCTGGTCTGAAAGAAGTGACGACTAGTGGTGGAGAAAAAGCTGTCCGAACTGTGGAAGAGTCCGCCGTGATTGATGTTGTGGATAAAGCTTCTCCCGGCGTAGTATCAATCGTCGCGAAAACTGTTGCGCTTGACCCATTGCGGGGAGTAACACAGAACCAGCAAGGGATTGGCACAGGCTTTGTTGTTCGTAGTGACGGGATAATTTTTACCAATTCGCACGTTGTCGAGAACTCATCGATCAACTATACCGTGGTTACCAAAGATAAGAAAACCTATCAGGTCAAAAAAATTGATCGCGACCCCTCCATCGATTTTGCTATTTTAAAAGTTGATGCGAAGGACTTACCGACAGTAATACTTGGCGATTCGGATGCTTTGAAGGTCGGCCAAAAAGTCGTGGCAATCGGCAATGCTTTGGGTATGTTTGACAACACGGTAACTGTTGGAGTAGTTTCTGGGATAGGCCGAGGAGTAACTGCTTCTGATTCTCTTGGCGTTTCGCAAGAGACGCTGGAAAACGTTATTCAGACCGATGCGGCGCTAAACCCCGGTAATTCTGGTGGGCCGCTGCTGGATCTTTCCGCCAAAGTGATCGGTATAAATTTTGCCACTACAGTTGGGGCGGAAAACATTGGTTTTGTCATCCCGATAAACCGAATTAAGCCAGTTCTTGAACAATATCAAGCTTCGGGAAGAATTATTCGGCCGTTTTTGGGGATTTCTTACGTGATGATTAATGAGGGAACAGCGATCGTTCAAAACTTACCGCAGGGTGCTTTCATCCGCCGAGTGGTGGCAGGGTCGCCAGCGGCCAAAGCGGGGTTGGAGGCAGGGGACGTAATAACTAAATTTGGTGGTGTTGCTTTGAAAGACGGAGCAACTTTAGCAGCGGCCATTGGTAAGTACAAAGTTGGCCAAACGGTTGATCTAGAAGTTTGGCGGGACGGGAAGACTGTTAAGCTAAAAGCCACGCTGACGGAAGCGCCACAGTAGGACAGAAAGCAGAAAGCAGATAGCAGAGAGCAGCTATTAGAGAGCAAGTAGCGCGTTGTTTACTTGCACAATTTGTTGGCCTTTGGTATCGTTAAGTCAATGAGGGATTTTCTGCCGAAACTTTTTGAGCTCACCGCTAAAATATCTGCTCCAAATCTTATCCGCATCTTTTTATTTTTGGTTTTGCTTTTAAGCATTCCCTTGACGGTACTTTCGGTAAAAACAGCCAGGGATATCAGAAGTTTAGCAGCCGGTACTTTAACTCTGCGCTTGGGCTCAACATGCACTAGCACGAACCGGCAACTTTTCGTCGATTACACCCATCCTGTTGATGGAGCTCCGTGGTATTTTCAACCACAAATAGGTAGCTCTGCTCCTGGTGGGAAGTATTATATTTCAAGCAATCCTTCGGGCACACTTGAGTTTGCCCCGCCCAAATTCGTGACTTTTTACGGAAGGCTTTTTAGATTTGACGATATAAGTAACATCGATGTATTACAGGTTGAAAAATCGATTTATGTTTCCGATTGTGGTCCGCCGCCTGATACCACCGCACCAACTCCTCCCGGAAATTTAAGAGTAACGAATAAAACTACTAATTCTGTGTCACTAGCCTGGGATGCTAGCACCGATTCCGGTGGTTCGGGTTTAGCCGGGTATAGGGTGTATCGTGATGGGGCCCAAGTAGCAACAACTACTTCTACGTCCTACTCCGACTCTAGTCTGACCCCCTCCACGACCTACAGTTATTATGTTAAAGCTTACGACAACGCTAACAATTCTGCTAACTCAAGCACAATTTCAACTACCACTTTGGCCAACCCACCCCCACCCAAACCAACCGTGAGTATTTCGGCAAGCCCAGCCTCGATTACTTCGGGACAAAGTTCTACTCTATCTTGGTCATGTACTCCAAACGATGGCAGCGTAAGTGTCGGTATTACTGCTTCCAGCCCACCGAATATCGGTACAGTTGCCTGCAGCGGAAGTAAAACCGTTACTCCGGGTTCCAGTATCACCTACACCGCGGTTGCTAGTGGGCCTGGTGGCACTTCTGATTCTAAATCGACTTCTATTACGGTCAATGGGCAGCCACCACCACCGCCACCAGCGGCAAAACCACCCAGCACGAAACCATCAGGCCCAAGCTCAAGTACGGCTAGCGGGGCGACACTTGAAAGCTTGCAGCTTGAACTTTCCGTACCTTACCTTGTTGGGAAGCTGAAGGTAAAGGTAGAGATAGCGAGCGGGTCGAAGGAATTAGAAATCTCGCCGGCAAATAAAAGCTATTCTCTAGATCTAAAAAGCTTAGCCCTACCTTTAAACAAAGAGTACAGCTTGGCATTGACTAGCAAAAAGACTTTGATTCGTAAGGTTCGCTTCACGCCAACGGTTGCTGCAACCACCGTTAATCCTGGTGATTTGCTTCTTGGTGATCTGAATCAGGATAATCGGATTGATTCTGCGGATCGGCTCGCTTTAATTGATTCTATAGCCGACCAAACCTTGCTGGGTGATTTGAATGCCGATAAGGACACCAACTCACTTGATTGGGCGATAACCCTTACCAATCTTGGGAAGAGGGGAGACTAAGGAGGGGATCAGTGATCAACTTGAAAGTTTTCTAGCCCAACAACAAAAGAACTACCAGCGGGGTTGACGGCCGAGAGATTAGTTTGATACTCTGGATATATAAACCACTTTGAGGGTGGGTGATGAATTTACTACCTTTTTTTAAAAAACTTTTTGACAAGGTGCCCTTTCTGGCGGGTCTTTCTTTTTCTACCCAACTTTCTTTTTTAGTGTTGGTTCTTCTCTTTTTAAGTATTCCGGTAACTGTTTTTAGTGTAAGAGCAATTAAGGATCTGCGTAGCCGGGCCGCTACGAGCGATTGTTCTGTCACCGTCTCCTGGCCACCTAATCAAAACCGCCCAACAGATTGCAGCAAAAGCCTAACGGTTAATTGGTCTTCTCCAGGCTTTGCTGTTGCTTTGGCTCAGGGCGGGCAGTTGGTTGGTGCTAAAGCGGGGATTAGTGGGACATCGACAACTTTTAGTAGTCTTACCGCTAATACCAGCTACCATTATGTCGTTTGCAGCCCGGATTGTGGTACTGGTCGCAAAATTAAAGAAGGGGATGCGACAAGCTCTTCATCGGGTAGTCTGGTTGTTTCCTGGCACTACACTGCGGCTTTGACAGAAAAAGGCTGCTACTCCTGCTATGTGGGTGGGTCGCCAAAAACGACCTCTAGTACTTCGATCACGTTTTCTAGCTTAAAACCAGATCACGAATATGATTATTATGTGTGTACGGAAAATTGTGGGTCGGGAAAATTGGTTACCTCTGGTAATAAAAGAACCGATCCTTGTCCAATTACTTATAAGGCAAAATTAACTGCGCAAGGCAATGCTAGTAACGTGGTTGCGCAAAGCGGTACTCTTCCCGAATCTCAAACCACAACTAAGTTTTCTAATTCCTCAATCGCTGCCAATACAACTTACGATTTTTATGTTTATTCTCCAGCAACTTCTGGTAGTGTTTACCACCAAGACACA
>Ga0154300_107_pt1 | contig 23187 bp, 19 predicted proteins | sample RifGroA1_FD_105594 | JGI IMG/M metagenome (GOLD analysis project Ga0154300, IMG submission 105594) | Candidatus Woykebacteria bacterium GWA1_44_8 | reverse complement strand
GATTGCAGAGTAAAACCACACACCGAAACACTTACGCCATTATCAGAATCCTCATTAATGACCGAGGTGCCATTTCGCGTAAAGCCGCCATCTGCCGGAGCAGCAGCGGGAGTACATACCCAAATAATATCGGTACCTTGATATGTTGTCAATGTAACACTCGTACCGGTACACGTGGGTGGGCAGGCTGCACCGGTTATAGAAATCCCGCTTGATTGTTTAACATCCCGCTCAAACTTACTAATAACCAAATCCCCGTTCTGCCGGACTTCATTGATAATTGCTGTTTTGTTTTGGGAGCGGAGGATTGAAGAAATCAAAGTGGCAGAGAGAACCCCCAGCACACCAATGACAGCAGTCACCACTAAAAGTTCCACTAAAGTAAAGCCTTTGTTATAAGAATTGTTATTTTTCTTTATCATTGTCGCCATCTGGTAAGACAAGTTGTCGCATTCCTTTCTTGAGAACCAATCGGGGAGTCCCAAGTTACGCTAACTACAACCCTTTTTGTCCTCGTATCAGGTAAATCAAGATCGCTGCAGATCCTACTAAGACTTGGTATATCCTCGTCTGATATCGTAACAGAACGATCAAATATGCCAAGAAGGTTCTGCTCAGATGCTGGTTGAGTCTGAACTAAACACCAACTAGCAACCCCACAAGAAGGGTCGGCCCCATCAAGAAGAAAAACAGTGAATGTATCCTGACCACCAGAATAAAGATCGTCAAAACTGCAGAAATTAGGCACAGTATTGCATAAATCTCCGGTGTCGAAATTTGTGGCGTCACCTGTTCTAACCGCACCTGGAGTTTCCGCATTAACATCCCGAGTATTTCGCACAATTTCCATTCCCTCTTGAGCCAGTTTTGAAGCTTGGGTGGCTTGGCGGGCAAGGGTGGAGCGACGGTTGCTGGCGTTCATCAAGGCAATCAATGAACCTATAATTACCATCGCCACCCCAATCGTTACTACAACTTCTAATAAAGTTTGTCCATTTTGTGTAAATTTTTTAATTTTCACGTATTTCTCCCACATTTGTCACAGTTACTGTCCGGGTAGCACTCCCACTTACATTAGATATTCTGATGTAGACATTATTAGTTACAGGTGCACCACAGCTGTTCGAAAGCAGTGGTTGATCACTAAGTGATCTAAATCGGATCTCGATGGAACCTGCACATACTACGCCATCAGCACCCACTTCTTCGATACTAACACTAGTTGGCCACTGTAAGTCATCAACCAAATTTACTTCAGTTGTTTCAGAATCACAACGTAAACTTACGTTGTAACTAGTGGTGCTGATCTGTATTCGATAATAATCTAACGGGTGGGCTGAGGGATCAGTGGAATCGTAACAGGTATCGGGCGCGGTAGCGTTTGGATCGGGGTTTTTTTGGCTAGCGAGGGCGAAGGTTTGGTATTTGCGCAGGTTACTTTTTAGCTCGGCGGCGGCATTTTTTACCTCTTGTCGTGCACCAAAATTATTGTAATTGGCGAGAATTATCGTGGACAAGATACCAATTATCGCCATTACTATCAAAAGCTCGATCAGCGTGAACCCTCTTTGAACTTTAAATACAGGCATTAATATAACTGTACCAAACAAACGCCGGATACGCAACTCCGGTATTTAGTTTAAAAGTTTAGCGGGAGATGAGGAGGCGGTAGTTGTAGACATCATCGCCGGGCCAGTTGTGGCAACCGGAATAGCTATAAGTAGGGGAATCGGCCGGTAGGTTCTCGAGCGCCGCCATTAAAACATAGGTACGCGTGTTCTCCCGGCGATAGAAATAATCGCGATCGGTCTCTCTAAACCCTGGATCCCTGGGGATAGCACCACCGGCAAAATAGTCGGAGAGAGCATCCTTCACTTCGGGATTAAACACTGAATAGATCCGTCCACACCAACCATCCCGAGCTGGATATTGGCCGTTGTCATCATAATATTTCTCGACCGCCGCTTTGATCTTTTCCAAATCGGCCTTCCTTTGATTATCTCTTTGAGCATGAATAAGATAAACCACGCTATACTTACTAAGCTGAAATTTTGGGTTGAAATAGGCATAAGCATTAAAGGCAGCAACAATCGCAGCAGCCAGGATAATCAGCGTAATTATCGAAATCCCCCTGGAAGACCGAAGAAGGTGAAGAGGGGTGAGAGGGTTAAAAAGGTTAAGACGGCTGACAGGGTTAAGAGGGTTAAGACGGGCGAAACAGTTAAGGCGGGGGAGAGGATTACGGAAATCTGTTGGTTTTCTATAGTAAGACAACATTTTAATCCGGGCAGATCCTAAAATCACCGGTTGCATTTGGACTATCAGTGTTGCATTTGGTTTGAGAAGCGGTATCGTCGTTCGTTGAATGGTTTACATCCACTCCAGCATCATAGATTTGTTGAGTTGCATCTACCACGTAGTTAAAAGAAGTATCGTCGGTTACGCTTGGGAGTTCTCGGATGTAAGTTGGTGCGAGATTAATACATGGTGCGGCACACCCTTCAAACTCCCCACCTGCTCCAGCTGTAGGATATCTCCGATTCTCATTGTAGTACAGCTGCAAAGCAGTCTTGATCTGATTCATCTCGGTCCGATTTCTTGTGTCTCTTGTATTCTGTATTACCCTCACCGGATTAATAGCAATTACGGCTATCGTCACCAAAATACCAATGATAGCAACAACTATCAGAAGCTCAACTAAGGTGAAACCTTTTTTAGACTGCTGCACTTTGCCTATCATAAATTAATAGCCACAATCCTTATCTTATCTAAGTAAGATATTACAGACATTAATTTGGGTGTTACCACCAATTTAGTCTAGTCACCACAATCAGCCGCTACAGGTGCGACAGCAAATTCAGTTGTCGTTCCACCACCGCTCCCAGCGTTCTCATACAAGTACCATCTACCAGTCCTACCTTGTTGCCAAGCACAGACATCTGTAACAGCAGGAATAGCGTCAGGCAATATAGTTACACCTGGAGCTGGATCATCAGGAACATTACCGTCTCCTACAGCTTCAATTTCTGTTTCATCATCACAATCAGTGATATTACCACCGGTAGCTAAACTTTGTGTAATACAAGTGGCGATTAAGGTGCCAGTAGCCCGAACGTTGGATGCGGCTCTTCGATCACTAGCATCATTAAGCCGCTCAATTGGGTTAATAGCGATAATCACGATCACCACTAAGATAGCGATAATCGCGATGACGATAAGTAGCTCAACAAGGGTGAAACCTTTGCTTTTTCTTAGATGAGATCTAAGCTTTTCTATCACTTATTTCTCACCTCCCCTCGAGGAAAGTTGAATAAATTTCTTAAATTTGTAGGCAGTTTCATCGATATAAGCCTTTCAGGTATAAATCGATTATCTGTTGCCCTAGGAGTAGGGCAATAAGCCCTCCGAAGGCTAAAAACGGTCCGAGTGGGACAGTCTGCCCAAACCGCTTTTTACCCAGTAATATAAGCATAGCAGCCACCAGACCGCCTGTCAAGAAGGCGAGCCATAAAGCAACTAAAAGAGCCGGCCAACCAACCGCCAGGGCGATTAGAAAGACAAATTTGATATCACCGCCGCCCAAAGCCCGCTCACGGGAAAGATAAACAATGGCGAAGAAGGCGCTAGCCACTAGGAAACTAGCTACTAGATCGGCGGAAAGACCATAGACAGAGTCTGAGTCTGAGAACGCCAAAAGAATTATTTTAAAAACTGCAACGGCGGCGATTGCAGGTAGGACGATGCTGTTGGGGAGGAGACCACTACGTAGATCGGTGGTGAAGAGAACAGTGAGGGTGCTAACGATAAATAGTAAGTATATTAAGTGAATTAAGTTAATAGAGTTAATTGAGTTAGTTAAGTAATACCCGTGGAGGAAGGTGAAAGCGAATAATAACCCTGTAGCAAGCTCAACAAGTGGGTATTGGAGCGAGATTTTTTTGTGGCAATAACGGCAACGACCATTCAACAATAAGAAACTGACGATTGGAACGAGATCGCTCGGTCCCAATTTGTGCTTACATTTAGGACAGATGGAGCTGCCAAAGAAAACAGAGCCGCCGTGGACGCTGCGGTAGGCAACAACGTTGAGGAAGGAACCAACGGCGGTACCGATGATGAAAAAAAGAATGGTTAAAATTTGTATCATGTATCAGGTATTAAGTATTAGGTATAGATCTTTTATACTTGATACTAAATACATAATACTTGATACAGTCTAAAAGGCTTGGGTGATGCTGTAGATTGGTAGGATAATGGAAATCATCAAAAGCGCCACCATAATACCCAAGACTACCATAATGATCGGCTCTAAGGCAGTGGTAAGGGTTCTTACTTCTTGCTCGACTTCCTGCTCAAAAAAGTGGGAGACTTTATCGAGAACTTCATCCATCTTCCCTGTTTCTTCACCGACACTGACCATTTGGGGGATAATCGGTGGAAAAGAATCATCAGCGCCGAGAGCTTTCGAGAGGGTGCCGCCTTTTTCGACCGTCGAAGCGGCTTTGCTTACAGCCTGGCGATGGGTGGCATTGGTGGCAGTTTCACCAGCGATTTTTAACGCCTCTAAAATTGGTACCCCAGCGCCAACTAAAGAACCAAGAGTCCTGGTAAGGGTAGTCAAGGAACTGTCGCGATTGAGTTTGCCCATCACCGGTATCTTTAAAAGAAACCGATCGATAGCTAATGCGCCTTCTGGCGTCTTTCGGTAGCGACGCAGGGCAACAAACCCACCAAACCCTAAGATAATTACCAACCACCAAAAGTGAACTAGAAAATCGCTAATCGCAATTAAAATCAAGGTTGGCAACGGCAAAGTAAGATTTAGACCCTTGTAGACCTCGGAAAGCTTGGGAATGACGAAGATTAAAATTATTGCTCCCACTAAAAGCATAGCAGAGACGATGATGATTGGGTAAACCATTGCTCCTTTAATTTTGCCTTCAAATTCGCGGTCCCGCTCCAAGGTATCGGCAAGTTTCAGCAAAACCTTATCCAATGTTCCAGATGCTTCACCGGCTCTAACCACACTAATGTAAGCTAGGGAAAAGACTGCTTCGTGTTTGGCAAGGGCGGAGGAAAAGCTGCCTCCGCCTTGAATATCTTCGGTAATTTGGCTGACTACCTTGCGCAGTTTCTCATTTTCCGTTTGTTTTTGCAAAACGACTAAGGAATCGGTGAGCGGCAAACCAGAGGTAATCATTGTCGCTAACTGCCGTGTAAACTGGGAGAGGGCGCCAATGCCAATACCACCAAATATAGAAAGAAGAGCGAGGCCCTCGCCTTTGGCTTGAATCCGAATGACGGTGAAACCTCTTTCATGCAAAATAGTTGCCGCCGCCCGCTGACTGGCAGCCTCAATCAGTCCCTCGTGTGAGACACCTTTTTTATCTTTTACAAAGTAAGTAAATTGCTCCGTATCATCCTCCCTTTGCTTTCACTTCCCGCATCAGCTCCTGCGGTTTTAAGCTGTAAGAAAGAGCTGTTTCCAAATTTACATAACCCGCCCGCACCAGGTTGGCCAGTGAATTCTCTAGAGTAACCATGCCGATACTGACTGAAGTTTGAATAATGTTATCTATAAGATGTGTTTTACCTTCCCGAATAATATTTCTAACGGCCGGCGTTGCTAATAAAACCTCGGTTGCTGGGTAACGACCACCCTCAACTGCCGGCAAAAGACGCATCGATATAACTGCTTCGAGCACATTGGAGAGCTGCATCTTCACCTGTGCTTGTTGGTTTTCCGGAAATACTCCAACCACCCGGTCGAGCGTCTGGGCGGCACTATTGGTATGCAAGGTAGCAAAAACTAGATGTCCGGTCTCGGCAATCGTTAAGACTGATTCGATGGTTTCATAATCTCGCATCTCACCAATCAGCACGACATCTGGGTCTTCCCGAAGGACGCTACGCAAAGCAATCTCCCAAGAATGGGTATCAAGGTGCATTTCCCGCTGAGCAATTAAGGACTTTCGGCTCGGGTACACATACTCAATCGGATCTTCGACCGTAACGATATGGACGCCTTTTTCCTCATTTATTTTATTGATTAAAGAAGCGATGCTTGTGGATTTTCCATGGCCAGTTGGGCCAGTTATTAAAATCAACCCTTGCCGCAGCTTCGTCAGGTTGCCTAACACACTTGGCAGGTGTAGCTCTTCCAAGCTTGGGATTTTATTGGGAATAAGTCGCAAAGCCGCCGAAATATAACCTTTTTGGTAAAAAGCATTAACCCGAAACCTAGCGATTTCGCCAAGGGCAAAGGAAAAATCTAGTTCCTTATTGGTCAGCAAAAGCTCTTTTTGCTCAGGGCTACAAAGCGATAAAACTAGTTTTTCAATATATTCGGGGGTAGGCGTTGGCCCCTTGGTAAAGGGGACAAATTTGCCGTCAATCCGCAAGGTCGGATAAACACCAACCATCAAGTGGACATCGCTTGCTCCGCGCCGCAGAGCTTCTTCTAATATTTGTTGGACTTCCATGCTTTCCTCCTCTTTATAACTAATACTTGATACTTAATGTTATTCTTTCGCTACTCTCAGGACCTCTTCGATACTAGTAACGCCTTCTAAGGCCTTCATGTAACCATCTTGTACCAGCTTGACCATGCCTTCTTCCACCGCCGCTTCTTCAATTTTCCCAGCCGGCGAGCGTTCCAAAATCAGCCTGCCGATTTTATCGGTAATAGGCAGCACTTCAAAGATAGCAATCCGCCCCTTGTAACCAGAATCACCGCAGTTATCACAACCAGCACCCTTGGAAAGTTTAAATTTGCTGCTTCCTTCAATCTCGGCCAAATCTTTTTCCTCCTCCTCAGAAAGCTTCGTGTGTTCTTCAGTCAAAAGATTACCCAAGGTTCTCTTAATATCTTCTACCACCGGCTCGGGAGGGTCGTACTCTTTCTTACATTCTAGGCAATTTTTTCGAAGTACCCGCTGGGCAACCACACAGTTCATTGAAGAAGCAAGTAGAAAAGTTTCTGCTCCCATATCAAGCAGCCGAGGCAGGGCTCCAGCGGCAGAATTTGTATGCAGTGTCGAAAAAACTAAATGGCCGGTTAGGGAGGCTTGAATAGCCAAATTGGCGGTTTCACCATCCCGAACTTCACCGACCATTATAACATTTGGGTCTTGGCGCAAGAAGCTACGCAGACCGCTGGCAAAAGTAAGCCCGGCGGCTGGGTTTATCTGAACTTGATTAATCCCAGGGATTTGATACTCAACTGGGTCCTCAAGAGTAACGATATTTATCCTTGGCGAGTTGATCTTTGATAAAACAGCAAAAAGAGTGGTTGTTTTACCCGAGCCGGTCGGTCCGGTAATTAGGATGATCCCATGCGGCTTTGTAACGTTTTCTTCGAAGTTTTTTAGAGCGGTGCCTCGCAAACCCAAGTCAGCTAAAGTCGGCGCGCTAGCCGCTTTTGGCAAAAGCCGCATTACTACTTTCTCGCCATGAACAGTCGGTAAGGTAGCCACCCGTAGATCGACAATGTTATCAGCCAGCTTAAAGGTAAAACGGCCGTCCTGGGGAATTCTTTTTTCATCAATTTTCAAGTTAGATAAAATTTTAATTCGCGAAAGAAGGGCTTCGTGAACTTTGTGAGGTAAGACTACCCGCTCTTGCAAGATACCATCGATTCGATAACGAACACGGGTGCGGTCCTCCAATGCTTCTATGTGAACGTCACTTGCTTTTGCCTTGATAGCATACTCTAAAAGGGTGGAAACAATCTTGGCCACCGGCGCTTCTTTGATAACCTCCTCAATCTTACCTAGATCGGCGATCTCTTCTTTGGCCTCAACCGTACCCCCAACATCTTGAAGAGCAGCGGAGACTTGGGTAGTAAGGGTCTGGGAATATTGCTCGGTGATAGCTCGGTTTATCAAATCGGGGGTGGAAATATAAGGCTTTATTTTTGACGCACTTTTTCTTTCAACAAACTCCAAAATCTGAAGATCAAGGGGATCGGCCATCGCTACCGACAAAGTATTGCTGGTAGGATCGTAGGCGAAAGGAATCAAGGTGTAGCGGCGGGCAACAGGCTCGGGTATTTTAGCAAGCATATCAGCCGGAATCGGCTTGGTAGTTGGGTCAGAATAATCGATACCAAGAATGGCACCTCTGGCCCGCGAAATATCTTCTAGAGAAGCAAAATTTCGAGCTAAAAGAATATCCTCGACTTGCTTACCGGTGTTAATTGCCTCCATTTTTACCATGGAAACTTTATCTTTGGTAAGCTTACCTTCCTCGTAAAGAATGTCTTCGATTCCTTTTTCGGTGACTTGTGCCATTTGGGCAGCCCTCTATCTGTAGCTACTTTCATTTTAGCCGCCCGCCGGGTAAAATGTCAACCAACCTTTACTCTGAGAGCGACGATAGGTTGACACTCCGAAGCTTATTATCTATGCTCTAAAAGCAATTATTTAATAGCCGTTCAAACCAAGAGCGACGAGGTGTCAATCGTGTTATCTCTGCTGATCGTTGGTGGAACTAAAGAACAAAGAAAAAATAAAGCTTTAGATATTGCTAAAGGACTATCCTCATCCTTTGACACAAGCATCATTGATACCCAAGAATCAGCTGGAATTGATACTGTAAGAACCCTCAATCAAAAATTAACCCACCGGCCTTTTGAATCTTCTCACCAATCGATTATTCTACTTGAAGCTCAAAATTTAACCATCGAAGCCCAAAATGCTTTCCTAAAGAGCCTGGAGGAGACCAGCCCTAGTGCTCAAATTATTCTTACTGCTGCTACTTCAGAAAGCTTGCTTTCCACCGTTGCCTCTCGTTGCCAAAAGATCGAACTGCCAACGCAAGGCGAAGAGACCTCCCCAGAAGACTGGCGTTTATTCAAAAACTTCCTGAAAAGTAGCCTTTACGATCAATACCAGGGATCGGACAAACTGGATCTGGAGGGTTGGCTTGCTCTTTGGCGAAAAATACTCCTGGCAACCATTGGGTTGGAAAAGATACCACTTTTTAGCAAAACCTCTCCAGACGCAGTTCTTCGTTACATACGGCTAATCAATAAACTCCGCTCCTTACAAAAAAGAAGGGCAGCACCAAGGTTACTAAAAACGATTCTAATATTGGAAGCGCCAAAGATAATGATCAGGGACGGTGGGTTGACTAAAAATTGAAAATTGATGTTTACCTCAACTTTTGCCTTTTGCCTCTAAAATAGCTTGCATAAAACGGCCAAATAAAGTAAAATATAGGTGTTGGCTAGGTTCCACTCAGACCACCTCACTAGGAACCTACCGTGTTTGGTATGGCTTACTCGCCCTGACGAAAAGTACAGACACCTTGCAGGTTTTCGTTTTAACGAAAAGAACTAAAGAGGGAAATGGGAAAATACACAGCTCGCGATATTCAAGTTTTGGAAGGCCTAGAACCGGTTCGGCGCCGCCCGGGGATGTATATTGGCTCAACCGATGTTCACGGGCTTCATCATCTAGTGGCGGAGATTATTGACAATTCGGTAGATGAGGCTTTAGCTGGCTTTGCCAAAAATGTTTGGATTTATATCCACAACGATAATAAGGTTACGGTAATTGACGATGGTCGGGGAATCCCGGTGGAAAAACACCCAATGGCTGGTAAATCGGCCCTGGAAGTGGCGATGACTTATCTTCACGCCGGCGGAAAATTTGGCGGCGGCGGTTATAAAGTTTCCGGCGGCTTGCATGGCGTGGGCGCTTCGGCGGTCAATGCTTTGAGTGAATGGATGAGCGTGGAAGTAAAACGAGAGGGAAAATTGTATTCCCAGAACTACAAAGGTGGCAAACCGACATCGCCCGTCGAGCAAATTGAGGAGACGAAATTTCCCGCCCAGACTACCAAGGTTTGGAAAAAGGTCGTTAGCGGTACAGCCACTTGCTTCTCAGCCGACAAAGGCATTTTCAGCACTGTCTCCCTCGACCCTAAAACCTTGGGGAAACAAGTGCGAGAGCGGGCTTATTTGGTCGCCGGGCTTTTCTTTCATATCTACGACGAAAGAGAGCAAACGGAGAAAAACTTTTATTTCGACGGAGGAATCCGCAGTCTAGTTGAAGACCTCAACCAAAATAAACAAGGCCTTCATCGACCAATTTTTATTAAAAAAGACACCAAAGACCTTGGCGTAGAAGTGGCGATCCAATATAACGATTCGTTTACCGAGACGGTTGAATCATTCGCCAATGTTATCAATACCACCGAAGGTGGAACTCACCTTACCGGATTTCGCATTGCCCTCACCCGGGCAATTAATGATTACGCCCGGAAAATCGGCGCAGTAAAAGAAACTGAAGAAAACTTAACCGGTGAAGACGTCCGGGAAGGATTGACCGCCGTGGTAGCAATCAAAACGAACTCGGAAAAACTGGAGTTCGAAGGCCAAACCAAGACCAAGCTGGGGAACGCTGAAATCCAACCGGCTGTCCAAACCGTTGTTAAGGAAGGCCTGGATACCTTTTTTGAAGAAAACCCCGGTGAAGCCCGGAAAGTGGCCGAAAAAGTCCTCCTCGTCGCCCAAGCCCGACTAGCGGCCAAGGCAGCCAAAGAAGCAGTCATTCGCAAAAGCGCTTTGGAAGGCATGGCCCTGCCCGGGAAACTGGCTGATTGCCAGGAAAAAAACCCAGCCGGCTCTGAGCTGTATATTGTCGAGGGGGATAGCGCTGGAGGGAGTGCCAAACAAGGCCGCGACCGCCGCTTCCAAGCTATCTTACCCTTGGGCGGTAAAATCCTAAATACTGAAAGAGCCAGGCTCGATAAGATCATCCAATTTGAAGAAATTAAGGATCTGATTATCGCTCTAGGTGCTGGGATCGGTGATACCTTTAATATTGATAAGGTGCGTTATCACCGGATCATTTTGATGACCGATGCCGACGTCGATGGCGAGCATATCCGCACCCTTCTTCTTACTTTCTTTTTCCGTTACATGAGCTTGATTATCGAGAAAGGCTACCTTTACATCGCCCAACCGCCTTTATATAAAATCACAGTTGGTAAAGAAGCTTTTTACGCTTACAACGATGAGGAAAAAGAAAGTCTCTTGACCGGCCGGCAAAAAGCAAAAACAACCAAAAAAGAAGCCTTGGGCGATGGGGAAGACAACGCCGGTGTGAGAAAAACACAAGTTAATATTCAACGGTATAAGGGTTTGGGGGAGATGAACCCCGATCAACTTTGGGAAACCACCATGAACCCTGAAAATCGGATTTTGAAGCGGGTAGATATGGAAGATGCCACCGAGGCTGATAAGGTTTTTAACATGTTGATGGGCGAGGAAGTACCACCGCGCAAGAAATTCATCCAAACCCACGCAAAGTACGCGACGTTGGATGTATAGCAGAAGGAATAGTAGCGAAGCACTAAATTCGAAATCCGAAATACTAAACAAATTCAAATAACCTAAAATCCAATACACCAAACAAGTTTGGAATTTGGAAAATTTAAGTTTAGGAGTTGTTTAGAGTTTAGAAATTAGAATTTCGGATTTTATATTGAAGATATGCCAAACGGGAATGGTCCGACAACTGAAAAACCTATTGAAAACATTGGCTCGGTAGTACCTATTGAAATCACCGAAGAAATGCAGCGTTCCTACCTCGACTACGCTATGAGCGTGATTGTCCAAAGGGCCCTGCCCGACGTTAAGGACGGCTTAAAACCAGTGCACCGCCGGATCCTTTACGCCATGCACGAGCTGGGGCTCACCCACGAGGCCAAATACCGCAAAAGTGCCACGGTGGTCGGGGAGGTTTTAGGAAAATACCATCCCCATGGCGATTCGCCGGTTTACGATGCCCTGGTACGTTTAGCCCAAAATTTTGCCCTCCGTTACCCCCTAGTCGACGGCCAAGGTAATTTTGGCTCGGTCGATGGCGACCCGCCAGCGGCCATGCGTTATACCGAAGCTCGGCTGGCCCGCATTGCCGCCGAGATGCTTGGCGACATTGAAAAAAACACTGTTTCCTTTATTGATAATTTTGATGTAACAAGAAAAGAACCAATCATTTTGCCAGCTAAGCTGCCCAACCTTCTTTTGAGCGGGTCAGCCGGTATTGCGGTTGGTATGGCCACCAACATCCCCCCACATAATTTAAATGAGGTTTGCGATGCGATCGTCCACTTGATTAACAATCCTGAGGCAAATATCGAAGATCTAATGAAATTTATCAAAGGGCCAGATTTCCCCACCGGAGGGGCAATTTTTGATATTAATGAGATCCGCTCTGCTTATGCTAGCGGTCGGGGAAGGATTGTAATGAGAGCCAAGGCGGAGATTGAGGAAGACCGCGGCGGTAAGTTTAACATCATCGTCTCCGAGATCCCCTACCAAGTTAACAAATCTCAATTGATCGCCCGGATTGCCGAACTAGTCAAAGAGAAAAGGCTCGAAGGTATTTCTGATCTGCGGGATGAGTCGGACCGCCGAGGAATGAGAATTGTTGTTGAGCTAAAACGGGATAGCCGTCCCAAGGCTGTTTTGAACAACCTTTACAAACACACGTCCATGCAACTGGCTTTTAATGTTAACACGGTCGCCTTGGTAGATGGTACACCGCTGACCCTCACCCTCAAACAAGTTTTGACCGAATATATCCGCCACCGCCAGAGTATAGTCACCAAAAGAACTCAGTTTGAACTTGACACCGCTCGTCGTCGTGGCCATATCTTAGAAGGTTTAAAAATTGCCCTGGATAATCTCGACGCTGTGATTGAGACCATCAAAAAATCTAAGGACGCCGAGGTGGCTAAAGAAAATTTGATGGCTCGTTTCAAACTGACCGAAATTCAAGCGATAGCGATTTTGGATATGCAGCTACGTCGTCTAGCTGCTTTGGAGCGACAAAAGATCGAAGAGGAGTATCGAAACACTCTAAAACAAATCGCTTATTTGGAAGATCTTTTGGCCTCGCCAAAGAAGATTTTAGGCGTAATTGAGAAAGAACTTGAAGATCTAAAGGAAAAATATGGTGATACTCGCCGCACCAGGGTGTATGAAAATCCGGTTGGCGAATTTACCGAAGAAGATCTAATACCCAAGGAACAAGTAATTGTCACCATTACCAAGGAAGGTTATATAAAAAGATCGCCGCTTTCTACTTTCCGCACTCAAGGTCGAGGCGGTAAAGGAGTATCCGGGGTGGCGATGAAGGAAGAAGATAGGGTCGCCAACATTTTTTCGGCCAATACTCATAACAATATCTTATTTTTCACCAAAAGCGGAAAGGTTTTCCAGCTAAAGATTTACGATCTCCCCGAGGGCGGTCGGGGAGCAAAGGGAGCGGCGATTGTTAATCTCATCGAAATAGACCAAGGCGATTTGATAACCGCCGTAGTAAATATCTCAACTAGTACTAGGAACGGGTTTTTGTTTATGACAACAAGAAACGGGGTTGTTAAAAAGACACCTTTAGCGGATTTTGCTAATATCCGCCGCACCGGAGTAATCGCCATTAATTTAACCGCCGGCGATGAGCTTCGTTTTGTCAACTTAACGAGCGGCAACGATAAAATGATTATTGTCACAAGGAGCGGCATGTCCATTCTTTTCTCGGAAAAAGATACCCGAGCTATGGGCAGAGCAACAAGCGGCGTAATTGGCATCCGCCTAAAAGGTGACGACCGAGTAATTAGCGCGGAAATCGGCCAAGAAGCCGCGGATCTACTGGTAGTAACGGAAAATGGCTTTGGCAAAAGAAGTCCTCTTTCTAGCTGGCCCTTGCAGGGTAGGGCAGGAATTGGAGTTAAAGCGGCGGAGGTTACTACTCGCACCGGCTCTTTGGTCGCCGCCCAAGTACTTCAGAAAAATCACGAAGACATAATCGTCACCTCAAGGGATGGTCAGGTAATCAAGCTGCCGGTTAAAGATATTCCAGTCCTTACACGCCAAACCCAAGGAGTAATTTTGATTCGTCTTAGCAAAAAGGATGATAAGGTAGCCGCTGTGACTGCTACAACTAAGGAGAGGAGAGAACGATTACTCAAAAAGGCCGCTGTTTAACTTTTTCTCTTGAAAAACCTTTTTGTTTTTTTGTTGGCCGTATTAGCGGCAACCGGGGTTGGGGAGCGTTCCACAGCGGGCTGGGCTAACTCTGGCACCGCAATCGCTTCTTCTTTTTTCGCTTCCACCACCTTTAGCTCCTTGGCCGCTTCTACTACTGGAACGGTAAAGAAAAATGTACTACCTACCCCCAGGCTACTCTCCACCCAAATTTTACCTTTGTGCATATCGATAATTGCTTTGGAAATATAAAGACCAAGACCAGTGCCTTTTGAACCCTGTTCCAATACACCTGAAACCCGGAAAAATTTAGTGAAAAGCCGCGATCGAGCAGACTCTGGGATCCCTTGACCCGTATCTTTTATCTGAGTAGTGACTTCTAGATCATCGGCTTGAGCACTTAATTCGACGCTACCACCAGGACGAGTGTAAGCGATAGCGTTGGCTAACAAATTTGAAATGACCTCACTAATCCGAAATTTATCGACCAAAACTTTAGGCAGTTCTTCTGGCTTTCGTAGGGACAAATGAACACCCTTTTCACCAGCCAATGGTAGGAAATTGGCCACCGCTTCTCCTAGCACCTGCCCCCAATCCGTTGGCTCGACCTCAAGCCTCATTGCTCCTCGTTCGATTCGGGAAACGGAAAGCAGATTCTCTACCAAAGCAGCCAATTGGGAAGAGGAAATAAAAGCCTTATCGAGAAATGACTTTTGTTCTTTGGATAAAGATTCACCCACTTCTTCTTGAAGAACGGACAGGTAGCCACGAATAGCCGTCAGGGGTGTACGCAGTTCGTGAGCAGCCATAGAAACAAAATCAAGCTTCATTTCCTCAAGCTCTTTTTCTTTGGAAACATCATTTATAGTAATAATTGCCCCCAAACCCACCTCGCCGCCTTCCTTGATCGAGGAGCTTGTTAGATTAACAAAAAGTTGTTTGCCAAAACTAGTAGTTATCTTTAAGCCCCTCTTTTGGGTAACAATTACGTCTTTTACCAACCTCTCGCTAGGAATAAGATCTTTGCTTGTTAGTTTTTGATCACCATCAAGCATCGTCAAAACCGAACCTAGGCTTTTACTTAAAATGTCTTCACTTCCCAGACCCAACATACTTAGGGCTGCTGGGTTGACAAAAATAACATTTCCGTCCAAATCCAAAGCCAACACCCCATCTACAATTGACTGCATGACGGTTGTCAGCTTGTTCCTTTCGGCGGTGATATCGGTAACAAGATCACGGATTTTCCGAATATCAGTCGCCACACCCACCTCACCGTAAATGCTACCCTTGGCATCTTTAAGCACCGAGGCCGAAAAGCTAACCGGAACTCTTTGGCCATCGGCGCGTAAGAGCTCTAGCTCTATACCAGCCACACTCTTTCCTTCGTGAAGTGGCCAACAGATTTTCTTCTGAAAGGCTCCCCAATCATCACCCAAAAGCACTCGTGCGTGGCGGCCGAGAACCTCTCCTTTTTTATAGCCTAAAATATTTTCCACTGCATCATTGATGAACTCGATGAAGTGATCCCGGTTAAAAACAACCAAAATTTCATTCATCGTAGTGACGACGTTGGAAACCACCGTCGCCGGATTGATCACAAAAAGCTGAAATTTGAGAATAGCGTAGGCGATAAATACACTCATAACGGTGGTTAAAGGAACTGCCGCCGGGTAGATATTGAAACCTAAAATCGGCAAAAAGCCATCGGTAATGGAACCGCCGACAACCGGAACTAAAACGCCAGCGATAACAATCAGGGTTTGAGCTTTTCGTTTGATATCCTTTAGTCTCCACCAATAATGGATCAACAATCCGAGGGAAAGGATAAAAAGCCCATCTAGCCAGATAATCACGGCCCAAAACCATGGAGCCGAGGCCATACCACTGATCCAACCCCAAGCAACCCGCTCGTACGCAGAAGCAGGGATATCATGCCGAAGAATTAGACTGGTCGTCCAGGCTAGAAAGAGAAAGAAAAAGGCTGGAATAAACAAAGAGATTTGAACAGGCAGTTTAGAAGCTATGTTTTCCTTACCAACGTAGGAGAAGGCAAACAAAAGAAAGATCGGCGAGACAAATATCCAACCCGGCGCGCCAAAATCGCTCCAAAAATTCGACGCGGCCGCTGTTGCAGAAAGATTCATCATTGTTTGCCCAATACACCAGGGAATAAGACAAATAATTGAGAGAGCAAACCAACGGTTGGCGGAAATCTCTAATCCCCGAGAAGCAATTAAATAAACCACCACAATGTTCGTCATTAAGGCCAGATACGGAAGCATGGCCCACGAATTAAATGTGAGATCAAAGATATACATTTAGGGCAAGCCCTCATCTATCATTGTAAAACTACTTGCGAGAAAAAGTAAACATCAAGTTTGTTTTTTGGCGAAAAGAGCTACTTTCGTACCTGCATCTTTGGTTTTAGATTTTACTGGCAGAGCAAACGAAAAAGTGCTTCCTACCCCAAGCTCGCTCTCAACCCAGATCCGCCCCTTGTGCATCTCGATAATTGATTTAGCAATATAAAGACCAAGACCGGTTCCTTTCGAGCCTTGTTCCAACACCCCAGAGACCCGGAAGAACTTGGTAAAAAGGTGGGGTAAGGCTTCTTTGGGAATCCCCACGCCAGTGTCTTTAACCCAAGTGACAATTTCCTTATCCTTAAGCTTCGTACCCAACCAGATACGGCCGCCGGGCTTAGTGTGGGTAATCGCGTTGGAGATAAGGTTTGTTACTACCTCACCAACTCGGAATTTATCAATTGTTAACTTTGGCAGTTTATCAGTAATTTTCACTTCCAGCTTTAAGCCTTTTTGACCGGCCTGCGACTTAAATTCAGCAACGACTTCTTGCAGCAGAACCGACCAATCGGTCTCTTTCATATCTAGTTTTAGCGTCTGCAATTCAATTCCGGAAATTAACAAAAGATTTTCCACCAAAGCCGATAAATTAGTCGTTGAAACAAAACTTTTCTCAAGCCAAGAGCGCTCTTCTGGCTTTAGTTTCTTGGTCACCTCTTCCATCAAAATCGAAAGGTAGCCACGGATAGCGGTTAGGGGAGTCCGAAGCTCATGGGCGGCGATGGAAACAAAATCAAGTTTCATTTGTTCTAGGCTTTTTTCTTCGGAAATATCTTGAAATATACAAATACAACCAATCCCTAAGTCTTTACCTTCTTTAATCTCTGTTGCCGTCAAACGCAACCAGCGCTCTTTACTATTAGTGGTAAATTTCAGGTCTTTTGCTGCTAAAACAACTCTGTCTTTTTCGATGTCGTCAAGCGAAAAAAATTCTTCTGCTTTAATCCTTTTGCTGCCGTCGAACGCGGAAAAAATTTTATCAAAATCCTTACCGATCACCTCTTGGTCAATCACACCTAAAATATTTTCGGCCGCTTTATTCAAAAAAATCAATCGTCTTTCTCGATCTAAAACGAAAATACCATCACTGACCGAAGTAACAATGGCGCGAAGTTTGTTTTGCTCACCAATTGCCTCGGTTGCTTTTTCCTTTAAATGTTCGGTAAGAACCCGTTTTCCCGAAACTTCTTGGGCTAGATCTTTAGCCACGACGTAATTCAAAACCGTCGCGAAAACTGCTACCAGTGGTACAATAACCATCTGCGCTGTAAAACCAACTTCGTAAAACCCAAAAAAATGCGGGGTCAAAAAAGCAACGGTAAGTAAGTACAAACTCACTGCTTCAATACTCTCAACCACAATTGCTCCCGCCGGCAAATATAAAGAACCGGCGATCAAAGTGAGGATATAAACAAACCAGAATGGGCTCTCAATCCCACCAGTTAGAAAAATCGCAATGGTGGCGAAAAGGTGATCACCCAAACTAAGAAGGAAGTTTTTTTGCTTAAAGGTGTAGCGGAAGTCGCCTGTTCTTTTTTCAAAAGGTAAAAGTCGGTAAGCGACAAATGTCACTGCTCCAACCGCGACCACCAACAGTGTGAAACCCAACCGGTGAACCGGCACCCCTAGAGGGAGAAAAGTGACTAAGTAACTAGCAACAAGTATTGCCCAACTAATCGCTTCAAAAAAACGCTCGTATCTTCTTAATCTTTCAGTTTCCTGCGGGTAGTTATCTAAGAGCATTACCTTAATGATTCCAAATTAGCTTCCAATTGTCAACCCAGTGAGTAGTCAAGGAACGGGGAACCTTGTTGTAAGTAATTTTATTTGTCCAGCAATCTCTTTCAACTTTTTTTCTTGGGCTCTATTTCCAATAATATCAGCGATTAAATTGCCGATTTTTTCCATTTCTTTTTCTTTCATTCCGCGGGTGGTTACTGCTGGTGTACCCAGACGAATGCCACTAGTCACAAATGGTTTTCTGGTTTCGCGGGGGACAGTATTTTTGTTTACAACGATTCCACATCTATTCAAAGCTTCTTGAACTTCTTTTCCTGTTGGTCCTTTCTCACCGAAATCAACGAGCATCAAGTGCGTGTCTGTACCACCGCTTACTAAACGAAGGTTGTTTTTTGATAAAAAACTAGCCAGTACTTTGGCGTTTTTAACAATTTGTACTCCGTATTTTTTAAATGAAGCAGTCGATGCTTCCTTTAAAGCGACGGCTATTGCTGCGGTAGTATTGTCATGTGGTCCGCCTTGAAGACCAGGAAAGACGGTTTTGTCAATTTTTTGAGCCAGTTCTTCATTATTCGTCATAATTATCGCGCCCCGCGGGCCACGAAGGGTCTTGTGAGTAGTAGTCGTAACTACATCAGCAACACCAACTGGACTAGTATGAACGCCGGCGACAATCAGACCCGCAATGTGAGCGATGTCGGCTAAAAGATAGGCGCCAACACTGTCAGCTACTTCGCGGAATTTTTTCCAGGGAACTATTCTCGGGTAAGCAGTAAAGCCGCAAACAATGATCTTGGGACGATGCTTTTTTGCCAGTTTAGCCACCTCATTAAAGTCAATTAGCTCCGTTTTTGGATCAACGGTATAGGAAACTGCGTTGAACAGCTTACCGGAAAAACTAACCGGCGAGCCGTGGGTAAGATGCCCACCACTTACCAAAGACATACCCATAATCGTGTCGCCAACTTCTGCCAAAGCTAGGTAAGCAGCCATGTTGGCGGGGGATCCAGAAAGCCCCTGGACATTAGCAAAACCCACACCGAAAAGCTTTTTTGCGCGCTCAATCGCCAGGCTTTCAACTTCATCAACAAACTTATTTCCGGCGTAATATCTTTTGAACGGATAGCCCTCAGAATATTTATTGGTAAAAACAGATCCCAGGGCTTCGCGAACAGCCCTTGAAGTGTAATTTTCAGAAGGGATAAGATTGATATCTTGTCTTTGCCGCTTTTCCTCTTTTTTAATTAACTCCGCAACTTTCTTATCAACGTCTTTTAGACTTTTCATTTTCTAAAAACCTACCATAAAAAACTTCGTTTGACAAGAAAACAAATAGCTAACCACCTTAAAGGCCAGGCCTTAAATCAAGTTCAAAGGCCTGGCCTTGAGTCACGAATTTTCAAAGAAAAAGAAAAGACCGCCTTCGTCTTACCTGGTGGGTAAGCTTCCAGCGGTCCCGAACTCCTGAACATCTCATCAGGGATAATCCTGGAGTTCACAGGCGTTCACGCAGGTAAGGCGAGTGTCGGGATACGGCTTCTTCCCGCCCTCTGACCCAACCTTACAGCGAAACTTCGGCTGACCACACTTGTAGCAGGTGCCTTCTGCTACTCGTGTGACAACCTTCATCACCACAATCGGTGAAAGCCGTTTTCGTTGCAATGCAAACCTCCCTTTGCTTTCTCCCAGTTTTGTTAATTATACAACAAACCGACCTCCAATGTCAAACCTATAGTAGTATGTCCTCCGTGTACGAAAAGGCCCGATTGCGTATTTCCGCACATCGAACCTTTATCACTCTCACCCCTGCAGGGTTGGTACACCACGATAGCGCGCTGCATCCGCTACTTCTTCAGACGGGATTGATTCAGCCCACCGCTCCATCGCTTCAATTGCTAACTGAAGTTTTCCTTCCGCAGCCAGCAAAAACAGCCCCGCTGCCACACGGTCCTTCTCCAAGGCGTCGATCGCCTTGTCGATTCGATGTTGAGCCTGCCGTCGAAGAGACCGAATGTTCCTACTCACCATACGGTCGAGCTTAGCTCGCTCCTGCTCTAAGTGAGTCTTGAAGTTAGCCCGACTAAACGTTCCTCCACGGTTCAGGTTATCAGCATCGGCAACTAAAGTCCTAGCAATACCTCGCAAGATCCACTGAACCCTAGTCGCGTAGTAATGAACCAGGTCCGATCGACCACCAAGCTTACCTTTGATCAAACCCATGTCTTGCCAGCGACGGCCGAGCCAACTTTGAAGTCGAGCCATTTCCTCGCGCGCAACAGGGGAGAGTGCAGGACCAAAGATGGTTGAAGAGGCGACTCTTTGTTCGATTTCACGTTGAATTGCCTCGTTGCGTGAAAGTTCACGCTGGTAGTTGGCGAAGATATGAATAAACATTCGCCGCGTGTGATTCATATCCTCAACCACCTGGTAGGTAAGCAGTTTCCACTGCTTTTCATTTTCGTCGTAAAAGACGCCCTTGCCTTTTCTCACCTCCAGAGGCTTTTCAGTGAGGTACCAGAGCGGTGAATCTTCGTTCAGGTTCACCCACCGCAGACAAAGGTAGCAAGCAGATATCGTGATCCTATTCCTCCGCTTTCCTTTCCTCCTCTCAAGCCTCACATTCAGAAAAGGCACACGAATCCGGAAGGCCAATGCTATTTCCAGCACCTCATAACCGAAGATAGGGGTAAAATCCACCCGAACTCTCTGCGGATCCGCAAGCCAATCATTGGCCGCGATTGCCTCCATTATTCGGAAGGCAGGGACAACCAAATCTTCCCTGTACTTTGACAAGATGATCCCTCCCCATGAATTACCAAAGATATAAGGTACGAGGCGGTATTTTATACCTTTAAGACGCTCTTTGCAAACCACAAGCAAGGCATTTATAATATGCTACGTAATTAAATAAATCGTTAACCTATGGCAAAGATATTTGATCACCTTTTAAATCGAAATTTGGCGCACGTTACTAGGTTTAACAACCGGCCGCAACATTTCCCAGAAAGCGTGGCCGAACACTCATTTTATGTTTCTTATTTCACATTGCTCTTAACCAAACTTTTGGAGAAACAGAAAGTGAAAATTGATGGTAAAAAGGCATTGCAGATCGCAATAATTCATGATGCCGAGGAAGGCTTTTCGGGGGATATTCTAAACCCTTTCAAGCATTACAACGAAAAAGTTTATCAAGCGATAAAAGAAGTAAATCGGGAAATGGTAGGGGAGACATTTATTGATCTACCAACCGATTTGAGTAGTGAGCTTGTCGAACTATGGCACGAAGAAACAAACACGAAAACGCTCGAGGCCCAAGTCGTTAAAGTCGCCGACAAACTCTCTCTACTTTCTAAATGCTTCGAAGAAATCCAAGCCGGCAACAACTATTTTGAAGAAATTTACAAACATCAACTTTCTTCCCTGAAAAAGCTAGACTACCCCTGGTGGCAAAAAATCCGCGACGAAGTCCTCGCCGGAGCAGAGAAACAGATTTAAATAGTTATCCAACACATCAGTCTGCAAAAAAACCTTGATAAACTAAACAATTTCTGTTATTTTTGAGGCGGCTAAAAACCAGCCGAACTGGCAATAGGCAAGTACCTTAACAAAAACCAAAGAGAGAAAGGGAGAGAACTCATGATCGGCAAGCTCTTACTCCTAGCCCTCGGTGTATTTCTGATTCTCGGCGCAACCGCCTGCCGCGGTAAGATTGCTTACCTCGGAAACGACGGAAACATCAATTTGGTCAATGCGACTGGTACCGACCAAATCACGCTGACCCTTGATGCCAGGGATTACTTCAAATATCCAGTGATGGACAGGATTTCTTACTCCGCTCCTAGCTGGTCGTGGGACGGACGATACCTAGCTTGGAGGAGAGGCGAAGAGGCTGGAACATACCCCAATTTTACCGGCGGTACCTCGCTTGTTGTCTTTGACAGCCTCACAAACACGACCAAAACAATCGACCTACCCGACCGAAAAGACCCGCTCTTCGGTTTGGCTTGGCGGCGGGATAGGACTTCTCTCTACGTCGACTACACTACGATGGAGGGAGTAAATGCGTGCTTTGCGGACACCATCAAGGGCTTTCGGATCGCCGAAGTGGATGTCGAAACAGGAACGACCAATACAATATTACTTCTGGAGGATGGTTTTTTCGCCTGGAACATCAAACCATCACCAGACCCCAATCTTCTTGCCTTCTACCTGAACAACTACTGCGAGGGTCTTGGTAAACTTTGCATCCTCGACCTAACTAGCGGCGAGAGACGTTGTACGGCTGAAGCAGTTGGCAGAGCCAATTGGTCGCCAGATGGGCAAAAGCTCATCTTTGACACCTGTTTTTACTTAGCGGAAGCCTGCGGTATAACAATTCTGGACGCAGACACTCTGGCGGAAACTGCCGTTTTCCCCAGAGGTAGTTCAGTCTCTTATACCAACCCGGTCTGGTCACCCTCTGGAGATTTGTTCATCTATTCATTGTCACGGGGCCCACTCGGCCAAGAAAGTCTCGGGGTGTGGGCAACTAGTGTAGACGGCTCCAACACCTGGAAGATCGACGATGGCCACTTTCCAAGCGACCCACAAGCCTTTTCGCCCGACGGCCGTTACATCACCTATACAAAGAGGCTGTCGATCGAAAAGTCTGAGATCTGGATTGCTTCGATCGACGGCCACTTTAAGACCAAGATCGCTGATGGGAACGCTCCAGTTTGGCAACCCAAAGAGGCCGTTCCCACTCCATCTCAATAGTCCTTGGGTGGAGTAGCAGAAGAAAGGAGATCTGGCAGCCTAGTCCATAGGCTCTCCAGTCAGAGATCATCGTTGCTCAAGACCACCTCTATCCAGGGTGGTCTTTTTCTATTACCACCAAAACCCCTGCCCAAGGTCCGACCTTTGAACTAAACTTTTCGTACCCTCTACAATCTGGTTTTGGTCAATACCAAAATTTCTGAAAGTTGTGCGGCAAGATCGGACCTTTGAACCTAACATTACAAATTAGAAAAACCTTCCTTGAAAAGTGGCAAATCAACGAATCCCGCTCTTCCAATCGAAAATCCTAACGCCACCACTTTTGGG
>Ga0154300_119_pt2 | contig 25535 bp, 23 predicted proteins | sample RifGroA1_FD_105594 | JGI IMG/M metagenome (GOLD analysis project Ga0154300, IMG submission 105594) | Candidatus Woykebacteria bacterium GWA1_44_8 | reverse complement strand
GTTGTGGCGAAGCCCCTTAGCACCAGTGAGACTCGACAGCGTATAGTTGTACGCTCGTGTCCCCGGTTCCAGTTGAGCCAGTTGAGCGGTGAGCTCGTCGATCTGGCCTTCAAGGCCTTGGATCGAGGCGCACTGGTCGAAGAAGCTCTGGTAGGCTTCAAGCCGAAACGGTGCGCTCTGGATCTGGATGTGCGCCTCTCCGCGACCATAGATGCCAGCCGTGGCCACACGCAGGCCCCAGATGGTTGAGGCGATCACCAGCCAGAAACCGATGATCACCACGATGATGAACGCAGCCCAGAACCCTGTCGTCCAGTAGTTCAGACGCTGCTCCCGTTCGTTCCAGATGCTCATGACGTTCTTCTCCTTTCGTATGTGGGCTGATACCTCCGCTGTATCAGCTTACCTAAAGTGCGTAATTTATTATAGCAAAAATAATCGGGGAATTCAATACTATGGGACTTAGTTTGAATTTATTCCTCTGTTACACCAAAGATGCTAGAATTTAAGTTAAATTAGTCTTTTATTCCTAAAAGCAACCCCAGAACCAGATTTTAAATATCTTTCGAATTCTAATGCTTTAGTTTTTGACTTAAACGCAATGTAGCCTTCCAATTCAACTGGTCTAAATTTTCTAGTATAAGGAACATTCCCTTTGTTGTGATATTTAACTCTTCGGGCTAAATTGTCTGTAACTCCTGTGTAGTAAGTGTTATTGGAAAGCTTCAGAATATATACGTAATACACGTAGGTATTTTAACATAAATCAAACTGCCCTCCTTCGCCAAGGCTTCGGAGGACACCCTTCACTTTAAATCAAAGGTTATCTCGATCACTTAGTGATTAAGAGGAGATGGTGGCTTGCCACCCGTAGCTTCAGCGAAGGGTGGTGAGCCTGCTAGCCTCAGAATGGAACACCTTGTACGCCTATTTAAGTAGCGTTTATCAAACCTTCAGCCAATGTAACGTTGCGGTCCGGATTTAAGGAATTTGTAACACAGTGGAAGCTGCATGGTCAATATGAAATTCAGCTTTTGTTGAATAAATACTCTTACTGATGAAGAAAAATAAAGGCTACCCTAATGCTGGGGTAAGATTCCAACAGTGGATAAAGTTTCACCAAGAGAGAAAAACAAAATATAAAGACCTATTGCAGTGGCCGCAAATACAAGGATAGATCGCTCCTTATGTCTCCAAATACTGATAATTCCAGTAAAAAAGGCAGCTATCCCAGCAGCACCTGCGACAAGCAAGGGAAGCAGGAGGATGATAGTTAGTGGGTCACTCAAATCTAATGTATCGGCACCTTTTTCTCCTAAACCAGAAGCTATAAGAAGAATAAATAATCCCAAAGATAAAAATAAAGCGATTATAAGTCTGATTGACCATTTACCTAGACGAGTTTTTGGCATCATAAAATCAGCCCTCTAGAGCTTAGTTTATTCCTACAAAATGATGATAGTCAATACCTGGATAAAGGAGAAGATAATGGCTTAAACTCTAAAATGTATTGTTGTGTGAATAAAAATTATTGGTGAACCTTCAATCTATGCTTACAAACGAAATTATATCTCCCTCTGGTCGATGTAATCTTGCGTTTATAGATCAGTTAGTTCAGGTGTTCAAGGAGTGGAAGATAGTTTTTGACGCTTATCCTCTGCCGAATCCTACTTATTAGACTTTTCAAATTTCTATAATTGTTCAAGAGTACCACGGGTTTCTACCAGTGGGTGAATTGAACAATTACGTACTCGCCGAAGGCGAAGCCTGAGGATACCATGGGTGTAAACCCATGGTAGTTCATACTAATTTTACTCTAGCGAGTAATGCTAGGTACAGATATAGAATACTCTTTATATCACCGAGAAACAAAACGCTGTCTATAAATTTTTTAGTTCTTTTTGTTCTCACTGTTCTCAACTACTTCGCCTTCAAGAATTTTCCCTTTTGGCGAGCTGCTTTTTCGGTTCAAAAGTTTCGTTATTCCAAAAACTGCCAGAGAGATAATTAAAATCCTTCCGACAGACAATAAGATATTCCACATAAACTATTACTTGTGCTGCATTTTCCTCAGGATTTCACCTAACCTTCTGATTTCTTCACCGTAAGCTGCCCAGTTGCCTTCTTTTTGGGCCTTAAGGGCAGCTTCGTAAGCAGCTTGCGCTTGCTTTGCCAGATCAGTATCAGTTACACGCTCTTCTTCCGTTTTTGGCTCTTCGACCACAGAAGCCCCCTCGCCAAATATCTTAGCTAAGCTAGCCTCCAGTGTCTCTTCCATAGCAATCTTGTTTTCGTAAGCGACGATAACACGTTTTAGCTCTGGTATCTTGCCGCCTTCACCACGAAGGTACAGCGGCTGAACGTACAAAAGTGCTTCTTCAATCGGGATAACCAGCATGGCTCCGCGGATGACCTGGGAGCCTCGCTGATCCCAGAGAGAAATCTGGCGGGAGATCTCTGCATCCTGGCTGATACGAGCATTGACCTGCTTTGGTCCATATATCAGTTTTTGTTTGGGGAATCGGTAAACTACCAGCTTTCCGTAATTCTCCCCATCGTTTCTTGCCACCAACCAGGAAATTAGATTGTCTTTACCTCTGGGGGTAAAGGGGAGCATAAGGATAAACTCTTCTTTTTCCTGTTCCGGCAACTTCATAATTATGTGCCGCATCATTGTTTTTTCCTCACCGGTTTCTTTCGAACTTGTGTCTAGAGGTATTACCCATTGATCTTCTTTATTGTAAAAGATCTGGGGCTGATCCATATGATAAGTGGCGTAAAGAGTGCTTTGATAGGCAAAGATGTCTTCTGGGTAGCGTAGATGTTCTCTAAGATCGGCCGGCATTTCCGAGAGCAGGCGAAATACCCCTGGGAAGATCTTCTGGTAGGTTTGAATCAGAGGATCGTTGGGGTCGGAAACATAAAACTGAACCGTACCGTCGTAGGCGTCTATAGTAATCTTAACCGAGTTGCGTATATAATTGACTCCACTAATAGTTTGTGAGTAAGGGTACTTATCGCTTGTAGTATAGGCATCATATATCCAAACCAAGCGACCTTCTTTAGTTGCTACAACATAAGGATCGGAATCAAGTTGCAGGAACGGGGCAATCTTTTGGACTCTTTCCTTAATATTGCGGTAAAAGAGCGCTCTTGATTCAGCGGTGATATCATTGGAAAGCAAAACTCGCAGCGATCCAAAGCGAAGGGCAAAGGCAATCTTTTTAAACAAAGAATCGACTTTTACGCCAGCCTTTCCCTCATAGGTTTGAAAGACGTTTTCCTCACCCTTAGGGTAATTGAATTCCGCTGCTTTGGTTTTGACAAACACATAATCAGAGGAAAGCTCGCCAAAATAAATCTCTGGCCTTTTGACTTCAAGTCCCTTGACGGTAGAGGATGGTGGAATATCTTTGATAAAAAGCACCGGTAGCCCTTCCGCAGTAACTTGATTCACCGGCCCAGCTGCCAAACCAAACCCGTGGGTAAAAGTGAGCCGCTCGTTGATAAAGCTTCTGCTTGGCAAACTCTCGACATTAAGCTCTCTTGGAGAAAGCATTATTTGCTGGTACTGCCCGTCAATAGTGTAGCGGTCGTTATCAACGGAAGCGAAATCATAGTATGTCCGGATTTCCTGCACCTGGCCAAGGGTATCCAAAAGCGGTTGTCTGTCCCAAAGCCGCACATTTTTGATAGTGGCATCATTTTTTCTGATGTCATCCAAGCCTAGAACAGTCTCGCCGGTCAAATCCCGCTTTTCAATTCTTTCCAAACCGAATGCTGCTCTGGTAAAAGCGATATTGTGCTCAATGAAGGGGTCTTCTTTGTTAAGCTCATTTGGTACTACAACTAGTTTTTGCAGAACGCTCGGATAGACAATTGCCCCGAAGATCCAAACTACAAAATAGGCTCCAAGAGAAATGACGATCCACTTTTTGCCAGAAGCGAATATGTTTCGCATAAAAGCTGCCGCTACTACCAAGGCCAGAAGAGTTAGAAGTAATAACACTGGAAGCACCGCGTTTACGCCTGTAAAATAGGCGCCTGTCCCCAAATTATGATGGGAAGTTAGTGTTCCAAAACGGGAAAGGACGTGGCCGGCGGCTACGAGTAAGAAAATAAGGGCGCCAAAAGCTGATAAATGATTCTTGGCTGCCTTGTCAATTAAGAAACCGCCTTGGTCAAGCCAAAGAGCGGTTTTTGAAGCGTAGTAAATAATAGTTAAAACAAGACTGATTAAAACCACCCACCAGGCAAGAGCGAGCAGGGTATTAAAGAGGGGTAGGGCAAAGACGTAAAAGCTAACGTCCTGACTAAAAATAGGGTCCTTTAAATTAAAGGGGGTAGGGTTTAAGTAAGCTAGAAGGTTCATCCACCGAGAAGAGGCCGTCTGACCGATAAAAAGGCTTACAAGAAGAGATACAGGTAATATGAGATTTTTAAAATAAATTCCTAAAGTAGGCGGAACAGCTATCTTTTCAAACAAAGTTACATTGATCGCTTTATTTTTGGTAGCTCTTACGGCGATTTGTAAATTGATGTAAATAAAGAAAAAGGCGGCAGTAGCCGCGGAAGCTCCAAGGAGTAATTGGGTGATGAGACGTGTTGTGAAGATCTGGGTATATCCCACCTCGTTAAACCAAAGCCAATCAGAAAAAAAACCTATTAATTTGGGTAGGATAAAAAACAAGACAATGGGTACTGCGTAAATGATATATTTTATGAAATTTTTATTAATTATCATTTAGATTTAATTACTTTTTACAAAAAAGGCCGCTCGCACTACCCAAGTAACGTAGGATTACTTTGTAGTGCCAGCCGCCTTAAAAGCCCCCGATTTGATCGAAGCTATCGCTGGGTTACAGTGAAATTATAGAGAGAACAATAACTAAAGTCAATTACGTGTATTAGCCACATACATTTTAGACAACAGGCCCTCCGTAAAGATGGCCGCCATTGGCGTTAGGTACCCCCTGTTTTAGGCGGTTCGAATCCATAGTCCTAGTTCAGGCACGAAATTTCGCAAGAAATGAAAAATTACGGTCCGAATTTGGATAAGAAAAATTAGGCTTCTGGCAAGTCGTTACAAGCAATTATATCTCTCATGGTCGATGTAATCTGGCGATTATAGGCAATACGATCGGGCAGGGGTGCCCGTATTGGTGACCCACGCAGCTTCTTGTTCAGATTCAAAGAGTTTATAACACAGTTCAAATTGTCTGGTCAATATGAGATTCAACCTTTATTAAAAAAATACTCTTATCTTTAGGCTACTTACAATGCGATACCAAACCTTCTCCTGTTTGCCTACCACCAGTCTAGATAGTAAAATCAAGTACATCTATGACTATAGTTATAACAATTTGTCAGCTTTTGGTTTATCTTATATTTACCCCACCAGTCCGTTTCTTTTTGAGGGTCCAGGACCGTCACAGCCTGGAGACTCTTAAAAAAATAAGTAAGAATACAGGTTTAATTTTAATCTCAAACCATATTAGCAGGTTAGATCCGTTCCTAATTCTGTCTTCCCTACCGTTCTCGGTGTTTTACAGGCTTTTACCAATACATTTTATGACAGCCTCAACCTATTTGAACACTTGGTTTCAAAAACTATTCTTAGTTCCACTAGGTTGTTACGCACATAAAAGCAGCGCTGAAAGTTACTCTCCAATTGACAAATCGATAAAATATCTAGATAAGAGTGAGAGAGTTTTTATCTTTCCAGAAGGAAAAAGACTAAAGCTGGGAGAGTCTCCAAACCCAAAAAGAGGAGTTGGTATGCTCGTATTGCAAAAAAATTATTCTGTGATACCAATTAAAATAAGGGGCATAGAAGATTTGGCTATAAACAAAGTATTTGCTCGTAAAGCAAGGACCGTTATTTCGGTGGGACCTATTATTAGCAATCAAGAAGCAAGAAAAATAAGTTCGGACCCACAAGTTATTGCCAGTGAGTTAATGAGGAAGGTATATGAACTCGAATAAAAAGGAAACTATTTTAATTACTGGAGCTACCGGGACCTTGGGTAAAAGGCTGCTTAAGGAGGTAAAAAAATCACCTAGAATCGGGAAAATAATTTTACTTGTACGAGGAGAATCAGATGAGATGGCTCGGCAAAGAGTTCTAGACAACCCCAACTCTTCAGGCATAAGAGATCTCAAAGTTTATGCTTCTGACATCACTAAAAATAAGCTTGGCTTAGGGAAGGACTTGTACACTGATATTTCCCAAGAGGTTACACAAATTATTCACTGTGCTGCTAATGTAAAGTTTTCGCTGCCCTTAGATGAAACGAGACTTATTAATCATCATGGGACTGCTAATTTAATTGATTTAGCAAAGAAATGTCGAAATCTCTCAAAATTTGGACATGTTAGTACAGCTTATGTTGCTGGTAAAAGAAGGGGTGTTATTTATGAAAATGAACTAGAACATAACGCAGGTTTTATCAGCTCCTATGAGCAATCGAAGTATGAGACCGAAATTCTCGTGAGAAAAAATCTTGAGTCCTTACCTATCAATGTTTTCCGTCCTACAATATTGTTAGAGAATGAAAGTAGAAACGCCGTTAATTACATGCTCAAGCTTTTTTACGAAGGGTCATTACCGATTATTCCTGGCGACAAAAGAGGCCACGTGGATCTAGTACCGGTTGATTACTGTGCTTTTGCAATTTGGAGAGTATTCGATAAATATTTTAGCCAAGGAAAGACCTACCACATAGTGGCTGGACCAGAAAATTCTTACACCCTTGAAGAACTCGTGGAAAGAGTAGTAGTAACTTTTTCGAAGTATAAGCCTTTAAGAAAACCAAAATTTGTCCAATTAAATGAGTTCCAAGCTTTGATTCTAAAGAAATTGGCTGATACCAAAATAGGGGTTTTTAGAAAGCTTAATACATTCGCAACCCAGCTACTTTACCCAAAAATTTTTGACAACACAAATTTAAAAAACCTAAAAGACAAAAATTTACGGCCAAGACGTATTGAAACTTACTTCGACCAATATCTTTCTGACTTCTTGAGAAGGAACACAAATGATTAGTTTGATAACCTATTTAATTTTGCCGCTGCTTCTCTCTGGTATAATTCACCATTTTCTCGTAATAAAATACGACCTTCTAAAGTTTCTGAGAATCCCAGTAGATTTTGGTTTAACCCTTTTTGGAAAAAGGCTGTTTGGTAATTCCAAAACCTTCAGAGGTTTCGCAGTTATGATTGTGCTTACTGGCTTTTTTATGTTTTTACTTTCTTATATTTTCACCTCAATTCAACTCAAGGCAGAACCTTTCATAGCAGGCAGTTTTCTTGGACTAGGTTATTCTCTTGGTGAGTTACCCACTAGTTTCTTAAAAAGGCGGCTTAGCATGCCTGCTGGCAAGCAAGAAAAAGGCGTTAAAGGGGTATTTTTCTATAGTTTGGAACAGATAGATTCGGTAATCGGAGCTTTAATTATTGCCCAATTCTTAGTGCCCCTTAACATAACCGCTAATTCATTGCTTTTTATCACCGGGGTCGCATTTCACCTAGCGTTGGATTTAGTTTTATACTTCCGTGGATATAAAACGAATCTTGATAAGCCCTTCTACTTAAAACAAGAAACTAGCTAAAAGCCCGGCAATTGGCGGTAATACTAAGTTATCTAGTCCTCTGGTAGTGCCCGCTTCCACAATTGTGAGAACAAAAGAAAAGGTAGCAAAATAAAATAAATTTTTTATGGAGAAACTACCAAGGAACAAACCAAAAGAAACAAATATGACAGCGGTAACCAAAAAGAAAGCTAAACTCCCCACCGTGGTCCCTGTTAAGAATTTTTTTCTGCCCAACTTATGGCCAACGGCCCCTGCTACTGGGTCAGATATGGCCAAGACCAAAACTGAAAGCTGAAAAGCAGGCGTATTAGTATTCCAGAATAATAAACCTGAGGCGATTAAGCCGACGGGAAATAAAATAGAGCCGTATGATTTACGAGTTACTTTAGTAATGCTTGGCAATATTTTTAGTCTTTCGGCAAATAGGAGAATCGCGGCGAACAAAGATCCTATTACTATTGCTTGAGACAAAGAAAGATATAGAGGCATGAAAAAGACAACGATTCCACTAAAAAAGTGGGTTAGCCTCCTGGTTAGTTCGGAATCCAATCGGCGATATTTTAAGAGAAACTCGCCGGTCAGAAAAATTATTGTTACCAATATTAAAAAACCAAAAAATTGCGGGTTTATGATCATTTTGCAAACCTAACAAAGTATACGAAACCCCTACTTCTAACTTCCAGTAATTTCAAAAGACTTTTAATGTTTAAATATCTTGTTAAAAGAAGGTTGATTCTAACCATCAAAGGTAGTTGAGACAAGACGACTTTCTTAAAATTAAGCCCCTCTAGGACCGACTGAACTTCTGAATTGGTTGTGGCTGCAAAGATGTTTTTATTCTTTAAATCTTTGACTCCGGCAGGTATAAGAAGTCCCCTTCCAATACCCAGATTTCGATATTCTGGGAATACATACAAAGTTGATAAGCCCCACCAGTCCTCCCAGATTTTATATTTTTCTATCCAACCAAGGATTTTATTTGATTCACCCAAAGCTACCAGGAAAAAGCCTGCTTGGATAGAATTTTTTATTAGGTTTGGTGATCGGTAAGCTAGGCCTTTGTCTTGGAGTGTTATCTCAGACATTTTTTGTACAAACCCCGGGTCTACAGGTGTATCTTTCGCGTTTATAATCCTTACCCTCATGTTAGGTTAGTGCTAAATAAAACAAGTAGATTGACGTCATTATCAATATAACTACCAGGGGCCAGCTGTTTTTCGGTTTCGGGACTAAAAAATTGCAGACCATCAGGACACTCTGAAGTAAAATCAGAGCTAAAGCAAATACCTGGAAGATAGATTCTTTTAATACCGAAGAACCTAAGAAAATTAATAAAAGGGTGAGATAGCTAAAAAACACAGGTAGGCCAGGGTAACTCTTTGTAAATTTTTTCTCAATGTATCCTACAATATTGAATCTGACCAACCTAAATACACCTGCCCCGATAAAGATGTAAAGGATTACAACCGAGATTAAGTCCTGAAATTTGAAATGTAAATAATAAACTAAACTTGGATAAAGGAGATAAATAAAGATATCTACAAAACCATCAAGTTGCCTTCCGAAATCTGATTCTTGTTTTAATTTTCTTGCTAACCACCCATCAAGGGTGTCCGCAATAAAAGCAAGCAGCATGGTTCCTAACGATAGATAAAATTTATCGTCCAGTAAAAATAGAATTGAAACCCAGCTTAGTAAAAGAGCTCCAAAAGATGCGATGTTCGAAATTGTGAGCGGTTTTATTTTATCCATTTAAGGTAACTGCACCTTGTTTAAGGTTCATTTTTATCTCAGTTTCATTTGGGATAAGTTTAGTAGCACCAGTGGCGTTAATAATGCAGGGGATACCAAATTCCCTTGCTACGATTGCTGCATGGGAAAGAGCCCCGCCTCTTTCAACCACCAAACCCCTCAAGGAAGGAAAGATAATTGTCCACCCTGGGTCTGTTTGCTTAGTCACAAGAATTTTGTCGGTGTAATCTTTATTTGGATCAAAATCTACAACTACTAAAGACTCCGCTATTACCACCGACCCAAAATTTCCAAGTGAGGCAAGTTGTCCCAACACTTTTACCTTGTTTGACTTTAATCTTAATCCTTCATCCCCTGCCGCCAGTAAGTCTTTATCGTACTCTTCAGGCGTCAGATCAGTAGTGATCCTTCTTGGTAAATCAATATTTTTCCAAACTTCATTCAATCTTTTTCTTGTTTGCACAACTTTGCTAAAAGAAAACTCTTGTTCTCCCTTGTTTCTAAAATATCCAAATATCTCATCTACTGTTAAGTAAAATACCTCGTCTGCATTTCCTAATCTGTCTTGACTTCTTAAGCGTTCTCCAAATTCCTTAAATACTCTTCTAGCCAGGCCAAAGATAAGTGTTCTCTTAAATCGGGTCTCTTCCCTCATCGCAATAGAGGATTGTGCCCATTTAAGTGCAATATTAAATACTCTTTTTTTGATCCATGAAAGTTTGTTAAACTCTTTTTCTACTGCTACTTTGGGGAATTTTTTTGTAACTTGTACTTTATTGTTGAGGCTGTTCTTGAGGATTTTGATCAAAACCAACGGGTTGTCTTGAAAACTTATAGATTCAAGCTTTAGCTCTCCTGGCATTCTTGATCCATAATTTTCGATATAATGATAAACCTTTCTTTTTATTTCGGAAAAAGAATTATCAGAGGTGAGTGTTGATAAAATCTTTTCAGGGGTTTCTGAGCTAAATAGTCTTTTTGGTTTAGGATTGGTATTTATGGCCCTTACTATTTCTTGAATCGCTTTTCCAGGCTCAGAACTTTTTAATCCGATACCCCCTGATATCAGATAACTTGCTTCTGAGCCGGCTTTGTCGTCGAGCCATTTACTAGCTAAAGTCTTTAGTACACCAACACTGACCATTACGGCGAAATCGTTTACTATCGGGATACTAAAATCTTTAGTTAGTTTATTCTCAAAGTTCTCGTAAAACTTAACTAATTCTTTATCTTTTTTGCTTGTAAAATTAACCCTATTTAAATAGGAGAATTTTTCGTCAAAATCTTTGTTAAATCTCCTAACTAGAAGCTTCATTAAAAGGAAGGAAGACGCCACCTTGAAGATCCTATACATAAAGTTTAAGAAATCAACCGATTTTTCTATTGGATTGCTTTTTCTGGCTGGTTGATAAAAATGTTCTCTGTCCACACCCATCATTTGTTCTAAAAACTTCCTGTTAAATTTGTATCCCGGCAACAGTGCTACAAGACGATACCAATTTATAAGGTTGTAATACATTCGGCCGCCCAGATATTCCAGCATGTTTGGGAAGAGATCAGAATTTAGCTTCATATCTTTGTTGCTGACACCAAGGAGCTTGCAAAAGTTTATGTAAACCCGCTCGTAAGCCCGCTTAGCAAAGCTGTAAGTTAAAGGCGTGGTTACTCCAGAGTAGCTTTCATTAAGGTTGGAGTTGTCAAAAATGTATTTTATTTCGCGACCCATAAGGAACTTATCAGACCGATATTTAGTAAAACTGTGTAAATAATAGTCCAGAGTAATACCTTTTTGGAAGTATTGATATCTGGGCCTTTCTGAAACTTATTAATTGCTACTGCCAAAAATAAAAGACCGACTAATACTGGAATTAACAAGATAAAGGTCAGGTTATTTATTGTCAGAAGTATAAAAATTGACAAGATAAAACTTATAATCGCTAAGCCAAGCAATAATTTACTAGTTCCCGAGATGCCATACTGAGCTGTGTAGGTATCTTTAGACGGAATCTCCAATTCCTTTGGTCTAATTTTCCTTGCAACTTCCAAGCTAAAAAATGAGGTCATTAGAAGGATCGAGTGAGCCAGGAAAATGTTATTTGAAAGAAAGTTAAAGTTTTTTATATTGATAGAGTACAGGTAATAAAATAACGGGATGGTCAAAACCTCATGCACTGCAATATAAACAGTAAAATGTTCTCTTAACCAATCTCTTATAAAAAATTCCTTAAAAAGCAAAAGTGAGTACAAAGAGGCAATAACAAAAAACACAAACGGTACAATTCCCAGGTATAAACTCAAAATCACCTCAAATGTTAATACTGTAAAGGTAAGAATTCTTAATTCTGAAAGAGAAATCAGACCCCTTGGGACAGGTCTGGTGGTGTAGTGCCTTCTATCATGCTCGTAGTCTTTAAATTCATCAAATAATCTTAATCTAAACAAGAAAAGAAACAACGCTAGCGAACTTAGAATGGCAATTGATAATTTATAGTTATTATGTAAAAAGAATTGGGCAAACAAACTTGCGTGGATACCAAATATTAGGGAGAGCGGGATAAACTGTTGTAGAGAAAACCGTTCGCCCAAATAAGTAAAAAATCTTTTTAAAAACTGCCCTCTATCTTGCATAAAATTTACTAATTTATAATATAATGGCTCCAATGATACAACAAGCACTATCCAAACGGAGTGAGGGGAGGCTTCCTGTGAATATGCCTTGGAATGAGATTATGGAGGTGGAGAGAGAGTCGTACCCAGAAGATATGCAGGCTAGCCTGGAGCAACTAAAGAGCCGGTACGAGGTCTTTCCTGAGGGTTTCTTTCTGGCCCACCGAGACGGTAATCTTGCAGGTTTTGCTACCTGCCAGCTTGTTATATACAAACGAGGCCTACTCGGCCAAAGCTGGGATGAGTGGACTGATAATGGTTGGATCAAAAGGAGCCACAATCCTACGGGAGACGCTTTGTTCGGGATATCAATGTGCACAAGGCCTTCTTTTCGGGGACGTGGAGTTTCTAAAGAGCTCATGGATGGGTTCAAGAGGCTTGCGGTTGAGAAGGGTCTTGAGTGTATATTCTTCGGAAGCCGACTGTCTTCGTTGGAAACATTCTTACGCTATGGTTTTACTGTCATAAAAGCAGTTCCAAACTACGGTGAAGACAAGGAGAGTCACAACTGGGCCACCGTCGTAAAGTGGATTAATCCGAAGGCAACGTAACCCCGAGCGTTGCCTTTCTTCAATATTCAAAAGACTCTGATAAGACTTTCATTCGTAATTCTTCGGACCACCCTTTTTCTTTTAGATTAGCGGCAATTTCACTAGCAGGCATTCCGCATGCTCTCGCCTGCTTTACATAATTTGTGAGAGCAACTTCCTCGTTTGTAATAGGCATTTTTGGCCCCGTTCCGGGACCAGCTGTTTCAACTTTCGCCTCTTGTACTATAATCCGTTGGCCTTGAAGTAATCCGACAATCAAGGAGCCTACACCGTATGAAAGAGGTATCCAAATTACTAAACTAACTCCAGCTGTACAGACTATCGATGCCAGAATTAGAATAAGTGCCCCGCCTGCTGTAAACAAGGAGAGGACTACCGTTATGGTAACAAAGCCAATTAGGGTTTTCGCAAATTTTGACATTATCGTTTGTTATCTAAATTAATTTCCCAGCACCTAATAAAAGAAATTATCAATGCCAAATAGCAGGGAATGGCAAATGCAACTTCAACCGGTACATTAGTTATCGGAGTATTAAATCCTGTGAAGTTAGCGACAGCGCTTGGACCGTATACCCTAAAACCATGGATTATGAACCAAGACTCAAGTGGTAAGGTGAATGCACCAGCTACCAAAAGATAGAGAAGAAATCTTGCTCTTAAATCGTAGTGTATCAGATACTTATCGACCACATTAGTAGATAACCAAATTATAAGTATCCAAAAACCTGTCATCAGAAAACTGATATCACGGTACACATAAGACCAGGAAGGCAGCTTGGCATTAACAACCATTGGTTCAATCATGAGCTCAAAGAAAAATACGCCTATAAAAGCGATCGCTAGGTTTCTTAACCATGCTCTCCGTTTTATCGGGATGATTGGTTCCTTATCAAGCATGAAACCCCAATACTTGTAAAAACTAATTACTAAACTTATGAATACGGGTATGTAATAAAGACCCTCAATAGGTACGTTAAATATGTAGTAGCCAACTAAAGTATTTAAAACTTCCGGTGAATAACTTCTTATCCCTAAACCTAGTACAACTGACTCGGCAATAAACACCAAAATAGTTAGAAGGATTAGATACAAACCAAATTTTTGCCATTCTTTTAGTTTGGCGAAAAATTTATCGATCAGTGTAACCGTGGATAAAATTAAAGTCGACCAGCCGATCGTTAATACCCAGGTGACATCTTTGTAGACGTAGGCCCACCAACCTAATTTAAAATTGTTCCACATCGGTGCGGTAAAGACTTCAAAAATTAAAACGCCGATCGTGACAATAAAATAGCGTAATAAAACTTGTTTGCTAATTTTAGATAGGATAAAAAGGGCGACTATTGTCCCAATAATTACGAAAAGCTCAAACGAAATAATCGGTAAAGTCGGGGTTTTATCAAAAGTACACGATAGGAGAGGATTGTTAGCTAACGTGCAGGCAACGTTTAGATTCATATGAGTATATTTATACAATCACATTTTATTTTGATATGCAAGTAGCCATTTGCCAGACTGGCAATTGGTGCTTAACCCGCAGAGACCGTTTCTTTCTTTCGATATTTAGAATCTTTGATTTTGCAACCGCCCCATTTTGCAGATCTAAAGTCCTCGCTAGAACTCAACTTGTCCCAAATTTGGTAAAGTGGGGTCTCAAGAATATTTCCAAACTTAGCATGGTTGAAATCGCACGACATCATATCTCCGTACGGAGAAATATAAAAATAGCTTGTACCACACGAACAACCGACGCTACGGTGGCTAGTAGTATAAACCCAAACCAAAACTCCTGGGTAAGAGGAGTCTTTATTGTATTTTTCTGTTGAGCTAATCATCTCTTCTACCCACCCATTGCTGTCAATCAAATCTTTACGAGACTTATACCTTCCGGTCGGCATCGCATCGAAAACCAAGACTTCATGAACCTCGACACTTTTACCTAATTTAATCAGTCTTTCCAATTCTCCACTCCTAAAGGACTCCGGTGTTATAACACAAGAGATACCAGTTGATAAACCCACCTCTTTAGCTTTTTCTATTCCAGCCATTGCTTTCTCAAACGAACCGCTTTTATTGCGAATTAGATCGTGTTTTTTGGGATCCGCCGAGTCGACGCTGACGTAGACACCATCTAGTCCTGCCCTCTTTAAAATTTCAGCTGTCTCGGTAAGAAGCAAACCATTTGTGAACAAAATCGTGGTTGATAAATTTTTGTCCGCAGAGCTGATAATTTCTGGTAAATCTTTTCGCAACAGCGGCTCACCGCCAACGAAATTTATAACCGAGACCCCAAGATCTTGGGTGTCCTTTATTAATTTTTTGCTCTGCTCCAAGGTTAAAACCTTTCTCGATTTGTCCTCAACAGCATTAAAAAAACTACAATGCTCACAATTAGCATTACAAACATCATTTACCGCGAAGCTCATTATATTTGGTGTGTTTTTATTCTGTATAGTTCTGAAAAGCTGCCTAGCAAAGAAGTTGGCAGCCGGTTTACTATATAAAGCTGGGGTGGAAAGAGAATAAACTGGATAGCCATCCCGCCAATGTATGACCTTATTATGGTTAAGGTATATTTTATAAATTTGATCTAGGTAGTCTGAGGTGTAACCTAAGGTCTTAGTGGTTACGAACCACTTTAACCTTAGTTTATTCAGAAAAGAGTTCATATGATTTTAGCTACTCTCTTCTAAAATCACTTTAAGGTTTTTGAGCATCTCTTCTGCAGAGTGCTGATTCAATTTGTCTATAACTGGCGGATTAGTTACTTTTTTTAAGACACCCTCAGGTAGTTTATACTCTACTTCTATTGTGACCTTTGTCCCGCCATCTTTCTCATTAAATTTGTAAGTCCAGATGCTTTCGCCACCACCAGTAGTTTTGATTTCAGCTAAGTGCGGCCTTTCATATTTAGTTCCAACCCCATTCCCTGTCAAATCGAGCCCGGCTAGATTAAATCGCCAATTAAATGTTTGCCCCACACCTGGTTTTTCGGGATTTATATTTGTGTTTTCCATTAGGTTAGGAATAAAAGCCGGACCATTAAACGGAGAAGCAGTGTAGTCAAAGACCTCTTCTATTGGTTTATTTATAGAGATTGAAGATCCTACTTTAGCCACTTTTATCACCTCCTTTGCCGATTATATATCGCTAGAGAAACAATCGTCGAGATACCAATCTTGCGATTATACTAACATCGGAACGACTAAAAGGAAATATAATAATTGCTGATAAACTTTCTAAAAACATTTTGTATGAGACTTACTTTTCGAGTTTTTTGGTATGGGTAGAATCGGATAATTTGAAAGCCTGCAAAGTTACTGATTGAAATTTTTAATAAATCTTGAACATCATATTCATTGTTACCATTATTAAATTCTGACCTTGTCATCACTAAGGCTTTTTCAAGGGCACTTTTAACTTGGGTTATGCTTACCCCAAGAACAAACCAGACTCTCCCGTAGAAGTACACAATAGTTCCTAACAGCACACCTAAAAGATAAAATAGTGGGGATGAGAAAATAGCGATCACAGAGAAGAAAGTAAGCACAATAACTAAGCTAGAAAATTCTCTAATAAAAAGCGGTCTCCTTTTGGAAACAGGATAACCCAAAAGATACGAAACCACCAACAATTCAATTATCAAGGTAAGAAATTTAAAGATCATTCAACTATAATGCTATCATTTTATTAAAACGAATGTAAGTGAAAATCAGGGGTACATCTAATACTGATTGACAAATCAGTATAAATAACATGGTGAGCCCGGAGAGATTCGAACTCTCAACGCCCAGCTTAAAAGGCTGGCGCTCTACCATTGAGCTACGGGCCCGCATCTTTGCTGATCAACCAATCAATATAACGTTTACTCTTGTATGATTTCAACTTCTTTTCTCTGAACCTTGCTTCTTGTTCTGTTTCAAACTCTTCCTTGTACGCTAGGCTGTAAGTTTTTAAAACCCTTGTTGTTCTGGTTTTACCTTTCCGGTGCTCTTGTAACCTTCTCTCTAGATTATTTGTGGATCCAATGTAATACCTTCCGGTTGATTCATTTTTCAAAACGTAAAGATAATACATTTATGCTCTACCATTGACCCCGACTCAGTCGGGGTTGAGCTACGGGCCCACACGCGTTATATAATAACAAATCGAGGCTGAATTTTCAATGGTTGGAGGATTGCTTATTCAACAAAATTTCAGTCCTTCTGTTTTAGTGAAAATCGATGGAGAAGTAGCTGGTGGTGGAGATAGAGCTGTCTTTCAGTAACTCACCAGAATTGGTGTGATAAAGGAGATCAAAGTTGGTTGTTCCACGCTTTTGCATCGCCATCAAAAGAGTGGCGATCGAGGGTGGGTTATCTAGGTAATCATTGTTAAGGGTAAAAAGTTGGCGGTAATCGAAGTTTTTCATCACCTGCCAGGTTAGTTCGTCTTTCTCCTTTGCTAGCGGACTTGTTAAATAATGGGAAAAATCTACTGCGGCGACAATCACGGTTTTATTACTCAAGCGGTTTTTTAGGTCGTTGGCCAAGGTCCTTGTTTCATCTTGCGTCATTCTGGCGCTAAGGATCAGAGGAACTACCTTTGCTTTTGGTAGATAAAACTTGATAAAAGGTACAATTGCTGACACCGAAGTTTCCTTGGCTAAAACATCCTCATCTACCTTGGCGAGATTATTGTTGATTAAGCTGTTAATTATTGCATCATTGGGTTCCACTGTTCCAAAAGGCGTTTGCCAGCCATAGAGACTAGTTAGAACCTCAAAATCACCCAATTCATCATGGTTTGGACCAAGGAGAATAATGGTGTTTGGCTCCTGGGCGCTTAAACGATTAAAGAAATCGGCAATCATGAAACTAGGAAGAAGGTGGTGGGGAATTATGCCGCCGGCGATTTTGTAATTTGGTTTCTTGGTTTCTTTTTCTGCCTGGGAGACTCCTTTATAAAAACCATTTTCGTCCCAAAAAACTAGTGGGTGAGAGGGTCGTTCCATAGCTTTCTTGACCGTACCAAGCGGTTTATCTGGCAGTGACTGCGTAGTGGTTTTAGCAAGGTTGGTTATAAACAATTCCCAGACTAAAAGAGGGAGGGCGAAGGCTATTATCAGTATTAAAATTAACGGTTTTTTCTTCATAGGCTGTTGTTTGGTGGACCAGGCTGACTTGGCCCTTGTTTATTTCGCCAAGGGATCTTGGTCTTCAGACCCTCTAAAATCCTAAAAATCCCCTCCTTAAGTTGCTTTATTGTGACACCTTTTCTTTTCAGAATAAAGATGGTGCCAGCACCCAAAAGAACAATTAGGATTATCGCACCAGCGATCACAGTTTTCGCTCTGGCATATTTTTCGAGCGCTTTCTGGATGGCTTTTTGCGGAAGAATCTTCGATTCGGTTGTTACTTGGACGGTTTGGGCTCCTGAGCGGCCCCAGATTTCCGGGGCATACATTAGTGAGGCAGTTGCCGGCGGTGTGCTAAAGGTACCAGCGCTGATCACTCGAGCCTTGTAGGTGTAAGTGTGCTCACCAACGGCTATTTGATAAAGGGAGAGAACTACGCCATTTTCGGTGGTTTCCTGGTCAGTGACATCGTAGGAATGGTAATAGCTGTAATAAGGGTCCTTTCCATACTGCTCGTTTTTAAATACTTTATTTACCGGGATCATGCCGGCGGGTAGTTCATCGGTGATAATTCCATAATTTTCCTCGGTTTTCAAGCCTTTAACGGTGATCTTGACGGTAACTGTGTCGCCAACAGCCAGGGAATAATCAGAGCCTTGATCACTGATATATTCTCTTTTCACTTCCAGACCATGGTTAACTGCTTTGGCATTTCGGTCAGTTCGGAATTCATTGATTACCAATGTTGAATATATTTGGCCGGCGCCGCTTTTAGAGATGGCGAGATTAGAACCAGCGGGCTTTATTTTGTCGATGGGTATGGCAATATCTTTAATTATTTGTTTTGGACTGTTGACAGTTCCCTTGGCAATCTCCTTTTTATCGAGCGAAACAGTGTAGGTGTAGTTTGGCGTCTGTTCGCTGCCGGTTTTGGATAAATCAACAAGAGCCCGAACCACCTGGGCAGTAGCGAAAGTGCTTGTCCAGTACTGGTATCGGCGGTTGCGGTTGAGGTACTTTGCTCCTTTTACGGCTAGATTTCGGTCGCCGCCGGCGGTAAGAATTGCCCGGATAGCAAAAGCGGTTGAGGTATCTTTTGAACCAAATTTCTTTTCACTACCAGCCTCCCAGAAAGCAGCGTCACCTTGGGTTTTAGCCGCCGCAGCGAGTTTTGCTAAGCCATTACTCTGCGGATTTTTATCACCATTTAGGACGTTTGCCATCACCGCTAGAGAGAGCAAGTCTGGGCTAAGTTTGTCTAGATCAGAAAGTTTGGTCTTGCGTTTGGAAGAATTCAGCAACGTGAGAGCATAGGTTTTGGCTACTACGTCTTCTCGTGTGTCTTCTTTATTCTCGGCCTCTAGGAAACTTTGAGCTTGGGAAAGTAGTTCTTGATCAACAGAAAAACCAGCTTGTCTTGCTGCTAGCAGGTACTCGACAACATAAGCAGTAATAAAAGTGTCTGATTTACCAGAACCCCACCAGGCCCAACCGCCGTCCGAGTGCCGGAGGTTTGCTAACCTAGTTAGTCCTTTTTGAATAATAAGGTCAAGATTATGATCGGCTAGGCTTTGGGCAAACAGATCGGGATTGGTTTTAGCAATCACAGCAGGGACAAGTGAGCCAGTGGTTTGCTCGACACAACCGTAAGGGTAGTAGATTAAATGCTTCATCGCCGCTGGTAAGGCGCCAACAAGAGTTGGGGAAAGAGAAATTGTGACACCCGATTTTTGCTTGGAAGAATCTGGGGACAACTTGACGTTGAATGTTTTTGGCCCATCGCCAGTTTCGGCTCTTTGCTCTAGGAAGCCAAATGGCCGGACTGGAATTTTCTGAACGACGGTATCAGCAGCCTTTTTATCTTCTTTGGCGGTAGCGGAATAAGTAAGTTTAGCCGCTTCATTTTCCTTCTTTGGGGAGACATTCCAAGAGACTTGCTGCGTCTCCTTGGATTTAATCGGTATAGCCGAAGTAGTGGCGGTGGGTTTAACATCGCCAGAATCAAACTTTAGGTCAGTGTCAAAGACGTGATCTTTGTCGGTAAAATTATGCACCAAGGCCGCGAGGATTACCTTGTCACCTTCGCGCAAGATGTTTGGTAAAATCGGTCGGACGATGACATCCTTGGTAACCACGATTTCACTTGTGGTTTGACCAACCTTGGTGTCAGTAGTTGAACCAACAGCTGACAAAACCCAGGTGGTCAGATTGTCCGGTAGCTTGAAGCTAATACTCGCCTTGCCCGACTTATCTGTGTGGACTGAAGGGTTCCAATAAGCGGTGTCTTTGAAGATTTCTCTCGCCCCACCCTTGTCGTTGTGAGCCCAAATGCCAGCAGCAAAATAGGTTTTATACCTTTCAATTTGTAGGTTATAGACAGTGAACTTTCCGCGTACCCATTCTAGTGAAGAGATGGTGATTGATTTTCCGTTGAGGTCGGTTAACTTATCGCCAATTTGGATTGATCCGGCTAGTTTCCAGGAATCGTTTACCCAAAGTCGGTGGTTGGGAGTGACTCGGAGGTTGCTGTTAATAATAAGATAACCAGAAACTACTGCTTGATGAGTGCCGACAACCTTGGCCTTAACAAGTTCAGGGCTTTTTTCGCTTTCTCTCGTTAAAACAGTATCGCCAACTTTGATTTTTTCGATTGGTTTGGTTGTTTTGTCAGTTAATAAAACCGGTGTTCCGGCAGCAAAGCAGCCAGCGCCTCTCTCCGCAGAAATAATTGGGATTCCTTCTAAGGCGTGGGCTTCTTGTGTGTCGTTATAACGTTCTTGCCAAAAGGTAGTGAAAATATCTCCCAGTCCTTCATCGACTAGTTCAAAGATAGCTTTATCAACAACCCAAACTGCTAGATCAGCCGAAACAGGCTTGCCGGTGGAGTCTTTGGTTTCTAGATTTATGGTTACGTTGTCGCTTGGTCCTAGCTTGTTTCGATCCGGTGTGATTTTAACTGTTAATCTTTTACTTTCAGGGGAAACAACAATAGTTACTGAGCCGGTATCGTGGGTATTGTTTGAAAAACTTGAAACTTTAGCAAACATATTAGGCATGTCAGTACTTACCAAAGGTACATCGACGGTTCCGCTTTTACCAGTCAGGTGGACTATTTGGAATCTGTTGACTCTAGCACGCTCAAGGGATAAAAAGACATCTCGGTCGGCTGTTTCTGAATAGATAGTAAAGTGAACTGTATCGGTTGGTAGGTATTTTTGTTTATCAGTTTGGATGATAATACCGTTATCTTGCTCGCCGCTGTAGCAGAACTGATCCTCTGAGCAGACGTAAGAGTAAAACTCTTTTGAAACTAAATTGCCGCGTTGGTCGCTTGCTTCGGCAGTTATTTTATAAGAGCCAGCTTTCGTCGGAGTGAAGTTTAGGGTGGCGTTACCTTGGGCATCGGTTTTTGTTTTAACTGGTGGCAAATCTTCCTCTTCTTTTTTGTAGGAAGGATATTTTTTATCCGGTTCTTGATAAGAGATCCAGTTTTCGCGGTGGATTTTGGCTGTTAAATTAACGCCGGAAACATTTGTGTTGTGACGAGAGACTAAAACGACCGGTAAGGAAAGGGGAGTATTAACTTTCGTGCCGTAACTATAATCCTTGCGATAAATACCAAATTCGCCAGCATAAACGAGAATATTCTTACGGCTAAAAGAAGGATTGCCAGAGCCATCGTCAAATTCGGCCTCGATAGAAAGCACCTGGCTTTTACCCTTAGCAGCTGCCAGCAGGGCTTTTGTGTCGAGAGCAGTGTCAGCCCTACCTTTTTGGTCTAAAGTGACTTCGCCTTCCTTCACTTTGTCACCACCCCAATAACCGTAGCGATAATTATCATTTAAAGCATAAGATCGGTCAGTGAGGTACGAATATTCGTAAAAATCAGCCGAATAAATAGTGTACTTGACCTTTTGGTTGGAGATCGGCTGGCCAGAAAAATAGTTTCCTGATATTGTGAAAGAAGAGTTATCGCCAGCGACCAATTCTGTTTTTTGCGTCGTGACATCAATGGAGTACTCGGGTTTACGGAAAAATTGGACATCAAACCACAACGAACTCCCAGTGCTACCAGGGATAGAAACAGCTAGAGTGTAGGTCCCTGTTTTGGAATTTGCCGGCAGTGTATACTCGCCATTAATTGTACCGTCTTTGGAGATAGGATAGTTTTTTTCGAAAACGAGACCTTCGTTGCTGGTATTAGATGATCCCCAATTGTAACCTTCGTAAATCTTAACTGAAGCAGTGCCTTTTGGTACGGTGTAGCGTACGTCATCGTCGTCGCGTAGGACGGATTTAAAATAAACTTTGTCCCCAGGTCGATAAAGAGGCCGATCAGTAAAGATAAAATACCCGCTTTGGCGGCTTTTGGGCTGGAAGGTGCGATATTCGTAAAAGTAAGACTCCCCCTCTGGACTGAGATACTTTAAATTTATTGGTATGATGGATTTATCATCTCCTTGTTTTATTACAGCGATGTCGGCTTCGGCGGTTAGTTTGGTTTTCGCTATACCTTGAGTGTTGAATGAAGTTGAGGTAATTACTTTGCGGGAGTCCTTTAAATCGTAGATTGTGATAGCTCCCTCGGAAACACTGCGACGAGTTTTGAAGTTTTGCCCCCAAAAGATGTACTCATTGTCGCCTTCCTTCACAGTTGTTCCAATGTTAGACCGGATGACAAAAAGATCGCTACTTGATGATCCAAGAGTAGCTCTCAGAAACCAAATGCCGGTTTCGGCAAGAGGTAGAATCACTTTTACTTCTTTGCCATAACCGCCGGTTATTTGCTGGTTGACTTTTGTGACATAGGTAAATTTACTAATATCCGGATTTGGGTTTAATTGCTTCCCGTTTTTGTCGTGTAACAAATAGTTAAGCAAAGTGTCTTCACTAGCTTGATAGATAGATATCTCAGCTGAACCAGAAACATCTTTTCCAGCACCTACATAAACAGCTGGCTCTTCGGTCGAGGCTAAAGCAACTAATCCTCCCTCGCCTCCGCCTTTACTGCCGGAAATAGAAATTCCGGTTGATTGTTCGGCTAAGACTCTGTCTTTATTTCGTTCCTGTGGCGTTTGATTTTTGGCCTTTTGAGGACTGTTTTTTTCAAACGGGTGGAAGTTGTTTAGGGTTAAATAAATTCCGGCGAGAGCTATTATTGGGATTAACCCTACCAACAGCGATGAGATTTTAGGGGAAAATAAATTTTTTAATTTTTGGGCAAGTTGATCACGGTCCTTCATTGACCATTCCTATCCAAGAAATGTTTTTACGAGGGGTCTTTAGACAAGTCTACAAACAGAAGTAGCTAGATAGTGGTAATTATCTGCCCTCGTATATTAATTTAATTATCGCCTCTTTAGATAAGCGGTGTCAACTCTTTGGTTTTGGGAGGTGAATGGACTAAAACAGTCTAACTAGCCTATATATTGTTATTAAAGTATATTTTCAGGGGTTGACAAACCTTGCTGTAAAAAGGTATTCTGGAAGTAACTATGAGACTGGCAGTTTTGCGTAGTTTTCCATGGAGAATAGTTTACCTCGTAGGAGCCGCCCTCCTGCTCTTGGCGCTTGCCATTTTTGGTTCTTCCGGAAACAGTAAACAAGTACAAAATAACAAAGAGCCAATCCCCTCTAAGTTTCAAGAAGAAAACCAGGCATCTCAGGTTAGTTCGCTGCAATCGAATACAGATGGTGAAGAGGGGAATAACAACGATTCACAGGAGTCAACATCGACCAAGGTTCACGTTTCGGTAAGTTCCAATACCACAAATGGAGAAACTACCGGCCAAGCAAGTGTCGAGGTGACTCAAGACGGACAGACCCAGATTTTTACCCAAGATATTAGCGATGTTGTCGATGGGAATAATTTTAGAATTAAGGTAAATAATGGAAAGGTAGATTTTGATGTTGATTTTGACCAGCACACCAAGAATAAATCCTCAATCGAGCAAGAAGTTGAAATAGAACAAGAATCAGATTAGTTTTATTCCCTTGGGCAATCCAACGGTTCAGGTTCGTTAGCCTTTGACTTTTTTCTTTTATTTCCCCATAATGGATTCAATGGCTGATTTTGTTCCCGAGAAAGAACCTGCGCCTGCAGGTGGGAGGCTAAAGAGGGCTTCTAATCCGTTCGATCTGCGGAATATTGAAAAATCTACTTATCTCCATTTAGCAGGTTTTCTTGGAATTGCCGTGCTGGTTGCAGCCGTTTTTTATGTTTATTTGCGGTTTGATCAGGAGAGGTTGCTTCGGGATCAAAATGGAACAGAGAAAACCCGAACTAGTAGTCAGAGCCAAAATCTTTCCCAAATCCAGCTTCAAGCCGAGCAAGATCAACAACGAAGAAACGATGTAGATACTCTGAACTCAGCGTTGAAAAGTTTTTATCTAAAAGAGAAAAGGCCTCCAGATTTATTGAAGGAATTGATTCCTGATTACTTAAAGAAATTGCTAACCGACCCAGTGACCAAAAAAGAATATAGCTACAAGCTTTCTCAAGACAAAAAAAGCTGGCAGGTAGCAGCAACTCTTTCTAACGGGAATAAGTTTGAAGTAAAAGGACCGTAAGGTCAGCAAACAGCAAACAGCAAACAGGGAACAGAGAACAGTTATTAGTGGGAAACAGAATCTTTCCAGTTACAGAAAGGGCTTTTGGCGAGGGAGCGGTTGTTAAAGCGAGCATCAAATGTTACCTCCTTACCTACCCAGAGAGGTTTTTTGAATTTAGAATCTTCATGTGGTAGTTCTACCTCAGCGGTGACCAAGGGAGAGTTCTCTCCTTGAAAGAAATCAATTACCCAGCAAAACCCATTCAAAGTTAAGAAGTAGCGCAGTTTTTCTACCGTGAGGTTTGTTAGTTCTAGCAATTTTTTTGCGTCCTTCAGAGGAATTTCGTACTCAAATTCATCTCGCGTGAGTTCCCCAAGAGTTTTTATAGTGAGGTGTGCTTTTTTATCAGTGATTCTCGCCCTTACTTCCGGATTTTGCGACAAGTATCCCTGGATTACTTTGCGAGGACGGGAAAGTTTGGGTAGCTTTTTAGCATCAATTAAAAACTTTCTTTCGATTTCTTGCTTCATCTGCAGCTATTTTAGCATTCTCCGTAACTAAATTAAATCGCTTCGCGCTTTGCGACCACTTGCGTGGGCTACATTCGCTAATCGCGAAGTTAATTTAGGTACTCACGAATGCTGCCTGCCCGACAGTGCCAGTCTTTGGCAGGCGGGCGACCACTCGTCCCGCTCAACGCGACTTCGTGGACTAAACAAAAAGAAGTTTTACCAAAAAACTCACGTGGTTTAGGATTTTGAGACTAGTTTTCTTTCTGCTTCGTAGACCGCATGGCGAGTCTTTTCGATGGCGTCGGGTGAAACCGAGACGGAGGAGATTCCCCATTCTACTAATTTCTCGGTTAGTTCTGGGTAAACCGAGGGGGCCTGTCCGCAGATGCCGGAATATAGCTTTCGCTTGCGGGTTTCCCTTATAACATGTTCCATGCCCCAAAGAACAGCTGGGTCTAGCTCGTTGAATTCGTCGGCTACCTTGGCGTTATCGCGATCTAGTCCTAGAAGTAACATGGTGAGGTCATTGCTACCGATGGAAACACCGTCGATCCCAGCATCAAGAAACTTGTCAATCAAGATCACGTTGGAAGGAATTTCCGCCATCATCAAAATTTTAAAGCTACTTGAGCGGTGTAAGCCGGAAGATACAATCAGTTTTTTTACTTGTTCGATTTCGGAAAGAGTACGGACAAAGGGAATCATTAGCCAAAGATTTTTAAAACCGAGTTTATTGCGGACTGCCTTTATCGCTTCTAATTCCATCTCAAAGACTGCGGGGTCAGCGATATAA
>Ga0154300_107_pt2 | contig 25996 bp, 28 predicted proteins | sample RifGroA1_FD_105594 | JGI IMG/M metagenome (GOLD analysis project Ga0154300, IMG submission 105594) | Candidatus Woykebacteria bacterium GWA1_44_8 | reverse complement strand
ACGAGCTGTATTGCTTGCGAGGGGGAATTGCGTTTCGATGAAGTCTATCTTTCTCACCTAGGAAAATATAGATGCGCTAGCTGCGGCTTAGTAAGACCGAAACCAGATGTGGCTGCTGAACAGATTTTTTTGCAGGAGGAAAAAGGTTTTATGGCAAAAATAAGGACGCCGAAAGGCCTGCTTGAGCTGAAAGTTGGCCTACCAGGCCTCTACAATGTTTACAACGCCCTGGCGGCCGTTTCAGCGGCTTTGGCGCTAGGCATTGGCTTGCCAGTTATAAAAAAAGGCGTGGAAGGCTCGCTAGCTGCTTTTGGGCGGACGGAAAAGATTAGCCTGGAAGACAACAAAAATTTGTTTATCGCCCTAGTTAAAAACCCAGCGGGTTTTAACGAAATTCTACGCACATTATTTTCCAAAAAAGAACAAAAGTGGGTCCTTATTGCCATAAACGATCTTATTGCCGATGGCCGTGATGTTTCTTGGCTTTGGGATGTGGATTTTGAGGTTTTAGCTGGTAAGACAAAAAAACTTTGGATTAGCGGAATTCGCGCGGCTGATATGGCTTTGAGAATAAAATATTCCGGAATCAACTTGGACACTGCTGTTGAAGAAAACATAGAAGCAGCGATCGAAAAGGCAATTGAGAAAATGCCAGTTGGCGAAACATTATACGTCTTGCCAACTTATACAGTAATGTTGGCTTTAAAGAAAATCCTTGCCGCTAAAGGCGCTAGTGAGCAGTTTTGGGAGGACTAAAAACAGTGAGCAGCAAGCAGCAAACAGCAAACAGCAAAAACAGCTTCAAATTGGTCCTTGGGTGGTTGTACCCAAGACAGATGAGTACTTATGGTGATCGAGGAAATGTTTTAACTATTTGGCAGCGTTGTCGTTGGCGAGGAATAGAAGTAGAAGTAAAAGAGATTGATTTAAAGGAGAAGATCAATCCAGCGGAAATAGATTTTTACTTTTTCGGCGGTGGGCAAGATCAAGCACAAAAAATCGTCTCGTCAGATCTTCAACGATACAAAAAGGACGACTTGCGGAAAGCGGCAAGGCTGGGGGCGGTATTTTTTGCAATTTGTGGTGGTTATCAACTCTTAGGTCACTACTATCGTCCAGCGCTTGGAGATGAGCTTACTGGATTGGGGCTTTTGGATGTTGTTACAGTCGCCGGCAACCAACGGATGATCGGAAACATCGTTGTCGAATTAAATGAAAAATTAAAACTCAACAAGGAAAACTTATTAGTCGGATTTGAAAATCATAGTGGTAGAACCTATATTGGAAAGAGAGCAGCGGCCTTAGGAAAGGTAGTGGTTGGTTATGGGAATAACGGCGAGGATCGAACCGAAGGCGCTTATCAGGGAAATGTCTTTGGTTGCTACCTTCATGGGCCAATTTTACCAAAAAATCCAAATTTTACCGATTTTTTAATCGAAAAAGCTTTGTTCCGTCGCTTCGGTAAAATCCAATTAACCAAGCTTGACAATGATCTTGAAGATAAAGCTCACGAGGTAGCGATTGAGCGGGCCAGGGAATCGAGATAGTGGTGCGGACGAGAGGAGTTGAACCTCCACGGGTTGCCCCACAGGATCCTAAGTCCTGCGCGTCTGCCAATTCCGCCACGTCCGCAATTTGCCTTGTCAATTATATCTCGCTAGAGAAACAAGCGCGAGATGTAATCTTGCGATTATACTTAAATTAGATATAAAGTTCAATATGAAAAAGAATGAAGATTAAATTTTTAGGAACAAGTGCTGGTTGGCCGCTACCTCGTTTAGGGTGTAGTGATGAAATCTGCACTTCAAAAGATCAGGAGGATAGACGGACGCGAAGCCAAGCATTGATAAACGAGGTTTTGTTGCTGGACCTTGGACCAGATACCTACCAACACCTCAGTCAACCGCAAGTGGATCCGACAAAAATCAAGTACGCTGCAATTTCGCACGAACACCCTGACCATACCTTTGGCCTTTGGGATCTTTCCCATATCTACTCAAAGGGCGGCAGGGATAGAATTAAAATTATCATTAACGACAAAACCCTAGCCAAAATCCGATTTATGTTCTTTCCAGGTGAGTACGAGATAATCAAAACCCAAGTCGAATCTGAAATTGAAGTAAATAATCTAAAGGTCAGCCTTTTACCTGTCCATCACACTAAGGATTCCTCCTTTGGAGTTTTAGTTAAAGAAGGGGTAAAGGGGCTATTTTGGGCACCAGACTTTAAGAGCTTACCTACGGAAACAGCAAGGAAGCTGCGAAATATTGATCTTGTTGCGATTGACGGCTCGGAGCTTAAAATTAAAACCCCAAGCCACGAGACGATTGAAGAGGGGATACAATTAGGAAAAGAAATCCAGGCGAGAAAGGTTTATTTTATTCATATTGGCCACCGAACACTCCCTCACCAAAGACTAGAGACTTTTGTTAAAAAAATAGGCGGAAAAAACTTTCATATCGCCCACGACGGCCTAGAAGTCGGACTTTAATTTCGATGAAAAAAATAATGGTTTTTGGTACTTTTGATATTATCCACCCCGGACATTTAAGTTTTTTTCGTCAAGCGAAAAAGTACGGCGATTATCTAATTGTTGTAGTGGCCCGAGATCGAAATTCTTATAAAGCAAAGGGGCGTTGGCCAATCAATAATGAGAAGAGTAGAATAGCGAATGTGCGAAGGCTTAAATTCAAATTAGTTAATAAAGCAATTTTGGGATCACGCAATTATAATTTTTATCGAACAATCCGCACTTACAAACCTGATATAATAGCTCTTGGTTACGATCAAAAGCCAAGTGTTTGGCATCTTAAAAAAGATTTAAAAAGACACCGAATAACCAATATTAAAGTAGTCCGATTAAGATCTTATAACCCAAGTACTTACAAAAGTTCAAGATTAATAAACTCAGCTTAAGTGTCTGACACTTAAGTTGAACTTTAACCAAACCGATGAAAGAATTTAAGTTTTGTCCAAAATGTGGTGGTTCACTGGTTAAAAAATCCTTTCACAGGCACATAAGACTCGTTTGCGGCCGTTGTGGATTTATCTTCTACCAAAATCCAAAGCCGACAGTTGGCGTATTCATTGTCAAGGACAAAAAAGTCCTACTGGCAAAGCGAGGAATTGAACCATTTAAGGATTGGTGGGACAGTATTGGTGGCTTTATCGAAGCGGGGGAAAGCTCTCAAGAAACTGCTACTCGAGAAACTAAGGAGGAAACAGGGTTGGATATTAAATTAATTGAGATTCTAGGGACTGGAAAAGATGTTTACGCTGGCCAACCAATCGTATCAACCGCCTTTCTTGCTGAGATAGTTGGTGGAAAAATAAGCCCCTCTGACGATGTCAGCCAGTTAAAGTGGTTTTACCTAGAAAACCTACCGGAAAAAATTGCTTTTGAAGGTAATAAAAAAGTCTTAGACCTGCTTAAAAAACGTTTTCGAACAGTAAATAAACCATGAAAAAAGGTTTAAAGATCGGCCCGGCTATTTTAATTAGTTTAGGAATAGTTTTCCTTTTGAACAACTTTGGCGTGCTGCCATGGGATATTTGGACCAATCTTTGGAAATTTTGGCCGGTGTTACTCATCTTAGTTGGTATCGAAGCATTTATCGGCCAATCAGTCTCAATAAAAACATTGTTGGTCTTACTGTTCCTAATCTTTTTGATTCCAGTTGCCTTTGCCATAAACCCTTTTACCAAAAATCCCTTAGCCACCGAGACTCTTCCTGTTTCCGAACCACTGGGTAGTTTGGCAAAAAGCAAAATTATCATCGATTTGCCAGCCACAAATCTAGATTTGAAGGCGGTTGCTACTGGCTCAAGCAAACTTATCGAAGGGAAAATTAGTTTTAGCAAGGCAGCTAATAAACCGAAAATCTCCAAAGAAGAAGTTTTTGGTAAGGGTGTACTAACGATCAGTCAAGAGGGGCAGACATCCTTGCCATTTGTCTCCTCGCTAAAAAATAACACGCAACTTGCCCTCTCGCAGCAAATCCCTCTTGAATTATTAATTAAAGCTGGAGCAGCAGCCGGAAATATCGATTTAAGCAATTTGCGCGTTGATTATTTGGAAATAGATTCCAAAGCCACCACCTTAAAAATCATCTTTGGTAAACTTTATTCAACAAGAGCGGTTCTTAAGGCAGGTGCAGCTAGTCTCGAAATCCAAATACCGCCAGAAATAGCAACTAGACTAAAGGTCGATTCGAAGGTGAAAAATCTTTCCGTCCCTCCCCGGTTTGAAAAAAACGGCGCTGAGTATAAAACTAAGGAGTTTGACAAAGCGTTTACTAGGCTGGATATTGAGATTAATGCAGCCGCTGGAACAATAACAATCAAGTGACCTCTTGACAGAAAGATGTTAATCTTACTAAAATATTTCATAGATATATGAGATTTTATCGCTCTCTCATTAACAAGATGGCTGGTTCCCTCATTTTTGTTGGGGGAACTTGGCATGCGGGGGAGCGGTAAGAAGCACCAAAATTTTGTAAAATAAAAACCCCCGCAAGGGGGTTTTTCAGTTCACGGAGGGTCCCGATTAAATCGGGATAAGAATTGAAAGATGCTCGGGGACTAAAGCGCTTTCCTTAGGCGGGTGAAAATCCTACCCCCTCCATTTTGAGAAAAATGGTCTAATCGTAAGTTCGATTCTTACCTTTCTCAACAATACCATCTTTAGGGGGAGAGAGTATTAGAGGGAAGGAGGTGACTGGGTAATAAAACTGAATCCAGCCAGGAAGTTGTCTAGCTGTACTCTCAAGGAGGAGGGACTTGAACCCATTTCTGGATCCCCATCCAACGATGGCAGCTTATGAGGCTATCTCGGCTAACCTCCAGGGGGTTACCAATAAAATAGTGCACCTTCGCCGGCTTCGTCTGATGGGACATCCGGTCTCCGAAAACAACCTGTCCTCCCTTGCATACCAAAGACACCAACTGAAGAGGCGTCTTCGGAGTCAAGCCGGAATCGTGCAGAGAGCAATCGAGGGGGGTTAATCCCAAACAGCCCAGCAACACCCGACGGACTTATTAGCCCGCGTCGAATGGATCACCCATTCAAAGACGCGGGCTTTCCCTTTCCGAAGGATCCCAATATAATCCGCAAGAATTTCATCTTGCGTCTTGTTTCCTTACAGGATATAATCAGGCCGCTAATGGAACTTGTACCAATGGTTATAGTATGCTTCGCATCCTGAAACCATTGAGACGGAAAATAATATATGGAATTGGTACCGATGGTTATTAAAAGAGATCCAAGCGGTGAGCGGGCTTATGATATTTACAGCCGACTGCTTGAGGAGCGGATAATTTTTATTGGCGGGCCGGTCAGCGATGAGGTGGCTAACATTGTCATCGCCGAGCTTTTGTACCTTGAAAACGAAAATAGCGAAAAAGATATTAGTATTTATATCAACTCGCCGGGTGGTTATGTGCATTCCACCTTGGCGATTTATGATACGATGAAATATATACGGCCAGATATTTCAACTGTTTGTGTAGGTATGGCTGCTTCAGGTGCAGCGGTGATACTGGCCGGCGGCTCTAGAAGAAAACGCTTTGCTTTGCCAAATTCTAAAGTAATGATTCATCAACCAATGACGGAAATTTCCGGGCAGGCTACTGATATTAAGATTCACGCTGATGAGATTTTAAAGCTGAAACGAAGGCTAAACGAGATTTTAGCCAAAGAAACAAAGCAACCGATTTCCCAGGTAGAAAAAGATACCGATCGTGATTTCTTTATGACTAGTACCGAAGCTAAAAAATACGGTATAATTGACGAGGTAATCGAAGGTCGGCGCGCAAAGACCTTGTCGCTGCCAAAACAAACTGTTGTTACTCAACAAAAAGAGCTGGAAACGGCTAAGGTAATTCGATAAAAAGAACGGACGGTTAGCTCAGCGGTAGAGCGCTTCGTTGACATCGAAGAGGTCACAGGTTCAAGTCCTGTACCGTCCACCAGTTTTAAGACAGGCGTGTCGCAAAGGTCACAGGTTCGACTCCTGTACCACCCACCATTCTTTTCTTGACAGTCGCTCCACCTTTGTTCCATACTTGTCAGTGAAATGGTAGATAAAGATATTCAGGAAGAAAAAACCGGTGATGAGTATAGCGACGTAACAGCCGGTCGGGGCCACACGAAGATTCATATCTCCACTGGTAAAGTAGTTCTGAATAATTTTCTCGGCGGATTGGCTTGGGGGTTCGGTACAGTTTTAGGAGCCACCTTAGTAGTTGGATTAGTCATTTTCGTTCTTAGCAAACTCAATTCAATCCCAATTATTGGCGATTTTATCAACGATATCCTGCAAGGCATTCAACAACCAATCACGCGATGAAAATAGATCTATCTACCATGCGACATTCCACTGCCCATCTTATGGCAGCAGCCGTCGAATCTCTCTGGCCAAAAACTAAGTTTGGTATTGGGCCGACCATCGAGAACGGCTTTTACTACGATTTTGATTTACCTGAAAAAATAAGCGAAGAAGACTTACCAAAAATCAAAAAAAAGATGCAAGAGTTGAAAAGGAAAAACTTCCCATTCGAGCGATCGGAGATGGGAATCGAAGCAGCGTTACGATTTGAAAAAAAGCGGGGGCAGAACTATAAATCTGAACTAATCGAACAAATCAGGGAAACCGGCAATACCGCGCTAGAAGATGAAGAGACCCCAAGTAAATTGTCAGCCGAAAAGAAAGAAGTAAACAAAGTAACCTATTATAAACTGGGAAGTTTTATTGATCTTTGTCGCGGTCCCCACGCGGGTTCCACCAGCCAAATTGGCGAATTCAAACTGCTTAATATTGCCGGTGCTTATTGGCGGGGCTCGGAAAACAATCCAATGTTAACGAGAATCTACGGCACTGTTTGGCCTAGCGAAAAGGAGCTTAAAGACCATCTTTGGCAACTGGACGAAGCAAAAAGAAGGGATCACAAAAAAATCGGTAGCGAACTTGATCTTTTTATGTTTCACGAGACCTCACCCGGAATGCCATACTGGCTACCGAAGGGGCTAGTGATATTTAACGAGCTGGTAAATTTCTGGCGAAAACATCACGAGAAACACGGTTACCAGGAAATTTCTACTCCTTTAATCAGCACAAAAGCCCTTTGGGAAACTTCAGGCCACTGGAAGTTTTATAAAGATGAGATGTTTCTCATCGGAGCAGATAAAAATACCTACGGCGTTAAAGCAATGAATTGTCCTAACGCGATGGTTGTCTTTGGCTCAAAAACGAGAAGTTATAAAGATTTGCCGCTTCGACTATCCGACACTGACGTTCTTCACCGATTTGAAAAGTCCGGAACGCTGAATGGGCTATTGCGAACAAGAAGATTTCAACAAGACGATGCTCATGTCTTTATAACCGTAGAGCAAATTGCGGGTGAATATTCCCAGATATTAAAGATCGCCGAGCATTTTTATTCTCTCTTTGACCTTGGTTATCGATTGAGATTTGGCACAAGGCCGGAGAAGTTTTTAGGCGATAAAAAAGTTTGGGACAAGGCGGAAGACGAACTAAAGAAGGTTTTAGAGAAAAGCAACAAGGAGTATTTTATCCTTGAAGGTGATGGTGCTTTTTATGGACCGAAAATTGATATCTTAATGAAAGATGCCATCGGGCGTGAGTGGCAAATGGGAACAATCCAACTTGATTTCCAACTTCCGGCTCGCTTTAAGCTAAAATATACTGACCAATCCGGCCGACAAAAAACACCGGTCGTTATCCACCGGGTGATTTACGGCTCCTTTGAGCGTTTCATCGGGATTTTGATCGAACACTACGCCGGCGCTTTCCCAACTTGGCTCGCACCAATTCAGGCAGTAATAATACCAATCGCTGAAAGACACACAGGTTACGCGGAAAATTTAAAGGGAAAATTAACCGATTTTGGCATCAGGGCCCAAGTCGACTCGCGAGCGGAAACCATGCAGGCAAAGATCAGAGATGCACAACTACAAAAAATCCCGTACATGTTGGTCGTTGGTGATAAAGAACAGGTTCAAGACAAAGTTGCAGTCCGCTCTAGAGATAAAGGCGACGAAGGAACAGTTTCTTACCTCGAATTTGTGGATAGAATCAAAAATGAAATCAAAGAGTATAAATGATTAAGGAGGCAGTTAATCGCTTTAAAACCGGTGGTGTCGTGATATTTCCTACAGACACTGTGTACGGAATCGGTTGTACCATCAGTAAGAAAAGAGCGGTAAGGAAAATTTATAAAATCCGAAGAGATAAACCCACGAAACCCCAATTGATCCTAGTCTCAAGCATTAACCAAGCTTTTAAATATGGTTTCTTCGATGAGCTCGCCAAAAAATTCGCCAAAATGTTTTGGCCCGGACCACTAACTGTAGTTGTAAGGGCGAGAGCAAAAGTACCAAAATCAATTCGCAGCCAAGGCGAAACGGTCGGTATTAGGATGCCAAACCAACCACCTCTTTTGGAAATAATCAGGCAAGTTGGGGAGCCGATTTTAGCTCCCAGCGCCAATTTTCACGGAAAAAAAGCACCAGCCAGCTTTACCAAAATTGACAAAAAGCTTCTCGCTTTGGTAGACTATGCAATCAACTTTAGGAGACTACCCGGTGGGTTTGAGATGAGCAAAGAGCCATCAACTGTAGTTGATTTGACGAAACAACCATATCAAGTGATTAGACCTGGAGCCATTGCTTCAGAAAAGCTGAAAAAGGCAGTGGAGGAGCCTAGAAAATAGGAAAGTTTTACCGTATCAATCAGAATATTAGGGCGAGGGATGTCCGAGTAATCGATGCAAATAGTAAACAAATCGGGATATTGAGCATCGAAGAAGCCCTAAAAAAAGCAAGAGACTCTTCCTTGGATCTGGTTGAAATTGCCCCAAAAGCTGACCCCCCGGTTGTTCGATTGATCGATTTCAAAAAATTTAAGTACGAGGAAGCGAGGAAAGAACGGGTTGCAAAAAAGAAAACAAAAGAAATTGACACAAAGGAGATCTGGCTCGGACCTTTGATAAGCGACCATGATTTAGCAGTTCGGGTTGAACAGGCAAGAGATTTTCTGAAAAGCGGTGACCGAGTTAAATTTACAGTAAAATTCGCCGGCCGGGAAATCACCCATCCCGAGCTTGGCCGCCAAGTGCTGGACAAAGCTTTAAATCAGCTTGCTAATATTGCCGAAAAGGACGGGGAACCTAGATTAGTCGGTAAGGCTTTGTTTTTAAGTTTACAACCAATAAAAAAAGGAACGAGACATGAAGCAAAAGACAAAGAAAGCAGCAAAGAAAAGGTTTAAATTAACAGCTACGGGAAAGCTGTTAAGAGGCCACGCCTACTCTTCTCACCTGAAAAGGAAAAAAACAAAAAAGAGAATCCGCGCACAGAAAGAACCAGCGAAAGTATCGGCCGGTTTCAGAAGAAAAATAGAAAAGTTTTTGGGAGGTTAATCTGGTAAGGGTAAAACGTGGTCTAATCAAAAAAAGAAAAGACAAAAAGATTTTAGCTGCCGCCAAAGGTTATCGCGGCGCGAGGAAACGATTGGTAAAAACGGCTAAAGAAGCGGTGATGCATGCTGGTGCTTACGCCTTTGCCGGTCGAAGAGAGCGTAAGAGGCAAAAACGAGCGCTTTGGATTGCAAAAATAAACGCCGCTCTCCGCGCGGAGGGATTATCTTACAGCCAGTTTATCCGGGGGTTAAAAGATGCAAACATCGAAATCGACCGTAAAATATTAGCAGATTTGTCTATTTCAGACAATGTAGTCTTCAGACAGATCATCGAAAAAATTTCCAGATAAAACCTATAGTTACCACTGATATCAGCCCCATAGTCTTGACAAATACGTCGCACTATGTTAAAATAAATGCGCTTAGCCTTAAGGTGGGGAGCTCATGTAGGGCAGGCGTGAGCTTCCCACCTTGAGGCTAATTTTTTTGCTCGGCCTCTTCTAATCCAAACTCGTCGTATGTTACAATGAAACAGACTCACCAAAACCTTGCGATATGAAACTAGATTTAGCTAAAATCAGCAAAGAGGCCCTAGAAGAGGTCGCTAAAGCGACAGGCGAAAAAGAATTAGAGGGGTTGCGGATCAAATACTTTAGTCGGAAAAAGGGCATTCTTCCAAAAATCACCCAAGAAATCCCCAAATTGTCAGTTACAGAAAGAGCTGGAGTCGGTACAAAGGTCCGTCAGCTAAGATCCAAACTGCAGGAAGCTTTGGCAGCAAGATCAGAAATAACTAAAGCTTCAACGGAACAGCGGGTTATCGACATTACTGCTCCGGGTAAAAAAATTGAAGCTGGTAGCTTACATCCGCTCACCAAGGTAATCAATGAAGTAAAGGAAATTTTCCACTATCTTGGATTCACCACCATAGAAGGCCCTGAAGTCGACACTGACACTTATAATTTCCAAAAACTTAACATGCCACCTAACCACCCAGCAAGGGACGCTCAACAAACCTATTATATCAACGACGAGCTTTTGCTTCGCACTCATACCAGCAACATGCAGGTTCGCTATTTAGAAAGTCACAAACCACCAGTAAGAGTTCTTTTTCCCGGCCGTTGTTATCGGCGGGATATGCCTGATGCTACTCACTTCCCTTCGTTTTATCAAATCGAAGGGTTGGCGGTTGACGAACGAATCAGTCTAACTGATCTCCTTGGGTCATTAGACTTCTTTGTTAAAGGGTTTTTCGGCCCCAGAACAAAAATGCGCTCCTATGCTCATCATTTCCCCTATACCGAGCCATCGATTGAGGTAGAAGTGCTTCACCCAAAAAAAGGTTGGTTGGAAATTTTAGGTGCGGGGATGGTACACCCACGTGTTCTTCGCAATGGTGGTGTGGACCCGGCAAAATACCAAGGGTTCGCCTTTGGTATGGGCATCGAACGCTTGGTGATGCTCAAATACGGAATCGGCGATATTAGAATTTTGTTCGATAACGACCTTCGTTTTTTGAACCAATTCTAAGCTTATGAAATTGCCTTTATCTTGGCTTTGTGAATTTATCGAAATAAAAGAGGAGCCGGAAAAGCTGGCGGAAGATCTATTGTATTCCGGCACCAAAGTAGAAGCGATCGAAAAAATAGGCGGTGATACTATCTTTGATTTTGAAATCACGCCCAACCGCGCAGACTGTCTTTCGGTGATTGGCATAGCCCGAGAAATTGCTGCTATCTATAGGAGAGTGTTAAGGCTACCGCCAGCTTTCACTGAAATCCCTAAACTTTCGATGAGTAAGGGAAGGTTTGTACTAGAGGTGATTGATGAAAAACTTTGTCCTTACTATAGCTTAGGCATAATCGACTCGGTAAAGGTAGCCCCTTCGCCAGGTTGGCTCGCTAATCGGCTCGAGAAATCCGGAATCCGCAGTATAAACAACATTGTTGATATCACGAACTACGTAATGCTTGAAACAGGCCAGCCAATGCATGCCTTTGATTATAATAAGGTAAAAGAAAAGATGGTTCTTAGAGCCTCTAAGGAAGGTGAGATAATCACTACTTTGGATAATATCGAAAGAAAACTACCCGCAGGCGCTATTATTATCGAAGATTCCGAAAGAATTATCGATCTAGCTGGCTTAATGGGCGGAAAGGTAAGTGAGGTCGATCAAAACACCAAGACAGTTATCCTTCACGCACCACTCTATGATCCCTTGACGATTCGCCGCACCTCCCAAGCTCTAGGGCTACGGACCGAAGCAAGCAACCGTTTCGAAAAACAACTAGACCCAAGCGGCCACCGCTTTGCCTTTGAAAGAGCGGCTGAGCTCTTCCGCACCATAACTCAAGGCCAGCTTGTTTCCAGGATTAAAAGTGTTGGTTACCCACCAGTTGAGCGGAAATTTGAAGCGCCAATTTCCTTATTTAAGAAAGTGCTGGGAATCTCATTAACGCCTAAAGAAATTTGTGAATACCTGTCCCGTTTAGAATTCGCCTTCGCTTTGGGAAACGAAGCTATTTCAGTCACCATCCCTTCTTTTCGAACCGATATCAACTCACCGATTGATCTGACCGAAGAGGTTGGCCGACTTTTTGGCTATAATAAATTTCCTAAAACCTTACCCACTGGCCAGCCGCCAACGGTGTCTTTACAGATAGCGGACTTTGATCAAGAAATAAAGCAAGTATTTGTTTCTCTTGGCCTAAAGGAAATTTACAGCAACACCCTTACCAGCGCCTCCGTTTTAGAAAATATCGAAATAAAAAGTGAGGTTTGTTTAAAGGTTGCTAATCGTCTGATTATTGATCATGAATACTTAAGACCAACCTTACTTGTTGGTTTGTTGCTAGCAGCAAAATCGAACATGGCTAGCCATCACTCCTTTTCGCTGTTCGAAGTTGGAAAGGTCTTCGAAAAGCATGAAACAAAGAACGGCTTACCAAACCAACCAAAGAAAGTCGCCGCTCTTTTGGTAAATTCAAACTTTTCGTTCGCCAAAGGAGTGGTGGAGGCTGTTCTTCGAAAACTAAATATCTACAAGGAATCTAGTTTCTCTAAGGCTGAGAAAGTTGCATCGTTTGGTGAGGGCGTTGCTAATGTCTTTGTCAAAGGAAATTTTGTCGGGGTGGTTGGTGATATCAGCACTAACGTACTTGCGAGGTTCGACACCCCAGCCCCAACCTTTGCGTTTGAGCTAGATTTGGAAACTTTAAAATCGTTGGCGACTGAAACTTCTTACCAACCTGCACCGAAGTTTCCAACCGCTCGGGAAAACATTTCGCTTTTTCTACCAAACAAAACAAACTTTGCCGCTGTACTAGAAGCGGTTAAGGAGGGAGCGGGAAAAAATTATTATCAAGCAGAACTCCTAGAGGATACGATTATAGGGACTAGGAGATCAATCCTCATCGGAATTGAATACTATGATAGCGCACATACTTTAAAGAAGGAGGAGGTAGATACTATTCGCAAGAAGGTCTTAGCAGCGCTTGAAAAAATTGGTGCTGAACCAAGGATAAAAGGCGTTTAAGGTGGGGAGAGAATCATTGGCGAGCCAGCAGTTACTTTGACCTTAATTGACGCTGTTTTCGAATCTCCTGCGCTATCATAAACCTTCACCATCACTGTATATTTGGTGGGCGAGGGTGCCACACCGCTGAAGGTGTGGCTTACATCGCTAGGCGGAAAGGTAAGAGTTTCTTTCAAAACCCCATTTAGATAAAACTCTACAGCTGTTAGTTGATTTGGACCAGCTAGTTTTGCTTTCAGAGTAAAACTAGTAGAAACCGTAGCATCATCGCCCGGCGAGGTGATAACCACGCTTAAACTGGTGGGAAGTGGGGTATAAACATTCGAGTCGGTCTCGGTTGGTGGGCATGAGGGTTTACACAATTTAAATGATGGTTGGAATTGTTTAGTATAAGGATCATACATAACTAGATAAACTTGTGTTTCCGCTAAACCAGCCGCTTCGCAAGAGGGGTTAGCTAAAAGGCCAGTTGGTTTACAAATTTTCACCTCTTTATGCATATCATCTTCCTGGGTCGGTGCTTGCCATTTGGTGAAAACTTCTTCCCTTGCGCTCCCGCTATATTTACCTGGTTTCATACCAGAAAGCGAGTCAACAGCTGCATTTACAACACCGGCTGGCCGGTACCACTCCTCCACTTTCTTTCCTTCAAATAAACGGCGCCCGAGGTCATAGAAGATAGGGGCGGCTCCGGTCACTCCTGAAGCAAAGCGGGGACCCATCGGGGAGTTGTCATTGTTGCCAACCCAAACTCCTACGGTGTAGCTTGGAGAAGTCCCAAAGGCCCAGTTGTCAATAAAGCGCTCGCTTGTACCCGTCTTTGAGGCAATATCTGGTCGGAAATTTAGGCGGTTCGCCCAAATACCAAAAGCTGCCTTAGCGGCTTTGTCAGAAAGGATATTTTGCATGAGATAAACATGTTCTGGTGTAGCCACCTGTTTCTGTTTGGCAGGCGGCTTAAATTCCTCAAGAACTCTACCTTTGGGGTCTGTCACTTTTAAAATAACGACCGGAGAGATGTATTTTCCACCGTTACCTAAAATCGAATACGCATTGGTAAGCTCGATCAGCTTTATCGCCCCTCCACCAAGGGTGAGTGCTAATCCATATTTTGATGGGTCGTTTAAGGTGGTGATACCAAAATCTTTAAGAGTACCAATAGTATCGTCAAGTCCAGCCACTGCTAACATTTTTACTGCCGGGATATTCAACGAGCTTCCAATAGCCTGGCGAACAGGGACCGGGCCAAAAAAATCACCAGAATAGTTGGTTGGTCGGTAATTGCCAAAATCGGTACTAATATCAAGCAACATTGTTGCCGGTGTGTAGCCTTTTTTAAACCCGGTAAGATAAACAAAGGGTTTAAGGGCGCTGCCTGGTTGACGGAGGGCTTGCGAAACGACATCGTATTGTCCTGGTATATCTTGAGCGAAATAATCTTTAGAGCCTACCCAAGCCAACATTTCTCCGGTTTTTGAATTTTGAATTATAGCAGCTCCGTTGCCGACATGGATATTCTTCTCTTTTTCTACCTGGGCGCTAACAACCTCTTGTGCCATTTCTTGTAGCTTTATATCCAACGTAGTAGTCACATTCAAACCACCTTCTTGAACCAACCTAGCTCCGTACTTTTCTTCTAGTTTATTCTTAACGTAAATCGAAAAGTGGGGAGCCAAAATGTTTTGACCGAAACTAGCAAATTTCACATTAGGCAACTCTGCTCCTGCTTTCTTCTCTTGCTCTTTGGTTATATACCCATCCTCACGCATCCGCCGCAAAACATTTTTGGTACGCTCTTTATACGCCTCGGGATCGGCGCCAAACGGGGAGTAAACTGTTGGTTTCTGTGGTAAACCGGCTAATATTGCGCTCTCCACTAGGTTCAGTTCCCAGACGTGTTTCGCAAAATATTGATTGGCCGCCGCTTCGGTACCCCAGGCTGTACCACCGTAAGGTATCTCATTTAAATAAATCTGTAATATCTCATCTTTACTGTAACGCCGCTCTATCTGAACAGCCAGGATAAATTCCTTTATCTTCCTAGTCACTGTCCGTTCGGGAGAAAGAAGGGCGTTTTTAACTAGTTGTTGGGTGAGGGTGGAGCCACCGGTTAATTTATGTTCAAAAACAATCTGCTTACTAGCTCGTAAATACCCAGAGACATCAAACCCTTTGTGTTTGTAAAAATTTTTATCTTCGATGGCAACCGTAGCGTTTTTAAGATCTTTTGGTATTTTATCTAAGGTAACTAAAGTGCGGTTTTGTTCGCCAAAAACATTATAAAGCAGAACTCCGTTTCGGTCATAAATTTTAGTTGACTGTTCGAAATTTTTTTCTGAAAGTTTGTTTGGTGAAGGCAAGTTCCGGGCAAAGAAACCAAAGGCAATTGTCACCCCGACAAGGAAGACGACAAAAGAAATAAATATAAATGTAATAAGACCGCTAACAAGTTTTAACTTGAAACGGCGAGATTTTCGACGATTTAAAAGCCGGCTAAACCGCGGCGGAACTGGTATAAACGAAGGATTCATAATTTTTTAATTGTCTTGCATGAAGCGTCAGGCATCTTTCGTAGGTTGTATTGTACCACAAGAAGTGTCTCGTCTCAAGGCCAACAGTCGCCCAGATTATTTATACAAAGTTCACTATAACCGCAATATTGGGATCTCGCGTAGGAGTAAACGACGCAGAAAGCGAAGCTTTCTATTGTTTCTCTAGCGAGATATAATATTAGGAAATATGTCTCGCATAAATGAACTTTTGACCAGAGGAGTAGCTGAGATTATTGAAGAGCAGTCTCTAAAGCAGCGGTTAGCTTCGGGGAAAAAGCTAGTCGTGAAATTGGGTATCGACCCCACCGCTAGCAAGCTGCATTTGGGTCATTATTTGGTTTTGCAAAAACTTCGCGACTTCCAAGACGCTGGTCATCAGGCAGTTCTAGTAATCGGGGACTTCACTGCTACGATTGGTGACCCTTCTGGCCGAACCACTAAACGGGTTGCCCTTACTAAACAAAAGATTAAAGAAAATATGAAAGATTATACTACCCAAGCTGGCAAGATTGTTGATTTAGGCAGGGCAAAAACCGTTTATAACAGCAGCTGGTTTAACAACCTGGGAATAGATGGAATAATTGAACTAGCCTCCAAGGCTACCTTTTCCCAAATAATGGAGCGGAAGGAATTTAGGACACGACTAAAACGGGATCACTTAAGTATGCTCGAATCCTTTTACCCCCTTCTTCAAGGATATGATTCAGTTAAGTTAGCGGCCGATGTCGAAATCGGTGGCCTTGATCAGAAGTTAAATCTTCTAATGGGAAGGCAGATCCAAAAGCGGTACGGACAAAAGGAACAAGATATTGTCTTAACCCCGTTGCTCCGCGGTCTAGATGGGGTAGAGAAGATGAGTAAGAGCGCTGGAAATTACATCGCTTTTGCTGACTCAGCAGAAAATATATTTGGAAAAATTATGTCAATACCAGACTCCTTAATGCGTGAGTATTTTATCTACTGTTCTAGAGTACCTAACGAGCAGATAGATACGGTTTTCTCCGATCTTTCCAACAAAAAAATAACGCCAATAGAAGCCAAGAAAAAGCTAGCCTACGAAATCGTAAGGGTCTATTACGATGAGGGCTGGGCAGTTAAAGCCCGCCGCGAGTTTGAACGGGTCTTTCAGGAAAAGGGAGAGCCTAGACCAACGATCTTAGCAATAGGCGCAGAGCAAAAGATTAAAGCTTTGGATTTTTTAATCAAAAATAAACTAGCCTCCAGTAAAAGCGCCGCCCGACGTCTAATTATTCAAGGCGGTTTTAAGATTGATGGCCAACAAATTAGGGATCCAAAAACCATGGTTACTTTAAAAAAAGGTCTTAACCTTCGTCTTGGAAAATTTAAGTCTCTGGAAATCATCTTGAAAGGAGGCCAGAAATGAACTTTGTTCGAAAAAGCCGTTGGCTTTGGATAGTGATAACTGCAACGGTCGTCATTGGGCTTATAATTTTCCCATTCTTGTTCGCCACCGGTAGTTAAGGTGTAAAGGCAAATGGATCTAAATACCCAAGTGAAAGAAATCCCCCGCATTGGACCAACTTTTCTTAGAAAGCTAAAAAAATTGAATATTGGGACCGTCGGTGACCTTATTTACCATTTTCCTTTTCGTTATGAAACTTACGGCGGTAAAAAGAAAATAGGTGAGGTGGTTTTGGGAGAGGTGGCTTCGGTTAGCGGCGAAGTTTGGCAAATACGCAATGTCCGAACAAGATTTCGAAAAAATTTAACCTTGGCCAAAGTGGCGGATAGTAGCGGAACCATTGAGGTAGTTTGGTTCAACCAACCATTCCTAATTAAGACTCTTCCGGTTGGTTCAAAAATAAGCTTAGCTGGCAAGATTGATCTCTTTTCTCAAAAACCAACATTCATCAATCCAGAGTATGAACTTCTTAGCAAAACAGGTAAAAAACCACTCCACACCACTGGTTTAGTACCTATCTACCCAGAAACAGCCGGTTTAAACTCAAAATGGCTTCGTAAGCAAATTAAAGAAGTACTACCGAGCCTCTTACCAAAAGTAGAAGAGGTTCTACCAGCCGAATCTCTCAAGAGAAACAGGTTGATAGGCCGCCGACAAGCAATTTGGCAAATTCACGCCCCAACTAGTGAAAAGAGGATAGAGGCCGCCAGAAAGCGTTTAGCCTTTGATGAACTTTTAATTATTTCCCTTCAAGCCAAAATCCGCAAAGCAGCTTGGCAAAAACCCCAAGGAGGGGTTGCTTTACCGACAAATCAAGAAAAAATTCTTCGTTTAATCCAAGCTCTCCCTTTCCATTTAACGGAAGCCCAATCAAAAGTTTTAAAGGAAATTCTGGCTGATCTCTCACAAAAGAAACCAATGAATCGGCTCCTTCAAGGCGATGTAGGGTCCGGTAAGACGGTTGTCGCGGCTATTGCTGCCTATAGTGTCTTTTTAAACGGTTTTCAGACTGCAATAATGGCACCGACAGAAATATTGGCTATCCAGCATTTTAACACTTTAAAGGCAATTCTAGCACCCTGCGGGGTCAAAATTTCACTACGAACCTCCGCCCGCAAAAGAAATGAGCCTTTCGATTGCTTAGTCGGCACCCACGCCCTTTTATCGTCAACTGTTTCCTTCGAAAAGCTAGCCTTCGCAGTCATTGACGAGCAACACCGTTTTGGGGTGAAACAAAGAGGTCTTTTGCGTAGTAAAGGTATTGCGCCCCATGTTCTAACAATGACGGCCACCCCGATACCAAGAAGTTTAGCTCTTACTTTATACGGTGATCTCGATATTTCTACCATAGATGAGCTTCCAAAAGGGAGAAGAATTGTAAAAACTTATGTTGTTCCCCTCAACAAAAGGGGAGGCGCCTACCAGTTTATCCGCGAAAAAACCGCGGTGGGTGAACAAGTGTTTATTATCTGCCCACTGATCGATCCTTCAGAAACTCTTGCCAGCGCTAAGGCTGCTAACCAAGAGTACAAACGACTTCAAGAAGATGTTTTCCCCGACCTTTCTTTAGGCCTCTTACACGGTAGGATGAAATCTAAAGAGAAGGAGAGGGTCTTAGAGGAGTTTCTCAGTAAGAAGTATTACATTCTAGTAGCAACGCCAGTGGTGGAGGTAGGAATAGATATCCCAGGCGCCACAGTTATGCTCATCGAAGCGGCTGAGAGGTTTGGCCTCGCCAGCCTTCATCAACTGCGCGGCCGGGTAGGTCGCAGCAGCCAACAGTCATACTGCTTTCTCTTTACAGAAAGTAGAGGTAGGGCGGTTTTAGATAGACTCAAAGCACTAGAAAGGCATTATATCGGCCTCAAACTTGCGGAAATCGACTTGCAAATGCGCGGCCCAGGCCAAATTTACGGCACTGCTCAAAGCGGACTTACCAATTTCAAAATTGCTAATCTTGCTGACCTTCCAACAGTCGAATCGGTCAAAAAGGAAGCTGATATTCTTTTTGATCAAATAACTTTAGAAAAACTTCCAGCTTTAAAGAATGATCTGGAATCGTCAGGTCCTATCGCCCCTGATTGAAAATTGACAGAACTAAACTTTCGGCCTTATAATCGCGAGATTACATCTCGCAATTGTTTCTCTAGTGAGATATAATATTTTCTCGTATGGCAGCACTTCCGAAGAAAAAGGTTTCGAAAGCCCGTCGCGGGAAAAGAACGCTGGCTCACGGCTTCAAGCCGGCGGAATTGGTAGCATGCCCACGCTGTGGTAAATTAAAGACTACCCACACCGTCTGCCCGCATTGTGGCTACTATAAAGATCGCTTAGTTTTTGAACCAAAGGAAAAAACAAAAGTAACCAAGGCAAAGAAAGAATGAAAGGAAAGTTAGACCCTCGTCATCAAGGACGGATCGCTACCCTTCAAGCTCTTTTCGAATGGAGTTTTAACTCAACCGATATCGAAGGAATTATCACCCGTGATATCGAAGATTATGTTCAGCTCGATTCTAGTAGCCAGAACAAAAGCCAAATTGACCAAGAGCTTGCTCTTTTTTTGGCCAAGGGTGTAACCGAAAACCTAGAACCCATTGACAAGATCATTGAATCCTGCGCGCCAGAATGGCCAATAATCCAAATCGCTAAGGTCGATCTGGAAATTTTACGAATCGCTATTTTTGAACTTTCTATTGCCCGCAATGTTCCACCGAAGGTAGCGATTGACGAAGCGGTTGAGCTAGCTAAGGAATTTGGCGGCGAAAATTCTTCCAAGTTCGTTAATGGGGTTCTAGGCACAGTGGTGAATGAGATGCTACCGGAAATCGAGAAAACCGGAACAGGAAAGATAGACACAACTAATAAAAGTATTCGAACCCAAAAGAAACAAGGAGACGTGCATGAATGAATTAATATTTTCTAAGGTAAGAAACCTAATTTCCAGCCAACTTGGCGTCGAAGAGGCTGAAATAACACCTAAATCCCATCTGCAGGAAGATCTAAACGCAGACCCTTTGAGTATCGCCGATCTAATCGTCAGCCTGGAGACCGAATTTAATATAAAGATACCAAAAGAACAGATTGGGAAGTTCTCGACTGTCGAGGACATTTTAAATTTTATTTTTGACCAAACCGGCGAGATTTAGTAATTAGTACTTGGGGTTTGGTGGATCGATTGTCATAACCAGTCGCTAATAACCAGAAGCCAATATCCCGCCTATGACCAACGAGCTTGAGAAATTAGAAAAAAACTTAGGATTCAAATTTAAAAATAAAAACCTGCTCCAAGCTGCTTTTATTCACCGATCTTACCTTAATGAACACCCAGAAGAGAAGCTACCTCACAACGAAAGGCTGGAATTTTTAGGTGATGCAGTGCTTGGATTGGTTGTTTCGGCGTATCTTTACAAGCAATACCCGAACCATCCCGAGGGTGATCTAACCAATTTCCGCAGTTCTCTAGTAAACGCCAAAAGCCTTTCTCAAGCTGCAGCTTTTTTGAAGATTGGTGACTACCTATACCTTTCGAGGGGAGAGGAAACCACAGGTGGAAGGAATCGCCAATATATTTTAGCCAACACATTCGAGGCTTTAGTAGGAGCAATATTTTTAGATCAAGGGGTGGAAGAAGCTAAAAGATTTGTTCAAAAATATCTTTTGCCCCATCTTCCCGAAATTATTGAAAAGAAGCTTTACAAGGATTTCAAAAGCCTTCTCCAAGAACGGGCTCAAGAAGAACTTTCAACAGCACCAATCTATAAAGTTTTAGAGGAAAAGGGTCCAGATCACGCCAAGACCTTCCAAATAGGTGTCTATATTGGAAAAACTCTCGCTGCCCAAGGCAAAGGAAGCAGTAAACAGACGTCTGAACAAGAAGCGGCTCGGAAAGCGCTTGAAAATTGGGATAAAATTGGTTAGAATCAACAAACTTTGGTTGCAAACTCATGTTAAAAATCAGACTGAGTCGCGTAGGGGCTAAGAAAAAACCAAAATATCGTATTGTAGTGGCCGATGAGCAAACAAAAAGAGACGGAAAGTTTTTAGAAGTAGTGGGCCATTATAATCCGCTGATCGAACCAGCGGAAATAAAGGTAGTGAAAGAACGCTACAACCATTGGCTTTCGACCGGCGCTCAACCAACCAAAAGTGTTATTAATTTATTCAAACGATATGAAAAAGTTAGTCGAGCTTCTCGTTAAAAATATTGTTGACCAACCAAAATCGGTGAAAATAAGCGAGGAATCGGCTAATTCTGATCATAGAATAGTCCTTTCTGTGGCCGAAGAGGACATGGGTAAGGTGATTGGCAAAAACGGGCGAATAATTAAAGCCATTCGTGCTCTTTTGCGGATTAAAGCAATAAAGGAGGGCAAAAGAGTTTATCTTGAACTAGCCGAACAAAAACAAGCCAACACTTAATACTTGGTACTTAATCCATATGCGTTTTGATATCCTCACACTTTTTCCAGATTTTTTCAAAGGGCCGCTTTCTAGCAGCCTTCTAGGTAAAGCTATTGAAAAGAAAATAGTCGAGATTTACTTGCACGACATTCGAGAGTGCGGTGTCGGGAAACACAAACAGGTTGATGACCGCCCATTTGGTGGCGGGCCGGGGATGGTCTTAAAACCAGATGTTCTTAAACAAAGCTTAGAAAAAGTAACTCGCAGCGCAAAGAAAAAAGAGGCGAAAAAACCACATGTAGTTCTTTTAGACCCGGCAGGACAGCCCTTTAACCAGCAAAAAGCAAAAGATCTAGCAAAAAAGCAGTGGTTAATTTTAATTTGTGGCCATTACGAAGGTGTTGATGAACGTTTTAAAGAGCTCTTTGTTGACAGCGAAGTTTCAATCGGCGATTATATTTTGAGTGGTGGAGAAACAGCCGCCCTAGTAGTCACCGAAACGATCTCTCGCCTAGTACCTGGTTTTTTGGGTAAACAGGAGTCGGTGATCTCCGAATCTTTTTCGAAAGTAAAACTAGGTGGAAAAGAAGTCGCTCTTCTTGATTATCCAGCTTTTACTCGACCGGAAAATTTTTTGAACCGGCGTGTACCAAAGGTTTTGTTGTCTGGCAATCATCAGCAAATTGAAAAATGGCGGTTAGAAAAGGCAATTGAAAAGACAAGGAAAAGACGCCCAGACCTCCTCAGGGAGCAGATAACAGTAAGCAGAAAGCGGTAAACCAATCAGAACAAGCAAAGGCCCAAAAATAAACACAATTCCGGCTCACTGCTATCTGCTGTCTGCTTTCTGAGTTACTTAAACGGATCTTCCACCCCTGTAGGAACCGTTGGGACAGAAATACCAACGTAGCTTATCATCCGACTAATCTTCTTAAAAATTGCTTCCAAAGCATCAGTCAAGGCCGGCACAGGCTCCGCAATAATGTCACCTTTTTGGGTAACTCCTTTAATCGGCGCGCTGATTCGCAAATCAAAGCGATAAGAGCCGTCTTCCTGAAGTTTACTTTTAATTGAAGTTACCGAAAGAAGAGGCTTTGACCCTTCTAGATCAAGCAAAAACTGTTTCATGTTTTCTAGGCTGCCGCCAAGAGTAACAGCGAAAGTAACTGCCTCTTTATCCTCTTTAGTCGTCACTGTTTTAGCTGTCTTGGTTGGCGTGCCTTTTTTCTCAGTATTGTTTGTTTCCAAAGCCGCAGAATCAGTTGCTACTTTACCTGGTTTAATATTTATACCAAGCTTAAGTAGACCGTTTTTATCAGCCAAAATATTAACCTCATTCAGCCAAGGCGCTAGTTCTTTGCGGCTTGGCACGGCCTTTTCCGCCTCTATTAATTTCAAATTCTCGCTTTCCCCATTGATCGAATCCAAAATGTCGATCTTTTTATTTAAATTTTCCAACCGCTCACTCTTCTCTTGCACTTTCAGATAACTTTTTTTCAGGTTTACTACTTGTGGTTTCAGGGCCAAAAACACCAAGACAATAATTGTTATTAGCACTAAAACTGGAATGAAATATGCGCCGAGATTAGAAAAATCAAATCTTTTCATGGCTTTTTGCTATTTCCCCCTTCAGCCGGTTTCCAACCTGGCTTGGGAAACCGGAAATCAACCGTAAACGTGTAAGGCTTGTCCTTATTTCCGCTTAAGGTAACAAGCTGCAGACCGCCAAAAGCATTGGCAGCGCTACCACCGACAAGCGCGTTCAGTAGCTTATCAAGATCAGCAGAATTAGCTGCCTGGCCGCTAATGTTGACAACATTGTCCTCTTCAAAGCTAGCATCTTTTAAAATAACATTGGTATCTTTGAAAACAGCCATTAACTCTCCTAAACCAGCTGAGTAGGGACTCCGGGTGGAAAGAAAGCTTTCCGCTTTTTTAAGCTTATCTACGAGAGCGCGGCGGGTAATATCTTTTTCTTTCTGCGATAAAATAAGCTCCTCCGCGCCCTTAGTATCCCTTTCAATCTTTTCTCCCCAGATAAATAAAAGGGCTTGAAGAGCAAAGACCAAAGCAATTAAACCACCGAAGAAAAGAAGCGAAATGACCGCCGCAAGATTGCTTTTCTTTTTATAAACTCCTTTTTTTATTTCCGCTTCGGCGATTTCTGGTACTAAGTTAATTTCTTTGACCATTTTATTTAGTCTCCTGCTTCAGGGCCAAACCAACTGCCACCGCGTAAGATGTACCCTCTTCCTCCAGCTTTGGAGCGATTGACGAAGGCAATGATACCCCTTCCCATGGATTACCAATCTGGACCTCCAAACCAATGGCTTCGGCCAAATAAATTACTAAACCAGACAGTTTCGCTGTCCCACCAGTAACTACCACCCTTTTGACCGGCAGATCCGGATGTTTGGTTGCGTAAAAAGCTAAAGAACGGCGAATTTCATTGACAATTACATCAAAAACTGGCTTTATCGCCTGCATTACCTTACCTTCCAGGGAAGTAGCATCCAACCCGTAGGTTTTCATGTATTCGGGCGCTTGATCCAGTTCGAAACCCAGTTCCTGCGCGACACCACGAGCCAAGGCAACCCCACCAGTGGCGATCGAGCGCGTAAAGTTTATCCGACCCCCAGTGACAATACTCAAATCGGTGGTGGAAGCACCAATACTAACGACCATTGTAGTCGGTGCCCCTTCTGATCTTTGCACTAGAGAACGTACCACTGCAGTAATTTCTGTCTCTAAACCAACCACAGTAAGACCAGCCGCTTTTATAGTTTTAATAAAACGCTCAACCAAAATTATTGGCGCAGCTACCAACAAAACTTCCATTTTATCCCCAGCTACTGTTTTCCCCAAAACCTGCCAATCAAGCCGAACCTCGCTCATCGGAATAGGTACGTATTGTTCTGCTTCCCAGGAAATAGCGTGGCGGGTTTCCGCAGCACTGAGTGGCGGCAGCTCAATCACTCGGGTGAAAATCTGTGATTCGGGAAGAGCAGCAACCACTTTGTTGGTGGTGATGCGCGCTTCTTTATGGAGGGTTTTCACCGTAGCCGCCAAAGCTTCGACCGATTCTTCTGTTTCCGCGCTAACGGTATGGGGAGGAGTGGGGATTTGTCCAGCGGCAACAAAACCTGGCTGCTCGGAAGAGCCAGAAAGTTGAACCGCCTTTAGGCTATGCGTACCGATATCTAGACCAAAATGATTCAGGGCAGGCATAAATGATTACCCTAATATAATAGTAACAAAGCAACCAAGACCTGACAAGACCCCAACATCAGAGAGTAGAGAACAGAGAACAGCAAATAGAAAACAGCCTCTCAACTCTTAAGCGAAAATTTAAAATTTAAAAAATTGTAGGAGCAAAGCGACGCAGAGCGCGAAGCGATCTATTGAAAATTGGAAATTGAAAATTAAAATTGCGGCTCACTCTTCTTATTTAGACAAAGTAGAACCACTAAACAAGACGTAGTCAAAAAGAGCCGGTAGGGCGGGGTAGAGACGTGTGACTTGGAGTTTTCGTGTGACTCCTGAAGATGTAGTGCCGGTGGATTCGAGCACTGTACCTTGAAGAGGCAGCGGCGGGTTAGGTGCGGGCGATTCTACAGCTACCGGACTCGCCAGGGTTGAATTATATAGAAGTCTTACTCTTGCTAAAACCGGTTTTGTGTTAGTGGCATCAAGCTTCAAACCGTTGCAATTTTCATTTCCCACCCCTTGGAAAACATTAACCGTGGCTTTAAAGTAAAATTCTTTACTTTCACCAGGAAAAGTATATGGTCCCGCTTTCTCCACATTCGTGCAAAAGTTGTTTGGTTTTGGCCCCCTCGTTGTGTATGGGTCAAAAGCAATTTTACTTACACCAAAACTTTGACCGGCTGGGAAACCAGGGCAGGTTCCCCCAGGACAATAATAAACAACCGAGATTTCAACCGCCGGAGTCTCAGCCGAGCTATCGTCGGATGAAGACGACCAATAAAAATCTAGGTTGGTGCCGCTCCAACCAAGGTTAAGGGGATCGAACACATCCCCCAGGAAATCTTCTAGAAGGGCTACTTGTACTACATCATCTTTTTTGACATCTTCTGGATAAACGAACACAGCGCTGCCGGCTGTTGGGGTTACATCAGCAGTCACGGCCTCGGTGTTTACAGTTGGAAAACTAGTCTTCAAACCGCCTGAAGCAGCATCAGGGACGACGCCACCGCTTTGGAGCTGCTGGAGGGCTTCTTCAATTCCGGCTTCGGCGGCGAAGTAGGCGCGATTGCTCTCATCGCTGGTGGTTGTGGTGCGGATATCAGTAATGGTACGGGAAGCAACGGAGAGTACTATCGCCACCCCAACTACTAAGACTAGCAAAAAGAGGATTAAGATTTGCCCTTTGGCGCTTTTGAGATGTGTCTTTGGCAGGTCCATTATTTTCCCTCTAAAATTAAGTTTACTAGTTTCCGGTTTCCAGTGTCAAGTGCTCTTAATTCTAAAGATACTTTTGCACTTTGCCTGCCCGCCGCTGCAAGGCTGTGGCAGGCGGGCGCCCTGCGCTTTACCTTTATTCTAGTACGCTCTCGTCCCGGCTGTTACTTGAAACGGCTCCCTCACTTGATATTCAGCCCTTTGGACATCAGATCGCTGCTCCAAA
>Ga0154300_110_pt8 | contig 26323 bp, 42 predicted proteins | sample RifGroA1_FD_105594 | JGI IMG/M metagenome (GOLD analysis project Ga0154300, IMG submission 105594) | Candidatus Woykebacteria bacterium GWA1_44_8 | reverse complement strand
TGACGCTGACATGACAGCGATAGAAAAGGCGGAAGTCCCAGAGGTGGAAATAGAAAAGATTGCAAAAATCACAAAAACCGAGCAGTGGAGCCCCGAAGAACTCAAAAAACAGTTGGCTAGACAAATTCACTCGATCGCGCACGATTCTTTGTTGGAGTACGATCGCAATCCAGATCAAAGGCAAGCACATCTTGTAAAAGTAGTTAAAGATCATATTAGTAAGAGATTGTTAGGCGGGTATGAATTGGAAGAAGCCGGTGAGTTTGAACTGAGAAGGCTTTGGGGAGTAGTTGACCAAGTGAGAGATTTATTCTTAAGGCCAGAGCTAATTGAAGGAGTACTGACAAATAAATGGTCGCCAAGCACGGAAAGCTAACAAATCTAAAAAAGAATCCGGATGGTTGGGAATCTTACGATTCGGCGCTTGAGCGGGAATATATGGTTGAATTGGAAAGAGACCCAGCAGTTAAAAGTTGGACAAAAAAGCACGGGATAAAAATTTCTTATAGCTTTTTTGGTTTTACGAGACATTACTTACCAGACTTTTTAATTGAATATCAAGACGGAAGTAAAGAACTGCACGAGACTAAAGGGCTTCCATTGTTGCTTTGGGCTTCTACAAAGTTAAAAGGCGAAAGCGCGGAGGAATTTTGTAAAACCCAGGGTTGGAAATACAAGAAAATTACAAAAGGAAGTTTGGCTTTTTATTCAAAAATCGACTGAAACTTTATCCAGAAGTAGATTCGACCCATTCGATAAACTCAGGACAAGCAAGCTCACTACAAGTTGAAAAGGACTTTTGCTTCTCAGACTACTTGTAACTTCCTGAGAACGTTAGAATAATATTTTCTTGACACCTTTTGACAAGCTCAAGATTGACACTTCATAGTTCGACAGTAGCTCACTATTTGACTTTCAAAGCCAAACAAGCAGAGTTTCTTTACTTCTGTTAGACTTAAGGTCTAAAGGAGAAAAATTTATGGCCCACTCTCAAGGCAAACAAAAAAGAGAAGTCAAAAAGCCAAAGAAAGATAAAAAGAAATAACTTTTTGTATTTCTTTTCTAAAGCTTCAGAAAAGTAAGAAAGGTAAAAATGGCCGATGGTATAAAATGTCCTCAATGTGGTAGCAGGGATCTTACAAAAGTTCAAGTTTCTACATCCGCAACTACTCCGACAGACTCTGTCCAATACAAATGCCTGCTTTGCCGCAGACACTTTAGTTACACTACCCCCAAAGCAAAATAGTTAAAGAATTAGGAAGCGGGTTCTGGAGGGAGAAGTTCGTCTTCTTCTGGTGGTTTAGGGCCATCGTAAGTTTCATATTCTCCAGGTTTGAGCCATTCTACGTAAGTACAGCCGGTGGCAGTCCGGGTTTTACTATCCCAACCGGAAGTAGAACATTTTTTCAGTCGTTTACCAGCGTTGGTTGTGAAGAGAACCAGCTTTTCACCACAAGTCGGGCAATCTTCATCAAGCGGTTCAGTTGTTCCGTTGATCCATTCTACATAATCACAACCCTCAGATTTTTTGGTTTCGGCGTTCCAAGAATTGGTCGAGCACTTTTTCATTTTCTTACCAAAACGAGTGACGGCTAGGACTAGAGGCGCACCACACTTTGGGCATTTCTCATCCAATTGCTCTGGCTCAACTGCCAACCATTTAACGAAGGCGCAACCTTCAGTTTTTCTGGTTTCAGCGTTCCAACTGCCGGTTGAGCAACGCTGCAATTGCCGACCCGAGGGTGTGGTAGTAATTTCCGCTAAGTCAGAGCCGCATTTGGGACATTTTTCTTTCATAGAGAAAATTATATCTCGCTAGAGAAACAATCGCGAGATGTAATCTCTCGTGATTATAACAGATTTTTCTCAAAACCTCTTTATGATAAATTGGCACTTAACTTGCCTTTAGCTTAAGATAAGAATCAAGAAAATGTATTATCTTTATATCATCGAGTGTTCTGATAAGACTTTTTATACTGGCATTTGTGTAAATCTTGAAAAAAGAATTGCAGAGCACAACTCCTCAAACTTGGGTGCCAAATATACTTTTTCCCGTCGGCCGGTGAAACTAGTGTTTTCCAAAGAATTTAAAGATTGTTCGGCAGCTTCAAAAGAAGAAGCCAGAATCAAAAAACTCACCCGAGCCGAAAAATTAAGTTTTCTTGACACTTCATCCATGGGTTCGATTTGACTCACCATAAAAACAAGCACAGGATTTTCTGAAATGAAAATTTTTGTTAAAGCTCGACCATCCTCCACCACGCCTTCTTTGGAAATTTAACAGATTGATTATTCTCAAATTCTTAAGAACATTAGAATAATTTCCTTGACTCCCTGCGTAAGCCTACAGATATTATTAAATGGGTAGGGAAGAACTGTCTAGATTTGAGAACTTCTCCTCGCCTCTTAACCTACTCTTCCAAGTCTTGGGGCCTCCGCAGTAGTCTTGCCGGTTTGAGGTTCCAGCGCAAACCTAGTTTAGCCCCCAGCACCCCTGTTTAGCCTCAGCACTTGCCGTCAGCTCTCCGACTCGTCGCCGGAGCAGGAACCACTTTAGCCCTGCGTAGCGGCTTATTCAGTCACCACCCATTAATTGATGAAAACAAACAGGCTGGTTGTTATTGGGTCCGTTGGAAATTTCCCACCCAAATGCTTCGCGACCTCGCAGAACTTTACTTATCCTTACGGAATTTAAGAAGGGTTCAGCTTATCCTTCCACCTGCTTTTTACCTCTTCGGCAAGCAGGCTTTGGATAACCGCCTACAGAAGAGGATTGATAAAGCAACAAATAGTCTTCATCATGAAATAAAAACGTAACATACCTAAAATTCCTTGTCAATATATACAAAGTGTATCAAAAGTACACAATTATATTAAGTTGACTTATAACCCTCTATTCTTATAAAATCGGGGCAATGAAAGTAGTAAGCGCAAAACAGGCAAGGCAGAATTTTTCTGAGATTTTAAATGAGGTTTATTATGGCGGTAAGAAGGTTATTATATCCAGGTCGAGAAAACCGATGGTTGTTTTAATCAGCATCAAGGATTATCAAAATCAGAAAAATAAGTGAACTGGACACGTTCGGCCTGTTTTCTTTTGAAGCCTTACTTTATTTTTCCAACAAGCTATGATCAGAGCTCATTCTCAAATTCTTCCTAATATCTCACCAACTGAACATAAACCAGCGGTATATTATAATCCGCAAGGATTACATCTTGCGGCTTGTTTCTTTAGCAAGATATAATCACTCTTGTGATCATAACGAAAGAGGAACCATTTACCCAAGAAGAAATCAAACAGTTACGCGAACTCTTTGATGTGTACATAAAAACCGTGATCGATATTGAAAGAGGGGTTTGCTCGGCCGGTTGTGACCGGCATTTCGAATCTGAGAAGCTTTTATTAGAAAAAGGCTCGTTACAATCCAATCTTTGGGGTGGAGGAGTAGACCTTGAGACAAAAGTGGTCGACTGCAACGCGTTTATAAATATTCGGCCTAATGATAACAATACCAGCAACGAGATTCAGGAGCCAAAAATAAGAGAAAAGTTTAATGATCTAATGCGCTTCTTTTTTAAAGACGTTTTATGAATAATTATATTCCTCTTTCATCGTTGGCGATGGATTTAAAGCGGGCCGCGGTTGGTTATTACCGAAATTCGATCAAATCAGCCGATCGATTTTACCTTGAAGCGCTAAAAAGAAAACAAGAAATAGACCCAAAGTCGATCCCACCTTACCTTGTAAATTTGCTTAACGAAGTAGGAAGGCTTCCGAAAATAAAAGATGGTGTTGAAAAAGGCGAGAAGGCCCTTCTCTTGGCTACCCTTTTCCAGAATGCCGCAATCTCTCTGGTAAATAATCGGAAGTATTAGAAACTCGCCCCCCATCCTCAAATTCTTCCTTGTTGTTGGAGTTGCGGAAAGTAGAATTTTTAGTCAACAAAAGTCAGCGCTGTTCCTTTTTTATTCATTCGTCCGGTGCGGCCGATACGGTGAATATAATCGTCATAAGTTTCCGGTAGATCGTAGTTGATTACGTGGGAAACATTATCAATATCAAGTCCCCTGGAGGCTACATCAGTAGCAAGCAGTATGCTGATCTCATCCTGCTTGAAGCTTTTCAGGGTCCTTTGTCGCTGCCCCTGTGTCCTATTGCCATGAAGTGCCCCGACTCGGAAACCCCGATCGGTCAATTGTCGATTAAGCTTTTCAATACCATGTTTGGTACGGCCGAAGATAAGCACCTTGCTAAAGCCTTCTTTGTTTAAAAGATCATGGAGTTGGGAGAGCTTTTGGTCGTGACTCGCTACTTTGACGACATCTTGGTCAATATTTTCCGCAGTATCTTGCTTTTTGACTGAGACTGTCACTGGATCTGTCACAAAGGCGTCAAGTATCTCCCTCACCTTCGGGGGGATAGTGGCAGAGAAGAACAGCGATTGGCGCTGCCTTGGAAGTAGCGAAATGAAATATTTAACATCTCTGATAAAACCAATATCCACCATCATATCTACTTCATCCAAAACTATGGTTTGGAAATCTTCTAGATGTAGAGCCCCTCTTTCGATAAGATCCTTGAGCCTACCCGGTGTGCCAATGACAACGCTGGGTCGGCGTCTAATATCGGAAATCTGCCTATGTATATCGGTCCCACCAATTACCAGGCTGGAGTAAATATCCATCCCCCTGGCTAATATGTGAAGCTCTTCGTTTATTTGCCCCGCCAATTCTCTAGTCGGCGTGACGATTAAAACTCTTTGATTTCTGTCCGTATATATCTTGTTGATTAGAGGGATCAAAAAAGCCGCTGTCTTACCGGTGCCTGTAGTTGCCAATCCTATCAAATCCCTTCCTTCAAGAATGGGAAGAATTGCTTTATCCTGAATAGGGGTAAGTTGGCTGTAGCCTTTGTTAGCGATATTTTGCTTCAGAGCTTCTACAATCTCGAAGTTTGCAAACCGGTTCTGGGGGATGTAAGCAGCCTCATCCGAGGCCACAGTCGCTTTCTTTATAAAGATGCTTATATCATCTCCCAATTCGCTTTTAGGTCCGCTAGTATACCTTCTTGCGTCCGAAAAAAATTTGGGATAGCTGTAGCTACCGCCATTAGCAAATTTATTAAATTTTCTTCGTTCAAACCCTCGGCGGTGTTTGCCAAAGCTCATCGCATTTCGTTTATGCATAATTTATTGAAAGAGAAACTTAGGGAAAGTCTTGAAGGTGATCTGCAAGAACTTTGAAACCTTAGGAGCTAATTTCAAAGATACCTATGCAGAAATTGCGAAGGAAGAGCAATGTATTAGCTCGTATTCTAATTCAACTAGAATAGTTTAACACAAAGAAGCAAAAAAAGCAAATACTATCGGATTATCGATAGAGTTTTGTGCGGGTCTTGGATAATCGCTTGGTAGAACTTAGATCTAGATTTGAGAGCTGGAAAGGCTGGTGCGCCAGTTGATGAATGGTAGACGGTGCTTTTCGATCGATAAATCCTCCAAAGCGATATTTTTCCTGGCGGCAAATGCTGAGACTGTTTCGAAGCTGGCGGATAGTTCCAGATTTAATATATGGGCATTATGAAAGGAAATAAAATCACTTACATTTTCGGTCATTACCTTCAGTCTACTCCTTAAATTCGAATAAGCAAGGTATCAAATGTATTTTTCCTTGATACCTTCCCCCACCACATCCTCAAATTCTTGAGAACATTAGAATACATAATATGTTAAAATTTTTATGTGAGAAGGAAACCGACCAAAAAGCAAAAAGAAGAATTAATTAAAAAATTTGGTCACGTACCAACTAAGGAGGAAATTTTTGAGCGGCTCAAAGCTTCGCAAGAAAGACTGATGTGGGCACTTTCTGGGGCGCTAGAAACTGCACCTGACGATCCGAAACTACGCAAACAACTTCTCCAAGCCATCGAAAAAGCTGCTACTCTACGTGGTAAAGTTTATAGAGATATTTTAAAGGAAAAACCACCCCAGCCAAAAACCGTAGACAAGAAAAAAGGGGTGGCATAAGAAAAGTCTACTCTTTGCCCTTTACCGAGTGGCCGCCGAATTCGTGGCGAAGGGCGGCAGAAAGTTTAGCGGCGAAAGAATCTTTTTGGCGGCTTCGAAATCTGGCAAAGAGAGCGTGGGCGATTGTGTCCATCGGCACTTCACTTTCTACCCCTTCTTTTACCGTCCAGCGACCTTCACCAAGATCTTCGACAAAACCTTCGATTGTTTCGAGCCGAGGATCTTTGGCAAAAACTGCTTCGATTTTATCTAATATGAAAGAAGCGACGACCGCTCCGTGGCTCCAAATTTTGGCAATTTGCCGCAGATCTAAGTTTTTGTAAGGGCCGTTGGCAAGAAGTTCAAACCCCTCACCATAAGCTTGCATTAGGGCGTATTCAATCCCATTGTGGACCATTTTGACAAAATGCCCAGCACCAGCTGGTCCTACATATGCGTAACCATCAGATGCGGCTAAGTCTTTAAACAAACCTCCCATTTTTTTGTAAATTGCCTCATTACCACCCACCATAATTGACGCACCAGTTCTTGCACCACCTGGTCCACCGGAAACACCAGTGTCCAGATAATTGATTCCTTTTCCTTTTAGTTTTTGTCCACGACGGATCGAATCTTTGTAATATGAATTGGTAGCGTCAATAATTGCATCAGCAGCCGCTAAATATCGAATTAGCCCTTTTTCGCCGAAAAGCACCTCGTCCAAAACAGTGTGGGGAACAGAAAGGAGGATTATTCGCGGTGGGGCTAGTTTAGCGACTAGCTTGTCTAAAGCCTTTACTGTTACGATTCCTTGATTTGATAACTCTTCACTCTGCTTTGGATCAGAATCGAAGCCAACAACCTGATATCCTTTTTCCAAAAGGTGGAGGGAGAAATTAAAACCCATTTTTCCCAAGCCTACAATACCCACCTGCATAGTTCTACTATATTACACAAGGCTCTTTTTAGCAACGAATTACCAAGGTGATTGACAGCTGAGCCGGCTCTCGGTATAATCGCAAGATTACATCTCGCGCTTTTTTCTCTAGCGAGATATAATTTAGCGACGTTTGAGCAGAGACCAGGAAATTTTTTATTGTAATTAGCTGTTTACTGTTCGCTGCTCTCCCTGCCCGCCATGGCCTACGGCGTTAGGCGTTGGCAGGCGGGTGTTCACTGAAGCAATGCCAACAATAACTCAACTTGTCCGAAAAGGACGCAAGAAAATAACTAAAAAAATTAAAGCCGCTGCTCTACGAGGTTCTTTCAACGCTAGCAAAAGAAGGATGGCACCAACTACTAACCCCCAAAAGCGGGGGGTAGCGGTCGTGGTGAAAACTATGACGCCAAAAAAACCAAACTCGGCTCTGCGTAAAGTAGCCAGGGTGCGGCTATCCAATCGTAAAGAAATTACCGCTTACATCCCAGGTATTGGCCATAATCTGCAGGAGCATTCGATTGTTTTAGTTCGTGGCGGTCGAGTTAAAGATTTACCTGGTGTTAAGTACCACATAATTCGTGGTCATTACGATACCGCTGGTGTAGAAAATCGAAAACAAGGCAGGAGTTTGTACGGAAGTAAAAAGCCAAAAGAATAATGATCAAAAATCCGAAATTCGAATTTCTAAATTCGAAACAAATTTTAAATATTAAATTCCAATCATCCAAAAGGTTTAGGGTTTAGGATTTGCAAATTAGATATTGTTTAGTATTTCGAGTTTCGTGCTTCGAATTTATATAGATTATGCGAGGAAGACGAGTAGAAAAAAGAAAATTAGAGCCAGATCCAGTATATAACAGCCGCTTAGTCCATCGATTGGTTAACCGTGTGATGGAAGAAGGTAAAAAGGCGGTTGCTGAAAGAATTGTTTACAAAGCTCTAGAAAAGATTAAAGCAGCTGATAAAAACCCAGTTGAGGTTTTAGAAGCAGCGGTCAAAAATGTCGGACCAAGACTTGAAGTTCACCCCCGCCGGGTTGGTGGCGCGTCCTATCAGGTGCCAACCGAAGTAAAAGGTGACCGCCGCGAATCTTTGGCTCTACGTTGGATTGTTTCATTCGCCAAACAGCGGTCCCACAGTGAATACAAAACAATGATTGATAAGTTAGCAGCGGAATTACTTGATGCTTCATCTGGAACGGGTGGAGCGATTAAAAAGCGTGACGAGGCCCACCGAATGGCAGAGGCGAATAAAGCGTTTGCGCATTTTCGTTGGTAACGAAACTGTTAGCAAACGCTTTGCGAGAAGTACGCTACTATTGAAATCGATTGTTTCAATAGCCTTTCCTTCTCTAAAAGCCTTCGCTCTAGATCAAGCTGATAATCGTTAGATTATGCTTGATCGCACTACACGCAGCAGCTAATCTTCGGAGAAGATATTAGCTACGAGTGGATTATTTTAGATAGTAAATTAAGGTACGAAAGCCTTGCGATGACTACGTAAACTAAAGATTAACTCTTCGGCTTCTGTGGCCTATAAGTTCCATCAAGAATTCCTGGTCTTCTCTTTGAAATTAAAAAGGCTCCAACAACCATGATAGTAGTGATTGAAAGGTTAAATAAGAATTGGCCAGTTGTCATGTTAAAGTTAATTAAAGTTACGCTGGCTAATGAGTAACTGACGAAGGCTATAATAAAATATTTTAAAGGGAATTTCTTTTTCCAAGCCCAATATAAAAGAACAAGGAAAGCAAGACTAGGGATAATTTCTAAAATTGAAATTAACTGCTTTCCTAATAAAAAAGAACTATAGAAAATAAATGCGTTGTAGACAGCATACAAAACTCCGATTATGGCCGCGATCAAACTATTTTTGGAGATAGCGATTTTGCTAACCATCATACTAATTACTTTGCTGATATAAATGCCTAAGTCAAAAGTGCTAATTTAATTATTGGCAGTGGGAAGGGCTTTGTCAAATTCAACCCCAGGGGTTGAATTATATAGATTGGTTGACACGAGGCTCGCCTTTCTGTTATGATCCGCAACTCAACGAACACCAAGCGGTGTTTTTTCGTGGGGAAATTGGTACAATTAAGAATACCCAAATGAAATATGGCTAAGGAAGTTACATTAGAAAAAATTCGTAACATTGGTATTATTGCTCACATTGATGCCGGTAAGACCACGGTGACTGAACGTGTACTCTTTTATACCGGCAAAACTTACAAAATCGGCGAGGTCCACGAAGGTACAGCCGTCATGGATTGGATGGCGCAAGAGCGGGAACGAGGAATCACGATCACAAGTGCAGCGACGACTGCTTTTTGGAAAACCAAAGATGGCCCGTTTAAAGATGAAAAATACCGGATTAATATTATTGATACCCCAGGGCACGTCGATTTCACAGCAGAGGTGGAGCGATCGCTGCGGGTTTTAGATGGTGGTGTCGTTGTGTTTGACGGGAAGATGGGGGTAGAGCCGCAAAGCGAAACCGTTTGGCGGCAAGCCGATAAATACCATGTCCCCCGGCTCTGTTTTATTAATAAGCTAGATGCAATTGGCGGCGACTTTTATAAAAGTTTGCAATCAATTAAAGATCGCCTTGGGGCCAATGCCCAGCCAATCCAGTTACCAATTGGTGAGGAGAGTGGTTTTCGCGGGACAGCCGATTTAATTAGCCGAAAAGCGACCATTTATACCGATGAATTGGGCACCAACCCTCAAACCGTTGATGTCCCAGCGGAATTAAAAGATGAAGTTGAGAAGTATCGAAGTGTATTGGTTGAGCAAATTGCCGAGCACTCCACCGATGAGCTTTTGGAAAAATACTTAGGGGGTAAGGAACTATCCGAAGATGAACTAATCAAGGGGCTGCGGATAGCTACCATTTCAGCTAAGGTAGTACCGGTTTTAGCGGGAAGTGCCCTAAAAAATAAAGGGATTCAACCTCTGCTTGCTGCTGTAATCAATTATCTTCCTTCACCGCTTGATCTTCCGCCAGTAAAAGGTAAAAACCCAAAAACCGGAGAGGAAGAAGAGAGAAAAACCGATGATACACAGCCTTTTGCTGCGCTGGCCTTTAAGGTAATGTCCGACCCATTTGTTGGACGGCTAACTTATTTTCGAGTCTATTCAGGGGAACTTTCTGCGGGAAGTTACATCTACAACTCAACAAGAGAAGTCAAGGAACGGGTCGGTCGAATCCTTCTCATGCATGCTAATGCTCGGCAAGAGATTAGCGAAATCTCTGCTGGAGAAATTGGCGCTGCCGTGGGCTTAAAAGACACCTTTACTGGTGACACTCTCTGTAACGAGGCAAGGGGAGTTGTTCTTGAATCGATTCGCTTCCCCGATCCAGTAATCTCCTTAGCCATCGAACCAAAAACAAAAGCTGACCAAGAAAAAATGGGCCTGTCGCTTGCTAAACTTTCCGAGGAGGACCCGACCTTTGAATTAAAGACAGACCAAGAAACCGGTGAGGTAATTATTTCGGGAATGGGCGAGCTACATTTGGAGATTCTTGTTGATCGGATGAAGCGCGAGTTTGGTGTCGGAGCCAATGTTGGCCGCCCACAAGTGGCTTACAAAGAAACAATTAGGAAGATTTCTCAAGGCGAAGGTAAATATATCCGGCAAACTGGTGGCCGAGGTCAATACGGCCACTGTTTCCTCCGAGTAGAACCAAAACCGCGCGGCGAGGGTTATGAGTTTGTCTCTGAGATCGTTGGTGGCGCTATCCCGCGCGAATTTATCCCGGCGATTGAAAAAGGCGTCAAAGAAACCGCGGATTCTGGAGTTTTGGCTGGTTACCCAATGGTTGACATAAAAGTAGCGGTCTACGATGGTAGCTACCATGAGGTAGATTCCTCCGAGGTGGCCTTTAAAATTGCTGGTTCACTGGCTTTAAAGGAGGCCACTAAAAGAGCCGATCTGGTTTTGCTGGAACCGATCATGAAGATTGAAGTAATTACTCCAGAGGAATTTATGGGCGAAGTAATTGGTGATCTTTCCTCGAAGCGAGCGAGAATTGAATCTAGTGAAGCCAGAGGCAACAGCCGGGCAATACAGGCTTTGGTTCCTTTAGCAGAGATGTTTGGTTATGCTACCACCTTGCGTAGTTTAACTAGCGGGAGGGCGGGCTTTAATATGGAACCTTCTCATTACGAAGAGGTTCCAGCAAATATTGCTGCGGGGTTTGTTAAAAAGCCGCCTCAAGGGTCTTAAATAAAAAAGGTGTTGACTTCTTGCTTGAATTTATCTAAAATTGCTACGCTTACTTTTGGTTTAAAATAGATACATCACCTGCCTAAAATTAGATTGGAGGTAATATGGCAGAACGAAAAAAATTCGAAAGAACAAAACCTCATATTAATGTGGGGACTATTGGTCACGTCGATCATGGTAAAACTACTCTTACCAGCGCAATTACCAAGCTTTTAGCCAAAAAAGGGTTGGCCGAATATATAAGTTTCGATCAGATTGATAAGGCCCCAGAAGAAAAGCAAAGAGGTATTACAATTGCTCTAGCCCACGTTGAATACGAGACCGATAAGCGTCACTACGCTCATATCGATGCGCCGGGCCACGCCGATTACATTAAAAATATGATCACTGGTGCAGCCCAAATGGACGGCGCCATTTTAGTGGTTTCGGCAGCTGATGGACCGATGCCTCAGACCAGGGAACATATTTTACTCGCCCGTCAAGTTGGGGTGCCAGCCATCGTTGTCTACATGAATAAAGTAGACACGGTGGATGATAAAGACCTTTTGGATTTGGTGGAAGAAGAGATTCGAGAGCTGCTAACAAAGTACGAGTACCCGGGTAAAGAAATTCCCATAATTCGTGGTAGTGCCTTGAAGGCTTCGGAAGGCGACGCCGAAAACGAAAAAACTGTTGAAGAACTCCTAAAGGCGGTTGATGATTATATTCCAACCCCAGCCCGCGAGCTTGATAAACCATTTTTGATGCCCATCGAAGACGTTTTCTCGATCAAAGGCCGTGGTACAGTAGTGACCGGTCGAATACAGCGAGGCAAGGTAAAGGTAAACGATAGTGTGGAGGTAGTTGGTATTCGGCCAAAGACAACCTCCACGATTGTCACTGGTGTAGAGATGTTCAGGAAAAGCCTTGATGAGGGTCAGGCAGGGGATAATGTTGGGTTGCTTTTGCGCGGTGTGGAAAAAGATGATGTTGAGCGAGGCCAAGTAGTAGCTGCGCCCGGCAGTATCAAACCTCACACCGAATTTGAAGCAGAAGTCTACGTCTTGACCAAAGAGGAAGGCGGCCGACACACCCCATTCTTTTCAGGTTACAAACCTCAATTTTATCTTCGGACCACCGACGTGACTGGTGAGGTTACTCTACCTTCGGGAACAGAAATGGTCATGCCAGGTGACAATACAAACCTGAAAGCAAAATTAATCGGCCCAGTTGCTCTAGAAGAAGGACTGCGCTTTGCAGTGCGGGAAGGTGGAAAGACCGTTGGTGCCGGTGTTGTAACCAAGATTATCTCTTGAGGCCCAAATAGCGGAGTTATTTTAGTTTTATGCCTAAAGGACGTATCCGAGTACGTTTAAAATCTTACGATGCGAGGGTTCTCGATGACTCGGCGGAGGAAATATTGGATACAGGTATACGGACTGGTGCTAAAGTAGCCGGTCCGGTTCCTCTGCCAACGGAACGGGAAACCTACACTGTAACTACTTCTCCGCACGTGGATAAAGACGCTCGGGAGCAGTTTGAAATCAGGACTCACAAAAGACTGATTGATATTATCGAGCCAACGCCGAAAACATTGGATGCGCTAGCCCACCTTGAACTTCCGGCAGGAGTGGATATCGAAATAAAAATGTAGAAGGGTTGATATTAATTTTAGGCAAATTATGAGTAACATTAGGGCCGAAAGGCCCGTTCTTTTTTGCAAGGACTATGATTAAAGGACTAATTGGCGAAAAGGTAGAAATGAACCAAATTTTTGACCACCATAATCGGGTGGTACCGGTGACCAAGATACGGGTAGCCCCAACCTATGTTGTGGCGGTAAAAAGTCCTGAAAAGGATGGTTATAAAGCTGTCCAGATTGGAGCGGGGGCTGCTAAAAAAGCGAAGCGGCCTCAAGTAGGCGTTGCTAAAAAGACCGGCTTAAAAACCGTTCCTAAAGTGACGCGGGAAGTTGAATTTGATGGAGATTTAAAGGTAGGGGAAGAAATTAAACTGGAGCAGGTCTTCCGGAAAGGCCAATTAGTGGATGTTAGTGGTATTTCTAAAGGAAAGGGTTTCGCAGGAGTAGTAAAGCGATGGGGGTTCGCTGGTGGTCCCCGAACGCACGGTCAATCAGATCGGGAGAGAGCGCCAGGCTCAATTGGTGCTACCACCACACCGGGTCGAGTCTATAAAGGTTTAAAGATGGCTGGGCATATGGGTAACAAACAGGTGACAAACCAGGGGTTAGAAATTATGGAGGTCGATAAAGAAGCAAGTGAGTTATTAGTTAGAGGCTCGGTTCCTGGTGCGCGGGGCAGCCTTATCCTAATTCAAAAATCAAAAAAGAAAAAGAAAGCTTATCATGAGCCAGAAATTCCAGAAATACCGGTAGTGGGAGGAGCCAAAGAAGAGGAACCTTCCGAAGAGACAAAGACGCAAGCAACCGAAGCCCCTGAGCTAGGATCCGGCCAAGAAAAGCCGCCTGAAGCTACACCAGAAGGAGAAAGCTAATGGTGAGTAAAGTAAAAGATCAAACCATGGACAAAAAAAAGAAAGTAGAACCAATAAAGAACCAAGGAAGAAGAAAAGCGGAAAGCTTTGCTGTACCGCTTTATAACCAAAAAGGCGAAGTTATCAAGAAAATCAGCTTACCTAAAGAGATATTTGGCCAAAAAACGAACCCAAAACTCCTAGCCCAAGCGGCTAGGGTTTATTTAGCTAGGCAAAAAGCCAAAACCGCTTCCACTAAGACGAGAAGTCAGGTAGCCGGCGGCGGTCGAAAACCCCATCGGCAAAAAGGTACTGGGAGAGCCCGCGCCGGCAGTATTCGCTCCCCGCTTTGGCGCGGCGGTGGAGTTACCTTCGGGCCAAGGCCCCGCAGCACGTCTCTTGGATTGGTAAAGAAGATGCGCGCTAAAGCCCTTGCCGTTGCCCTCTCTGGAAAACTAGTCGAAAAAACCATCACCGTGGTTGACAAGCTAGAATTTAAAGAACCAAAGACCAAAAAAGCCCTCGAATTTCTAGGGAAAAGCCCCCTAAAAGAAAAAAGAAGGATTCTTTTGGTTCTCGCTGATAAAAACGAGGTGGTTATAAAATCTTTCCGTAATCTCCAAGAGGTTGGAATTACCCGCGCACTAGATTTAAATACCCTCGATGTGTTAAAATTTTCTGGTTTAATTTTTACCCTAGAAGCGATTGATAAGTTGAAAGGACGATTTAAGCATGGAAATACCTAAGGTAATTAAAAGCCCGGTCCTGACAGAGAAAAGTCTTCAGGAAGCAACCGATGGTAAGTATACCTTTGAAGTAGATTTAAAAGCGAATAAAAGAGAAGTTGCCCAAGCGGTGAAAGAAGCGTTTAACGTCGATGTTTTAGGTGTTACAACCAGAATACTGAAAGGTCGGCGAGTCCGGATAAGAGGGACAAAGCTGACACGAGCCGCCTCAAAGTTTAAAAAAGCGACGGTTAAGGTAGCTGCGGGGCAAAAAATACCAGCCTTTGAGACCGGTTAGATTAAAGCGGGTTAAAAACTATGACAGAAAGTGTTGTTAAAAAAACTAAAATTATTAAAAAAGTAAAGCTCAAATCCGCAAAAAATTTAATGGAGATTTTGCCAAAAAGCGGTGCGAGAGATGCTGGTGGTCAGATTTCTGTCCGCCACATTGGTGGTCGGCACAAGAGGTTGTACCGTCAGGTTGATTTTAAGCGGGATAAATTTGAGGTGGAAGCGCGTGTAGCTGCGATTGAGTATGATCCAAATAGAAATACCAACGTTGCCTTACTCTATTACGCGGACGGTGAGAAGCGTTACATTCTTGCGCCGACTGGACTGAAGGTGGGGGAAAAAATAATATCCGGTGAGAAGACGGAAGTAAAGTCAGGTAATGCCATGCCCCTGAAAAATATTCCAGTTGGCATTCAGGTACACAATATCGAACTTACTCCCGGCAAAGGGGGACAATTAGTCCGCGGCGCCGGTGGCGTGGCCACTGTAGCTGCTAAAGAAGGAACGTTCGCCCACTTGCGATTGCCTTCCGGCGAGTTGCGGAAAGTACCGATAGAGGGATTAGCAACGATTGGGCAGCTCGGCAATCTTAATTGGAAAAACATTCCTGTTGGTAAAGCCGGTCGGACTCGCCACCGAGGAATAAGACCAACAGTTCGAGGTGTGGCAATGAGCCCGCGGGATCACCCTCACGGTGGTGGAGAAGGGCGAAGCGGTATAGGGATGAGTTCGCCGAAGTCTCCGACGGGAAAGAAAACTTTGGGTAAGAAGACCCGCCGATCAAAGCCTTCCGATAAACTCATTTTGGAGCGAAGGAAGTAAAGAATATGACAAGATCAAGAAAAAAAGGCCCGTATGTGGACCAAAAATTACTAAAAAAGGTTCTCACCGCTAAGGAAGCAGGAGAACGAACGCCAATTAAGACTTGGGCAAGAAGTACCCAAGTAGCCCCAGAGATGGTTGGTGCAACTATTTCTATTCACAACGGCAAAACCTTTGTACCGGTTTTTATTAGTGAAGCAATGGTGGGGCATAGGCTTGGTGAGTTTGCACCAACCCGCCGTTTCACTGGCCACGGTACAGTCAGCAAACGCATACTGGCACCAACCTAAAACTAGGAGGTCTATCATGACAGAAGTAGAAGCGACTAGTAAAAGTTTAAGAGTTTCGCCCAAAAAAGTGAGAATTGTCGCGAAAAATTTCCAGGGGCAAAAGGCACTGGTAGCAGTTGATTCGCTGCGCTTTGTTTCTAAAAAAGCGGCCGTTCCGCTAGCTAAAGTTATAAAATCGGCGATTGCTAACGCGAAACAAAACAACAAACTAGCTCCGGAAAAATTAGTGATTAAAGAGATTACTGTGGACGAAGGCCCGTCTTTGAAAAGATGGCGGCCGGCTGCTCGGGGAGCTGCCCATTCGATTTTAAAGCGAACGAGCCACATCAAAGTAGTTTTGGAAGGCACATAAGATATGGGTCAGAAGGTTAATCCAAAGGTAGCCCGACTTGTTATCAATCGTAACTGGTCATCGCGATGGTTTGCTGGGGACGATAGAAAGTATCAGGAACTTTTATTGGCGGATGTTAAGATCCGAAATTTAATTATGGGCAGATTAAAGGCCGCTGGAATTAGCAAAGTAATTATTGAGCGTTCGGCTGGTAAAATAAACATAAACGTGCGGGTGGCTAGACCAGGGATGGTGATTGGCCGAGGAGGCTCGGGGGTGGAAGAACTAAAGAAAGCGGTGGAGAAAGAAATAGGCCAAAAGGTTTCTTTAAATATTGAGGAAATAAAAACCCCCGACCTAGATGCTTATTTAGTTGCTCGGGGGATCGCTGATCAAATTGAAAGGCGCTTTTCGGTAAAAAGAGTAATGCTTCAAACGATCGATCGGGTGATAGGAGCTGGAGCGGCTGGGGTGAAAATAATTTGTTCGGGACGTATTGGTGGAAAGGAAATTGCCAGAAGTGAAAAAGGAGCACGGGGTAGTATACCTACTTCGACACTTCGAGCCAATATTGATTTTGCTAAAGTGGATGCTAAAACAGCTACCGCGGGGGTAGTTGGTGTCAAAGTCTGGATTCATAAAAAGGAGAAGGGGTAAAGACCTATGTTGCAACCAAAAAGAGTCAAATACCGTCGTGCTTTCCGAGGAAGGCGGGCTGGAAAAGCCAGTCGGGGTTCGACAATCGAATTTGGCGAATATGCGCTGAAAGCCCTGGCCTCTTGTTGGTTAACCGCGCGGCAAATCGAAGCAGCCCGTCGGGCTATTGCTCATTATACGAGACGTAGTGGCCGGATTTGGATTCGGGTTTTTCCCGATAAACCAGTGACCAAAAAACCAGCTGAAACAAGAATGGGATCGGGTAAGGGAGCAGTGGATCATTACGTGTCGGTGGTTAAGCCAGGCACAATTATGTTTGAGATGGGTGGGGTAGAAAAAGAGATAGCCATCGAGGCAATGAGAAGAGCGGCGGCGAAGCTACCGATCGAAACCAAATTTATCAGTTTAGAAGAATAAAAAGTTTTAGGATAAAATTATGGCGGATAAAAAAACCAATTATAATCAAAAGGAGAAGACAGAATTAATTAAAATATTAAAAGATAAAGAAAAGGACCTACTGGAGGCAAAAGTGGCGATGGCGCAAAGAAAGACTAAAGATGTCCACTTGCCAAGTAAAATCCGGCACGAAATTGCTAAGGTAAAGACAGCCTTGCACGCCAAAAGCTTAGGGGTCTGATATGGAACTTATTGGTAGAGTTGTTAGTACAAAAATGCAAAAGACGGCGGTAGTTGAGGTGGAACGTTTAGTAACCCACCCACGCTACAAAAAAAGAATTCGGCAAAGAAAGAAGCTTCAAGCCCACAATGAATTAGGGGTAAAGATAGGCGATGTGGTCAAAATAATAAGCAACCGACCGCTTTCGAAGGCTAAGCACTTTATAATTAAGGAGATAGTTGAGCGATGATTCAAGCAAGGACTATCCTAAATGTGGCTGATAACAGCGGCGCAAAAAAATTAATGATGATTGGCTTACCGGGTAGAGGAAACAAAAAAATCGCAAGGGTCGGCGAAGTGATAACTGGTGTAGTCAAACTGGCTGATCCACAAGGATCGGTGAAGGATGGTGAGATGGTTCGAGCGCTCATTGTCCGGACTAAAAAAGAGACAAGAAGAAAAGACGGGTCTCATATTCGTTTTGATGAGAACGCTGCCGTGGTGATTGATAATCACGGCAATCCTCGTGGTAGTCGAATTTTCGGGCCAGTTGCGAGGGAGGTTCGGGAGAAAGGCTTCTTAAAGATTGCCTCTCTCGCGCCGGAGGTGATTTAAACTATGAGAATCAAAGCTGGCGATCAAGTAGCAGTTTTACAGGGTAGAGATAAGGGGAAACGGGGAGCTGTAGAGAAAGTTTTTGCCCGTCGAAACCTGGCTTTGGTAGCGGGTGTAAATATTTACAAAAAGCACGTAAAGAGGAAAGGTCGGGTAGCTGGCGGTATCATTGAGGTAACCAAGCCTCTGCCGGCCGCAAGGCTTGCTTTGGTTTGCCCAAAATGTAGTCTGGCCACTCGAGTGACCGCCTCGGTCCAAGATAACCAAAAGGTAAGGGTATGTAAAAAATGCAAGCAACAAATTTAAACCAAAGTTCAAAAGAAAAATACCTAGACCAAATCAGGCCGACTTTAGCAAAGGAGCTAAACAAGAAAAATATTTACCAGGTGCCAAGCTTAAAGAAAATTGTTTTAAACACTAGTTTTGGTAGACTAAACCCAAACGAAAAGTTGAGAGAACAGATCGCTGAAGGCTTGGCTAAAATAAGTGGTCAAAAGCCAATTTTTACGAAAGCTAAAAAAGCGATTGCTGGTTTCAAAATAAAAAAAGATCAGGTGGTTGGAGCAAAAGTGACCCTGCGTAGCAAGCGGATGTATTATTTTTTAGAAAAATTAATCTCAATTGTTCTACCCAGACTGCGTGATTTTCGTGGCGTGAGTGAGGCCGCCTTTGATAAGGGAGGTAACTACACTATTGGGTTTAGGGAAATTACTGTTTTTCCCGAGGTTGAGTATACACGGGAAGAGACGCCAATTGGCTTGGAAGTAACAATCCAAGTTAGAGCTAAAGATGTTGATGAAGCAAAAACTCTTTTAACTAAGTTTGGTATGCCCTTTACTAAAGCTAAGATGAAAAAAGAAGAAGTAAATATAAAACTATCTTAAGGCGGGTATTAAATGTATGGCTAAAACATCATTAATTGTTAAAGCGAAAAAAGAAGCAAAGTTTAAGGTCCGTCAAAAGAACCGCTGTCAACTTTGCGGACGTCCTCGTGCCTACATGCGGAAATTTGGTATGTGCCGGATTTGTTTCCGTGCTCTTGCCCATAAAGGGGAAATACCGGGTCTAATAAAGGCCAGTTGGTAAAAACAAAAAAACGATGGATCCAGTTGCTGATGCATTAACAATTATTAGAAACGGTTATCTAGCTAGAAAGCAAACGGTAAGTATTCCTTACTCCCGTTTAAAGGAAGCAATTGTCAAAAAAATTATCGATCTGGGATTTTTGGACTCGGTGGCGGTTAGCGAAAATGAAAGAAAGTTAGAAGTTTCGCTACGATATGAAGCTGGTGAGTCAGCTCTTCATAGTATCAAAACGGTCTCAAAACCTTCTTTGCGGGTTTATAAAGCATCTAAAAAAATACCGAAGGTTTTGAGTGGTAGAGGTGAAGTAATCCTTTCGACCTCCAAGGGGATACTGGCTGGGGCGGAGGCGAGAAAAGCAAAATTGGGCGGGGAAATTTTATTAAAAGTTTGGTAGTCGGAATTGCTATGAGTAAAATTGGCCGAAAACCTATTTTTCTACCAGAAGATGTTCGAATAGAAACTAACCACAAAATTGTGGTCAAAGGTCCTTTGGGTGAGCTTTTCGTGAAATTGCCTGGTGGGATCAAGGTAAAAATGGAAGATAAAAAGTTGCTTATTGTGCCGCGGGACGAGACTTCAGAAACAAAATCTTTTCACGGTCTGACCCGTAGTTTGATTGCCAACATGATTGAGGGGGTAACGAAGGGTTTTAAAAAAACCTTAGAACTTTCCGGGATTGGCTTTCGGGCTCACCTTTCTGGAGGGAAGTTGGTTTTAGCTGTTGGTTTTTCTCATCCAGTAGAAATTGAAGCACCGGAGGGTGTAAGTTTTGCGGTTACCGAAAATAAAATTACAGTCTCGGGAGTCGATAAAGAACTAGTTGGCCAAGTAACTGCCCAGATTAGAAACATTCGACCACCCGATCCCTATAAGGGGAAGGGAATACGATACGAAGGTGAAATAGTTCGTCTCAAACCTGGCAAGGCAGCCAAGGTTGGTACAGGGGTAGGAGCTTAAAGCATGGATATAAAGGCGCGGGAAAGAAGAAAACTTTCTATCAGAAAAAAGGCGGTTGGTACAAAAAACCGGCCCCGACTGAATGTGTTCCGTTCTAGCAAACATATCTATGCTGCGTTGGTAGATGATACAGCAGGCCGAACCATTATTTCGGTGAGGGAAACAGATCTAAAAAAAGCAGCAGCCACAAAGACAGATAAGGCTTTTTTGGTCGGTAGGTTGATTGGTGAAAAAGCCCTCAAAAAAGGATTTAAGAAAGTAGTCTTTGATAGAGCTGGTTATTTGTATCACGGACGCGTGAAAAAACTGGCTGAGGGGGCCCGGGAGGCCGGGTTGGATTTTTAAGGATTCTTATGGCGGAGTTTTTGGCGGAAAGAGAATTCGAAGAAAAAATTGTTCAAGTAAATAGAGTCTCCAAAAAGACCGCTGGAGGCAATAAAATCGGCTTTTCCGTTTTAGTGGTGGTTGGCGACAAAAATGGTCGGGTGGGAGTTGGTTTAGGTAAAGCTCCAGCAGTGCAAGACGCAATAAGGAAAGGTGTCTCTTACGCCAAAAAACACTTAATCTTGGTCCCGATGGTGGGAACTACAATTCCGCACGAGATTTATGTCAAAAGAGGCGCGGCAAAGGTTTTACTTAAGCCGGCTTCCAAAGGAACTGGTGTGATCGCTGGAGGTGCGGTAAGAGCGGTAGTGGAAGCAGCTGGAGTTAAAGACATTTTATCCAAAGTTTTAGGTACTTCTAACCAAGCCTCCAATGTCTATGCTTCTTTAGAAGCATTGAAAAAGCTGCAGGTAGTGGAGAAGCCAAGGGAAGCTTCTAAGTCGGTTGAGTCAGTCAAAGATATGAAAGAAAAAGAAATAAAGCCAGAAAAACAGATTGCTAAGCGAGTTGCTAAAGAAAAATTGGCGACGAAAAAAGCGGAGCCAAAAAAGGCGAAAACACTAGCAAAGAAAAAGAAATAAGTTAAAAAAGGAAGACGATTATGCAATTGCACAAGTTACCAAAATTGAAAACCCGTTCTAAAAAACGAGTCGGTCGAGGTGAATCCTCTGGTAAGGGGAAAACCAGCGGCCGAGGTGCTAAAGGGCAAAAAAAGCGTGAGACTGTTAAGGCAGGTTTCGAAGGTGGGCAATTGCCCCTTTACCGGCGCTTGCCCCAAAGACGAGGGGTTGGTAATCAGCCAAAAGTGAGATCTTTAACAATAACCACGGCAGAGTTGAATAAGTTACGTGGAGGATCTGTAGTCGACGAAAAAAACTTACGAATGGCTGGTTTAGTACCAAAAAGTACCAGAAAGATTAAAATAAAGGTTGTTGCCAACACCAAACTCGAGAAAGATTTAAAGGTAGCTTTGCCAGTTAGTAAGTCGGCGAAAAAATTAATCCTAGAGGCGGGAGGGAAAGTAACCGATGAAAACTCTGCTTAATATTTGGAATTCACCCGATCTTCGAAAAAAAGTTCTTTTCACCCTTTTTATAATTGTTACCTTTAGGATAGTTGCCCATATTCCAATTCCGGGTGTTGATGTTACGAGTTTGCGGAGCCTTTTTTCTCAAAGTCAGATCTTTCAACTTCTGGATCTTTTTTCCGGTGGCACCCTTTTCAATTTTTCGATCATGACTCTTGGTCTAAACCCCTATATAAACGCCTCAATTATCCTACAACTTTTAACCAATGTAGTACCCGCCCTTGAAGCACTTCAGAAAGAAGGAGAGTACGGTCGGCAAAAGATCAACCAGTATACCCGTTATCTAACCGTCCCTTTAGCTTTCCTTCAAGCTTGGGGGGTGGTGATTTTTTTCCGACGTAGTGGTGGCACCGCCCTTGCCGGTCTCTCCCCGCTAGAGATGTTGACTATTCTTGTAACAATGACGGCTGGGACTGTCATGCTGATGTGGCTCGGCGAGCTTATCACTGAATATGGGATCGGTAATGGGATTTCGATTTTAATTTTTGCCGGGATCTTGGGGAGATTACCGGTAACCTTAGGACAGACAGCCACCATTTTTTCTGCAGAGAACGCTACAAAAATTGCTTTAGGTTTGATCGGAGCAGTCTTGGTGATAGCAGCTGTGGCAGTGATCAACGAGGCCCACCGCCGAGTTTTGGTTCAATATGCCCGGCGGGTGCGAGGTGATCGAGCCTATGGTGGTGGTTCTACCCACCTACCAATTCGGATTAATCAGGCTGGAGTTATACCAATTATCTTTGCGGTTTCTATCATCTTACTACCGGGAATGCTAGCTACGTTCTTTGCTACCGCTCAGAATGAAACGATCAGAAACTTTGCTATCAGTGTCCGTGACCTCTTCAACAACATGACATTTTACTCAGCAGTATACTTTATTTTGGTGATTGCGTTTACTTATTTCTACACCGCCGTTACCTTTCAGCCTAATAAGATAGCAGAGGATCTCCGTAAATACGGTGGGTTTATCCCCGGAATTAGGCCCGGCCGGGCGACAAGTGAGTACCTCTCTTATATTATTAACAGGATCACTTTAGTTGGTGGGATATTTTTAGGTGCAATTGCTGTTCTTCCATTTATTTCTACAGGAGTTACTAATATCAGTACCCTAGCAATTGGTGGTACAGGGCTACTGATTGTTGTTTCGGTAGTTTTGGAAACAGCGAAACAAATGGAAAGCCAGTTAATAATGAGAAGCTATGAGGGATTTCTAAGATAAGACTTTTGATGAATATTTTAGTTTTTGGGGCCCAAGGCTCGGGAAAAAGTACTCACGCTAAATACATCGCAGAAAAACTAGATTTACCGTATATTTATACTGGCGATCTGTTTCGAGAGCTAGCAAAAGAAGACTCTGCGCTAGGCCGGCAAATAAAAGAAAGAGTAGCTAAAGGGTTGATGGTACCAAATCCTATCGCCATAAAAGCCTTTAGGCAATATCTTAGTAGGCTTGGTTTGTCGAGAGGAGTGGTCTTGGATGGTTATCCAAGAAATTTTGCTCAAGCCCTTTCTTTATCGGTTAAAATTGACTTGTTGATTTCTATCACTCTACCAGAGGAAATAGCGATGGAAAGACTGCTTAAAAGAAAAAGGCACGACGACAACCTCGCGTCGATTAAGACCCGCCTCGATCTCTATAAGAAAGAAACGGCGCCGCTTCTGGCGTTTTTTGAAGCCAAGGGAGCAAAGGTGATTCGGGTCGATAACAGCCCACCGATAAAAATAGTGCAAGAAAAAATCGATGATTTACTTAAAGACAGAGTCGGAAATAAACATAATGCATAGAGCTGGCCAAATTGCTGCAGAGGCTCTTGCTGAAACTGCCAAACACATCCGGCCGGACAGAAAGACTATCGATCTTGATGCGGTAGCCAAAAATGCGATCAGGCGCCTAGGTGCGGAAGGTTCTTTTACAAAGGTTAAAGGTTACCACTATAATACTTGTCTTACGCCGAATGATCAGGTAGTTCATGGGGTGCCGGGAGACTATGTCTTGCGGGAAGGCGACATATTAGGGGTTGATTTGGGGGCTTACTACAAAGGATTTCATTCTGACCTGGCCTATACCTTTCCGGTTGGTAGAGTGAGTAAAGAGAGTACAAGATTCCTAGCGGTTGGTAGAAAAGCACTTAAAGAGGCGATCAGGGATATAAAAGTCGGTGGCCACATTGGTGATATTAGTAACCGAATCCAAACCGTAGTTGAGAGTGGTGGGTACTCAGTTGTGAAAGAGCTTGTCGGACATGGCGTTGGTCGTGATCTTCACGAAGACCCTCCCATACCAGGTAGAGGGAAAAAGGGCAGCGGTAAGGAGTTGAGAGAGGGAATGGTTTTGGCAGTAGAAGTGATTTATAATCTCGGCCAGCCCAATGTCCAACTTTTGGCGGATGGTTGGTCGATCGCCACTAGGGATGCCTCCATCTCTGGGTTATTTGAGCACACTGTGGCAGTAACTAAGGAAGGCCCGTTGGTGTTGACGCAGAAGCCTTAAAATGTTAAGATTCCTGCGCACAAAATCGCTTGGTAGACAATAAGTAATACAGGAAGATTATTTTTAACCTCCCTTAAGGCTGCCAATGGATCATTATAGCGCGATGTAATTTTCGCTGAACGCTTAAATTAGATCGTGCTAGCGCATGATGTAAATAGGATTTATGGACAAGGAAGTTTTTGAAGTTACTGGCAAGGTGGTTGAAAATTTACCAAATACAATGTTTCGGGTCGATATAGAGGGAGGCGAGGTGCCAGAACTCAAAGGTAGGCAACTGCTTTGCCACATTTCGGGAAAAATGAGGATGCATTATATAAAAATTTTGCCTGGCGACAGAGTGCGGATTCAGGTAACACCTTACGATCTGGAGAAAGGGCGGATAGTTTATCGCGAAAAAGGTTAAGGCTGGCTAGTTATGAAAGTTCAAGCTTCGATTAAAAAAAGGTGCTTAAAATGTCAGATAGTTAAGCGGCGTGGACGCTTGTATGTGATTTGCTCAAACCCGAGGCATAAGCAGCGACAAGGTTAAAAACCTTGTCTACTGCTTGCGACCACTGACGTGGACTAAAGCAGCGACAAGGATAACAGTAGTATTAAATTAAAAAATATGGCTAGAATTGCAGGAGTAGAATTACCAGAAAACCGAAAAATACTTTACGCCCTTCCTGTAATTTACGGGATAGGAGTTCCATTGGCCCAAAAAATTATTGAGTCGACCAAAATAGCCAGGGAGAAACGTGTCAAGGATCTTTCCGAGGAGGAAATTTCTAAAATCCAAAAAGAAGTGGAGAAGCACGCAGTAGAAGGAGATCTACGGCGGTCAGTTGCCCAAAACATCCGGAGATTAGAGGAAATTGGGTCTTATCGTGGTATCCGTCACCGGCGGGGTTTACCCGCCCGAGGACAGCGGACGCGAAGTAACGCACGGACTAAGCGAGGCAAGCGCCAAACAGTAGGAGCGATGCGCAAAGAATTGCGAGCGAAGGTTTACCAAAAAGAAGTAGGTGAGGAAAAGAAAGGCTAACATTTACTAGATTATGGCAAAGGCAAAAAAACAACCAGCTAAAGATTTATCGTTGGCCAAGATATATATTAACGCTACCTTTAACAACACATTGATAACAATAACTGATGCCAAAGGCGATACGATCGCCTGGGGTAGCAGCGGCTCGACTGGGTTTAAAGGAGCCCGTAAATCCACACCCTATGCGGCTACTACGGCAGCGGAGGTTGTGGCCAAAAAAGCGGTTTTAGCAGGAGCGCGTGATGTCGAGGTTTACATTAAAGGGCCGGGTTCTGGCCGAGACGCGGCGATAAAAGCTTTGCGAAACAGCGGCCTGCGCCTAAAAGCGATAGCCGACGTAACTCCGATACCGCACAACGGCCCAAGACCGAGGAAACGGAGGAGAGTCTAATGGGTAGATACACTGGACCAAAATTTAGACTAGATAGAAGAGAGGGAGTAAACCTTTTTCTGAAAGGGAAAAGGAGCTCTTCTCCAAAACATCCAATCGAGAAAAAAGGGGCCGTACCACCAGGGCAGCACGGTCAGAGACTGCTGCGCAGGAAACTTTCCGACTTTGGAAGGCAACTAAGGGAAAAACAAAAGGTCAAAAGAGCTTACGGGATACTTGAGCGGCAGTTTAGACGCTATTTTGAAAAAGCTTCCAAGGAAAAGGGTAATACTGGTGTGGCACTACTCCAAATCCTAGAGACGAGGCTGGACAATGTTGTTTATCGTTTGGGCTTTGCTCCGTCGCGATCAGCAGCCCGACAATTGGTTACTCACGGTCATGTTCAAGTCAATAACAAAAAAACCGACATTCCTTCGTTTAATGTTAAAGTTGGGGATTTAGTTTCTTTGTCGGAAAGATCACAAAAGTTGCCCCTCGTCACGGAGGCTCTCGAATTAAGAGGAGACTTACTTCCTTCCTGGCTTAACCGGGCAGGTTTGGTTGGTAGGGTTTCTCATCTGCCCGCAGCCGAAGATCTAGAGGCGATTGCAAACGAACAGTTGATTGTTGAGTATTATTCTCGTTAAAATAGCTATGCCTGCTGGCTCGCTTCAACCAAGGCGAGTAGGGCAGGTAACTTTATTAAGCCCGTCACTAGACGGGTTAAGGAGGTTTTATGATTGAGTTGGTAAAAGTAAGCGGGAGTGGTAATTCGCACGAAGGGGCAATTGTCGTGGAACCCCTTCCTCAGGGTTATGGTTTAACATTGGGGAATGCCTTGCGACGAGTACTTTTGTCATCTTTAGCGGGTGGGGCAATTACTCAGGCAAAAATTGAGGGTATTAAACATGAGTACAGTACTATAAAAGGGGTT
>Ga0154300_110_pt1 | contig 30422 bp, 32 predicted proteins | sample RifGroA1_FD_105594 | JGI IMG/M metagenome (GOLD analysis project Ga0154300, IMG submission 105594) | Candidatus Woykebacteria bacterium GWA1_44_8 | reverse complement strand
ACCACAGGTGAGCCGAGAACTGTACCAATACCTAGATTTGGTGTACCAGTAGCGGCGGATAGAGCAGCAATCGTAAATTCCGGTAAAGTGGTAGCGATACTAACAATGGTGGCTCCAACTAAAATTCGTGGTAGGGAGAGAGATTTAGCAATTTGGGTAGCGGCATTACCAAGCCAATCCGCCCCATAAATTACCGCTGTTAGAGAAATGACAAAAACAATAATTTCTGGCATTAACTTAATCATAGCACGCTCCGTAACCAAATTCATTCGCTTCTCCAAGTTAAACTTGGCTTCGCGAAGGTAATTTGGGTACTCCCGCGTGCTGTGACCACTTCGTGGGCTAACACGATTTGATATAGAGTTGAAAATTGGCTTGGTATCTGGTATAATAATAGCCGCTCAAAGGTAGCCGGACGATCGCTCCCCTTCGCGTAAAGCTTCGGGGAGAGGAAAGTCCAGGCAGCAAGCCGACACCCAACGGATCGTAAGATCCGACTGGTAACAGCTAGTGTCCTAAATCGGCCGAGTCGAGGCTGATTTAGGAACGGAGTCTGAACTGACAGGCTTCGAGAGCAACAGAGACGTAGCTTCGATTCTCGGCAATTAGAGTCGGAGGTGAAACGGGCAATCCTAGGGGCTGCAATCGCCGAATTCCACTTTGACAGTCGGGATAGTGGAGAAGACGCGAGCGCCTTGCCGAAAAGGCAGGGATGGTCACGGCCATCTCGTGATCTTTAGATAGATGATCGTTAAAACAGAACCTGGCTTATGAGCTACCTTTGAGCCATGTACCGAAGCGCCGTTCAGCTCGGAGCTTACAGCTTCGCAGCTGAAGTCGCGCCTGGTACATGGTGAGTCCAAAGAATCCAACCTTCGTGGTTGGGTTTTTTGTTGACTTGACAACCAAAAGATTGGGGTGTAAAGTGGCGGTGTATGAGGAAATTTATTATCGGTTTAGCTTCATTATCATTACTTTTTCTTGCTCCAACTGTTGCTGCTCGGGATAAAGGAAATGATAATTCTCAGGAACAAAAAATTGTTACAGTTCCCGCTGGTGAGGTAATTAACAAAGACTATTTTGCTACTGGAGACACGGTAGAAATTTCCGGTACTGTGAATGGCGATGTTTACGCCTTTGGCGGTCAAGTTCTTGTCGATGGCACAGTAAATGGTGACCTAATCGCTGCCGGCGGTTTGGTTAATATTTCCGGGGATATTTCGCAAGATGCCCGGGTTGGCGGAGGACAGGTAACTATTAGTGGTAAGATCGGCAGAAACTTAACTGTCGGTGGTGGTAATGTCGATATCACAAGCTCAGCAACAATTGCTGGGGGAGCCGTAGTAGGCGGCGGGAATGTTAGTTTAGCCGCGCCGGTTGGCAAAGATGCCAAGATTGGGGCCGGAAACTTGACGGTTTCGAATACAATCGCTGGCGATTTAGACGCCGGTGTTGGGGTAATGCGCCTGACTTCAAAAGCACAGATTGGCGGCAACCTGAATTATTGGAGTGACCAAAACGCTTCAATTGATAAAAATGCCAAGGTAGTTGGAAAGATCACTAAAAATAAACCGGCCGAGGCAGCCAAACCGAGTGCCAAAAAAGTATTTGGCCTCTTTACCGGGTTTAACCTTATCGTTGGGGCAATTAGTTTAATTTCGACCTTAATTCTTGGGCTTTTGATAATTGCTCTCTTTCCTCGGTACAATCGAGCTGTGGTCTACACCTTGAAGAGGCGGCCCTGGGCTAGTCTAGGAGTTGGCTTTCTGGCTTTGGTTTTGACGCCAATTATTTTCGTGATTTTGTTGATAACGGTAGTAGCGATACCGTTGGCATTTGTTTTGCTAGCCTTTTACGCAATAGCCCTTTACCTATCTAGAGTATTTATTATCTTTTGGGCTGGCACGATGATATTTGAACGGACTGGAAGAAAGATTCACGAGGTTTGGGCCCTGATCGTTGGGTTAATCGTTTATTACATTCTTACTCTGATCCCATTTATTGGTGGTTTAGTCACTTTCTTTGTCATCCTCTTTGGTTTGGGAACAGCCATTTTAACCAAAAAAGAGTTTTACCTCGCCGCTAGGAAGAAAGACCTCCTTTAACTTTCTTGGCGGCTACCACTTACTATTTTCAAAAGTTGTAGGCTAATTGGTTGGTGTGTTATATTAATTAGGTGGAAAAGTTAATTGGGAAGCGAGAACCATCGATCATTGGCCTTTTACAAGCTCTTGGTGTAACCGCTTATTGCGCTTTGGTCGGCGGTTTTTTCTTTTTGATGAATGAAATCGCTGCCAAACCTGGATTCTTTGGAATTTTCCTAATGCTTGTTCTTTTGGTTTTCTCGGCGGCGGTTACTGGGTCACTCGTTTTTGGTTACCCAGCTTATCTGGCTTTGAATAAAAAGATTAAAGAATCCTTGGAAGTTTTAGCTTATACCCTGCTCTATTCCTTGGGGGTTATCCTCGTTGTAATACTCGCTGTTATTGTCTTAGCCTAACCGTCGATTCTCTGTGCCCCACAGACTGAAATTGACAACTACTCTCAAATAAACAGATAATGTAATTAATGCCGCAAGAAAATTCTCAACAAACAAAAAAAGATCAAAACCCACCGCCATTCAAACCAGCCAACCCAATTCAGCAGCTGCCACAGATTAAACAATTCAAACTACCCAAGCCGGTTCGGATTGGGGTAAAAAAGAAAGTACCGAGGTGGGCGCTTATTCTAGTTGGTGGATTAGGTGTCCTGGCAATGATTATTTTATTTTTTTTAACAACAGGGATTATTAATTTACCGGGAACCCAGGAAGGGAAGTCCTCGACGAGCACAAAGGTAGCTACCCCTTCCGGTACGAAAAACGGCCAAAAAAGCGCTTGCCAAATTTACACCAGGAAAGGGGCGGCCAGCAAAGCAAATAGAAACTCACCAAGAGAAGGCGATAGAGAGGTTACTCTCAAATTTAGAGAAGGCAGCGAGGTCCGTTTAAGAAACGGAAAGTTTGTTAGTTTGTGCGGTGAGGATCTCTCCCAGATTAATAACCTACTTAGTATTTACAGTAATCTTTCAACAAAGCGCTCATTTACTCAATCGGAAGAAGAACTGGCAGCAGAGTTTGAGGCGGCCAAACAAAATTACCCCAGTGTTGCGGATTTAAATCTTTTTTATCGAGTCACCCTTCCCGAGGGAACACCTTTGTCAGCAGTCGAGTATTTGATAAATAAACTAAACGAGTTTTCCGTAGTCGAAATCGCCTACCCCGAGCCTCAACCAGCCACGCCACCGTAAGAATCTTTAATCAGCTCTGAAATAGATACATTTGAGTTTGAGATTGTAAAGAAATTACCCAAAGTTGACAGCTATCGCATGGTAGGTAGATAATTTAATTAATGTCTGAAGAAAAGATTGCCTCCGAAACACATCTAAACCAATCCCAGGTCGAGGAATCCCCAACTTTGCAAAAGAAAAAACCCAAAAAATGGCTTTTGATCTCGTTAGTTGGCGCCTTATTTCTACTTCTTGTTGGGATTGGTATCTGGGTTTGGTTAGCAAAACCATTTTCCAAGGAAGGTCCTAAAAGCACTTCATCGCAACCTTCCGCAACTTCCTCTGCTAAAACTGTTGACACTAAAGAAAAAGAAACAAAAATTAATAGATTTGTTTATACTAAGGGGTCAGATATTTATTCCATGAAAGTCGATGGTACTGACGAACTGAAATTAGCTTCTAGTTACGGCCCTCTAAGAGTCTCATCAGATTTTAATAAGGTTGCTTTCATCAAAGACCGTAACTTGTGGGCGGTAGGGGTGAATGGGGTTGCTCTAGAAAAACTAACGACAATCGGTCGAGACGAAACTGATAAATTCATGCAGATCGATGTAGATATTATTATCGGCTGGTCTTTCGGCGGAACGAGGATTCTTTATTCAGTAAACTCAAACCCCAGTTGTCGTGGCGATTGCCCTCCGGGAACGAAGACGTTGGAAAAGGACCAAACAGTAAAAGAAGGCGTCTATATTTACGATTTTAATAATAAAAGCAATCGATTTGTTACAAGCAGAGGTCTGGGTAGCCTCGAGTATGTAGGATGGCCAAAAGGGCAAACAAATCCAATATTTGTTCGTGAGTCAGGTCAGCTTATGGATGAATCCCTTTACACTCTTAATACGACAGATGGCTCTTTTATAAGGTTTTCCAATCAAAAGTATCCTGGTTTGATTGCTAGTGGGGACACGTCAATATCTTCGGATGGCAAATTTATTGCTTGGACCGGAGCTGCACATGAGAACCTACCTAACCTAAGTGTTCCCAAAGACAGTTCCCAAATTTTCGTTGCTAATATAGATGGTACGAATAGGAAAACTATTTCACCTATTGGAGCTTGGGCAGATTATTACTGGCCGCGTTATCTGCCAGGAGACAGATTTATTAGTTTTGTGAAAAAACTTGATCGGGAGGGAGACCCTCGGTGGTCTTGTTTGTATGATTCTTTAACCGGAAAATTCAATTATATTTCTACAGGTAGAGTATTTTTTTATTTAGATCCAGCGACTCTGCTAATTCTGAGAGGAGAGAAGCATGATGATTCCAGTATTTACAAATTTAATATCGCAACCGGTAAAGAAAATTTATTAGTAACAGGAGTTTCGGAGTTAGCACTTTAGCATAATGGCGGAATCGGTTGTAACCAATTAGTAAAAGAACTAGAAATCCTGAACCCAAAAGTATAGAGTAACCACTTACTGAGGATAGGACTAACACAGATACATTTGAACTTGACTTTAACCTATAGCTATGCTATAATAGTTGTTATCCAACAAGGCCAAAATAGCCAAGGAGGTAAAGGTGTTCCCACTCCCAACAGAGAACGGCGACATCGAGGCGATCGAGACCACAAACGTAACGTGCCGTCACGGCCTACGTCTGCTGGTCGAGACCGTCTACCGCTGGGGCATGGCTCGCCTTCGGGTGGACGATGACCCAGTCTTCGAGGACTCCTACCGGGTGAGTGTGACGGTATCGCCGTCCTCTCCCAAGGAGATCCCGCAAAAGGCCATTTCCTGGCCTAAGGTAGCGTCGAGGGCAGAGGCCGACGAGGCTCACTTCGACGCAGTCTGCACGGTTATGGGTGGCGACTGTCTCGGTTTCCACGCCTAAACCCTGCGACTCCCAAGGTCTTTACCGAGTGCTCACGCACCACGGGTTCCCTTAAAGAACTAGTCTACTTAAGTAAATCTCAGCGAGGTCTATTTAAGAGGAAAAGCGACCCCAAAAGGGTCGTTTTTCTTTTCCTTCGACCTTGCTCAGGATAAATTCCTTGACACAAAGCTATAAAAGATTAAAATGATTGTATGCTTGCTAAAGTGACTTCGGGGGCGACGGTTGGTCTGAATGCTGTGCTAATTACTGTCGAAGTTGATATTGCAGCTCAAAGCCTACCATCATTTTCTATCGTTGGGTTGCCTGACAAAGCAGTTGAGGAAAGCAAAGAAAGGGTGCGAGCGGCTGTAAAAAATGTTGGCGCAGAATTTCCGGCCAAAAGAATAATAGTCAACCTAGCGCCGGCTGATCTGCCAAAAGAAGGTCCCGCATACGATCTACCAATTGCGTTAGGGATTTTAATAGCTTCGGGTCAGCTTTCCGCTGAAATTGCCGATTCTCTTTTTATTGGTGAACTTTCTTTGGATGGTAGCCTTCGCTTTACTAGCGGAATTTTACCAGCGACAATACTTGCTAAAGAAAAAGACTTTAAGCGCATATTTATCCCAGCTGTAAACGCCAAAGAAGCAGCAATTGTTGATGGTTTGCGAGCGATGCCGGTGGAAAACCTGATTGATCTTTTTCACCACCTGGCTGGAAATAAAAGGCTAGAACCCCACCCGCAGATTGAAGTCGATTTAGCTAATAACAAAATTTACGAATTTGACATGAAAGAAATCCGCGGCCAAGAAACAGCCAAACGGGCTTTGGAGATTGCTGCAGCTGGAGCTCACAATGTTCTATTAAAAGGACCGCCAGGGGCCGGAAAAACACTGCTGGCTCGTGCTTTTCCGAGTGTTTTACCTCGTTTAACCTTCGAAGAGGCTTTGGAAGTGACAAAAATTTATTCGATTCTTGGTCAGCTTGATCCAGAAGAGCCAATTGTTAAAATTCGCCCATTTCGTAGTCCCCACCACTCCGCCAGTGCCATTGGTTTGATTGGTGGTGGCACTCATCCAAAACCTGGCGAGATTTCCCTGGCTCATCGTGGCATATTATTTTTAGATGAGTTTCCCGAATTTCCTCGGAGTGTTTTAGAAAGCTTACGAGGGCCGCTTGAAGATGGTGTTGTAACAGTTTCCCGCGCCGCGGCTAGCCTTTCTTTCCCTGCCAAGTTTACCTTGATTGCTGCCGCCAACCCTTGCCCTTGCGGATTTTTGGGCGACACAACCAAAGAATGTACCTGTAGTCCAGGACAGATAATTCGTTACCAAAAAAGACTTTCCGGTCCCATATTGGATCGGATTGACCTTCATGTTGAGGTGCCAGCGGTAAAGGTTGATAAACTAACTGGTGAAGCGGAAGCCGAAACTTCGGAAACGATTAGAGAAAGGACGCAAAAGGCGAGGGAAGCACAATTAAAGCGGTTTGAGAACACTGACTTAACTAGCAACAGTGAAATGGGACCAAAAGAAATTAAAGAATTTTGTAAGCTTGATCCCGATTGTTTGAATCTTCTCCGCGCGGCAGTGAGTAAAATGCAGCTTTCCGCCCGAGCTTATCACCGAGTTCTTAAAATCGCCCGAACGATCGCTGATCTAGAGGGGTCGGAAAATATCAACACCCAGCACATCGCCGAAGCCCTGCAATACCGAGCAAAGTTAGAAAGTTAAAAAAGAAATATAGCAACGAAAAACCCCCGAAGTTATTTAATTCAAACAGGGGGTTTTTCGTTAATGGTAAAATATTATTAGCCGCCAATTTTAAACATCTTCGTTCCGCAAGTTGGGCATGTGCCCCGAAGGGCTTTCTTACCGTTTTTCATGGTAACAGTCTCTGGATTAGCCACGTCTTTCTTGGCGCGGCACTTTACACAATACATTGAAGCCATATTGTCAGGTATCAGTAAGCAGAGAGCTGTAAGCTAAATAAGTGCTTACTGCTAGCTGCTGGCTGCTCTCTGAAGTTTCACCTCCCTTCAAGAAAAATAAATAGTTCCGAAGCTAAATTTCGATTCCTAAAGTGCGTAGGATCAGCTTAGCAAAGCTAGAGTGAGTTGTCAAGTTCAAAGCAATTTCCAAAGCTATTGCGGCTGTGGCTAAGAGAGCAATTTTGCGTAGATCCGCTCTTACATAAGCATAATCATAATGCTGCACCGCTTCCTTTGCCGGTTGGGTAGGTGGTGTGTTTTTAAGATTTAGGCTGCTAATACTAAAACCCTGCTTGGTCTGACTTTCTTGTTTGACCGGCGGCTCAGGTTTAACTGGTTGAGGTGTGGTGGGAGCAGTGGTTTGCCGTGTTGCCAGCTGTTCTTTCATCCGGCGTAGCTGCGCCGCCATTTTTTCTTCTCGAGTTTTCTTTGGCATTCCGCAGATATGCTAGCACAAATTGACATCACGCGCAATATATTTGCTACTTGACTAATGATAGGCAAAATTTGTATTCTGTTGGGTACTAGTCTTGTTCAAACTAGCCTTAAACGTGCCCGATGTTTAGTTTAAAAGGTAGAGTAATTTACTGGAAGATCTTGGTTGGAATATTTGTGTTGGTTCTTATTGGAGTTTGGGGAGTGGTTGGGGTTTCGCTTGGTAAAAAAAGCACACAAGCGCAAGAAGCAAAATCACCATTTGGTACCTTGATAACAGAAAACGTCCCGGAGATCGCCGATTACCCGAATCCGATCAACGGCACCCTTTATACTAAAAGAGAAGCTAGCGCCTGGAAAGACAAAGTGCCATTGGCAATAATGGTAGAAAACTCAGTGGTAACCCGGCCGCAATCTGGCCTTTCCAAAGCAGATATTGTCTACGAAGCCTTGGCCGAAGGCGGCATCACACGGTTTGCCGCGGTCTTTTTGTCGCAGTCTAGCCAGGTTGGACCGGTGAGAAGCGCCAGGAAATACTATTATGATTGGATTCTGGAATACAAACCGGTTTTTGCTCATTGGGGAGGAAACGAGGGGGTTAGAGCAGCGGCTAGACAAGTTTTTGGCGCGAAGGATTTTGATCAGTTTGCCATCGGAGGCGCGGCTTTTTACAAAACCTGTTACGGCGAACATTGTGGTTACACCCACACCGACAAACTTTGGGCAGTGGCTGACCAAAAAGGGGTCAACAAGCCAGTTTCAATTGAAAGCTGGCAATTTAAAGATGATGCAGCGGCAAAACAACCCAATGCCTCGGAGGTGACAATCGGTTTCCAAGGTGACAGGGGTTATATTGTAGTTTGGCGCTACGATCCGGCAAGCAATAGTTACTTACGTCTTAATGGTGGGGCGGCCCATACCGACAAAGAAACTGGGCAACAAATCCGAGTAAAATCGGTGATTGTTAACTCTTTACAAAGCTTGGGTTATGAGATTGTTACTGGTGTAGCCAACCGTAACTTTAAAACGATTGGCGAAAATAATGTCAAGATTTTTCAAGACGGTGGTGTGATTGAGGGGGTTTGGAAGAAATCTTCACAGGAAGCAAGAACGCACTTTTTTGATAGTAGTGGAAAAGAAGTTGCCTTAAACCGTGGTCAGATTTGGATGGAAATGGTACCGGCTGGTTCAGCAGTATCATTTAAGTGAAAAGCAAAAATTAAAGATTAAAATTCAAAGATAATTGTAATAGGTGAACTGCCCAAGATTTCGGGAGGAATAATGGATAATTTAAATTTTGTTGCTGGACAGTTGCGGCCCCTGCTCATCTCGAAAACAAGGGCTAAGCTTCTAGCGGTATTTTTAAATAACCCGGGTAGAATTTTCTATGTCCGGGAGCTTGTTCGGGCGGTTGGTGAACAGATCAACGCGGTACGAGCCGAACTAGCTCGGTTGGAAAAGGCAGGTATGGTAAGCAGCGAAGCCCGCGCTAACCGAAAGTTTTTCGGTTTTAGGAAGGAATATATTTTTCAACCAGAGCTTGCCAACATCATCGCTAAATCAAGCGGTTTGGGTGGTGACATAATCGCTGAAAGAAATAAGCTGGGGAAAGTAAAATACGCTACTTTGTCTGCGGGTTTTATTCGCCGTCGACCAGTCGGTGCTTCGGACGTGGATTTACTGATAGTGGGCAATGTAGTTTTACCGCAATTAGCCGCTTCGGTTAAAAAAACGGAAGATGAAATTGGCCGGGAGATCAACTATACGGTGATGAGCGATGATGAATTTACTTTTCGGAAAAGAAGGAAAGACCCTTTCGTCATGAAAATACTTGAGAATGCCGGAGTGGTTTTAATTGGTGATGAAGAAGATCTCCGCCACTAGGGGTTAATAAATGCTAAAAAACCCAAGAATCGTTTTACTGGCTATTATTGTTTTGACAATCCTTGCTTTGGTTGTTGACTGGCCGAGAGTTCCGGTGAAATTTGCCCTCGGCCCGTTTAAAGTCGATACAGTCCTTGCTGGTCCTCAGCTTAACCTAAAATTATTTGGGGTTAGCCTCCGACGCGATATGGATGTTAAGCTGGGTTTAGATTTGAAGGGCGGAACCAGCCTTACACTCCGGGCAGATGTAAGCGATATTGATGAGGCAGATCGGGGTAAGGCTTTAGATGCGGCTAAAGAAGTTATTAGTCGGCGGGTCAATTTCTTAGGTGTGACTGAACCGATTGTTCAAACTTCCAAGGTGGGTGGGGATTATCGAATAATTGTTGAACTGCCTGGTGTCAGTAATGTTGAAGAAGCAAAACGTTTGGTCGGTCAAACTGCCAAGCTAGAATTTCGCGAGTTTACCGACTCAGAGGTTCCCCCAGGTACTATCCCAATGCTGGAAAACACCAAACCAACTGGAATATCTGGTAAGGATCTTAAAAGTGCCAATCCCGATTTCCAGCAGACTAGTGGTACAGGCGAAAAAGGCGGTCCAGTGGTACGATTTACCTTGCGGGGCGATTCAGCCAATAAATTTCGCGAGGCGACGAAAAGATTAATTGGTAAACCACTGGTAATTTTTTTGGATGATGTGGCGATTTCCGCACCAACCGTCCAAAGTGAAATCGGCGAGGAAGGAGTGATTACTGGTCTCACAGCGGAAGAATCAAAGCGACTAGCAATTCAGCTTTCGGCTGGAGCATTACCGGTTAAAAAAATAGATATTATCAGTGAAAAAACTATTGGTCCAACCCTAGGAAAGACTTCGATTGATCGCAGTATTGTCGCCGGTGCTGTTGGTATCTTTATTATCGCTCTTTTTATGCTTGCTTATTACGGCTTACCCGGCCTTTTGGCTGACGCAGCTTTGTTACTTTACACCCTTTACGTTTTAGCTTTGTTTAAAATAATTCCGATTACACTAACTTTAGCTGGAATTGCTGGTTTTATTCTTTCGATTGGGATGGCAGTCGATGCGAATATTTTGATCTTTGAAAGGATGCGGGAAGAGTTGCGGGCCGGCCGAAACCGGGCTCAGTCGATTGAAATTGGATTTACCCGGGCGTGGAGTTCGATTCGCGATTCCAATGTTAGTTCGCTTATCACTTGTACTATTTTGTTTTGGTTTGGCACTGGACCAGTTCGCGGTTTTGCTCTCGCCTTGGCAATCGGTATTTTAGTTTCAATGCTCACTGCTATTACGGTGACCAGGACCTTTTTGAGATTAGTTTATAGAACTTAGGGTTGCTAGCGGGTCGTTCGCACCCTTTTATTGCTGTTTGCTGCTTTCTGCTCACTGCTTGCTGACTATGTTGTGGGATGTAGTAGGGAAAAAATTTTGGTATTTTGCCTTTTCCGGGTTGATCATTGTCCCCGGCATTTTCGCTTTGGCAATCTGGCACCTAAATCTTGGTGTTGATTTCACTGGCGGTACTCTGCTGGAGCTTGGCTTTGAAAAACAAATTGATAAAAATGCTCTAGCGACAAGAATCAAAGAAAAGGGAGTCGAGGTTGCTTCAATTACGCCAACCGCGGCCAATACTTACTTAATACGGACGAAACCGCTAGATGACGCCAATCGTAAAGCAGTTTTGAAAGCAGCGGAAGATGAATTTGGCGAGGTAAACCAGGTAAGTGTCGAAACTATTGGACCGGTTATTGGTGCAGAATTGTTACGAAAATCAGTGATGGCAATCGTAATCGCTTCCCTGGCAATTGTTTTATACATCGCCTTTGCTTTTCGCAGTGTACCGAAACCAGCCTCGTCTTGGCGGTTTGGGATTTGTGCGATTATTGCGCTGCTCCACGATGTTTTTCTGGTGATTGGTGTTTTTGCCATTTTAGGCTACTTCTTAGGGGTCCAAATCGATACTCTTTTTGTTACAGCACTTTTGACGATTATTGGTTTTAGCGTCCACGATACGATCGTTGTCTTTGATCGTATCAGGGAAAATCTCCATAAAGGAGTGGGGGCCACCTTTGCCGATACCGTGAACCACTCAATCATGCAAACGCTAGATCGCTCTATTAATACCTCACTTACGGTTGTCTTGGTTCTGCTTGCTGTCTTTTTATTCGGAGGAACCAGTATCCGTTGGTTTACTGTTGCCCTTTTGGTCGGGGTGGTTTCTGGTACGTACTCTTCTATCTTCAACGCCGCACCTCTTCTAGTTCTTTGGCAGGAGTGGAGTGAGAGGAGGAAGCGTTGATGGTTGGAGATTACGAAGTAGGTAGTCGTTATCCAAAACCAGGAGAAAAGGTAAGAGTCGTTCAGAAGAAAGATTATTCCTCGGGAAAGCTTACTGAAGGGGTCGTCAAAGATGTTTTGACCAGCAAGCGCTTCCATCCACGTGGCCACAAGGTCCGATTAACTGACGGGACAATCGGCCGGGTCCAAGAATTTACCGACAAAGCAGAGCAAGAACCAGCAACTCCTCGGTTTCTGCCTGCTTCTTACACCCCTTCCGAGGATGATTTAGTTTAAATCCCCGACCTGCTTTTCGGGTTTTGTTTTTGATGTTTAATTAGACTGGTGTAGCCTTTTTGCTTGTTGACTTTTTTAGACAAAAAAACATACTGGATAACAAAGACGGACGGAAGAGGGAATATTTATGAGGTATATTTTAATTGCAGCTGTAGTTTTGCTGACTTTGGGAGCGATAATCTTTTATGGTTTTATGGCCAACGAATCGCAGCCCACAACCAATACTAGCGAGACAACCAAACCAAATACCGTTTCGATAGAAAGTTTTTCTTTTAAACCAAGTGAGATCACGGTAAAGGCCGGAACGGAAGTAACTTGGATGAATAACGATTCAGTTACTCACACAGTTACTTCTGACACTAATGCTTTTGAGAGCGGCGAGCTTGCAGCGGGTGAGACTTACAAACACACCTTTGAAGAAATTGGTACCTTTGCCTACCATTGTACGCCCCACTCTTCAATGACGGGAAAGGTTACCGTTCAATGAGCTTACCCGATCCAATCATTTTCTCAAAGCCCCTTCATGTTTGGTTAGGGATTTTAACCCTTTTGCTTTTAATAATCCAAATTTCGTTAGGTATAGCCATGGTTAAAACAGCCCGCAAGAATCTTTATCGGATTCATACTAAAGTAGTCTGGATGGTTCTAATTATTGTGGCTTTAATCCACGCTTATTACGGCTTCCAGATTTATTTCTTAAAGTAAAAACCTTTTAGGCTTAATTTTCGGCGGTGAGTCATATTTAACCATGAATAAATCCCTCCTTAGAAAGAATTGTTAAGGGGTTTGCGAATCACAGGTGCATCGAAATTCTCGAACTGCTTGCCGAATCGCCAGAGCTTCCCTTGATTGAAATTTTCGAAAAACTAAAAATAAATTTCAAGATCGCTATTGAACATATCCGCTGCCTAGCGATTGCTGGATTGGTTATGAAACGCAACCAATGAGCAAATGTTCGCCACAAACTTTCCCTGCAAGGCAGCCCATCCTCAAATTCTCCTTCTACTTCAGTAAATTCAGGATAAACTTATTCTCTCATGGTAGACTAAAGCACAGGACAAATGAGAACATTAGAATACCAAAAAGAACGTGTTGTTTAAGAAGGTGTTTAGTAGGTGAGAGAGCTGATGTAGTTGACTAGTGTGTTGGCGAAATTTAGATTGATTTCAACATCCTTTATTTTTACTACTTGGGTAGAAGCACCAAGGGATGTTGTAACCGCTTCCTTTACCCCGATTACGAATATTTCCATTTTGTTGGAGACTTCGTCTTTGTAACCAATCTCAAAATACATTGCCCCGTCAGAGGTGTAGGAAAAGTCGTTTTCGTTGTACTTCAGATCACTGCTCAAATAGTTACTGCCCCTTAGGGTACTTAATAAATCTGAGAAAGATTCGCTAGCCGGAGGTTTGTTTTTATCGATTTCATATAGTTGGATCGCGTAGGCAAAAACGACTGCTTTGTTTTGGTTATTTTGGACTAGCTTATTTTCCTTGGAGTATAATTTCTTTTCTGAGTAGAAGTCTAAAGCTTTGGTATAGCTTGCGTAGGCGTCCTTGATTTTAGTTGTATTAGGCTTTGCTTTTGCAGACAACTCCATGAACGGATTTTGGAGAGCACTTATGGAATCTACAAAGCTAGCCCCGATCTCGGTAAGTTTGGCTGCTTGGGACATATCACCTTCAGAAAGCCCCTTGATTGCTAAATAATACTGGCCAAAGACAGTTTTGAAAGCCGCAAAAGCTTTATAAGAATCCGGGTATTCAGCGGCGAGTGTATCTTGACCTTCGAATTTATAACTGTCTTTACTGTATTTTTCCAAAGGAGCAAGCTGAGAGAAGTTTTGAGTAAGGGCCGCCATCGCTTCCTCCTCCGTTTTTGCACTTGCCAGCGTTAAGGTATGGCCATATAAAACCGCAGTATCGCCGATGACTTGTAAGCTATTATCGAAAACCGGCTTTGTTTTAACCATGAAATCATAATCGGCTTTCCGAGCCGCTTTGTAAGCGTCTAGAGAATCGGTGACATCAGAGACAAATTTTTTCTGATCACTTCCGAGCCACAGGGGTATTTTTGAGAGATTATCCAGCTTTGAAACGCTCGAATCAAGTTTATCCAAACCTTTTTTGTAAGTATCTGCGGAATTGTTATACTCAGTTTTAGCCTGGTCTAGGTACTTATCAACGTTGTCCTTCGAAAAAGAAGTTGGATCTGATAAAGATTGGGACGCCTTTAAAATATTAAGGTTGATTCTGTTAGAGCCGGCCACCTCGTCTTTAAAACCATCAAAAAGTTCTTTGTTTCCAGGCTCCAGTTCTTTAGAGAGAGAATTGAAGGCGTAAATTGAAAAGAACTTATAACCAACTACCCCTGCGAGGACCAATAATACAACAACTACGAGGATAAAGATTTTATTCTTGAGCAGGCTCATTTATTTAACGATACCCTTTCTTTGCTTGCTTGTCAAGAAACATGGGTTTTCCGTATTAAAAATGAGCCTCGGCAGCTATAAACCTTAAGAACATTGGAATAAATTATGTTACAATTTTAGCGTGAAAAAAATTATTGCGATCTTGTCAACCTTGGTGGTAGTGCTTGCCTTAGTGATTGTCGGCGCCGGGATTTATTTCACGAGGGTTTCAACGCAAACTCGGATCTTTCGGATGGCGGGGCAAAATGTGGGATCGTATCAAGCTGGTAGAGTGCTTTTAGCAGAAAAAATAACCGATTATTCCGCTTTGAAAAAAGGCAATGGAGTTATCTATTTAGCTGAGAGAGAAGGAAGAGGTATTGATCGAGTTGGACTAATCTATGGCCTGCCGGGTGAGAAAAACCTCGGTAAAAATAGCGATATTGGGCTCGATGAAAACCATTTCCTAGTTCGCCAAAACGAAGATAAAGTCGAGATGGTCGAAAAGACCCAAATCGGTTGGAAAATAACTCGACAATTTTAACCCAAAGGTCTAGCCAAGAGTTTGGTCGTTTGACAAGATAGCACCAGATCTGATTTAATTGACTAAGAGGGTTTATGCGCGCGTTTCGAATTGGCTATATCTTGACGTTGAGTTTTTTCTTGGTCTTAATGGTATTAACATTGACCTTTGGCTACTTTCCAGCCCCTAACGGGCCAAAAGCTCCAAAATATCCTTCATCCACAGATTATACCTACTCCTCAGATTATAACACCAGTAAGTACGAAAATAGCGAATATCAAAAGAGTATGAAACAATACGAAGAAGCTCGTGATAAATATGAAAAAGAGCAGAAGACTTTTATTCAAGATAAAGTCGTTCCTTATGTCCAAACTGTTTTTGTCGCCTGGATAATCCTATTCCTACTATTCCAGGTTATAGGGTTGGTTCTCGCCAAATTCGGTTCGGCTTTTGTTGGTGCTGCTTACTCCTTTAGTGGTCTTTGGGCGATTTTATTCGGGCCGTTAAGTGGATTAGTCTGGTTTGTGAGTGGTCTTGTAACCAGTCTTAGTGGTCAGGCCGAAGAAGAATTTACTGTGCGGCCAATTTTTCAAGCAGTAGGAGTAACTTGTTTGGTTGGGGTAATTGTTTTAACTGCTTTGGGTGTACTTTTTTTCAGCCAGGTTAGAAAAATGTTTGGTGGACTTGGCTCTGAAGAGTCGGCTACAGTAGTAGATCCACCAATTACTGCCTCGGAGATTTCTCCGCCCAGCGCCCCATCATTTCCGCCGCCGAGTACCCCAGCACCAAACAACCCGACAACGTCGCCACCCAACCTTACACCATAACTTTTGGTTGTTTCTTTTTGTCTACCCCATTTTAAGGCTACAATAACTACTAAAACATATGTTAAAATTTTAAGGCAATGGAGAAGCGCTGGGTTGTTTTAAACGAGAACGGTAAGGATTTAAGAAGGGTTCTAATTGAGAACCGAAATATCCGCGACCCCGATTCTTTTTTTAAACCTCACCTTTACAAACTTACCTCACCAAGCAAATTATTTCCTGATTTAGAAAAAGCGGTTGAGAGAATAAAAAAAGCGATTAAGAATAAAGAGCTTGTCTATATCTACGGCGATTTTGACGCTGATGGGATAACTGGAACAGCGATTTTGTGGGAGACGATTGATCTTCTTGGTGGGAAAGTTCTTCCTTTCATTCCCCATCGGGTAAAAGAAGGCTATGGTCTTCATGCGCAAGCGTTGAAATCCCTGGCTAAAGAAGGTGCAAAAGTAATTATTAGTGTCGATTGTGGTGTTACGGCGGTGGATGAAGCGGAAATCAGCAAAAAATTAAGCGTTGATTTAATCATCACCGACCACCACCCGATAAAGGCGGTAGTTCCCGACCCATTTGCCCTGCTTCACGACGAAAATTTAGCCGGCAGCGGTGTGGCTTTTATGCTGGCAAAAGCGTTGCTCGAATCTTTTGCAAAAAGCGAAGAAAAGCAACTTTTTAAAAATCTAGAATTAGCAACTATTGGAACAATTGCCGACATTGTTTCCTTGGTTGGTGATAATCGGATAATTGCTGCCAATGGGCTGCATAATTTATCGGCTAGCAACCGGATTGGACTGCGGGCTCTTTACGAAGAAGCGGCCATTGCTAAAAGAATCGGTCCTTACGAGGTTGGTTTTATTATTGTGCCGAGACTCAATGCTGCTGGACGGATGGAACATGCTTTAGACTCATTGAGATTACTCTTAACTAGGAATAGGGAGCGGGCAAGGCAGCTGGCAGTTAAGCTTTCCGAAACAAATAGACGGCGGCAGGAAGCGTTGGAAGGCGCTTTAGCCCATGCCCGTCAGGGTGTGCAAGCTGGGAAACTACCAAAAATAATTATCGTCCAAAACAAAACTTATCCAGCCGGTGTGATTGGGTTGGTAGCAGCGAGGTTGGCAGAAGAGTTTTACCGTCCAGCAATCGTCATCGCGGAAGGGGAGACCTGCAAGGGGAGTGCGCGAAGCATCTGCGGTTTTGATATAGCCGCCGCAATTGCGGCGGCGGCGGAACATTTGGAGACTTACGGTGGCCATCCGATGGCAGCGGGTTTCTCCGTCACCTCAACAGAAATCCGCCGTTTCAAAGAAAAAATCCTTGATTATGCTGAAAAAACCCTAAAGGGAACCGATCTCACTCCGACGCTAAATATTGATACAGGCCTTGATGGTGCCTATTTAAATCCGGCTACTTTAGAATTGGTCCGCGAGTTTGAGCCTTTCGGGACTGGTAATCCCGAACCGATATTCTTAACAAAAAATTTGCAAGTAATTCGTTCCAATCCGGTTGGCCGGGGAGGGAGGCACACCCGGTTTGTGTTTAGGACTCCAGCCAACTTTATTGTAGATGGCATCGGCTTTGGTCTGGGTGATAGGAAGGTAGGGGAGGGTCAGCTGCTTGATACTGTTTATAATCTGAAGGAGGATACCTGGCAGGGAAATGGAAGGCTAGAACTAAAGATTAAGGATTTCCGGCTCGCGGGAAGTTAAGCAACCAAATGCTAGACAAGCTACCACTTTTTGTGTAAAATGTTGCGGCATGAAAAGAGACCTGACAATCGCAACAAAAACTAAAGTTGGAAAAGAAGTTATTCTTTATGGTTGGGTAAACAGCCGTCGGGATCACGGAAAAATTATTTTCCTTGATCTTCGTGATCGAACTGGTATTGTGCAAGTAGTGGCTAGCCCGAGATTTTCCGAGGCCCACAAAATAGCTTCATCCATAGGTAGCGAAGATGTTATAGAAGTTCACGGAGTAGTTAACAAACGACCAAAAGAAAATATCAACCCCGAGCTAGAGACCGGCGAAGTTGAAATAGAAGCCAGCGAAATTAAAATCATTACCAAATGTGCCAACCTTCCTTTTGAGGTGACAACTGATGGTAGCGATATCGATGAGACCATTCGGTTAAAATATCGCTACTTGGATCTGCGCCGACCGCGGATGCAAAAAAATCTTCGAACCCGAGCTGCCGCATCAGGGTTTATTCGAAATTGGTTGATAGATGAAGGCTTTGTTGAGATAGATACACCTATTCTTTCCAAAAGTACACCGGAGGGAGCAAGGGATTTTCTTGTTCCAAGCCGTTTACAAAAAGGAAAATTTTACGCTCTTCCGCAATCACCGCAACAATACAAACAGCTTTTAATGGTTGCTGGTTTGGAGCGTTATTTTCAACTGCCCCATATCTTCCGGGATGAAGACCTTCGTGGCGATAGGCAGTTAGAATGCATCCAAGTGGATCTTGAAATGTCTTTTGTAGAACAGGATGATGTTTTAGATGTGGTTGAACGTCTAATGGTTGATTTGATGGAGAAATGCTTGGGCAAAAAAGTCTTAGAAAAACCCTTTCCTCGTTTTAGTTACGAAGAGGCGATGAAAAAATTCGGGGCCGATAAGTTTGACTTGCGAAAAAAGAAGGATCCTGCCACCGCTGCTTTTGCTTGGGTAATTGACTTCCCGCTTTTTGAATGGAAAGAAGAAGAAAAGCGGCTCGACGCTGTTCATCACCCCTTTACTTCACCAAGACCACAGGATGTCCACTTTTTAGCCAAAGAGCCAGAAAAGGCGAAAGCCTGGCAGTACGACTTGGTCTGCAACGGCTTTGAAGTTGCCGGTGGTAGTATTCGAATTCACGATTCGGTGGTTCAAAGTAAGATTTTTGAAATAATGGGGCACTCTAAAGAGGCAATTGAGAGAAAATTCGGTCATTTGCTGGAAGCTTTCCGGTTTGGTGTTCCACCGCACGGTGGAATCGCAGTTGGTTTTGATCGGCTTCTTCAGGCTGTCTTACCAGAAAAAAACATTCGCGAGGTGATTGCCTTTCCGGTGGCGGCTTCGGGACAAACTAGCGTGATGGATGCACCAAGCGAAGTGGACCCAACCCAACTCAGCGAACTAGGGATCAAGGTTGGAGCACCTACTCGGACAAAAAAGATTGGCTGATTGCTGTATAAACGGCTGTAAATTCTTCTTCTTGACTATCAGTCTTACCCTTTCCAACAAAGAGCCAAACTGGCTGAATATATTTTTGGGGAAGCGCCGATTCCCAATACGAAAGACTGATCTTAGTTACTATGATCGAATCGAAATCAGTTCGAGTGCTGGTATAAGCCTTTCCCTCTTGAAAACTGTTCCAAGCGGCTTGACCACTAATAATTGGGTAAGGAGAGCCGACTGGGTCAAGGGGTGAGTAATTATAATCAAATTCCAATATTTTGAGCGAGGCGCCGAATAAAAATCTGATTGGTGCATCACCGTTACTGGTACTATTACCTACTTTGCGAAAGAGAGAAACTTCCAAAGCGTTGGCAGTACCCTCAGCCACCTTTTCTTGCTTGCTGCCGGAAATTTTTAAGTACCTCGCAATCGAGGCGCCTTTGCTGATATCTTCAGGAAGAAGACCAAGCTGCTGCAAAATTTCTTTCGTTTTCGCCAAGGCCTCCTTTTCGGTGAAAGAGATCTTTTCCAGGTCAGAGTCTTCCTTGGAAAAATTATAGCGGTAGGTGAAATGACTTGTGGCAGTATTGAGTTTTAAATAAGCCTGTCCCGAGGTCGAGCCCCAAGTGATTGTTGCACCCACCTTTTTCTGGGAAGATTCGGTAAAGCCGAGGAAGGAAGCAATTTTGCTGGTTTGTTGTTCGGAAAATTTATTGGCCGGGTTGAATTCGTAAACAAGCGCCTTTTCTTGTTGTTTTGGTAAAGAGGTATCTAGCTCATAGCGACCGGCTTTAATAAATGAATAACTTTTGACAAAGAATGGGATCGCGAGTTTTCCGAAAGCGGTATCTTCACCCTTGGGTTGAATAAAAAAGCCTGAAGTGGCCCGAATAAAAATCCAAACTAGCCAAAGAAGAAAAAGCACAGCGATGGAAATTAAAAACCATCTTGCGCTACGACGAATAAAGGCAGAAAACTCGGCTAGGGTCATTAGTTTTAGTATACTTATATTTAGAACTACTGGCAATAAGTGATACAAATCGGGGGAAGATTAGGATATAATCAAGCTTATGGTTAGAACGAGAATTGCTCCGTCGCCGACCGGCGACCCACACATTGGGACTGCGTACACTGCTCTTTTCAATTTTGCTTTTGCCCGGAAAAATAAAGGCAAATTTATATTGCGGATTGAAGACACCGATCAAACCAGGCTAGTCCCCGAGGCAGAAAACAAAATCATCGACTCTTTGCAGTGGTTAGGACTAACTTGGGATGAAGGACCCCTTCGTCAATCAGAAAGATTGAGTCTTTATCAGAAGGCAGCCGATAAACTAGTGGAAAAGGGTGCTGCTTATCGCTGTAATTGCTCGAAGCAGCGGTTGGAAAAATTGCGGAAAGAACAACAAGCAAAGGGTGAAGTACCGCGCTACGATGGAAAATGCCGCAGCAGCCCACCAAAAAGCGGCCCGTTTGTCGTCCGTCTTAAAGTACCTACGGAGGGGGAAACAAGTTTTGAAGATCTGATAAGGGGAAAAATTACCTTTCAGAACAAAGACATTGACGATGCTGTTTTGTTAAAATCCGATGGTTGGCCGACCTATCATCTAGCAGCGGTGGTGGATGATCTCGATATGAAAATAAGCCATGTTATCCGGGCCGAAGAATGGCTTTCTTCCACGCCGAAACATCTTTTAATCTATGAAGCTTTTGGGAAAAAACCACCAGTCTTTGCGCATCTGCCACTTTTACGAAACACAGATAAGAGTAAGATTTCTAAAAGGAAGAACCCGGTTTCTCTTCCTTGGTATAAGGAGCAAGGATATTTACCGGAGGCGATTCTGAACTACTTAGCTTTAATGGGTTGGTCGATGCCTGATGAGCGGGAAGTGTTTGCGGTGCAGGATTTTATCGAAAACTTTGATCTAAAACGGGTTGATCCAACTGGACCGATTTTTGATCTGCAGAAGCTGGATTGGTTAAATGGTGCGTGGATTAGATCATTGCCAGAAGATATGTTGGTTGGAAAGCTTAAAGACTACACTGGGCAAAGTAGCTTTGAGATTGAAAAGGTCCTACCTTTAGTGCAAGAGCGGATGAAAAAACTTTCCGAATTTGATTCCCTAACAGGTTTTTTCTTTAAAGAACCATCTTTGTCGAAAGAGCCGCTGCTTGGCATAGTTGGTTTGGGGGACGAAACTAAACAAAGATTGAATCAAGTGTTAGATCTTTACCAAAGATTAGATTGGAAAGCGGCTGTTTTAGAAGAAAAAACAGCAAGTTTAGTCGAAAATCAAGGTTGGAGGAGAGCTGATATGTTTATGTTGGTTAGAGTAGCTACCACCGGGAGTAGAATTAGCCCCCCGTTATTCCAGACGTTAGCTGTCCTTGGCAAAGAAAAAACTATTCGCCGACTACAAACTGCTGTAAGGCTACTTTCCTAAAGAGTCCTTATTTGATACTATGGAGGTATGGGTGAGTCTGCCAAGCCTGATTTACTTGGTCCGTTTTTTTCCTCTGGTCAGATTGAAAGTAAAGAAAGATACATTCGCTTTGAGCGGCTGAGCGAGCTCTTTACCTGGCTGGCAGTGATTTTAGGTGCTTTGGTTGCCCAGCTACCTTTCGGTCGGGGTTTAGATCGAAAAGGAATCTATCTCATTTGCCTTTTGATAGGAGCGGGCGCTTTTATTTGGTACCGCCTGCTGCCAAGGAAGTATTCGGGTCTAACCAAAAATTTTGTTTACACCTTAATCACCGTAGTCTTTATTACTTTTTTGGTCCACTACACAGGTGGTGTAACTGGCTACACACTATTTTTCTATTTTCTTGCCGCCATCGCTGCTGCTATGAGTATGCCGTTGGTTCACACCGCGGTGGTTGGTTTGTTTATTGTGGCTTTGATTTTTCTCGAGGCTTTTTTGACCCCCGGGGGGCGAGCAACCAACTTTAGCCTAGCGATTTTACATTCTTGGGCCCTTTTCTTAGTAGTCTTTTACAGCCGGGTAGAAGCCGGTGAAGCTTCTTTGGCCAAAGAGAGAGAGGGAAAGACGATCTTGGAAAAAGAAAAAACCTTAGGGGAGTTGAAGGATGAGTTTGTCTTTATTATCTCCCATAAATTGAAACAACCAGCGACGGCAATCCAGGGGTATTTGGAGGCAATTGCTTCAAAGCATTCAGGCTCGCTAAATGCGGAGGCAAAAAAAATCTTAGAACTGAGCGAAGTAAATAGCGCGCGTTTAGGTAAGCTTTTAAATGATCTGCTGGATGTTTCCCGGATTGAGCAGGGTAGTCTGCGGGTTGAGGTTACGGATGTGTTTATTAAACCCATAATTAACGAGGTTCTTTCTAGCCTTTTCTTTGAAGCCCGTAACAAAAAAATAACCGTGGACCAAAAGGGGGATTTGGAGATTGCTGTAAAAGCGGACGCCGACCGCTTGAAGGAGGTTTTAACTAACCTAATAAATAATGCTATCAAATATACACCCGAAGGGGGTCATGTCAGCGTGGAAGTGAGGAATGAAGGCGAGTTTGCCAGGGTATTAGTTTCTGACAATGGTATTGGAATAAGCGAAGAGGACCAAAAACATCTTTTTGAAAAGTTTTACCGGGTGGAAACTGAACAAACAAGAGCGATAAAGGGTAGTGGTCTTGGGCTTTTTATCACTAAACAGCTGGTAGAAAAAATGGGTGGCGATATTGGGGTTTCAAGCCAGCTTGGGCAGGGGACCAGCGTTTATTTCACCCTGCCACATTGGTAAGTATATGGAAGAACTCGAAATTCGGTTTCAACGATTATGGAAATTCAGCGAAATAATTGTCGGTGCGACGATCGTCTTTGGCCTCCTAATTATTCAGTTGCCAATCACCCCACCGCCAAATAAACTAGTTATCTACGCTACTGCCGCTGTGATCGCCCTCTTTACCTTTGCTTTGCACCGAGTAAAGTTGCCGATTTCACCGGCCAACAAAAATTTTATCGAATCAGTAGCCGATCTAGTAGCAATCACCGTTGTGGTTCACGTCACCGGTGGAGTACGTAGTTATTTCAACTTTCTATATCTTTTGCCGGGAATCGATATGGCGGTTGTTTCTACCAAGCGGCACACCTTTGCGTTTTGGCTCCTTACTAGTGGTTTTATCTTTAGTGAGGCTGCGATTTTTGGTGGGCAAGAGGTCCATTCTTTTGCCGACATTACTGCCTCCTCCTATAGTTTGGCAATTCTTAATTCTTGGGCAGTTGGCTTGGTAACAGTTTATGGTCGGTTCTTAGCCCGTGAAGCCGAGGCGGCCCAAGGGGCAGCAACAGCTGCTGTGGTCGAGAAAGAGAAAGCGATCAACAAGCTAAAGGATGAGTTTCTTTTTATTATTTCCCATGAACTGCGTGGCCCAATCACCGCAATACGGGGTTATTTAGAACTTTTTCTAACAGGTGGGGCTGGTACGTTGGAAACCCCGGTAAAAAATTTAGCCGCAGCTGCTTTTCGACAAGGTGAGCATTTGAACAATTTAATCGCCGAGCTCCTTGATATTTCTCGTCTGGAAACCGGGAAACTCCATCTTTCCCGAGAGATTTTTGACCTTAACGAGTTTTTGGGTGAATTAGCTAAAGAGGTAGAACAAGAGGCCGATGAAAAAAAGATAAAGCTTACCCTTCCAGTAGCTACGAATAAAATCCTGGTTAATGCTGATAAAGAAAGGGTACGTGAGGTTGTGGTCCATCTTTTGGAAAACTCGATTAAATTTACTGGTGAGTTTGGGAAGATTTGGTTGTGGGCAGAGGAAAAGGATAATAAAGCATTGGTTTCCGTGGCCGACACTGGGGTAGGGATACCGGCGGAGGAAATTCCTGATCTATTCGGAAGATTTTACAAAGGAAAAAGTCAGAACGCCTCGGAAAAAGAAGGAGCTGGTTTGGGACTTTTCCTAGTGAAGGAGCTTGTAAAAGTGATGGGTGGAGAGATTTTCGTCGAGAGCCAAGTAGGAAAAGGAAGCAAATTCACCTTTACTCTTCCCACCGCTAAATCTTCTTAGGCTTAGTTTGTAAAAATAACCTTATTTTGCTACAATTTCCTAATCTTGCCGGATCGTCTAATGGTAGGACAGCAGACTCTGGATCTGCATATCTAGGTTCGAATCCTAGTCCGGCAGCCAAGAGAATCTCTGAATACAAGTATCCCTTCCGTGCAAGTCTTTCGGAAGGGATACTTAAAGCTGGTAAGCCCTCATAAAATTAGCTACCTTCCTTTTCCTCTTTCTTTGGTCGTTCTTCTGAGGGAAATGTTGGGCCGTACCGTTGCGTAGCAGCGCCTTGGAGGTTAAGGCCTCTAGCTCCGGCTAGGATCAAGATAATTACGCCCAAGATTGCTCCATTCCAGGCTGCCACGGTTGTACTAGTGTAATCAAGAAGGAAAGGAGCGGCAATTTCCCAAATCCCGACTAGAGCAATTAGCCAAGAAAGCCAAGAGGCGGTTAGTCGTTTCCAGACGATTGTGATAAGCGATAGGGTGACAACAGCTGCCCCAACAATCACGTCGTTATTCATCGCAGTGGTGGTTGTACTGTAACCAAGAATAAAAGGGGAGACTATTAACCACAAGCCAGCCAAAAATGCTAGCCAGGAAAGCCACACCCAAGAGTTTAAGCGCTCTTCAAACATATGTTTCACCCCCCTTCACTTAACATTACCATTACAACAATATACTACAGCATTGATGTAGGATTTAGCAATAAACAAGCAACTGACTACTAGCCACAAGGAGAAAAATTTGGTTTAATTAAAAAGATGCTAGATCCGTACATCCTTGATTATTTTCTGTTCACATTTTTTGCAAGTGTTGGAGTTTTACAAGTTGCCTTGGCGCAAGGGTCGAGAGCAAAAGCTACAGTCGGCACAGTCGTTCTAACTGCTTCATATCTTTGGTTCTTTATGAGTCGAGATCGAAATGTCCACTCCAGCGTAGAGGGTGTGCAACTTGTGTTGATCTTTATCGTTGGTGCTGGTTTGGCGGTTGTCGCCACAAAAATTTTAAATATTTTAACTAGGAAAAAATGAACCTGATCTCTTTGGATAAAGATCTTTTTTTGTTCATCAATGGTTGGGTGGGGAAACTGCCCTGGTGTGATAATTTGATAAAACTGGTGGTGAATGAGTATTTTGTCCCGGCGACTTTGAGTTTGATACTTCTTTATCTTTGGTTTGCTCCTTCCAAAAATCAAACAAAACAGCAAGAGGCTATCCTCACCGCTTTCTTTTCGATAGTTGTTCTTGCCATACTGATCGTCCTTTCCAACCAATTTATTGTCCGAGAGCGCCCTTTTGCCCAGCTACCGACCCATTTACTTTTCTACAGACCAACGGACCCTTCTTTTCCCAGCAACGCGGCAGCAGTCGGACTCTCTTTAGCAACGGCGATTTTCCTCGTCACCCAACGGCTTGGTACCACCGCTATTTTGTTGGCGGTGTTTTATGCTTTTTCACGAGTTTATGCCGGTGTGCATTTCCCTTCCGATGTTATTGCTGGAGCTATCCTAGGTGTTTTAATTACTTTGTTAGTTAGCAGGTTTACATCGCTAATGAAATTTTCGACCGATATAGCAAGGAAAGTTCAAAAAAGATTGCAACTAAATCTTGACACCTAGGAACGGTTGCTTTAATCTAAATTCATGCCCAAGCAATCAGCTAATCCTGTAGGGATGAAAATTTACCGTGGCAAAGAGGCGCCAAAACCAAAAAAACTTCCTCTAGCGAGGGTACTTAAGTGGTTCTCGGCTATTTTAGTGATTATCCTTCTTGTCGCTGGTGGCACCTTGGTAGCAGCAAGCTACCTCTCAGTAAAAGCCCCTTTAGTAAGCGTAGGCTTCCAACGCAAGGTTGATTATTTAATCGCTTCGGTGCCAGGAATTCCCAAAACAACGAAACAAATCCTTACCAAAGCCGCTCAAGATAGTGAAAAAATAACAATAGCAAAGCAAAAAATTGAGTTTCAAATGAAGAGTGGTGATATCTCCCTCGGGACACTTTCAATCGAGAGCCGGGTAGACAGTAGTGATTTAAACAATCCCTCGCTGGAAGCAAGAATCAGAGGGGAATTTGGCCTAGCCTCTCAAGTTTATGATCTTGATTTGTCCCCAACCCAAATCGCCGATGATGTATATTTTAAATTAGATAAATTGCCAGGTGCGCTTCTTATTTCTTATGGTTACGATTTAAATAAGATTAAAGGGAAGTGGTATCAGATAAACGCGAAGGTAGTAAGAGAAAGTATTGGCGCGGATATAAGGAGCGATGAGGGTATCAAAGAAGATATTGAGGAGAAAACAGACGAAGTCTTTGATCTCCTTGATAAAGAAAAGCTTTTCCAGAAGTTCCAAAGATTACCTGATGAAAAAATCGCTGGTAGAGATAGCTACCGTCGTGCGCTTTCACCCGGTTCAACCACTTTAGCAAAGATTTTCCGCAAGCTTACAGATTCCAAAGTTGAGGAAAAAGAAATCGCTGAGATGATAAAGAATCCGAAACTTGATTTGTGGATAGATAAAAAGAATTTTTTTGTCAATAAAATGGAAGTAACGACTGGTTTTACAAGCGAGGTTGCTGGTTCTAGTACCTTAGTTGGACCTACGTCAAAGCCAATTGAAGTAAGGCTTGGCTACGAACTTTCCGAAATTAACCAAAAAGTGGAGATAAAAGCACCAGACGGCGCCACAAAAATTGGCTCTTTAGCGGAGCTATTTCTCTTAGTCGCACCTGCAGATGCGGTGAGCGTGCAGGGAGTACTAGGTGCAAGCAGTGCCACCGCAGAGTTTGGCAGCAATGTGATTTTCCTCGAGCGTCTAATCCACGTCGTCACTCTTTTCCCCAGCTCAATTTGAGGAATAGTAATTCAAGCGTCTTTCGTTTTTGAAAGTTTCGGCTAGAGGCTAATTTAGCGGCTGACGCTGATTGTCGTATCTTCCGCTTCAGGCGCACTGATAGTTATCCGATCACCAGTGTTCTTAGTTATCTCGTAGCCAGTATCAAAGGCAGAACCACAGTTTGTAAAGCCATAGCCCTGACCGGTTCTTGGATCAAACGGAAGAGCAGCGACATAATCTGGGGCCAAATCATTACAAAAGTCAGGCCCATCTAGGGTGCTATTTCCACTGTCGATGCTTTGCGCAGAACCGGTAGAAATGGTATCTAGGGCACCTGGGAAGGAACCAGTTGCAACAAAATATTGCCCAACAGCGTTGAGAATAGTTAGAACATCAGCCTTCCGCTGGGTGTTCCTTGCCGCTTTGGTTTGCCGAGCTGGATTGATTGCTACTAAGACAATTACTAAAAGAACCGATAAAATAGCAATCACTACAAGAAGCTCAATAAGAGTAAACCCTTTATTTTTTAACCGCAGAAGCGGTTGTTTTGACTTCAACATTTATTTACACCTCCTAGCCTAACGAGTCGCTTGGATAGTGACTCCACCCTCCGCATTTGGTGCAGCTATCGTAATTCGATCACCGGCGTTCAACGTAATGGTGTACTTTGTGTCGTAGCTACCGCAGTCTGTGTAGCTGGCCCCGGCCGCACTTGGATCGTAAGGTAGAGCAGCGACATAAGTGGGAACTAAGTCACTACAAAAACCAGCCAACGTGCTGTCGATATTTTCGGCAGAACCAGTTGTTGCTGGAGTACCGGTTGGGAAGGATCCATTAGCTACGAAGTACTGATTGACAGCATTGAGAACAGTCAACACGTCAGCCCTTCGTTGGGTATTCCTAGCTTCACGGGTTTGTCTAGCTGGATTGATAGCGACTAGGACGATTACTAAAAGAACGGAAAGGATGGCAATAACGACTAGGAGTTCGATAAGGGTAAATCCACCCTTTTTCCTTATAATGGGCAGCATCTTTTTATTTAATCACCTCCTACTATAATTAAAATGTCAAAGCTCTCGCCCTCTGATAGGGGAGAACCCACACTAATAGCATACCGTTCCTCCAAATCTTTTGTCAAGTGCTCGGTTATTTCCTTTTTACTCTCCTTTAGTCTTATTATTGTGAGTTGGTAATTGAAATTATCGGCGTTTCCAGTGCCAACGACGCTGTAACCTTTGGAAACTAGAAAATCACGCATATTGGTCGCCGCACCGACCTTACCGGTACCATTTAACACCTGGATCTTAAAGCCGGCCTTATTGATCTGCTCCTTAGGTTGGGTACTGGGTGTAGCAACCGATTGATCAGCTGGTGGGGTAGCTTGTTTTGGTAGGGAAGTATTAGTTGCTACTTTGGTTGGTTCAATATATTTCCCGTCATTTTGAAAAAAGAATTCTTTGATAGTTGGCCAAAGGAGAAATAGCGCGGCGGCTAAAGCGATAACCAAGGGGATAGCTAAGTACTTTAGGTTAGATTTCTTTGATTCTTTGGGCACCCTTGACACTTCTTTTGGTTTGAAATTCGCAAGCTTTGGGAAGCTAAAAACCGTTTTGTCAAAGAAAGACAACGCGAGACAGCGGCTAAAATCTGCTGCATCTCCTTGAACTTGGCGAGAAAGACGCACTGGTGGATTAACACCCTTGGCGTTGAAATTTTGGCTGTCGAAGAAAGTTTTAATGAATTCAGCATCCTTACCTAGGACAAAGACATTTTGTAGCGGTTCTGTCTTACCAGGATTGTATTCCTCCTCGATTATTTCCTCCGCCAGCTTTATTATTTCCTTCTCATTATCTATAGCCTGCTTCTTTAAGCGGGCGGTCGAGGAAAAGGCGATGCCATTATTCCCAACTAGCGAGTAGATAAGATCTTCTTCTTGGGAAACAAACAGGTATGGTGTTCGTAAAGGACCAACAAGTTTAAAAAAACTTAAAGGTGTGGGAACAATTGCTTTCAAAGAAAAACCAGCTCCTTCAAAGAGACTAGTCAGTTGCTGCAAAACTTCTGCTTTTGCCGCCGCCACCTGGTAAGTCCGCTCGGAAATCTCATGGTAAGTAAGATATGAGGTAGTTAGATCAAAAGGTAGTTTGGGGGCGATTTTTTCCTCGATTGCTTTTGTCAAGTTCTTTGGTTTCTTATCGAAAGAGACGGTGGTGAGAAAAACCTCAGTTTCATTTAAACCCAAAACAAGATTTCTTGTTTTCAAGCCGTCGTAATTCTCCAGGAAAAAAGCCTTGAGAGCCTCGTTAAAAAGATTTTCGTCGACAATCTGTCCGTTTAAAACGATACCTTCGGGAAGGGGTTTTTTAGCAAAATAATAAACCTTTACACCTTTTGCTCCCGTCTTAGCGGTTAGGATTTTTAGGTTGGTATCGGAAAAAGTAAGGCAAGCAAATTTTGGACCAAACAACATTTACCCTCCGATCCTACTAATAATTGTACCATTTTTCGGGGAGTTAAATTTACGGTATTTCCGACCAACCGGAATAGTTGAAGATAAAGCTAGGGTTGTAAGAGGATTGAACTGAAATGGTTTTGACAATATTGCCCTGCGCTGCCTTTGCAGCAACAGTACAGGTCCCGCTAACAAGGCTGTAGCTAATTGTTACGCTGGTAGAGCCGATCGTTAGATTATCGGTTCCAGCGCAACTAGCAGGATCACGCATAAGTTTCATCAAAGCGTATTCCGCGCCGGTTTCGGCAGCGTAATAAACTTTTCGGCTCAGCTCATTTCGACCAGAGCTTTTTGCCTGGCCAATGGAAGCGAGAGTCGCGGCGGTTAAAACGCTTAAAGCAACTGCTGCTGCGACGAGTAAAATTATTAAAGCTTGTCCTGAACCAGATGCGATTTTTTGTCTCACCTCAACCCCACCACTGTTTCAAAAGTTTTTTTCAACGGACCTCCTTTTTTGCCTTTGAGGTCCTCAATTTCAAAAGTTATTTTTATTGTGTGTTTACCGTTTGTATTGCCTAGACGTTGAAAGGAAAGGGAATTAATTTTCGTTAGATTGCTATTTAAATTGGCAGTTTGCGTATTTGGACCAACCAATTTTTGATATTCTAAATTATTTCCAACCAGGGTGTAAGTATGAGTTTCGGTTCCAACAACGATGGTTAGAGTGGAGGAGGTTTGTCCTAGATTGGCAGGTGTAGTCATAGAATTTGCTTGGTGGATATCGTAAGCAAGCCGCGCGTTTATAAAGCGGGCATCTTCTTGCAACACATTCTGGCCGCTTGCTTCCATACTAAATTCGCCAGTTCTAATCATCAAGTCAACTGCAATTAAAAGAATAATCGACAAAAGAGCAAAATAAAGCAAAAGCTCGATCAAGCCGGTTCCCTTTTGAGTTACTATTAACTTTGAATTTTCCAAAAACTTCCTCATAATTTAGCGCAAGCGTACCCCAATTTAAGGTGAGTAATTCACCGTTACATCAGCCACACTAGGTACATCTACCCCGGTACTAGTAAAGTAAATTCGAAAGCGTAAGTATTGCCCTGATACTGAAGTCAAATTAATGATGCCACTGCCGCCCGTGAAATAGGTAGCCGCAGTGCCATCTGGG
>Ga0154300_118_pt2 | contig 31642 bp, 35 predicted proteins | sample RifGroA1_FD_105594 | JGI IMG/M metagenome (GOLD analysis project Ga0154300, IMG submission 105594) | Candidatus Woykebacteria bacterium GWA1_44_8 | reverse complement strand
GATGTGAATTTTGTTATCCACATCGGCGTCATTTTTCTGGGTGACATCGACATCATTCTCGACTTCCACCTCGGCTTCGTTGTCAGAATCATAGCCGGTGGTTGCATTTGAAGCGGATAAATCGCCACCGCCGTTCCCACTCATCGAAAGCGAGTTAGAATTTCCAGATGTCGAGACGCTTACTGCTGCCTTAGCATCACCAGTTTTGACACTTCCATCACCAGTGTTCTTGTCGGCAGAGTTGTTCCCTGTGTCGGAGTCGATGTGGATGTGGTTATCAACATCGAGATCGTTGTCTTGAAGAATATTAACGTCGTTTTTGATCTCTACACTAGCGTCGTTGTCGGAGTCTGCACCAGTGGTGTCGTTAGAAGCGGTTGCTGCCATAGCAGGAGCTAGGGCGAAAGCCACAGAAGCTGCTCCGCTAAGCACAGCATAAACTAATTTCTTTTTATCCATGTATTATTGTTTTCACCTCCTTTCAGGTTTGTGTTTTTCTTTATTGATATGTAGTTTTCGCTTACTTCTCACAAAACTACTTTCTTTTTTCTTCGGAGGCAGCTCGCAGGAGAGAGCGAGCAGTTAAAAGAACCCTAGTCTGATAGGAAAAACTCTATTGTCTATTCCTATTCTATATTGAAAGATCTATTCGTGTCAATACTGTTCTTTATTTTAGCTAGATCTAGGTTGCAATGTCAACCGTCAACCAAGCGATTTTATTGTTGTAATAATTATTTTGTTTATTTTAGGAGTACTGTTTGGTCTAATTAGGAGGCGTTTATTTTTCCGCAAGCCTAAAAATATTTAGTCCGCTAGTGTGAGTTGGTGAAATTACAGCTGCTTGACTGTATATCTGCTAGTAGTTTATTTAAGGGTTCTACCGGAAGGTTATTTCTAAGGTTTCTTTATCCTTGCCGATCTCCCCTACCTCAATGGTGAATTTCTTATCGCTTGGCGCGACGACAAAAGCGATATTGCTTTTCTTAGTCGCTTGCGGGCGGATTTCGACTGTTCCTTGATGGACGCTAGGGGCAAATTTTTGACCATCACTTCTGACAAAGCGGAATAAATCAACAGGAAAAGCATACAGAGCGACTTTATAAGGATTTTCAATTTCCATATTTATAATAAGGAAAGCCTTACCCTTGATTGGTCGGGCTACTTTACCTTGGACTAAGATTGAGCTGCCAATTTGAGCATTGGTAACGGTGAGTTCGAGGTTGCCGTCAGTTGCTTTTCGTTCTTTTGTCCGGGCAGTTACAGTATAAGTTTGGTTGATTTTGACGGTTGGGCCTTGTTCGACTCCGCTTACTTTACCCTGTCGGTAATTAATGAAAAGAAAACCAAGGATGACGACGGCCATAACAACTGCACCGGCTATTAGAAGATTCCGTCTGTTTTTGAACCAAGACCTCGGATTAGTGATGTTTAAATTTCTTTGCCTAAAGTCGTTAATCATAAAAGTGAACCGTATTATCCCCGAAAATTATAGGTTTGTCAAGCCCTGTACAGTACTTATCTCGAGTTGAGTCTACGTCTTCACCTGCGAGGTTGAACCAAAGTGCCTGACACTGAAACCTAACTTTTATAATTGAAAACAAAAAGGGAGTACCTTACAGCTTGTAAGATACTCCGTGAGGTAGAAATCAAGACTATAGGTTTTTAGAGTAGATTAAGGTGGTTGTTTGTCAATATTTGGTAAAGGTTAAGTACTTATCGTCAATTCGCTATTTACAATGGAAACTTTAACTTGCGAGCCGCGTTTTATTTCCCCAGCAAGAATCTTCTCCGCTATTTTCTCCTCAAGATTATCAGCGATGTAGCGGCGAAGGGGTCTACCGCCGTAGGTAGGGTCATAACCGGCAGTGGCGATAAAGGACAAAACAGAAGGATCAATGGTCAAAGCGACATCTTGGTTCTTTAATCGGGCCGCCAATTCGTTAACCATCAAAGCAACAACTTGTTCTACTTCTTGCGGCGAAAGGGGTTTGTAAACAACAATATCATCAAAGCGGTTTAAAAATTCCGGTTTGAAAGTTGCTTCTCGTTGCAGTTTTTCCAGTAGGGCTTTTTTTAGATTTTCCAACGGTATATTTTGTTGGATCGCCTCACGGATAAATTCCGCGCCGGCATTGGAAGTGGCAATGATTATGGTGTTGGTAAAAACAATTTTTCTACCGGTTGCATCTTCGGCCACTCCTTCATCAAAAATTGGTAAAAAGACTTCTTGGATCTTTGGGTGCGCCTTTTCGATTTCATCAAGTAAAATCAAAGAATAGGGATTTTGCCGTACCTTTTCCGTAAAATCGCCGCCTTCTTCCCACTCCCCTGTTCCCGGTGGTGCACCGATGAGGCGATTTAGCGATGAGGCATCTTGAAACTCACTCATATCGACACGAGTTATCGATTCTTCATTACCAAAATAAAAGGCGGCTAGTGCCTTGGCTGTCTCCGTCTTCCCCACCCCGGTGGGTCCTAAAAATAGAAAGCTACCAATCGGTCGTTTGGTTTCCCTTTCAATTGTTCGGGCGCGGCGAAGCGCATTGGAAACAGCGACAATTGCTTCATTTTGGTCAACGATCCGCTGGTGCAGTATTTTTTCTAAACCAAGCAGTTTTTGCGCTTCTTTGCCGGTTGCCTCTTTAATCGGAATCTTAGTTTTTTGACTGATTAGTTCTTCGATGTCGCCTGATTCCAGAAGGGTTTTATTTTTAATCGAGGTAGCAGCGGCTGCTTCGTCTAAAAGATCAATTGCCTTCCCGGGTAAGACACGATCGACTAAGTACCTTTCCGAAAGCTCAATTGTTTTTTGGATCGCTTTGTAAGTAACAACGATCCGGCTTTTCGCTTCGATTCGTCCAGCCGCTTCCTCCAAAATCCGGATAGCTTCCCCTTCCGGCGGCTCAGCCAGATCGATTACTTCAAAAGCAGCCGCAAAAGTGCCTTGGGTTTCGATGTAGCGACGATAGGCCTCCCGCGTGGTGGTGGCAATTACCTGGAGCCTGCCCGAACCAAGCGCATTAAGAAAATGGCCAGTGACGTTGACGCCAGTGCCACGGCTGCCGGCAAGGTTTTCAATTTCCGGGGCAAAAAGGACCACATTGCTAGCGTGGGTTATTTCGGTCAGTAAATTTTGGATTCGCTCTTCTAGCTCCCCGGCCGCGGCGCCGGCCGTAAGGGCGGTGACATCTAGTTCCAAGAATCTTTTGTATTTTAAAGCTGGTGGCAAGAGCCCCTGGATAGATTTTTCGGCTAGTCCGTAGACAATCGTCGTTTTACCGATTCCGGGCGGCCCGATCAATATAACGTTTCTTTTTTCACTGCGGGCAAGAATCTCTTCGACTTGTTCGATTTCTTTGTTCCGGCCAACTAAATAAGCAGAAAGCTTACCTTTCTGCATTTGCTTCGTGATGTCAAAGGTGTATTGCTCGGTACGAAGAGTCCAGCCGCCGGTCCAAAATTCGCTGATCCCTTGTCCAAAGGTTTCCGGTGGTTTTTCCCAAAAGGGACGGGAATCTTTTACAAAGACTGCCCGGGCCCAAAAGACAATGTTGAGTAGATCAGCATCTTTGATCTCTTTTTCAAAAAGGAGTTTTTGCAGCGATGGCGATTTGCTTATTAAGGCAAGTAAAATATCAAATGTGTCGATAAAGTTTCTCCCTTCTTTTTCCGCCCAACTTTTGGTTAAAGAAGCAATTTCGCTAAAATTAATTTGCAGGGCTTTGGTTTGTTGATCGGCTACTAATCTATTTAGATCCTTTTGGCTAATATTGCAGCGGCTAAGAACGAATAATACTTCTTTGCTGGCTAAAAGGCTCCAGAAAACTTCACCAAAAAAGCGGTAAGAAGGGATTTTTAAAAGCAGCTGGGCGGTTTCGAAACTAAAAGAATCAGCCGGGTTTGCGACTTCCTTAAGCAGAGTTGGTTTTTCTTTAATCACCTTGGCGTGGTAATAAATTTCAAAGATTGAGAAAACAATTACGATACTGATTGCCAGATAAAGAGGTTTGGTTGCACCGCTAGTTCCGAGAATTAAGAGTAGAGTCAGCAGTACCGTGGCTGAGAGGGCCCGGATGGTTTTAAACAAAACCGAAGAATATAGATTGGCAAAAGCGGCTGCACCAAATATTTTTGAACTGTTAGGCAAAAATTGCTCCATATAAAGAAATTAAAACTATAGCCGGAAGGGCAAACCAACCGAAGAAAATTACAAGCTCAAGAGCTAAAAGAACGCCGAAAAGGAAAAGGTCAAAGAAAATCAGAATGGTTTTAAAGACTACTCCGACGACAATCGCCGTGCGGACTAAACCCTCACGATATTCGTTCTTCCAAGGCTGGAAGAAAGTGGTAAAAAGTTCTTTGAAGGAAAAAAGATGGGCAAAAGCCGCAAAAATAAAGCGTAGAATTTTAAGTAGCGTCAACGGCGCTTCCAGAAACCACCAATGAAAGAATACAAATGGCAGTTTCGCCAAATAAATAGAAACGGCAGGTTTTTCCATCGTTAGTTCTAGTTTAGCAGATTTTGAGTGGCGGGATCTAGTAGCCTGTGTTTTGCGAGAACTTTTGTTTCCTTTACGCCTTCGAGGTGTGGACCTAAATTCCCACTAAGAAGAGTTGGGCTGGTGGCGAAAGATTCGCTCACCAGCCTTGTTTCTGCGGGCAAGTGTAGTAGCGGACTTTCCTATCCTACAAAAACGATGGTGTAGTAATGCGTGCCGCCGTTGCCTTCAGCGTATCCTACCCCTATCCGTGTGTAGTTGGGGTTGAGAATGTTGTCCCGGTGAGGAGGACTGGCCATCAAACCCTCGAGCGTGACAGCAACTGTTTCACCAAGGGGATAGTTATCGAGGGCTAAGTTCTCACCGGCCCACGCATAAGGGATGCGCCACTGATCGAGCAGAGTAAAAGCGCTTTCACCTTCTGGGCTGGTGTGCTCGAGGTACCCGTTGGTGGCCATGTCTTTTGAGCGAATCCTGGCGATAGCCACTAGATCTGCGTCCACTACCAGGGGCGGCAGACCAGCGGCGGTCCGCCCTGCGTTAAGCCGTGCGGTCAGCCCCGCTTCTAGCGGTGCTAAAGTTACCCCGTCTAATGTTACTGATGGTACCGAAGCTTGCGGTGTGGGTGTCGGCAATACGGAGACCTCTACCCCGCTTCTGGCTTGGTTTCTTGGTTCTTCACCCGTTAGTCTATCAATGACGATAGCCAAGGTCAGTGAGACACTGAGAATGACTATTAGAGCAAGAACAAGATCTCTTCCCCACTTCCTTGTGTTGGGCATTTTCTCCATTCCTCCACGGGATGGTTTATTTATATGCGATTATACACCAGAGGGCAAATCGGGGAAGTTAATTTAGCCTCTAAGGTCTGGTCTTGACGCACGGGCTTTTATTGCCTCAGAAATTTTGGAATAAAAGCGCCGGTTTTGTGTTTGTAGTCGAGGTATTCTTTACCAAATTGTTTTATCAGTCCCCCTTCTTGAATTACCAATCCATGGTACCAGAAGATTAAGGCTGAAGCTGGGGTGACGAAAAAAACGGCGGAGAATGAATTCAAAAAAGCGGCTATTCCTAAAATTAAAAAAGGATAAGAAAGATTCATTGGGTGGCGGATATATTTGTAAGGGCCGGTTGTTACTAGATTGACTGGTGAGGCTTGCCATGGATTTGGGCTGCCGCCACCGCGGAGAATCAAATAATAAACACCCAGATAATAAAGAGGAAGGAAGGCCGCCCACAAGATCAGACCAAAAACCAAATTTGCTGGTTCGATAAACGGGCTTGGAAAGTTAAGAACCCGATCCACCCATAGACCTACTTTAAATGCTAAATAGATGGCAAGAAGTAATATTGGAGCGGCCCAAACTAAAGAAAAAATTATTTGACTTGTCGGTTGTCTTCTCATAAGTTTGGGCTTAAAGGCCTGTCCTTCAACTTCGATTTCCGAAAGTTAGGTTCGAAGGTCCGACCTTGGAACTTAACTTTGGACTAATTCATCGTAAAGCCGGAGATGGTCGCGGAGGAGCCGAGTGATTAAAAACTTTTCCCTGACGCGCGCTTTCCCCACCCGCCCCATTTTTTCTGCAATTTTTGGATTTTTTAATAAATAAATTATTTTTTCTGCGGCTTGGGTAGCAGTTGTTACCAAAAAACCAGTCTCGCCATCGGCAATTTGCTCAACAATTCCTCCCGCCTTTCCACCGATTACTGGTTTTCCCTTCCACATTGCCTCTGAGACAGTTAGTCCGAAGCCTTCGCGGGTAGACTTCTGCAAAATAACCCTGCTAGCAACTTGAAAGCCATTAACCTCTCTGTATCCTACCCCATCCTGGTTGCTGAGGATAAAAATATTCGGATCTCCTTTGGCGTATTTTTTTAAATCACCAACGATGTTGTAAGCCTCAGGGTCGTCAGAGGCGAAAGAGCCGATCAAAGCGAGTTGGATGTTTGGAAATTCTTTTTTAGCGACTCGGTAAGCATCGATCACCCCCCAAGGATCTTTCCAGGGATCAAAGCGAGAAACTTGAGTAATTAGTGGTCGTTGTGGATCTAACCCAAAGCGTTCAATCACCTTTTCTGCTTTTATTTTGCTTATAGCCTTGTTTTTTCGGTTTAAGGGGTCTATGGCCTCTGTGAACACAACTGCCTTTTTAAAGTCAAGTCCCGGGCCGAGATATTTTCGCATTGTAAAAATATAACGATCGTACTTTTGGGCGAATGTTGAAAGGAAGTGCCAAACAAAGACGTTGGGGTGTGAGGTATCGATATGACAGCGCCAGGCGCTTGGGTGGAGGTTTGGGTGATACTCTATCACTGCGGCGACTTGAGGATCATGAATAATCCAGATGTCAGCGGTTATGGCAGCAAAATCTGCAGCGACTTCTTGGTTGACTTTCAGGTAAAACTCCCTTTGAGCATCAGACAAATCGCCTTTTTTACCTTGGAGGAAATTATGGATCTGTTTGGTGATCTCAAAGAATTTTTTCGGGGCACTAATAGTGTACCAATCAGCGTTTATTCCAACACCTTTTAAAAGCGGGACAAGGCTCAAAAGAATCTCGGCTACTCCCCCACCGGTTGAGGTAGTATTGAGATGGACTACCTTTATGCCAGCCAAATCTTTGGCCAGTTTTTCAATTTCCGCATAATCTTCCGCAGAAATTAAATCTTTATAAGCAGCCAATTTGATTTGTTTTAACTTTACTTCCTCAATCATTTTTTGTAGCTACCAAAGTCGCTTTTCTTCCTTTTTCCTTTTTGCTTTGTAACCCTTCCTTTAAACCAACTTGGCGTCCGGTAACCAGGTCCCTTTCCGCGTTTTTTCATTCTACGACTATTTTACCCTTGATTTAGTGAGAAGTTAAGCAACTATTTGGAGGACTGGAGTTTATCAAGGTGTTTTTTGATGTAAGCTTCATAGCCGATATCTTTGGGGTGGTAATATTTTCTGCCTTTTAATTTATCTGGTAGGAATTGTTGTTTTGCGAAACCAGCGGGAAAATCGTGGGCGTATTTGTAGTTGCGGCCGTAACCTACTTCTCCCATCAGTTTTGTCACTGGATTTCGAAGATGCAGTGGGACTGGCTCATTTAAAGTTTTCCTGACATCCTCCCTGGCATTTTTTAAAGCGATATATGATGCGTTGGATTTTGGTGTTGAGGCAAGATAAGTAGCAGCATGGGCAAGATTCAAAGCGGCTTCGGGTAAGCCAACAAATTGTAAGGCTTGGGCAGCAGCGACAGCAACTTGTAGGGCCTTGGGATCAGCATTACCAACGTCTTCGCTAGCAAGGATTATCATCCGCCGGGCGATAAACTCCGGATCATCCCCTGCCTCCAACATTCTTGCCAACCAATAAACTGCAGCATCCGGATCAGAGCCGCGGAGCGATTTTATAAAAGCGGAGATAGTGTTGTAATGCTCCTCGCCAGTTTTATCGTATAAGAGTTTTCGAGATTGTAAAGCCTGGGCCATTTTTTCTTGATTAACTACTCGCTTACCGTCGGTGGTCCGAGTTAGATTGGTCGCGATCTCCAAAGCATTCAAAACCACCCGAGCATCGCCGTTGGCTGCTTCCAAAAGTAACTTTTTGGCTTCGCTAGTTAATTGGGCGTTGTACTTTCCTAGCCCACGGTCTTTGTCTTTTAGAGCAAGGTCGATAATTTCTTTGATGTCATCTTCTCCCAGTCGATTTAGGATTAAAACCTTGCTGCGGGAAAGAAGGGGCCCAATTACTTCGAAGGAAGGGTTTTCAGTGGTTGCACCTATTAAAATTATTGTTCCATCTTCAACAGATGGCAAAAGAAGAGCTTGTTGAGATTTGTTCCAACGGTGAATCTCATCAATGCAAAGGATGGTTTTCTGTCTACCTTTTTCCAGACGCTCTTTTGCTTCCTTGATAACTTTCTTGATTTCGTTCACTCCGACCTCGACTGCGGAGTAAAAAATAAAAGAGCTTTTGGTTTCCGTCGCGACGATCTTGGCTAGAGTGGTTTTGCCACTGCCTGGTGGTCCCCAAAGTATTAAACTGGGAATTTGATCGGCTTTCAAAAGGGTCGAAACTAGTTTCCCTCGACCGACCAAGTGTTTCTGGCCAACGAACTCTGTTAAATTGGCTGGTCGTAGCCGATCAGCCAGCGGTCGAAAGGTTTGGTTCATAGGCAAAGCCAATCTTATCGGGAATTTACGCGGGGGTCAACCCCACTTCGCTAAGGCTTCGTGGGGCAGGCACCACTTGCCCTAAAGCTGAGGTTAGATAATCTCGAGATACTCGTCTTTCAAAAAATGGCAGGTTTCGTCGAAGACAAAGGTAGTGATTGAGCCCATGGAGACGTTGTAGGTTTTCAGTAAATTCAAAGGCTTGCCTTCCAAGGTAAGTCTCAGTGCTAGTATCGGGTATTCGTGGGAGACGCAGATAATTTCTTCGTCCTTGTGTTTGGCACAAAGAGTGAGGGTAAGATTTTTTATTCGGGCGGCTAGTTTATTTAAACTTTCGATCACCTTATCGGTGGCAGGATCATTGAGGAAGGATTCATAGTATTCGTTAGTAAAAAGTTCTTCCAGTCTAAAGGCTTGCCAACTGGTAGATTCAATCTCAATTAGATCATAAACATGGATGATTTTTGCCCCTGGTAGCTGCTCGCCGATGATATTTGCTGTTTCAAAGGTACGTTCTAGAGGTGAAGTGTAGATATAGTTTATAGGTTTACCTTTGAAAAACTCACCAACTTTTCTCGCCTTTTCTTTACCATCACTGCCCAAATGATAACCAGGGATTCTGCCTGGTACCAGTCTTTCTGGGTTTTCGTAGGGCGCGTGACGGACATAATAGACGGTAGTACTCATCGCCAACCTTTCCAAAAGTAAGATAAGCCCCAAACTAAAAGTAGAAGTCCGATAAGAACTGAAAAGTTAATTTTTAAAATACCAAGGCCGTTAAGGACCAAGGCGATGCCAAAGACAATTAGGATTATTGGCATGGTTCCTGGGCCTTCGTGGCGAAAAAACATCATTTTAATAAATTTAAACTAAAACGTGCTAGTTAGCAAGCGTTTAATTGTTCTTTATGATTTCTAAACAGTGCCGGTAGCTTTCTTCGATCACATTTTCTGACTTTTCGGGAGTAAAATCGTAGGGTGCCAAAGCTAGACCAGCTCTTGGTTCAATCGGGATAATTTTCACACTTGGGTACAAACCTTTTATTAGTTCGATTTCGTAACGAGTTGTTTGGTATTGGGCAATATCACGAGCATCGAGAATGGCTTCGATAAAATTTTTCGGTGGTCGCTTAGTTTCACCAGCGTAGCCGGCGTTGACAGCATATATTACCCCACAGCCTTCCTTGGCTAGTTCAAAAAGTGGTAGGTTGTCAGTCACGCCGCCATCAATAAAAATATCCTCACCAATTTTAACCGGCGGAAAAATACCCGGGGTGGCCCCCGAGGCCATTAAGACCGGGATAATTGGACCAGATCGAAACCAGGTGTCTTGCCCAGTTTCGACATTTGTTGCTCCGATCGAAAGTGGTACCTTTAAGTCTTCAAATCGCTTAAACGGCAGTCTCTTTTCCAGAAAAAGGCGGATTTTGGAAGAGTCACCAAGGCTTTTAATATTAAAACCGCTGGTAACGAATTTCCAAACTACTTGGGTAGTAGAAAGGCCGATGAAAGCTCTATTTACGTAAGAAAAAATGATTTTTAAATCAGTGAAAGAATTAAAGGTAACCGGGTCAAAGGCATGAAAGGCAGCAACAAAAGCACCGGCCGAGACGCCAGCTATGTGATTGGGAGCAATTTTCTTCTCCAAAAAAGCCCGCAAAACCCCAATATGAACTGCTCCCCTATTTCCCCCACCAGAATAAGAAACGCCGACTTTTTCTTTTTTAAAATTAGCGGAATCGATTTCTTTGATCTTCACTTATGGATTGTTTTCCTTGGGTGTGTTTTCAATGGGTCTGGTGCAGGAGCATTGTACCAGCCGGTCGCAATCGTGGAACTGCTGCCATAATTGCTGGTTGGGTGGGAGGAATCAACCGAAGAATTGGCAGTTGAGTAAAGATTGACGCTGATTGTTCCCAAAGTGGGCCTTTTCGCTAGTAGAGAAATCCGTTTGGCGGGGTTTGTTACAGTTTTGGTTTGGTTGTTTTCCGAACCGCGGCTAGAGACCAAATAAGTGATGGAAAATAAAGCAGCGAAGAAAAAGAAAAGAAGTATAGGCAGGAAGGTTTTCCTCATTAATATAATTATTTCAAACTGTTTGCCTGCTTGTCAAGCTTAAATTTGGTTGACAAAAGCTAGGTTGATCGGTTAAAATAGAAACAGTATGACTGCCCAATACAAAGTCCTCTTTTACGCTGTCTTTCTTGCCTCTTTATTGTTGCTCCTTTTGCCGAAATTTTAGCCATTGCTTGTAATTTTGACCGTTCCAAAAGAAGGCCTGATCCTCTTGTTCCCAAAAGGATCAGGCCGAAGCCCTTCTCGACGCGCAGCAACGTGTCGTCTCAGACAATAGTCGGGCGAGCTCACGGTAGACCACCTGGTTGAAAGGAAGGCCAAGGTGAGTGGTACCTTTCACCACGATGTTGCAGCTTGGATCAAAGTCCCGACAACACCGTTCGTCGACGACACCGTCACCCTTGGCGATTATACAGGCACGCTTTACTGTTGGTGGCGGCACTTCCCCAACAGATGAGACAAAGGTGCAGCTGCAGGCCTCTGTGTAACAGGTTGGCGGCCTGCCGTTATTGCCGCGGTGGATTCTACCTCTTACCAGTGCAACAGCGGCCATAACCGCTGGGTTGATCCGAGCAGAACTGATCGGAGATCCCAAAGTTATGACTTGGGCTACCAGGTCGGGTCGGTGAGCGGCTGCTACCCTGGTTATGGTTCCACCAAAGCTGTGCCCAATGAGGTGAACTCTTTGTCCCGCTTCCGTATAAACGCCTCCCACGGTTTCTAGGAGTCGGGCTAATAGTAGATCTGGGCACTCGGCGTTGCGACCGATACCAGAGTAGTACGATCTGTAGCCTATCCGCCGTAGCCAATGGAACATTTCCATTAGGTAGCGGTCGGTGCCCAAGAACCCTGGTACAAGCACTACAGGCGCGCCGCTGCCTTGTGGAACTCCGATTCCCCAGTAGACAGCGGATGTTCGGAGTCTTAGCCAGTCCAAGCCGACTAACGCTTCAAGCAAAATCCTCGGCGTCAACCGCAGATCAGTCTGCAGCTTCTGCCCCACCGTCTGTCTCGTGGCTGTAGCCACCATTCGTCTCACCCCCTTTCTTCACAAGATTGCCTGTTTAGTTTTATTGTGCTTTAGCTAAATTATCCTGCTAGCTTGGTTTTTTGTCAACGGCTGAAAAAGAAAAGTAGTAGAAACCAGCGCTAATTGTGCCTAAACCTTAACTTCTGGCGGTTTGGCTTGTGGGAAAACAACAATTACTTTGGTTCCGGTATTTTCAATACTCTCGACAAATATCTTTCCCTTCATCATTTCGATGAGTTGTTTGGTTATCCAAAGTCCCAGGCCAGTGCCTCGGATCTGTTGGGTAGCCTCATTTTGTACCCGGTGGAATTTCTCAAAAAGATGAGGCATTTCTTCGGCCGGGATGCCGATCCCGGTGTCTTTGACAAAGGTTTTGATTTGGTCACCGTCGATCTCGTGGGAGATTTCTACACTGCCCTTTTGAGTGTATTTAATAGCATTACCAACTAGGTTGACAAAAATCTGGTTTAGTTTTTGGGGGTCGGCAGCAATGAATAAACCGCCCTGTGGTTTCAAATAGTTTAGAGCTAGACCTTTTTGATCGGCCTGGACTTTTAACTCAGAAATAATCGTTGTTAGAACCGCTGTTAGTTCAATTTTGCTAATTTCGAGTTTCAGCCGTTTTTGCTCGATGCGGGAAACATCCAAAAGATCATTGACTAAGCTGGCAATTCCTTCAGCCGATTTATTAACTTTATCGAGGTCTTCAGTGGCCTCTTGCACCCTACCCGACTTTAATTTTCGCAGGGCAAGCTCTGCAAAGCCTCTCAAGGCTGTAACTGGTGTACGTAGTTCATGCGAAGCCAAAGAAATAAAGTTGTCTTTCATCTCGTCGACTTCTTTCAATTTTTGGAAAAGCCGAGCATAGCCGAAAAAGCGGAAATGATTTAAGAGTAGTAAAACAACGACAAAAAGAGCCGCTATGGTGAAGATAAGCGAATCCCGTTCAAGACTGTTTATTAAAGCGTCGCTTTTTTCGCCAGAGACTTTGAGATTTATTACGGCCAGATTTGTCTCACCGTTTCTCATTGGGGAAGATACTTGCCAGAGGCGGATTGTTTTACCTTCCTCGTTCAAAACTTCGTGTTTGGTAGTGTAAGGTTGACCAGTGGTCCAAGCTAGTTTACTTAGAAGTACAGTTTCGGTAGACAGCGCCTCTTCACCCTCATTGGTAGCTAAAGCGACTGGGGCACCTTTTTCAAAGCTGATGACCGTAAGACCTTTTATGTCTGCTGAGTCAGTAGCGACTTTTTCGACTTGGGCCTTTAGTTTTGCCGAATTGGTAGCGGTTTCTTTTAAAGTTGAAGATAAAACGCTGGTAGCTAAGTTGGCTTTGGCGGTCAGTTCGGTATTAAAATCATTGTTTAGCCTTTGGACGAAAAAGTAAGTGTTGGCGACGAAAGCCGCCGGTATCAAAAGGATAAGTGCTAGAGCGTAAAAGAATTCCTTATTTTCATTTAATTTACTCAAAACTGGTATGTTCATACACTAGTTTCTTTCCGTCGACTGTAAATTCGGTACATTAATAAGATCATAAAAGCGATGGCGATGGATCCTCCCAGGGCTAGTCCGTAGGGAAGAAATCTTCTCAAGTTTGGATTTTTGATTACTAAACTGGCACTGCCGGTGGCAGTTTTCGCAATATAGAAATTAACCACGTTGCTGCTGCGGGTTACCCCTTCGTCATAAACAGTGGCAAATGCAGCGTGTTTTCCTGATTCTATATTCTTTTCGCGATCGTAATACCAGCGACCAGCAGCGTCGCTATTTACGGTTACGATCACTGGATTGCTCGAGATATATAAAGTCACCAGAATTTTTGATTTAGCTCGTCCTTCAAAATGAATAAGATTTTTGCCTTTTTTGTTCACGTTATTAACGCTTGTTATCTTGACGTCTCCTCCTTTTAAGAAAATATCTGGGTCGATATAGGATATGGATACTGGGATATCTTGCTCAACCACGATATTTTCTTGAGTGTTTAAAATCTCTGGCGTAATCACCGATACTTGGACGGGCTCGCCAGAAGTTTTGGTTCGGGTTTTTTGGTCCCCACTTTGACTAGGTTGGGCCTCACCGGTTTGTGGCGGTGGGTTGACAGTTATTAAGACATTTTTTGGGTCGGAAGAGCCGCCTGGTCCATAAGCAGTGGCGGTGTAAATGGTGCTGGCAGTTGGGCTGACCAGCTTTGCGCCGCTTGGACCGACCAAACCGATACCTGGCTCGATGTGAACACTATCAGCGTCGGTTGAACTCCAGGATAAAGTAGAGCTTTGGCCAAGCGTAATTGTGGCTGGATTTGCTGAAATTGTGACGGTTGGCTTTGGTAGTGTAGTAGGTGGTGTATAGGTGACTTGTAGCTTTGGTTCCCTTCCCGTTGGGCATTGTACGATCTGTCCGGTATCTCGACTACAGTATTCTCGGAAGTAATAAACGGTGGTTGTGTCGTTCATTAAATAAACGCCGAAATTACTTGCTCCACTTACCCACTCCTGAACGATCCCGGTGGCTGTGTAATAGAGCGGGTTGGAAGGACAGTTTGCCGAAGAAGATATGCTAGAAGAAGACTCAAAGGGCTTATTATTCCAAGTTACTGTGCTTTCCGACCACTCATTTGTGATTCTTTTAACGTATAGATTGTTATCGGATGGGCTGCCGTTGCAAGTGTTCATATACAACACAATTTTGGCTTCGTTTATCATGGAGCCGGGTGGAATCGGATTGATGTCAAACTTTAGCAAAGTTCGCCTAACTTGTGTTGAGCTACCCTCAACGCGTAAGAAAGGATCGTTCCCCCAGTTCCGATCGCGTTGGTTGTTATCAATAAAGCTATCGGCGACTGCTGGGAGGGAGACAGTCATAGTACCCAAGGTTTGGTCCTTCGCGGGGAGGCCTTTGTCTGGTTTTTTTGAATCGGGTACTTCCCTAGTTTCTTGCAAGGGGCTCGTCAAGATCAGAAAACCAAGGGAAATAAAGAGAAGAGTGAGTGCTAAGGTGATAAATAATTTCAAGAAGCCTGCAGGTTTGGGCAGCATATCTAACTTTAATTATGAATCAAATAAAGTGGTTGGTCAAATCACTGCCTAATCAGCGTAGATTACTTGGATTTCGCAAGGGGTTTCGATAGTCATTTGGTGCTCGAAATCAAAGATAGTTTTGCCAGTATAAATGACAAAAGTATGCGGTTTGGCACTAGCCTCTTCTTTACTTCCAGCCTGGAAGGTTAAGGTGAGCGTCAGGCTGCCTTTGCCTTTTATGATTAGATTTTCAAATTGATAATTTAGATGTTGGTCTGTGCCCTCTCCGACGGCGGAAAATGGTGGGTTGGTTGCAGAAAGCCAGATGAATTTTTTGTCAGCTGTGCCCAAAAGAGCCTTTTCGATCTGGAGAGTTTGGAGCTTTATCAAGACCTCGTTTTCATTGGTGAAGGTGAAGGGGACGTCGACCTTTTCACCGGCCCTGACAGTTTGGCTACAGGCACTTTCCGCCTTTAAGTTTTTGATTAGTTCTGACCCCAGCTGGCGATCCTGGTAAGTTTTAATTTGGTCATAAATAATCAAAGAAGAACCAAGGATGATAATTACACTAGCAATGCTAACAAGCGGTGTCAGAGAAGAAAAAATCGCTCGAATGACTTTAATTGGCGCAAAAGGGTTAATCCTCACCAATTTTGATTTTACAGCGGTTAGTTAATTCTAGTCAACAAACGGAGAATTTTTTGCTTTGGGCTTTTTATGGCGGGCTTTCTGCCATCCCGAGAAAGCGCCACCCAGCAAGAAAATCGTTGTAAATCGCCTGGTTGGCGGCAAGTTTATCTGGTGAGGTAATCATTGTTACTTCGTAGGTGCGATTAAACTTACTGACAATTGTGACAATCTCTTTATAGTCTGGATAATAAACATTGTCGGCTGGGATATTACCACTCACTTGGGTTCCTGCAACGCCGTCGACAGTCGTGTTGCTACTTGTTTCACCATCGAGATTGTTGTTAACATCGGCCGTTACTTCTCCTGTGGTTTTGTTAGAGACATTGACGACAATTAGACCACCATACTCACTAGCTTCAGGGATGGGGTTTGAGTCAAAGCCAACACTTGTGGCCGGAGGTGTGAATTCACTAGTGTACCAACCTTTTATAAGACAAACTTTGTAGCCTTGTTTTTTATTTTCGTATACTAACCCATCTGTACAGTAAGAGGCTACTTTTGGCGCATTTGTTTCTTCTGTTTTCCTTGCTGGCCCAACTTCTTCAATCTCTACTTTATCTGTCTTGGTAGCCGACGACGTGGCCGATTGCTCTTTTTCCTGACTCTTTCCAGCGAATAGATTGATATAAGCCAAAATTCCCAGCAAAATTATCAAAACCGCAATTAAAACAACATAAATAATAACTTTTCTTGATTTAACAATCTTATTTTGCTCACTGGGGGTGTTTTCTGTTGGTGGTGGGGGTTTTGGTGTATTTATAGAGTTTTCTACGACAGGTTCTTCTGGCATTGTTTTAACTTTAAACTGGTTAGATTGGATTTGTCAACCCTAATTAGTTTCGGCGAAAGAGGAAATTATCGACCTAAAAATATCAGAATCCGACCTTTTTGTTGCTTGTTTGTTGACTGTGAAATAGAAAAGTTGTAAAAGACACTTTGCAGCTCACGAAGCTTAAGAGATGGAAACGTCTGGACAGTAGAGTGAGCTGCATTTTTTGTTACCGATTTATGCTAAGGAGACCAGGCCTCCAGCTTTATCTTCTGCCACTTTACTCTTTGGACCGCAGCACGCCGTTTTCGTAGACAAGGCCGGCGACAACCGCACCAACGATTGGTCCAATCCAGTAAATCAGATGGTTGGTCCAGAGATTATCGACGAAAGCAGGGCCAAAAACCCTGGCTGGGTTTAGAGCCGCACCAGTAAGATTAAATCCAACCAAGATGAGCGCGCTGTAGGCAAGGCCGATTGCTAGCCCAGAGTGGCCTGTATGAGAACGTCGGTCAACAAGGCTTCCGTAGATTACAAGCACCAAGACAAAAGTGAGAAGGGCTTCGATAAAGGTGGCACCGACGGCATCTAGTTTTCCTGGGATTATTGGTACTGCCAGCGAAGCGCCACCCAAAAAACCCTCAATAAAAATCCCGGCCAGTACAGCCCCGAATAGTTGGGCAATAATATACAAGGCAGCAACGGAGGGTTCCAGCTTTTTGGTGATCCAAAGGGCGATTGTTACTGCTGGGTTAAAATTGGCCCCGGAGACATGACCAAAGGCGTAGATAAGAGCAGCCAATCCCAGGCCGTTGGCCAAAGCAATACCAAGCACCCCTAAAGTGCCGGTGTTGGCATTGTTTACGGTTATTGCCCCAGCGCCGAGGAGAACAAAGCTAAAAGTTCCGATAAGTTCGGCAAGGTAAGGGGTTGCTTCTCGATTCAACTTACCTCACCTCCCTTCACACAAGGCTTCGGGAGGCAGGCTTCCCTATTCTTAAAATATTTTAGGGGACAGCTTTCCATCGCAGCTTAAGTATAGAAACTAACAACAGAGTGTCAATATAATAAAAATTACTATTACCCTTTTTAATAACCCTCTTCGGCTAAAGTGATGGCGCCAATAATTCCTGAATCTTGTCCTAGGCCAGATGGAACAATCGAGACTGGAGGGATTTGGTGGAGATGTTTTTTCAACGAAGCCTCAAGCGGTGGAAAAAAAAGATCTTTGTGTTTAGTCATACCACCACCAATGATGACGATTTCAGGAGCGTAGTGAAGTATCATATTGGCTACGCCGATTCCAAGCCATTCCATTGCTTCAGCCCAAACTTGTGTTCCCTCAACGTCGACAGGCTCTTTATCGGAGGCGGCTTTGATTCCCGTTCCCGAGGCATAAGTTTCTAGGTCAGCTTCTTGGCCGCAGGTGCATTTGGTGCCGGATTTGCCCAAAATTTGATGTCCGGCCTCTGGGTTATAGATACCCTTGAAAATTTTTCCACCAACGATTAAACCAATACCAATACCAGTGCTAACAGTGATATAAAGCATTGGGTTTTTGCCTCTGCCAGCACCGAAGCGAAATTCGCCCAAGGCGGCTACTGAAGCGTCGTGGCCAACGACGGCTTCGGTTTTTAAAAGGTTGGCAAAAATGTCAGCGATTTCAATATTGTTCCAGCCAACTAAATGAGGCGAGCCAAGTAACTTTCCAGTTCGCATGTCCAAAGGGCCGGGAACTGCGACACCGATTCGTTTAATCGTCTCACCTTGGGAAAGGTTCTCTGCGGCCTCTTTTATTTCTTGGATACTAGTCTGAAATTCTTTGGTGGGAAAATCGGCTCGCTTTTTAATTTTTCCCCTTCCGCCGGTAGCAATCCGGGTATGGGTGCCGCCAATGTCTATACCGATAAACATAATAGAAAGTAAAAAGTTAAAGGTCAAAAGGTAAAAGTTGAAAGATCTAATTTCAAACGGCGAACTCTATCTACAAACTACTAGTTTTACTCCTCTACTTTGTAAACCTCGTCGCCTTCTTTGACTTCTTGGGCCACTTTCAGGCCGATCGCATCGCCCTTTTTGGCTTTCTCTATTTGTTGGTGTTCAACCTGCATGGAAGTTACTTCTTGAGTAAAATCAGCCGGTTTCCCCTTGATGTGGATTTTGTCACTTACCTTTAGGCTAGCCGAGACTTTGACAACCCCGACGCCGATATGGTCGTAATAATGAGTGATAGTACCGACTAGAGTTTCTTTCATAATCGCCACCCCCCTTCATTATTAATCATTCCGGGTTTTCGATGGTTCGCACTGGAGTTAGCTTTTCTCTATCTTCTTTGTATCTTTCCTTTAGATCCTCAATCAAACCTTCGACAATTTTTTTCGGATTGGATTCGTAAAGTACCTGACACTGATGTTTGTGAGCGATTCTGGTAATGTCCTCGATTTCGTCAGCCATTCCACCTGAACCTTCCAGGATCCCGATCGGTTTCCGGTCTTCGAAGGCAACCGTAAATTCATTTAAAGTACCGATCCGTCCACAGATAATTATCACGGCATCAGCGCTGCGCGTTAAAATCAGATTTCTTCCTGAATAGCCAAAGCCAGTGTAAACAATTAGGTCTAGGTAATTTACTGGTAGATGGTAACGCTTCATGTGATCAGCTCGCGAGGCGGCTGGTGAAAAGCCGATGGATATGCCATTTTCTTTCTTAGCACCTTTAGCAGCGGCATGAGGGATGCCGGTAGTGGCTCCAGTGACAAGGACAGCGCCAGATTTAGCAATTGCTTCGCCTACTTTTTCTGCTTTTTCGATGGTTTCAGGGTTGAGGCAATCCCCTTCTGCCGCCCCGGAGACACAGATTTTAAAGCTCATGAGTATAGTTTACCAAAAGTAAATCGCTCCGTAAACAAATGAATTAAAGCATAGCTTTATTAATTTGTACACTCTCGCGCTTTGCGACCACTTCGTGGACTAAAAAAGAAAAAGGCAAAAAGAGGCAAAAAAAAGAAGTCGGTAGGTTTTAGCGTTGCAAATATTAGAACTCAAGTGTCAGACACTTGAATTTAATTTCACAAAGTTGTGCCTGAAGGTCGGACCTTGGAACTTAGTTACTGACTTGGAGAAGTAATTAGCTGAGAAGATTGGAGCATCCGGTCGAGGATGTGTTGACCATCTTTTTCGCTCAAGAATCGGGGTTGATAGGAACCGTCGACAAGGATTGGGTAGAATTTCACATTGACTAGTTGTATTCCGCCCTCCTTCGCTGAGGCTTCGGTGGGCAAGTAAAAAGTGTACTCCCCTATTACTCCTTCTTGGGTTTCTTGGCTCCAAGTTTGATCGAAAATAAAATTGCCGTGGGCGTAGGTGATTAGTTTATTCTTGTATAGCTCAACCCCCTGGACAGTATGTGGGTGGTTACCAATTATTAGATCGGCTCCGGAGTCGATTATTAAGTGGCCGATTTCGCGTGGATCGTCAGGGGCGACACCTGCCCCTTTTTGGGGAATAAGTTCGTACTCGGCTCCCCAATGAGCTGAAACAATTAAAACATCAACCTTATTTTTAGCTTCTTTAATTTCTGTCGCTATACCTTCCCGGTCAAAAGTAGCGCCAACCCCGTTGTAAGCGAGAAAACCAAACTTGATGCCCTTTCGCTCTTGGATATCGAGATGGCCGGAACCACTCCAGCCGATTTTGTTAGTTTCCAGCAAATTGATTGTTTCATCAATTCCGGCTTGGCCAAAGTTGCCGATGTGATTATTAGCTAAAGAGACAGAGTCAACTCCAGCAAATAAGATTCCCTGTATGTGCCGGGCATCACCGCAAAAAGTAAACCCTTCGGTCATTAGCGGGCAACCCTTTCTTAATGGGGCTTCTAGATTAATTAGGGTGATATCAGCTTTTTTAAGAAAATCGGCCGTTTGCTTCCAATTGTAACTAAAATCACCACTTTTGGTAGCCGGCCAATTTGCTCCACGGGCAGGAATGACGTCACCGGTGCCGATTAAAGTAACCAGATTCTTTTGGTCCAAAGCGCTGAGGGCGTTGGGTTTGGTGAAAATTGATTCTAGGCTAACTTTTGGAATTGGCGGTGGGACTTTTGCTGCGGGTTTATCAGTTAGCTGGACACTAGTATTAAAACTTTTAGCGCTGACAAATAGTATTCCAATAACCGCCGTTAGTAGTAGCAGGTTGGCCAATATTTTGATTAGGTTGATCCTTGTCATAAATTGTTGTATCAAACTTTTTTCCAAAGTATTTCCTTTTTCCCGGACCCTTTGTTTAAATAGCGGGCCAGAACGAAAAGCAGGTCAGAAAGCCTATTTAAATAAGCAATAATATTGGGATTAATTTTTTCTTTCCGTGCGAGGCTAACCACTTCTCTTTCCGCTCGGCGACAGACCGCTCTGGCTAGTTGTAAAAAGGTAGTTGATTTTTCACCAGCTGGAAGAATAAATGTGTGCAGCGGCGAAAGTTTTGCATCATGTTGGTCGATAAATCGTTCTAACTCTTCAATTGAAGACTTCTCTAATTTCATTTTCTTTACTCTTCTTGGATCAGCAAGTTCAGCACCGATATTAAAGAGTTCGTTTTGGATATTTTGAAGGGTCTTGCGGATTTTTTGATCTTTAATGAATAAGTTACTCACCCCGAGACTGGAATTAAGTTCATCGACACTGCCGTAAGCGGCTGCTCTTGGATGGTCTTTGCGAACTTTAATCCCAGAAACGAGGGTTGTTTCACCTTTGTCGCCAACGCGGGTGTAGATTTTGGATTTTGGTGGGTTGGTCATTGGAGGAATTATATCTCGAAGAGAAACAATAGACCACCCCCGTAACCCCGACCAAGGTCGGGGGTACTCTTATGTTCTACGTCGCTTCGCTCCTACGAAGACGACTATATCTAGCATGTAATACAAACAAGTTATGTGAAAGCAGAGGTGGCGAATAATATATCGAAAGAGAACATTTTGTTGCTTGTTCGTTGACTCTGAGAAATTTTTGTTGTAAAAGTTCCTTGCAGCTAACAAAGCTGAAAAGAGCGATCTGGACAGCAGCGTTAGCTGCATTTTTTGTTGTCAAATTTTCAAAAAAATCAAACTGGCCTCGCAAGGGGTGCCTTGAAAAGCTAATGGGGTTGAAGAAGCTCTCTTAAGACTTTGGCGATGCGCTGCGCCATGATTTTGTAGCCGGCGTTGTTTGGGTGGATTTCGTCGGCCATTAGCGAGGGATTGCCAGCTATTCCATCAAGAACATCCCAAACCACAGTAGCTTTGTATTTTTTGGCAATTTTTTTGAATCCGGCCTCGTACTCACTAGATTTTTGCGGGAATTTAATATGGACTAAAACGACGGCTGCACCGGTTTTTCGGATCTGGTTAACAATCGAATCAAGGTTTTTTATCGTTTCTTCTACCGGCAGTTGTTGCAAAAAATCATTACCGGAAAGCTCCACGACTACCAGCGATGGATTTTTGTCTAAAACATCGGCCTCTAATCTTGCTAAAGCAGTTTCCGTAGTGTCACCGGAGACCCCAGCATTTATAACATTGCTTAAATTTAATTCTTTGGCAACCAGAGAGGGAAAATCCTCTCCCTCCCCTGCCCCAACCCCAGCAGTTAAACTGTTACCAAAGAAAATTATTGGTCCTTCTTTTTTTGTTTTTTCCACTGGTTCCTCCTTTGAAAAGAAATACCAAACAGCGAAAAAGGTGCCTAAAACCAGCAGTATTACCAGCAGAACTTTGGTCATTAACTACTAGTATAAGCTATCTTTAGCGGTCTGGTTAGACCTGGCTTGTTTATTGATCTGGACAAAATAAGCTGGTAAAATTCGCCACTTGGTGGGAGAAGGGTTGCCAAGAAGAGAGGTCGTCGTAATAGCCGGTGGTACGTCTGATGGCGGGGAGACGCAGACCGCAATCGTAAGGTCGTGGTCGAACTACCGGCGTTTTCGTGACCGCTTAAGGTGACCCTTCTCCCCCAAGCCTTTTGAGAAAGGAACTAGAAGTGGTTGGAGGGTGATTCTGCGGAGGAAGGAGGTGTGGATTAGCGAAGCGGGGAAAGCAATTTCGCCAAAGCCACCAGCTAGTTTGGTCTGCGAAATCGCTACCCTCCTACTGGAAGTTGGGAGACCTTGACAGCAGTCTTGGCTGTGCGTTCCTTGCTTACAAGAGTGCTAAGTAGCGCATGTAGTCAAGTAGGTTGTCGACCACGTTGGGCTCGGTTTTGACCTTTTGGTCCGGCCGGGCCCTTTATCCTATTTGGGACTATCACGACGAAAGAGGGCAGTATTTTAACTTACTGCCCTCAGATCAAGATCAGGTTTCCTCTCATTCCTCCTACGGGGCTAATAACCAGGCGAGGATATACTTAAGGCGGTTGATAAACCCACTCCTTGGTATTCGGGCAAGGTAGGTGTCGCAGGAGCTTGGAAACCACAGCTCGTCGTTGCTCTCAGCTTCCTCGCGAAGCTCTCTGGCGAAATCAAGAGCGATTTGACCCCGCCTTCTCATCTCCTCTAGGGTTAACTCTTCCATCAGGGCCTCCTACTTGTTCGATGATGTGCCAGGTGAGCACCCACCTTAATCCAATTTACGATCTTGCCGAGCGTGTGTTTCCAGGGTTTCTACGGTTGCTCTGGCAGAGGCCAACCCACCCTCGAGAGCCTTTAGAGCGGACCATTGTCCTCTCAGGTTTAGTTTGGTGAGTGCAGTTAAGATTGCCCTAAAATCCCCCAAGGGATCCCAGAGTCGATTTGTCTCATCGAACCGGAGACTCCCGGTTGGCAGCGTGACAGTGATCCCTACCTCGGAGCCGCCTTGAATCCGAATGTTTTCATCGACCAACATGTCAATACTCTCCCCCTTGTCGTTTCATTTTGACAATTCTAACAAGTATAAAATTAAAAAACAAGGACAAGGTCTAGAAATGATTTTTGACAAAGTCGTAATCTTGTTGGGAGCGGACCACTAGAATTGAATCGATTTCTGGAGTAGAATCTGCAGCTTCTTTCATCGCGTTGGCAACTTCGTTTATTGGTAACCCGACAACACCGGCTCCTAAAAGTGGAAAAGCAACGCTCTTGCAACCCGTATTTTTAGCGATTTCCAAAGCGGCTAAAACGCCTTTTTTAATATCGGTGAGATTAGCTTTTTTGCCAGTAGTGTAATCGATTGTTGGTACATGGATTACGCACTTTGCTGGTAGTTTTCCGGCACCAGTTACCACCGCTTTGCCGATATCGCACCAACCAGTATCATCACCTTCCTCTTGGATAATTTCGCCACCAGCCCGCACAATCGCTGCGGCTACTCCCCCACCGTGTTGCAGTTTTGTATTGGCAGCATTAACGATAGCGTCGGCAGATATTTGCGTGATATCGCCTAAAGATAATTTCATCTGATGATTCCGTCAAAACCTACCCAGCTCTTTAGCTTTGTTTGACATAAATTGCGTAAACAGTAAGAACAATTGCTACCCCGAGCCAGGAGTCTGCACCAAGACCAAGAGGGGCCCACTCGTTAGTTTTTGATATGAAATCTATAGTTGCAAGGACCGCAGCAATTAGTGACAAAACTATAAGCCCGAAGCTAAGCGTTTTTTTATCCATCTTTTTCACCTCCTTTCATTACTTTATTTCATTAAAATACTCTAAAACAGTCTCGGCTACTTTGGTTAAGGTCTTTCCGCGAGCGATCAAATCTGGGCTAGTGTTGTTATCGCTAAAAGCAACCAAAACAAACGGATTCTTTCTATGCTTAACAATCGCTGCATCATGCCCCTCGCCTAAGTATTTGCCGGTTTTATGATAAAAGGTGACATTGGCTTTGAATAAGGCCGGAGAAAAAAGATCTTCACTTTCCGTTTTTTGCATGTAAGAAAACAGCTTGGCTCGAGAACTTTCCGACAAAACCTTCCCTTGAGCAAGCATTGTTAGAAGTGTGGTAACGTCTTTCACTGTCATTAGATTGTTCTTCATATCTACACCGGTTAGTCCTAATCTTTCTTTTGCGAAGACAGTTTGTGTATCAACGCCTAGTTTTTCATCAATAAGAGCCCAGGAAGGCTCGTTGCTTATATTGACTAGTTTTTCCAGCTGAAACTCGACAGTGTAATTGCCCATCGGATCAGAAAGTTTCATCTCACCGCGGTCGACTTTATCAAGTAGCATCACGGCAGTGAGGACTTTGGAAACCGAAGCAGCGTGTTGGAGATTAGTATCGTTGTAGCCAAAATATTCTTTGTGGTTTAGATCGTAGACTCCAAGAGAAAAAGAGGTGCTTGGAGATTCTTGGACAAAGATTTCTTTTATAGTTTCAATTAAAACTTCTTGTTTTTCTTTTCTTTTTGCTTTTAATTCTTCCTCAGTGACTTTCTTTTGGGGTGGTTCTGGTAGAGATCTTTGCTTGTAGACTCGCCAGAGGGTAAAGATCGAGCCACCGACCAGAACACCTAAGACTAGTAAGATAAAGGCAGTTAGCAGGAACCTTTTCATCGCTTTTAGTCTAAAGCCTCGGCCGTTGCTTAGCAAGTGGGTTTTTAAGCGGCGAGGAAAGTAACGACTATTTTCCGGTTTTGGCGGGGGCCGTCTAGTTCGAGTAAAAATAATTCTTGCCAGGTTCCTAGTTTTAATTTTCCATCCACGATTGGGATGGTCTTTGATTGACCAATGAAGGCAGAGGCAAGATGAGCGGTGGCGTTATCATCAATCTGGTTATGCTGCCAGTTACCCTCGGGAATCCAATTTTGAAGTAGCGTTTCTACGTCCTCTTTAAATCCAGCCTCATCTTCATTTAATAATATCGCAGCGGTAGCGTGGGGTGCAAAGACCAAGCAAACACCTTCTTCGACCCCTGATTCACCGACCGCCTTTTGCGCTTCGTTGGTAATGTTGATCAGCTGCCTTTTTTTGCTTGTCGAAAAAACGAGTTCTTTGGTCATTTCGCCTTTTGCGTCTCCACCTTTGATTGGAAGGAATTGATGATGTCTAAAACGACCTTTTTGTAATCGTCATTTCCAGCGGTGGCCCAGAAAGTCACCATTGGCGCTGTTAAGGTGGCCGGTACTTCGACAACCAAATAGTAGCCACCAGTATCGTAGGTAAATTCGGCAAGGGTTCCTTCCCGACCGTCCACCTTCATTTTTCCTTCGTTCTTCCCGGTTTGTTTGCCCGCTTGTTCTTCGGAGAAAGTGTATGGTTTTGCGACGAGCAGCCATAGTTCTACCTTTCCGCCGATACTTTTAATTTTTGCTCCTTCCGGCTCGCCCGCCGGGTTTGCTTTCGCCTCCCAATCCTTTGGATAAGCAATCGAAAATCCCGCCTCGTCAAGAAGTTGCCAACCAGTGGGAGCGGCAGATTTTGTGGCGACAGGTTCGGTTTTTAAAATTGTTGCAAATTGCCCTGTCTTACCCAATTGGAGACCGGCGGTAAAAGCAACTAGGGCAAAAATTATAACAAAGATTAAACTAACGACGATGGTTTTTAGTTTATCTTCTTTCGGTTTAATGCTAAGGGAGATTTCCTGCACAATATTTAGAATAACAGTATCGGCTGTAAGTTTCAATTTGGCGCTTTTGTGTTATTATAGAAAAAGGACTAGACGCTTGGTTGATATTTTGTAATAATAAAATAAGGAATATCAAACGTCCCAAAGGAGGTTTATGGCACGTAAGATCTTGCTAATTGAAGATGATGTTTTTGTTAGCGATATTTATTCGCGAGAACTAAAAAAAGGTGGTTATGACGTCGCCAATGCCACTGATGGTTTAGAAGGGGTGGAAATGGCTAAGGCCGATCGGTACGATCTGATTTTGCTGGATATTATGATGCCGAAAAAAACCGGCATCGATGCTCTCAAAGAAATTCGAGCACCAACTTTCCCCAATAAAGAGACACCGGTTTATTTACTGACCAACCTTGGTCAAGGATCAATTATTAAACAAGCAATTGAAATTGGCGCCCAAAGCTATTTACTAAAAGCCCGTGTGCTTCCTTCCCAAGTTCTTCAAGCAGTCAACGACTTCTTCGAAAAAGGCCCGATGAAAATCGACCTCTCCGAGTTCGGCCTCGAATAAAGAGAAAGGCGCCTCTCGTTGTGAGAAGCGCCGTCTTACTGCTCTCAAACCCTTCAGGCTACCTGATTCGCTGATGGGTTAGAACGTGGTAGAAGATGGCCAAGTCTTGCCCTGCGTCCCGCAGGCCGTAGGCCATAGTGTGTATAAACCTCTCCTCCGCCGTTGGCCCTTCGTACAAGAAGCGTAGGTCGCGTTCACCGCCTTTGCTGTAGATGATCTCTGCCCAGGTTAGGTCCCAGATATTTCCAATCGCGTAGCCCGCGTAGCCGTAGCGATCTTCCTCGTAGAATATGTGTGGGCCCAGCATGTTTGGCAGGCGGGCTAGCGGTGAGCAAACTATTGCTCTTTTGAGGAAGTCGCTGATCTCTCGTACCGCTTCGTCTGGAACCTTTGGTGTCTCACCACCATGGTATTGGATCAGAAGGAACGGAACGTCGTTTAGAGAAGCGACGGCCATACCTCCCGACTCACGCTTCCCGAAGTAGGTGTCCACTATGCTGACTTTCCCTTCGGGCACTTGAACTTTGTAGGGCGGAAATGACTTTGCTCCAGGAATGAACCCCAGAATCTTCTCCATGCCTGCTGCGTACCCCCATTCGCGGTGGAACCTGTCCAGAATCTTGGTCAGTGTATCATCTCCGATCATTTCTCTCCTCCAGTAAGAAGTCTACATATTATAGGACATTAAGTAATATTAGTAAAGAGCTGTCTCAAAAGAGGGAGTATTGGAGGCGTTTGATGGCGGTGAGTTTCTCTTTGTCGCCTATTTTGGCTTTTTCGATGGCAATCTTCAGGATTTCAATTGATTTATCGTAGGTTTTTTTGTTGACTGGATAGGGTGTGCCGTCTTTGCCGCCGTGGGCAAAGGAAAATTTGACTGGATCTTCTCTACTAGCTGGTGCGTCATAAATTAATTCCGATATCAAAGAGAGCGCCCGGATGGTTTTTGGTCCCACCCCTCTGGTTGAAAGCAGATTCTCGAAATCTTTTGGCTGCTGTTCGTAAGTCGAAAGGAGAATTTTCTTAAGGTTATCTGGTTGGATATCAGATATTTCAACCTCTTCCCGCTGTGGCATTTGGAGTTCTAGGACTCGTTGGAATTGTTTAACGACTTTTTCTGGTTTTTCTTTTGCTAGTTCTGAACTCTGAATTCTAGATTCTAAACTAGTTTTCGCGACCATATTGAGTACAGAACCCTTCTGATCCGAGGCGATTGCGTTGTGCGGCTCTTCGACAAACGAAGTCAGGTTATCGGAAAGCCAATGATAGCGCCGGGCCCAGCGAGTATAGGGGTTCATCCCTTGTTGAACTACTGCCCAATCACCTTTTTTAGTAAAGAAAAAATTGTGATGGTAAAGATCGTAGCCATCTTGCAAAGCTGCGGTATCTACTTTGGCGCTCATTTTGGAAGAATAAACTAGTTTTGAGAAATCTTTCCCCAACATTTGTGAGGTCTGGTTAATTTCATCGGGAGTTTTGCGGCTTGTGCCTCCTTTTCCTCCAGCAACAAACAAACCTAAGTCTTTAGATATTGGTGCAAGACCAACTTTTAATGCGCCGCCAACCGTTGTCGTTAAACCAGAACTGTGCCAATCAAAACCCAAGACACAACCAAAAGATTGAAACCAATACGGGTGGGAGATCCGACGTAAAAACTCCTCTGCCCCAAATTCATCGACAATGACAATCGTGATTTCCCTAGCAAGTTTTGCCATCCGCTCAAAGAGCCAGCGCGGCGCAGATCCATAATGTAACGGAAGATGAGCAGTACCAACTCTCATATAACTTTACTCTACCCCAAATTTTACCGAAAATCAACTTAAAGAAAAAGGACCGACGAACAAAGCAGGCAGCGTCGGTCCTATCTCTCTCGGTAATAGCTGGAATTCGGAAGAAAGTCAACAAAATATTAAGTTTTTTTCACTCCATGATTGACTTCGTTGAGAAACTTTGCGTCGTCCGCTGAAGTTCCTTCGATATGACTCACCATCCCTTCTTCTCTAGCTGCTCTCTCGACTCCTTGCTCCCGTTCTCTTTGAAGCGCAGCCAAAGCATCGCGGTGACTTACATTGCCTTCTACAAAACCGCAATCAGGGAAGCCACGACACTCTTGGTCCTGCCGCTCACCGGAGCTGCATCTTCTTTGCTCGGGCTCTCCTCTCCCGTTGACAAACCAACACGAGCAATCCACGAAGGTCTCCCTCCCTTCAATAAGTTCGAAACATATTAGCAAAATAAAACCTGGTGATCAAGCAGCAGACTAGCGTTAGTTGGTTATTGGAGGAGTTCAATTTTCTTGAAAGCCTCAGCATATTTGAAATTTACTTTTCTACCGGTTTCTTTTGCCCACCCCTTTATCATTTCGATGTGTCTTGCACTGACCTGACTTTTATGAGCCTTCAAAGCCTTGATTTTTAAATCAATTGTTTCGCTGATATCAAAAAAATTATCTCCCTCATCAATATTTATCATATAGACAGCCTTTACCTTATGGGGTTTTACGCCGTAGTTTTCAAGGTTTTGGAAGGTTAAGCGGTCACGACTAAGTGGATAAACTGCATCCAGGGTGGCTTGTCCAGCGGCTCGGTGGTCTGAGTGCATAATATAGTTGTGTCTTAGTGAATAAATCAATGTTGGATCCCAGCAAAAAACAATATCGGGTTTTAATTTTCGGATATGATAAACTATCTCTTCTTTTAGGTTGATATCGTCCACTAAATTACAATCCTCATGATCCAAAAAGAAGACTTTTTCGAATCCCAATATTTTGGCTGCTGTAATCTGTTCTTTTCTTCTTATCTCTGCTAATTTTTCTTTGCTTATTTTTGGATCTTCTGATCCTTTATTCCCATTTGTAAGTAAGAGATGGTACGCAGTCGCCCCCTCTTTAATCATCTTAGCGATTGTGCCGCTAGCGGCGAAATCAATATCATCCGGGTGGGCCCCGATGGCTAAAACCACCTTCCCCTTATAGGATTGTTCTGTTTTCATTGAAAAGAATACTATCACTATGAGTCATTAATAGCAAGATCATTGTGAAATTTGATTTATATCTTAAGATTTGATAAAAGCAGGTGGTAGGGGGTTTGTGCGCCAAGGTCGAAATGGCTTGGTCAACAAAAATTTTTCAAAGAGTCTTAGTTTTCCTTTCCCTTTTCCGATGGTCAGCGGTGCGTCAACAGCAATCACTGCGGTTTTTTTGATGAAAGGTTGAATAGCGGTGAGAAGCTTTGCTCCTTGGACTACTCTACTTGATCGGATCTTGCGGTTTTCATCCAAAATGCAAATTCCGGTGGTTTTCTTATCTTTCCAACTAAGATCAATCCCAATAAAAAACATTTGGCCTCAAGGGTTTGATCCTTCAGTTCGGAATTAAAGTGTGGTTTTCTTGAGCCAGTCAATAATTTTTTCGGCGAGTTCGGGATGGGGACCAAACATATCTGTACCGTGGCCAGCATCGGTATAAGTAACAAGCTCAAGGTTTTTGATGTTTGCCTTCCAAGTTGCCAAACCATCGTAAGATTGCGGGTCATCGGAAGAGCTAGCTAGGAATATCGGTACGGTTATCTGTTTACTGGTTCCATCGGTTCTTACTCCTTTGTAGTTTAACCCCGGAGAAAGTAAAACGACTGCTTTCACGTTCGGGTTTTGGACGGCGTAATTTAAAGCCGTGTTGGCGCCAATACTGCCGCCAGCGATAGTAATTTTTATATTTTCATTTTTTAAATAATCTTCTGCGGCTGCTACGTCGAGAGTCAGTTTTTGATAATCGCTTTCGGAAAATTTATTGACGCTTACTCCCCCACTTTCGCCATGGCCTCGGAAATCAATTGCTAGAGCATCAAAACCAGCGTCATTTAATTTTGCGGCAAAATCCGCCCAGTCGCCGCGGCTTTTTGCCCGCATGTGTAATAAAATCACGCCCACACCATTTGGGTTTTGGGATTTGTAAAAAGTCGCCGCTATCTTTATTCCGTCATTTGTATTAAAAGAAATGTTTTCGCCCATTTTTGGTTTTTCTACCTCCTTTTCTTTGCCAGCTTCTTTAGCAAAAAGAATGAGAAAGGCCAGACCGGTAACTAATATGACAACGGCCAGCAAAACAAATTTTCTCATTAGCTAGTTTTTACCACAATTTGCAAAATTTCTCAACAGATTTTATACTAGCTACTGGTCTTAGCGAGCGAGATCAAGGAGGGAGAAAGTGGCATCGATAAAACTGGTTGTCGACAGCGGGGCTGGTTTGCCACCCGATCTGCTCAAACAGCATAATATCGGGGTAATCCCGCTACAGGTTTTGGTTGACGGGATGAACTACCTAGAGGGTAGTCAAGCGGGTAACATATCGGTCTCGCAAATCACAGCCGCCCAGCGGGAAAACAAAGAAGTCAAAACCGCTGCTCCTCCGCCTGGTATCGCCAAGCAGGTATTTGAGTCGATAGTTGATGAACAAGGGATCAAGGACATTGTCGCCCTTACTTTACCGAAGCATTCAAGCGGTGTTTTCGACTCGATCAAAACTGGCGCGCAATCGTTACTCACAGATAGACCTGCCGATGGTCTGCATATCGAGGTAGTCGATTCCTACTCCACCGCTATGGGTATGGGACTTCTTGCTCTGCGGTTGGCTGGGGAGATCGAAAAAGGCGTCGGCCTTGACAATGCTGTGGCGATGGCAGAGTCGTGGCGGCATAACATTTTTGTCTGCGCCGCTTTGGAAACCACCGAGTACGCTGATAAGCACGGTAGGGTTGACGGGCTGCTGCTCGTTGTGAACTCGGTCCTGAAGCTGCACCCGACCATAATCTTGCTACCCAACGAGAAGCCTAAGCGCTTTGGTATTCCCCACAGGGCGATGAAGGCAGCCTGCAACGCGCTGGTGGATAAAGTGGTCGAGCGTTGGCCGGAAAAAGCTGGCCAAGGAAGGCTTTCGGTAATCAAAACAGACGATGAGGGACGAGCCAGGTACGTAGCCGAGAGTCTAAGCGCGAGACTTGGTGTGCCGATCGGTGAAATAATCATGGCAGAGGCTTCCGCCATTATCATTGGCCAAGCTGGCTATGGGGCGGTTGGTATTGCGGTTGATTGCGGTAGACCGGTTGGTACACTCTAGCGCAAAAGAGTCTGGGGAGGGAGCGATGGGCTAAAAGGTCTACGACCTTTTAGCCCTCCTCGTTATTTGACAGCCTCTCCTACTTCTCTTTTGAGATTACATGCAGCTCGTTACCTCCGATCAGATCCGGTGGCATCAGTGCTGCTACTTTGTCTCGGATAAACTTGATGTCCTTTTGGTACTGATCACTCCGCCGCTTCTCAGTAGCAGGTGGT
>Ga0154300_117_pt1 | contig 32504 bp, 36 predicted proteins | sample RifGroA1_FD_105594 | JGI IMG/M metagenome (GOLD analysis project Ga0154300, IMG submission 105594) | Candidatus Woykebacteria bacterium GWA1_44_8 | reverse complement strand
TACTAACATCGAAACTGTTGCCGCACCCATCAGGAAAAAAGTCAACCAACCCAAAGCGTTTGACCAAACACCGTTGACCCTTCCCCCCAAAATATTTCTATTGTTTGAGACCAAAATTATTATCACCAGAAGCGGTATGGCGATTATTCCGTTGATAACAGCTGTGTAAAACAACGCCCGGATTGGATTTATCCCAACAAAATTCATCATTAAACCAATCAAGGTTGAAAAAATTATCACCCCGTAAAATCCATGGGCCCGCTTAAACTTCAGGTAAAGGCCTTCGCGCCAACCAAAGGCCTCAGAAAGAGCATAAGCAGCACTCCCGGCTAAAACAGGCACAGCCAAAAGACCAACTCCAACAAGCCCAGTCGTAAAAAGAAGCTTGGCTAGCGTACCAGCGTAGGGGAAATTCGCTACCAGTGGCTCAATTGCTTTTGCTGCATCTTGGGCGGTTTGAATGTCACGAATCCCAGCAGCAAACAATGTTGAGGCGGTTGTTACAATGATGAAAAAAGTAATGGTATTCGAAAAAAACATTCCAACGGCTGTATCGATACGCATCTCACCAATCTCCCCCTTGGTTACCCGCGGCCTACCTTTACCAAACGCGACAATTTTGTGTTCCGCCACCTCCTCCTCTACTTCTTCGCTTGTCTGCCAAAAGAAAAGATAGGGTGAGATCGTTGTTCCCAAAAAAGCAACCATCATTGCCAAATAGGTGTCGTCTAATTTCAATGTCGGAATAATCAAGTCTTTAAAGACCTCGCCCCAGTTTACACTTACAACAAAAGCGGTTAGAACATATGCAAACAAAACGACCGTTAGCCACTTTAAAAATTTGGCGTATGCTTTATAGGAAATAAGAATTTCTAAAGCAAGGATAAGTACTGTAAAAAGTATCGCCCAAGCGAAAAAGGGAACATCGATAAGCATCTTTGCGCTTGCCGCCATCGCTCCGATATCAGCGCCAATATTTATTGTATTGGCAATCAAAAGTAAGAAAACAACAAAATAGAGGAAAGATTTCGGGTAATTTGCTTTAATTACACCCGCTAGGCCTTTTCCGGTCACCAAGCCGATGCGTCCACACATCTCTTGGACAATCGTCATCAAGGGATAAAGAAACAATGTCAACCAATTTAAAGCGTAACCAAAAGAGGCACCGGCAATTGAGTAAGTCGCAATTCCAGAAGGATCATCATCACTCGCCCCTGTGATCAAACCAGGACCAAGCTTAGAGAGAAACTTTTTTAGTTTTTTCATCTAAACTCCGAGGATTGAGCGTACTTCCACTACGACTTGGGTTGGGGTATAAAGGCTTTTTACGATGTAGGCTTTAGCACCAATCTGCAAGGCTTGTTTAATTAGTTCTTCTTGACCAAGATTACTTAAAATTACTGCCGGAATATCCCTTTTGGCCGGGTCGGCTTTCAACCTTTTCAAAACTTCCAAACCATCGATTTTGGGAATCATGATATCTAAAAGTACAAGATCAAATTTTTCAGCTGTGACTGCTGCTAAGGCCGCCTCGCCATCCACCGCTATTTTCGCTAAGAATCCCTGTTTGGTAAATTGATGCTCGTAAAGCTCTGCAACAAACTTATCATCTTCAACGATTAAGATTCTTTTCTCCACCGTGCCACCTTCCTAAACTTTAGATAAAAAAATACTCCTACTACCATTATACCTAAAACTATTATTAAAATGTCAAACTTTCTAAAGATTGGCTCCAGAAAGGCCCAGTTTTCTCCCAATCTTACACCTAAATAGGCTAGAAATGCGGACCAAATTAGACTACCGGAAAAGGTCAAGAGACTGAATTTGAAAAAACTGACCCTAGCGACGCCAGCAGGCAAGGATATAAAAGTCCTTACCACCGGCATTACTCGTGAAACTAGAACAATCGCGTCTCCGTATTTTCTAAACCACTCCTCCCCCAACTTCAATTCATCCTCGCTAACCAAAAGGCGGCCCCAGCCACGAACAAACCTTCTAACCACCACCTCTTGGCCATAAAACCCAAGCCAATACATCATCGTCGATCCGGCTAGATTACCAGCTGCACCAACCACTACTACTAGCCAAAAATTAAACCTACCCATTGCAACCAAAAAGCCAGAAAACGGCATGATAATTTCCGAAGGTAGAGGAATACAAGCAGACTCTATCGTCATTGTGAGAAAAATGCCGAAATAACCAAGGCTCGAAATTGTGTTCAAGGTCCAAGTAGTAATAGCGGCCAACAAAGCATCAAGCATATAATTATGATAACATATGTCAGGGATCAGGGATCAGAAAACAGGGGAAAGAGTACACGAGCGTACGTCTCCTCAGCGGTTTAACGTTGGTTTAAGCCGAGAGGCGGACGCGAGCGGTCTCAAAACTAATCATGTCCACTCTTTATCTTGTCGCAACACCAATTGGCAATTTAAAAGACATTACTCTAAGAGCGTTGGAAACCTTAAAAGAGGTCGATTTAGTTCTGGCTGAAGACACCCGGCGAACGAGGCAGCTTCTTTCTCATTACAACATTTCCAAACCGATAGAATCTTTCCACGAACACAGCGAGGAGAGCAAGATCCCAACTGTTCTAGAAAAGTTAAATGCGGGTGTCGAAATCGCTTTAGTTTCCGATGCCGGCACACCAACAATTTCAGACCCTGGTTTTAAATTAGTGCGGGAGTGTCTAAAGAACAATATAAAGGTGGAACCGATACCTGGTCCCAGCGCCATCTTAACTTCCCTAATCGCCTCTGGACTACCAACCGATTCCTTTCTCTTTCTTGGTTACCTGCCGAAAAAGCGAGGTAAGCAAGATGCTATGTTGGATTTTTTGGAGCTCGTTTGGTCAAAACGGGCAGTTACCGTAATCTTCTTTGAGTCGCCTTATCGAATCAAAAAAACCTTAACCGACTTTGCTCGAAGGTTTCCTCAAAGGGAATTGGTAGTAGGTCGAGAGCTAACTAAAGTACACGAAGAATTTATACGCGGAAAAGTAATGGAAGTAGCTAGCAAAGAATTTCCCACCAAAGGAGAATTTACTATTCTTTTACACTAGCAGATCGTTTCCCGTCATTGAGTCTGGTTTTCGAATCTGAAGAAGAGAAAGAATTGTTGGTGCAACATCCGCTAAAAGTCCAACCGGCAGCTCAACATCTTGTCTACCTTTAAAAGCCTCCCCAACAACGATAAACGGGACTGGGTTGGCTGTGTGTTCGGTATCAACACCGCCAGTTTCTGGATTAATCATTTCCTCAGCATTGCCATGGTCACTAGTAATAATAGTTACCCCATCCACCGAGGAAGTAAGGTTAGTAATTTTTTCCAGACATTTATCTAAAACATCAACCGCTTTTTTTGTTGCTTCGAAAGAACCAGTATGAGCAACCATATCGGCATTGGCAAAGTTGATAATAATGCAATCGTAAATCTGCTGCTCGATAACCGTGCAGACGTGGTCGGTGATTCCAAAAGCTGACATCTCTGGTTTTTTGTCGTAGGTAGCAATTTTTGGTGAAGGGGTATGCACACGGTCTTCCCCTGGATACGGCTCCTCCTTACCACCATTTAGAAAATAAGTCACATGGGCGTATTTTTCCGTTTCGCCAATATGGAGTTGCCGTTTATCATGCAGGGAAAGAACTGCTGCCAAGGGATATTCGATCACAGGCGGTGGAAAAGCCGTCATGACCGGTAAGCCTTTTTCGTATTCGGTCATCGTCACAAAAATTAGGTTTTGCAGGGTAGTCTTCCGAGGGAATTGGCCAAAATCCGGTAGGACAAATGCTTTTGTCAACTGCCGTGATCGATCGGGTCGAAAATTAAAAAAGATTACAGCATCGCTATCTTTAATTGTATAGCTACTACCTTCCTTCTCGGTCAACAACAAAGGTTCGATAAACTCATCGGTCACTCCTTTTTGATAAGACCGGTTAATTGCTTCCAAAGGATCTTGAGTCTTATCACCATTGCCGTTAACAATCAATTCATAAGCTTTTCTAGCTCGCTCCCAACGATTATCCCGATCCATCGCGAAATAGCGACCACAAATACTCGCAAGTTTCCCCACCCCAATTTCGGAAAATTTTGTTGTAATCTCGTGAATTATTTCCAATCCAGAAGTTGGTGAGGAATCGCGACCATCAGTAAAAGCGTGGAGAAAAACATTTTTTATATCTTGCGCTTTGGCAAACCAAAGTAGGGCATAAAGATGCTCAAGATCGGAGTGTACACAACCATGACCTACCAAACCTAAAAGATGAAGGTTGCTTTTGTTTTTCTTCACATGTTCAGCTGCGGCCAAAAGGGCATCATTTTTTATAAACGATCCATCAGAAATCGCCATGTTTATCCTCTCCAATTCTTGATAAACAATCATCCCAGCGCCGATATTTAAGTGTCCCACCTCGCTGTTTCCCGCTTCGCCACTAGGCAGCCCAACGGACTCCCCAGAAGCAAGCAGACTGGTGTGAGGATAGGAAACTGAAATTTTATCCCAAAACGGTGTGTGAGCGCGAGAGATCGCATTACCAGGCGAGTCTGGAGCAACCCCCCAACCATCCAAAATTATTAAAACAACTGGTTTAACCATTTGTCAGTTCCTTTTCAATTGCTAGTAATCTTTTGTATTTTTCCAACCTCTCCTCCTGAATTGGTGAACCAATCTTTACAAAGTCTGCACCGGCCGTCACTGCCAAATCGGAAACAAAGGTATCTTTTGTTTCTCCGGAGCGGTGTGAGACTACCACTTTCAAACCAGCCTCTTTCGCTTTCAAAATAAACTCAATTGTCTCGGTCAAGGTACCAACCTGGTTTGGTTTCACAATCACGCCGCTGGCTACTTTCTGATTAATTGCTTTGCAGAGCCTCCGCGTGTTAGTTGTAGTAAGATCGTCAGCAATTATCAAAGTCGCGGGTGTAAGCCTTTCCATCAGCTGCTGCCAAGCGCTCCAATCTTCTTCACTAAAGGGATCTTCCAAAGAGAATAAATTGTGTTTTTGACAAAGATTAGTCAAAAAATTAATAAAAGCAGTCGAGTCTAGTGTCCCTTTAATATCACTGAAGCTATAAACTCTCCCATCACACAAGGTGTTGGCGGCAAGATCCAACCCAACCACAAGATCCTTCTCTAAACCGGCCTTGTGGACCGCCTCTTTCAAAATAACGATCGCTTCTTCGTTGCTTGACGAAGCAAGGGCAAGACCCCCCTCGTCACCGAAAGGTGCCTCTAATCCTCTTTCCCTAATTACTTCCTTCAAGGCCTCAATAACCCTCTTAATCTTTTTAAAACTTTCGGCAAAAGAGGCCTGGTCCTTTGGTACAACCATAAACTCCTGGAAATCTAGACCACCCTTCGCGTGTTTACCGCCTTCGATAAGATTCGCCATCGGTAAGGGCATTAGGAAATCACTTTTTGCTGGAAGGTTAAATAGTCCCCGCAAGTATTTAAAAAGCGGAGTTTTTTGTGAAACCGCGGCAGCGACCGCTACAGCTAAGGAAACTGACAAGATGGCATTTGCCCCTAGTTTCCGCTTATTTTCCGTCCCGTCCAACTGTCGCATTATCTCATCAATCTTATTTTGGTCGGTTATCTCAACTTCCCTTAAGGCCTTTTGAATTGGCCCTTGGACGTTTTCGATTGCTTTGAGAACACCCCTTCCTCCGTAACGTTGGGGGTCTTTGTCGCGCAGCTCTAATGCTTCGTTTGTACCAACCGAGGCTCCGGAAGGCACGCACGTCTCCCCAACACTGCCGTCATCAAGGAACACGGTGGTTTTTAGGGTAGGGTCACCGCGGGAATCAAGAATTTCTCTACTCTCTATCTTTTCTATTACCGCCATTAGATTTAATCTTAAACCCTCAAACGGCATTTTTACAAGAATTAAACTTTGTTATGTATAGAGTAGTAAGGAGTGTTAACAGGATCGATATCTTTATTAGACTGCTATATCAAATAGTTTATTTGGAGGACTTTAGTTCGCTTTCGATGATATTTTTGAACTGATCGTAACTTTGCACCCCCACATATTTTTTACCGTTTATAAAAAATGTCGGGGTGGAATCAACACCCAACTTTTCCCCATCGGCGAGATCAGCCATTACCTTATTTTTATATTTATCGCTATTTAAATCAGATTCGAATTTATTCATATCCAAATTCAATTCTTTGGCATACTTCTTTAGATCGTCAATCGTTAATTTGCCACCGCTAGAAAATACAAGTTCGAAATACTGCCAAAACTTTCCTTGTTCACCTGCTGCCTCTGCCGCTTCCGCTGCCTTCAAAGCGTATTTGTGCGAAGAAATAATCGGAAAGTGGCGGTAAACAAACAAAATCCTGTCGCCGTATTCAGTGATCACCTTTTTGACAATTGGATGGGCTGCTTGGCAAGCCGGGCACTGAAAATCGGAAAACTCGACAATCGTCACTTTAGCATCTTTAACACCCAAAACATGACTATCATCTTTAACAAGTTCTCCCTTGGAAACCTGCCCGCTTTTTTCGCTACCCGATAGGCTAAAAACGGCTGCACCAACAATAAAGATGCTAACTATCCCAATTAAAATGAAAATCCACTTATCAGCAATAACTCTCATAAGATTTTGAAAATTGATCTAAAATTTTAACAGAACGAGAATCAGCAATCAAGCCACCTTACTAAGAAAGCAAAAAATTCACGAAAGGACTCTAGACAGCAAGCTGCCAATCTGCTAATATATTTCGTTCATGTCAAAGCACACATGCACCGCCCTGGTAATTTCTTGTACTGATTTTCGTTTTGTTACCATGATAAGAGATCTCTTGGTGGGTAGCGGCTTGAAGGATAATTACGATCTGATCGCCACACCTGGCGCTTCTTTAGGACTCGAAAAAATAGCAGATAGTATCTCAACCTCTATTCGGCTACACGAACCAGAAAATATTTACATCTTTGACCACGAAGATTGTGGTGCTTATGGCGAAGACAACCCTCGGGAGGCACACATGAGAAATTTGAAGAAGGCTAAAGAACTGCTCATTCAAAACTACCACAACAAAAAAGTTCTAACCTATATTTCCGGTTTTGACAAAATCGAGGAGATTCTTTAAATGGAAGTCACGCTTTACGCGGAAAAATTGTTTTCGATTGGTACCCTGCCAGTAACAAACACGCTAATCACTACCCTAATCACAACTTTAATATTGGCAACGTTTGCCATTGTTGTATCCAAAAATGTTTCGTTAATTCCCGGGAAACTTCAATCTTTGTCCGAAATTGTAATCGAGACTATCTTCTCTACTATCGAAAACCTCTCCGACAAAAAAAGGGCGCTGAGATTTTTCCCAATTGTTGCTACTTTTTTTCTCTTTATCTTCACTGCCAATTACCTTGGTTTGTTACCTGGTTTTAATACAATTGGTATGTTTGAGCACCATGAGGGAGAAAATATTTTTGTTCCGATCTTTCGTTCAGTAAATAGTGATCTTAATGTTACTCTGGCATTGGCTTTAATTTCTGTCGGGGTAACCCATTTTTATTCAATTACCTCATTGGGAATAATTGATTATTTGAAACGCTATTTTAGTTTAAACCCAATTAATCTATTCGTCGGTTTTTTGGAGATAATCGCTGAGATTACTAAGATTCTCTCTCTTTCTTTCCGGCTTTTTGGTAATGTCTTTGCCGGCGAGACTCTGTTGGTAACGATGTCGGCTCTATTTGCTTTTGTCTTACCGCTACCTTTCATGTTTCTAGAAATGATCGTTGGCTTTGTCCAGGCAGCAATTTTTATGATGCTGACACTTGTATTTATGGTAATTTTAACTGAAAAACATGCTACAAACTGAAAAATTCAAACTTTTTGAAAGGAGGTGCGGAAAATGGAGTTTTCGATAACTGGTGGACTTATTATTGCTTTAGGTGGTGTCGGGCCGGCTGTCGGTATTGGCTTAATTGGTATGAAAGCGATGGAAGCAATCGGCCGCAATCCTGAAGCCCAAAGTAAAGTCATGCCGGCAATGCTTTTGGCTATGGCTTTTGCCGAAGCAATCGCGATTTATGCCCTAGTTTTGGCGTTCAGAGGTTAGGTTGTATGGAAATTTTAAAAGATTTTGGAGTACAACCAATTCTGTTGTTAGCTCAGATCGTAAATTTTGCGATCTTACTCTATTTGCTTAAGCGTTTTTTGTACAAACCGATCCTTAAAGTTTTGGAAGAACGGCGCCAAAAGGTTGAAACTTCAATGAAACAAGCTGAAGAAATGCAAAAAAGGTTTGAGGAAACCACGAAAAAACAAGAAGAGATCTTGGGTGCGGCAAGGTCTGACGCCTCAAAAGTGATCGAAGACGCCAAAGAAGAAGCAAAAGCCCTTGCTGAAACAATCCAAAAAGAATCTAAAGAAGCGACCGAAGCAACAATAAAAAGAGCCCAAGGCACACTTGAATTGGAAAAGCAAAAAATGATCGCCGAGGCCCGCTCCCAAATCGTTGAGATCGTCACCACCGCCACTGAAAAGGTAGTTGCGAAGACCCTTAAAGGCTCCGAAAAGGAAAGATTGATCGAAGAATCAATTAAGGAAATCCAAGGATGAAAAGCAAAAAAGAGATGACAAAAATTGCCAAAAAGCTTTTTCAAGCTAGTTTCACCAAAGATAATCTCGACCAAACAAAGGTAAGAGAAAATATTCACTCGGCGCGGAAAATTTATAAAACCCTCGCGATAGGGATCTTAAAATCCTATCTTGGTTTACTAAAACGACACCTAGCCAGTGAAACTTTGTTAATTGAAACGGCTGACAAGCTGAAACCCCGTTACATCGATGCGGTTAAAATTTATTTTGAAAAAAAAGTTGGCAAGGACCTACAGGCCACTTTTAAGCAGAATCCAGCTACTTTGGGCGGCTTAAAAATTACTTTAGCTGACAATCAGTGGGATTTTTCGGTAAAAGGAAAAATTATCCAATTGAAGGAGGCTCTTCTAAATGGCTGACATCATTAGCGAACTAAAAAGAGAAATTGAGGGATTAAAAATCTCTCCAGCTGCAAAAAACATTGGCACGGTCGTTGAAGTTGGCGATGGAATCGCTAGAATCGAAGGACTTTCCGATGTTGCTTATAACGAACTAGTAGAACTGCCTCATGGCCTCTCTGGCCTTGCTTTAAATCTCGAGGAAACTAATGTCGGAATTGTTGTTTTTGGCGAATACAAACTGCTAAAAGAGGGAGATCAAGCAAAAACAACCGGAAAAATACTCTCTGTACCGGTTGGCGAATCCTTAATCGGGCGGGTTGTAAATGCCTTAGGTAATCCAATCGATGGAAAAGGACCAATCAAGTCTTCCAAGTACTACCCGATTGAAAAAATCGCACCACGAGTAATAACTAGGGAACCAGTCACCACTCCTTTGCAAACGGGGCTTAAAGCCATTGATTCCATGATTCCAATCGGTCGTGGGCAACGCGAGTTAATCATTGGCGATCGCGGCTTAGGCAAAACAGCGATCACTGTGGACACAATCATTAATCAAAAAGATTCTGGCGTAATCTGCGTTTATGTCGCCATCGGTCAAAAAACAGCTAAAATCGCTCAGGTAGTCGACACTCTAGAAAAACACGGCGCGATGGGACACACAATTGTCGTGCTTGCTTCGGCTGACGACTCGGCTGCGATGAATTACATTGCTCCTTATTCAGGCTGTGCAATTGGTGAGTACTTTATGGATCAAGGAAAGGATGCACTTGTCGTCTATGACGATCTCTCCAAACATGCCTGGTCTTATCGCCAAATTTCAATTATTTTGAGAAGACCTTCTGGTCGCGAAGCCTACCCCGGTGACATCTTCTATCTTCACAGCCGTTTGCTTGAACGTGCTGCAAAGTTGAACAAAGACTATGGCGGCGGATCGCTTACTGCTTTACCAATTATCGAAACCCAAGCCGGTGATGTTTCTGCCTATATTCCAACCAATGTGATTTCGATTACCGATGGCCAAATTTATCTGGAAGGCGATCTTTTCTTCGCTGGAGTAAGACCCGCCGTAAATGTCGGTTTATCGGTCTCACGGGTTGGCGGCAAAGCCCAGATTAAAGCGATGAAGAGTGTGGCCGGCTCATTGAGACTTGATCTTGCCCAATACCGTGAGCTTGCTTCCTTTGCCCAGTTTGGCTCCGATTTGGATGAAGCAACACGAAACCAACTAGAGAGGGGTAAAAGAATCGTCGAAGTTCTGAAACAGCCTCAATACGTTCCAATGCCAGTTGAGCAGCAAGCAGTAATTATTTGGACTGTAACCAATGGTCATCTTGATGATATTCCGGTTGAAAAGATTAAAGGATTTGAAGAAAAATTCCTTGACTTTATGAAAACAAGAAAAGAAAAAATTCTCGAAACAATTGCTAAAGAAAAAACCATTGACGATAAAACAATAAGAGAGCTGGCGAAAGCAACAGAGGAATTTAAGAAAGGGTTCAAGGTTAAATAAAATGATATGTGATCTTCACTATATCGTAATGTATCGTATTTTTAATACGTTTACTGTTTTTTGGCTGGTAGTTTTCGCTGGTATTATTCTTTCATTAATAGGAATATTTTTAACGAAACAAAGGAAACAAGCCTTAATAGTATTAGGAATATCAATAGGGTTAATCTTCATAAGAGTTGCATTTGAGATCCTTGCGATCCAGTTCGGCTGCATAATAATAGATTAGGTTTAACCTAAACAGATGGCATCTTTAAGGGAAATTAAAAGACGAATAAAATCGATTCAAAATACATCCAAAATTACCCATGCCATGGAGCTGGTGGCCGCAGCAAAGATGAAACGGGCTCAAAACCAAGCAGTAGCTGGTAAACCGTACTCGGAATTAGTTAACAATGTTATCCGCTCCATCGCGAACAGAATCGATCCCGAAGCCCACCCATTGTTAGCAAGAAGTGAAGGACCAAACACGGCAGTTATATTTTTTTCCACCGATCGAGGTCTGGCTGGATCGATTAATGCAAATTTATTTCGTGAAATTGGCAGTTTTAAAAGCAGCTTAAAATTTATCACGCTTGGCAAAAAAGCGCGCAACTTTATCGTTAAGTCCGGTAGAGAATTAGTCGCCGATTTTCCCCTACCAGAAAGGGCAGAAACTGCTTTTGTTCGACCAGTAGCAAAATTAGTGACCGAGTGTTTTTTAAATGGTGCATTTAACAAAGTCTATGTTCTCTACACAGAATTTGAATCGACACTGAAACAGACTGCCACTATCAAACAACTACTACCAATCATCGACGAGAGTGTTTTGAAGGAGTTATCTCAAGAAGCGGAAAGGTTGGAGACTCGTGAACCGTTGTTTGAACCAGATCCTGACACGGTTTTGGAAACAATTATTCCACAGTACATTTTGATGGAACTTTATCAGATTTTACTGGAAGCAAAAGCAAGTGAACATTCCGCCCGGATGGTGGCGATGAAAAACGCCACTGACAACGCTTTAGACCTAGTAGACGACTTAACCTTAACTTATAACGGGATTCGTCAGGAAGCAATTACAAAAGAAATATTAGATATTAGCACTGCAGCAGTAGCTCTAGAATAAAAGGAGATTTCATGAACAAAGGAAAAATCACCCAAATAATTGGGCCAATCGTTGAGGTCGAATTTAAACCAGACAACCTACCATTAATCCTTAACGCTCTTCTAACCACTGTAACCGATCCGCAAACTCAAAAACCAAGCGAGCTAACTCTGGAGGTAAGGCATCATCTTGGAGAATGGATTGTCAGAGCAGTGGCTTTGGGTCCAACCGATGGTCTTAAAAGGGGCCAGGAAGTGATCGACACCGGTGGTCCAATCACTACTCCGGTTGGTGAAGGCGTCTTGGGCCGACTTTTAAACGTTCTTGGCGAACCAATCGACGGAAAAGGACCTGTGAAAGCGACGAAGCGCTACCCCATCCACCGTCCCGCACCAACTCTTGTTGAGCAAGAAACAAAACAAGAGATTTTAGAAACCGGTATAAAAGTAATCGATCTAATTGCTCCATTCGTAAAAGGTGGGAAAATTGGGGTTTTTGGTGGGGCCGGTGTTGGAAAAACCGTAATTATCATGGAGCTTATCCGCAATATTGCCACTGAGCATGGCGGTTATTCGGTCTTTGCTGGCGTTGGTGAACGAACCAGGGAAGGAAACGATTTATACCTAGAACTTAACGAATCAGGTGTGATCGATAAAACCGCTCTAGTTTTTGGCCAAATGAACGAGCCGCCAGGCGCAAGATTGCGGGTTGGCTTGACTGGTCTTGCTGTCGCTGAATATTTCCGTGATGAAAAAAACCAAGACGTTTTGCTTTTTATTGACAACATCTTTCGTTTTATCCAAGCCGGTAGCGAGGTCTCTGCACTCCTCGGAAGAATTCCTTCGGCGGTTGGCTACCAACCCACACTTGCTGCAGAAATGGGTGCCCTGCAGGAAAGAATCACTTCTACAAAAAAAGGCTCAATCACTTCTCTGCAGGCAATCTATGTCCCAGCTGATGACTACACAGACCCAGCTCCGGTAACAACATTTGCCCATCTTGATTCAACAATCGTTTTGGAACGCACAATCGTTGAACAAGGTATTTACCCCGCTGTCGATCCCCTGACTTCAGCCTCACGGGCCCTCGACCCAGCCATTGTTGGTCAAGAACATTACGATGTTGCCCGAAAAGTTCAACAGATACTGCAGCGTTACAAAGAGCTGCAAGACATTATCGCTATTTTGGGAATTGAAGAGCTAGCCGATGCGGATAAACTGATTGTTACTCGAGCACGAAAGATCCAAAAATTTCTTTCCCAACCAATGTTTGTTGCCGAAGCTTTTACTGGCAAAGCGGGAAAATATGTTCCAATTGCGCAGACGGTTAAGGGATTTAAAAAAATCCTTGACGGCGAGCTAGACGAAGTGCGAGAGCAAGAGTTTTACATGAAAGGGACGATCGATGAGATTACAGCTAAGTAATCCGAGCTCACCGAATATTCGGTAGGAGCGATAGTAACGCAGCACGCGAAGCGGGCTATTCATTGGTCATCATCGGATTAATTAAAATTATTTCGTTCTTATGAAGCTCGAAATTGTAACACCAGAGAAAATCGCCTACTCCGAGGAAGCCGACCAAGTAACTTTACCAACCGCTGATGGTGAAATAACCGTCCTACCAAATCATGTTCCTTTGGTCACAAAACTCCTTCCAGGTGAGTTAACTATCAAAAAAGGCAGCCAATACATTGTTTTGGCAAGTGGTGGTGGTTTTGCTGAAATAGACAGTAAGAAAGTCTCTGTAGTTACTGATCTTGCGCAGCAACCAGAGGAAATTGATGAAAAAGAAACGCAAGTAGCTATTGAACGTGCCCAGCAAGCCTTAAAAGAAAAAGAAAGGCTTTCCGAAGAGGAATTTGCCGCCACAACAGCTACCCTCCAGAAAGCCCTAGCACAGCTACGAATCAAGCGAAAACACGCCCACGGCCGACGTGCTCCAGAAACTTCTACTTAGTTCTTCGAATTGCCAAGCCGACTGTAAGACTCTTCAGCCCTTCTCCGTTGCGCTGGCAGGTAACGGCGACCCGGCCTAGCTTTCCCTCTTGCTGCAGAACAATCTTTGCCGCTTCTGCAAACACGGCTGGCTCTGCCGGTCGACAGCGACAAGAGTTTTGTCTAACTAACTCTCTTGCTTCCCGGTGGTAGCTCCCGTAAGTCCTTCCCTCGAGTTGGACCTGCTGTGCCTCGTGACTTCTTAGCCATTACGGCAGCATCGCGGATGATGGTTTTGAATGACGCAGGTACACTTGTAGAGATAGGTTTTACCACAAAGCAAACAAATACGCCAGTGCTTGGACCCTTGATAGATCTTTAGAATTTTATGTCCTTGGCGATTGGGATATGAAGACCACCGGTAACCGGCAATATCGCACCAGTAATATAACGAGCCTTTTCATTATCAGCTAAAAACAAACAGGCTTTGGCCACGTCTTGCGGCAAACCAGCTTTTTTCCCCAAAGGAACGTCTGACTGTTGCCTTGGTTCTCCTCTAGTCTCAACGTCGATATGACCTGGTGCTACAGCATTTACCCTAATCCCTTTGGGAGCTAATTCAAGGGCAAGATTTGCTACCAAGCTGTTAATCGCTGCTTTACTACCATCGTAAGTTGGATCCAAAGAAGGGTGTTCGGCGTGGATTGAGGTGATAAAGATGATACTTGATCCAGTCTTCATTTCCTTAGCAACTTTTTGCGTCAAGAAAAACGACCCCTTAAAGTTAGTCGAAAAAACTAAATCAAAGTCTTCCTTGCTAGTTTGGAAAAATTTTTTGACTAGCCCTGTCCCAACATTATTGACCAAAATATCGATCTCACCAAACTGGGTTTTTATCGTCCTCAGAAAAGAATCAATTTGTTCTATTTTGGATACATCTAAAACCTTGGCAAAAATTTTCTTACCAACCTGATTGATTTCCTCTACCACTTCCCCAACCAGCTTTTCATCCCTGTCGAAGAAAGCAACACTCGCACCGTTTTCCGCGAAAGTCAAGGCAATTTGTTTACCAATTCCTTTTCCCGCACCGCTAACCAAAACTGCTCTGTTTTCAAAATTATTTGTCATAACCATCAGTTATTTTACCAAAAACACTTATCGAATAACAGATTGACAAAGACCAGATTGATTGTTAATCTATAAGTAGTGGAACCAGAGCCTGTCCAAAACTCTTTTTTACTCAAAAGAATCAAGGCTATCTACGCTTGGTTTGTAATTTTAGTTTTCATCATAGTTGCCTCTTTATTGGTTTATTATAAACTAAACGCCGCACCAACGGAGCCAGAAACACCACCCCTACCCGCTGGAACAGAAAAACCATTAGTCAAAATCGGGATGCCGGTTGAGGCTTTTGGCATCTTCCCTGAAAATTATACCGAGTCTCGCAGTATAGCTTTCAATGCCAATATTTTTGAGGGGTTGACCATTATCCGCAACGGCAAAGTCGTCACTGGCTTAGCGGTTAGCTGGAGCAATCCTGACAAATACACTTGGCGTTTTAAATTGAGAGGTTCTGTCACCTTTCATAATGGAAATAAATTTAGTGCGGAAGATGTTAAGTATAGTATTGAGCAAGCGCAGGCTAATGATTGGCCGTTACCATACCTATCTAGCGTCGATAAAGTTGTGATTACTGATGATGCAACTGTTGAACTAAAAACAAAAGAACCAGACCCTGTATTACTGCCAAAGCTAGCCACTGTTTTTATAATTTCTAAGCAACAGGCGGAAAAAGACGGATTTAAAAATTTAGCCGGTACCGGACCTTACAAACTTCTAAAATTCGAGGAAAAAACCTACAGCTTAGAGGCTAATCCAAACTACTGGGGAGGCAAGCCAAAGATAAAGCAAGTAATTTATAAGATTATTTCGCCTGAAGAAACCGCCGAAGCGCTTTTAAGTGGAGGGGTGGATATAGCAAACTTAACTAGCTCTGCTGATAATCAAAAACTAAGCGGTCAAGGATTTAGCGTAAAAAGCTACAACCTACCGGTCGTTTTCTTTCTCACATTTGATTTTACTCGAGATAAAACCGCCTATGTGGATGAACCTAAAAATCCGTTTAAAGATAAAGGGGTGAGGCAAGCTCTTTTGTATGGTATTAATATTGATGAATTTATTAAAAACGCAGTGACAGATGGTCAGCCTGCGAGTCAGTTGGTTACCAGTGAAATATTCGGTTTCGATCCAAAAATTAAACGTCCCGCATATGACTTAACTAAAGCAAAAAAACTTTTAACCGATTCTGGCTATCCAAACGGTTTTAGCCTCACCGTAGATGTCCCTGCAAGCTATCAAACTGACAAAGAAATCGTCAGGCAACTTGAAAGGCTGGGTCTAAAAGTAGACGCTAGAATTTTGCAGACCGAAGAAGACTATGCCCGAACCGACTCTGGAGATTATTCACTTATGGCTGCGGCTTGGGCTGCTGAAACACTCGATACCGGAGAAATACTAAACGATTTACTTCATACAAAAGGGCCCTTCAATATAGGTGGTTATAGTAACGCGGAATTAGATAAACTTACCGATGAGGCCTCTGTAACTTTTGATTCGAAAAAACGTCTTGCTTTACTTCAAAAAGCAACAAAAGTAGCAGTCGAAGACCTCGCGTGGCTGCCTTTATATACAACCAAAAGCTTTGCGGCTGTAAGAAGTGGGTTTAATTGGACACCACATAACTTTGGGCTGATATATGCCTACGAAATTGTGGGCCAGTAAACTCTCCCCTTTTCGTTCTTTATTATTTAAATTTTCCCTGGTCGTTATTTTTTTATTCGTATTAATTTTTGGCATTCTTTCCTTCACTTTCATTCGAAACTTCACCAGCGCTGAAAAAAATAACCTCTTAAGCCGAGCACGAGCTTTTACTACCTTTAGCACCCAGTCGCTTGGCAATACCTACAATACCTATTACTCCTCTGGCTATTTGAAATTCAAAGAACTTATTGAACAAAATCTTTCCCTCAACAAAGACATTGAAAACATCCAGATCATTAACGCGGACGGTGAAGTTTTATTCGACAGCGAAGAGTTAAAAACTGGTTTGAAACCGTCTAGAATTACGGATAGGAATATCTTGGAAAAAGTTTCCGCTAATACGAGGGGTGAGATTAAAAGAGGCGGAGAAATCAAAGAAATCATTGACCCCTTTTTTGAAGATTGGGGTGCTCATCCATTTTCTATCCGCTACCTCATTTCCTACGATTCAATTAATAAAACCGTCACTAATATCAGAAACACTGCTTTGCTGTTAACCTTAATCTTTCTAGTCTTTTCAATCGGTTTCATTGTCATCATCACTAATCGTCTCTTTCTTTCGCCGATAAAAAAAGTGGTGGAAGCAGCTAGAGCAATTAGTGGCGGAGATTTAAGTCGGGAAATTGCGGTTAAAACCGGCGACGAAGTTGAGGAGCTAGCCTCTTCGGTCAACCACATGGCCCAAACCTTACGCAGTAACATTGAAGCCCTCAAAGAACTAGACAAACTAAAGGATGAATTTATCATGATCGCGTCCCATAACTTGCGCACACCGATCGTCACTATTCAAGGTTATCTTGAGTATTTCAAAAACCTAAAATTGGAAGAGACTTCAAGAAATTACTTGACCCGTATCGATGTCTCGCTTAAAGAATTAAGCGGTCTAACCGAAGAACTAATCGGTATAGTTTCTATGGAAAGTAAACGAGAAGGCCTGGCTAAACAAGAAACCGATATCAAAGGGCTCCTGGAAGAAGCGGTGAGAGGGTTTTCTTCTTCCGCCTTGGAAAAGAAAATCAATATTGTCTTTGAATTCCCTGAAAGCGCCCTCCCAAAACCAAACATTGATAAATTTAAGATAATCCAGGCCGTAAACAACTTAATTGATAACGCTATCAAATTTAACAAAGAAGGCGGCCAAGTAACAATCGGTGTCCGAAAGAAAGGTAACGACCTTTTGGTTTCTGTTGCCGATACTGGAATTGGCATAGAAAAGGAAAAGGAACATTTGGTTTTTGGCAAATTCGCCCGCGGGACGAGCGTCTTAAGGTATGACTATACTGGTACTGGTTTGGGTCTCTACGTAACGAAGTTGATCATCAATGCCCACGGTGGAAAAATTTGGTTCGAGTCAATCCCAGGTAAAGGCGCCACCTTTTACTTCACGCTACCAATTAGATAATTTTGATACTTCGCTGTTAGCTGTTCACTGTTTACTACCGATTATCAATCCCAACCGCTTCACTAATATTTTCAAACCCATCTTTCCGTAACAAACTAACCAAGCCTTGATTAATTTCACTAATAACTTGAGGGCCCTCAAAAACCATCCCCGTAATCAGTTGGGCCAAGGATGCACCAAGTTTAATTTTTTTATAGGCATCGCGTGCAGAAAAAATACCGCCACAACCAATGATTACGAATTCTCCCTTTGTCTTCTGGTAAACATAGCTAATTAAATCATTCGCCAGATTTTCGACTGGCTTACCACTTATCCCACCTATCTTTGGAACGCTTTTGTCAACAAGTTTCATATCCTTTCGGTCCTCCGTTAAATTTGTACAGACAAAACCGTTTACATGATGTTCCCTCGACACTTTGATTATTTGGTCAATTTCTTCTCTCCTTAAGTCCGGTGAGATTTTTATAAAAATTGGCTTTTTTGTAGGTATTTTATCAATCTCATCAAGAAGAGCGTCTAAACTTTTCGAGTCGGTAAACGGCTGGCCGCCATAAGCATTGGGGCAACTTATATTTATCGCAAAATAATTGCCAATATCAGCAACCTTCTTGTAGGCTTTTACGTAATCGTTAATCCCACCGGCGATTTCTACTGTTTTGGGGCTGTTTGTCTTCGCAACATTGATACCGATTGGGATTTTAAAAGTCTTTTTCTTCAGGCGTTGCGCAATCCTTTCGCATCCTGCATTTTTCAAGCCGTAGTATACAACCAACCCTTTAGATTTTGTTAGTCGCCACAATCTCGGCCTCGGATTCCCTTCGCAAGGCTCCCCTGTAATTGAACCAACCTCGGCAAAACCAAAACCAACCGACGGTAAAATATCGGTCAAAACCCCATCCTTATCAAATCCGGCTGCTAGGCCAATTGGATTGGAAAACTTAATGCCAAGTATTCTTTGCTCAAGGCATTTGTGGGAATAAGAAAAAAGAAAGGCGATAAATTTTCTAGTCAAAAGGCTGGAACCAAAAAACCTACCCGACTGGATCATCTGATCATGAATTGTTTCCGGGTCAACTCGAAAGAAAATCGGCCGAAAAACCGCCTTGTATAAAAAGCGGTCTAGCCAATTTCGAAGAAGAATCAACGTTTCCTTCATGTCTTTTTTAAACCTGGGCCAATAAAACAACGTAGTTTTTACCGTAGGCTTTTGCGCAGGCCGGACAAGTAGTATAGCCAAAATAAAGCTTTTTGATTTCTTTACCCTTCGAGGACATGTAAGCCTTCATTTCTTTTATCCAACTGCCGATATTTTTGAACGGCCCTTCGAAGACTTTAGTCAGGAAAGTCCCTGATATCTTTTCCATGGTTGCGCCAGGCACTTCTTTGACAACCGAAATGTAGATATCGGAGCCCCAAAGCGATTTTTCATCGGAAAGCATCAACTGCTCCGAACCGAAAGCCTTTGCGTCCTCAATCAGCTTCAAATCACGAGTCATCACCTGGTCCATGTTTAAGGGAATATGCAGGAAACTACGCACATGGTCCTTGAGAAAAAGTTTATCTTGCCAGGTAACTTCTTTCTCCTGCCAAGGCGCTGGGTCAAACCTTTTGCAACAACCAGTTTCTGCTTGTTCTCCCAATCTAACTCACCTCCCTCATGACTACTTTACTGTTGGAAAGCCGCTGTTAGTCCAAGCGGTAATTCCACCCAACATGTTATAAACTTCGTTAAACCCAAGCTCTCTCATTACCACCAAGGCTTTTTTGCTGCGGTTTCCACTGCGGCAATAAATAAGATAGATTTCATTTTTATCAAGCTTTTCTAATTCGCTTCTGAAGCTTCCCGAGGAGTAATCAAGATTAGTTGCTTTCTCCAAATGTTCGGGCGCATACTCGGGCGGCGTTCTAACATCAATAATCACAAAGTCGGGATTGTCTTTATTCTTTTCAACCAAACCGGTCGCTTCCCTCGTGCTAATATCTTTAAGGACTGGTGCTTGCTTAGTCTGTGCTTCTTTCACCTGTGATTTTTCTTCCGTATTCAAACTATTATTTTGTCCACGTACAAAAAAGCCTACCAACACCACCGCTATTAATATCGCGATAATCCCTAGGATTTTCAACATTACCTTTTCAGTTCCTGCTCAATGATTTTTTCAAATTCACTAAATGGTTGGGCACCTTGCACATCAATACCATTTATGAAAAAGGCTGGGGTACCGCTAACTCCGTAGCTACCACCATCACTGACGTCTTTTTGCACCTCGGTCGTCATTTTTCCTGAATCTAAACAATCGTTAAATTTTGTTGTGTTAAATCCCAATTCTTGGGCAAATCTTTTTAAGTTATCGGTGTCCAACGTATTTTGATTTTGGAAAAGTTTATCGTGATAATTCCAGAATTTTCCTTGTTCGTCAGCACACTCCGCAGCTTCGGCGGCCTTTTCTGCATATTGATGGAAACTTAATGGAAAATCCCGATAAACAAACTTCGCCTTTCCGGTCTTGATATAATTTTTTTCTATTTCGGGCAATACATTAGTGGCGAACATTTCGCAATAAGGGCATTGAAAATCGCCAAATTCAATAATTGTCACTGAAGCGTTTTTATCACCTTTTACCGGATCATCGTCCGAACTTACATTGACCGTTGGCAGTTGATCAGTTACTTCTCGAGCCACCTGATTCTGAACGGGTTTTTTGGCAAAAAAACCAAGCTTTTCGAATAAATCAAAGGTTAAAATTATATTCAATAGGGACAAAAACAAAGCGAGAATAACTAGATTATTTAACAGTTTAATTTGCTTCATAAAAACCCTCTTCAGCATTTTAATCTTTTTCGGAAAATCTGTAAAGCAGGGTTAAAATTATGCGTTAAGGCCGAACTTTCGAAATCAAATTTCCAAATTGACAATTGTTTTGTGGTAGATAAAAGAATCTAATTTCTGGTGAACCTTCGTTCTATGCTGACAGATGAAATTATAGATCAATTAGTGGAAACTTTCAAAGAGTGGGGTACAGTTTTTAAGGCTTATCCGTTGGAGAGTTTTGCTTATTAGCTCTCTTTACTAGCTCCAGCAGATCATCTTCGTGCTCGTAGCCTTTTAGCCGAATATGTAACCAAGCTTATAAGTAACCTCTTCGCCAATCAGCGCCAGTTATTTTATTGTTCTTACACACCTTACGTAATTATAAACTCTCTGGATATCTCCCTGCGGCCCGTGATATTTGGGATAGTCTGCTTCCGAACCACTTTTTGGATCGCTTCTTTGTGCGCCAGCACCATGAACATCCAATATTTGATTAAACATTTTCCCAAGGGCTTCACCAAAACTTACATACACCGCTTGACCGTTTTGACTAAAGGTGGTTGCTGACCAGTAGAAGGGATAATTGACCCCGCCTCTAGGATCATCAATTTCAGAAGTAGTAAAAAGGGGATCAATAGCCGCCGATTTTGTAGCCTGCAGAGAGCGTGAGTAGTCTACGATACTTTGCAGCTCCTTTGCGTTTGGAAGCCTCCAGTCATCATACTTACCTAAATTTAGACCCTCACAGTATGCAAGAGCATTTTCCCAATCCATGCCATTTTTACTATCTTCTTTTTGCCACATTAGGCCAGTAGCAAGATCAGATATGGTTCTGTCGTTGTTGTCAACGAATTTGTTCTTTCCATAATCCGTATTGCCGCGCACGAGCCGAAAATACATCTTCTTCAGTTCTTTCGTCTCTGGATCATATTTAGGATAGCCTTTAATCCTGCCATCAATGAAATTAAACCCAAAAATTGTTTCGTTATCAAAGAATGTTTTGCCTGTATAAACCGTTGATGACCATGTCTGGGCGTCTATCTCTCTTTCTCCTAACGCTGCATTGCCTATGGGTTGTTTAAAATAATTTGTATCAATAAAGAATGTATCGCCAGCTCTTTCGCCTCCATCCTGTCCGTTGAAATTACTGAGTGAATACAACTCTTTAAGTGTTGGAACACGCCAGTCGGAATAACCACCCAATTTAGAACTCTTGGCTTTTTTGATCGCTTCTTCCAATGTCATTTTTGAGCCCATATCTTGCTCCCACATAAGACCGGTGACATTGTCTGTTATTGTACCGTCTTTGTTGTCCGTATAAGATGGTAGATTGCTTAAGTAGTTTGCATCCTGTCCGAAAAAAGCTTCCCCGCTTTCGATTGTAGGTACTTCTTTTTGGGCATCATAATATTTTTGAACACCCGTATGGACAATGGGATATGTTATGCCAGCGAGATTTGATGGTTTTTGAACTGTTGATTGCTGTTTTTTAGCAAATGGGTTGGCAAAAAACAAAGCTCCGCCAACCACACCGCCTAGAATTACAATAACGATAATTGGGATAATAATTTTATTGCTCATAATTTGTCCTCTTTATTCAACTCCTCAATAGAAACACCAAGCACTTTGGCTAATTCAATATGGTGAACCCCAACCGGATTTGAACCGGTGTTTCGGCGCTGACCTGCCCGCCGCGCTCGGTGACCCACGCAGCTTCTTGTTCAGATTTAAGGAGTTTGTAACACAATTTAAGCTATCTGGTCAATACGAAATTCAGCCTTTGTTAAATCTTTTCTGTCTGTAACTTACCGTCTCTCATCTCAACTACCTTATTCGCAAACTCTCTAGCGTACTCAGAATGGGTTACAATTATCACTGTTTGTTTTTTCTCGCGATTTAGGTTCTTTAATATATCCAGTATTTCCTTACCGGTCCTGCTATCCAAATTACCGGTAGGTTCGTCTGCTAAGATAATTTCCGGATCATTAATGAGAGCTCTTGCTGTCGCTACTCTTTGCTGCTCACCGCCAGAAAGTAAACTTGGCAGGTGATCTGCTCTCTCAGCCAGCCCAACTTTTTCGAGTACCTCTAAAGCTTTATTTTTGTCCCCCTTACCTCTTTTAGCAATTGCCGCTTCGACATTTTGGCGAGCAGTCAGTGTCGGGATAAGATTGAAACTTTGGAAAATAAATCCAAGTTTATTTTGTCGCAGTTCCGCCAATCTCGCATCACTAAATCTATTAACCTCTTTATCATCAATCTTAATCTCGCCGCTTGTTGGTTTATCCAAACATCCAAGAAGCTGGAGAAGAGTACTTTTGCCACTCCCAGACGGGCCAATAACCACCAAAAAATCGCCTTTCTCAACAACAAGGTTTATTCCATCAACGGCTCTGATGGTTGAACGGCCGCTTTTGTATACCTTTGTCAAATCTTTGATTTCGATCAGTGCCATTATAGTTGCCTCAATGCTTCCTGCGGCTTCATTCTTGACACCTTAAAGGCCGCCAAAGCCCCGGCGACCACCGAGCCGACAATTGCCACGGCGGCGCCAAGCGATAATACTAAATAGTTAAAAGTTACATTAAGTTTAAGATTAGCGGTTGAAGCACTTGCGGTAGCTTCTGCGAACCTTCGCATAAACGGTATGAAACCCGCTCCGGCATTAGAACTGGCGACATTGGCCGTAAAAACAATATTGGCTTGATTCAAAAGTAGGATAGCCGCTACCCCCAAACCAACCCCAAGTATTGCTCCGAAAATTCCAATCACCAGATTTTCGAGAAAAATTTGTCGGCTTATCGACGGATTTTTCCAGCCGATTCCTTTTAAGGTACCGATTTCTTGCGTCCGTTTATTAACCGAAAAGACCGTTATCAAACTGACAATGATGAAGGCGGCAAGAATAACAATTATGCTTGTTAGGCCAATAAATCTATTCATCAGGCTGGCCGCGCTAATTAAACTGCCAGTCACCTGAGCCGCTGTATCATTTGAATTAATGACTTTTGCTCCGGTGAATAATCCAGCAATTTTATTACTTGTGTCTTCTACGGCATCGGCGTTGGGCGCTTTTATTAAAATAATATTGATCCGGCCCGCTTTACTGGCTATGGTTTGAAGATCGGCGATAGGAACATAAACATCAGCCGTGTTTGTGTAAAGTTTGGGATCGACAATACCGACAATGGTCAGTTTTTTGCTGTTGAAGGTGAGGGTATCACCAACCTTTAAACCCTTTTTCTGCGCATACGATAGATTGACAACTACTTGGTCTTGGCTATTAAAATACGAGCCTTCAGTAATTTGACTTGGCAGGATTAAGCCGATGTCGGTTTTAGATGTGTCAACACCAGCGATAGTGAAATTCTCGGTTTTAATATCGGTTTGGGGGGTTTCGAGAGTTTGGCGGAAGGTTCGGGAAGGAGCCGTAAATGTCCGGTTTTTGAACCGCTCCGGCATTACCGCTTGTTCGGCCTCACGCACCGCTTGACGACCCTCTTCCGAATTTGGATCAATGCCCTTTGCCTGCAGGTCAGCTATCGCCTTTTGTCTCGCAGCGTCAACTGCAGCCCTCTCCGCATCGGTGAGAGGCGCGACATCGGGTATTTGGAAACTTTCGGGCCCGGTTTGAAATTCGGCGGTGATTTCCGGGATCTTACCCTCCTGATGAGTAACATTCAGAATAAGGCCGGTTGCGTATTCTTTAGCTAAATCGCTTGTTAGTTTCTTAGTGTCACTACTTGCAAAAGTAAGCATCGTCCCCGCTAGGAAGGTGTCTAGAGAGAAGCTTTCACCGGCTTTGCCGAGTTTCGATAAATCGGTCGTTACTCTGTTTTCGGAGGCAAGCTCGGCTCTGGTTGCTTCATCCAAATCACCCATTTTTTCGGTATCAACCGAGCGGCTAACCATGATATCCGTCCCAACATTTTCCAGTGGATTCAAAACTTGTTCTTGAGAATCGGAAAGACCTTGCGAAGTGGAAATAATCGTAATAATAATGGCGCTGGCAATTGCTAAACCCAAAGCAATTATTGTAGTCTTTCCCCACCGCCGCAAAAGTTCTGCCTTTAGATATGCGAGATAAAACATATTTTTCTAATCCTCTAAGTCTTATTCTAAAAATCTAAACTGAGAAAAAGCTGAGAGAATCTTTTTGACAGCCTCCACAACGCGGAGTTTTTTCCAACCAAAAAGCTCCTGTCGAGGGCAACCAGGAGCTTTTTGTTTTTTGCCATCGGTGTCTTACATCCCAAGTCCTCTCATACCTGGCCCACCAAAGCCTTTACCTGGCATGATTTCCTGTAGGTCGATGTCATTTTCATCTGCCCAGTTTCTTAAATCTTCTTGGGCGGTTCTTACTTCTTCCATCTTCTTTTCTATCTCAGAGTGTTTAGATAGAATTGTTTCTTTCTGTTCCGCCGTGATCTTGCCGTCCTTCACAGCTTGGTCCAGGTTTTCTTCGAACTCTTTTTGCATTTCTTCCCGACGCTCTTCTCGTGTTTGTTCAAAGACACCCTTTACCTCTTCTGTTGTTGTATTGAATTTTTCCGCCAAATTCTCAACAAGCGAAGAACCATTTGAATTTGTCGCAGCGCTAATGCTGTTTAGACCAGCAACACCAAGCGTTGCTCCGAGAGCAAGAGCTGCAACTGCAATTAGTAAACTTTTCATACTTGTCACCACCTTTCCAATCTTTTAATAGTGACAAGGGGAGTGTAAGTGATATTTCTGAGAAAACGCTTAGAGGGGGTTATGCGGTTGGAAGAGTTACGGTGAATGTGGAGCCTTTTCCAGGTGTACTCTCGACTTCGATTTTTCCGTGGTGTTTTTCGATGGCGGCTTTGGCGATGGAAAGCCCAAGGCCAAATCCTTCAACCTTTTCTTTTGTCCGAGAGGCATCGGCGCGGTAGAAACGATCGAAGATATGAGGAAGTTCACTATTCTTTATACCAACTCCAAAATCTTGAATCTTAACAACTGTTTTACCATCTTTGCTCTGAAGATCAACATTCACCTTACTTTCTTTAGGACTATATTTTACTGCATTATCAAGGATGGTACCGAAGCCTTCCGCTAAGGCAGCGAAATCTCCCTGAATGTTAACTTCCTCCAGATTTTTAACAATTTCGATTTTCTTAGACTTGGTTAGCCCCGAAAGTTTTTTAATCACTTCCTCGACGACCTCATTCAAGGAAACTGGCGAAAAAACCAAACCTTCCTTTTGCTCATAGCGGCTAAGACGAAGCAGTTTATCGGAAAGATAACTCAATTTATCCACCTCCTCCAAATTACTTTCCAAGATTTTTTTGGCTTCTTGCCCAAAACCTTTGCCTCGCAAATTGACCTCTAATTCTGTTTTCATCGTGGTCAGTGGGGTGCGCAGTTCGTGGGAAGCATCAGCAACAAACCTTTTTTGATCTTCAACCGCTTCTTCAATTGGCTTTAGGGTTCGGCCAGCAAGAAAATAAGCAGCACCGCCGGACACTATTAATACCCCAAGATTTATAAGAATAAGATTTAGTTTTAATCGATTGCGGGCTTCTTCTAAAATCTCTGGTTCCAGAGGAGCAGGACCAAAACCAGGCCGCAGGAAACCGCCACTCTCGATTCTCACTCTTTGTCTCTGCAGTATCCTTTCTGACTCGCTCACCTGGACACGATAAATGATCAGGCTAAAAATGACTGAAATAGCCATGATCATTAGGAGATACCAAAGTGTCAATTTAATCCGTGCTGATTTAAACATTAATCTCCTTCTATCCGGTAACCAAATCCCCTTACCGTTTTAATTAACGGCGGTTCTTTAAAAGGCTTGTCAATTTTATCTCTCAAATAGCCGATGTAAACTTCAACCGTGTTTGGCAAAATGTCAGAGTCAAAATCCCAAACGTTGGCAATGATTTGCTCTTTAGTAAGGACCCGACTTTTGTTTTTTAATAAATAGGCAAGCAGAGCGAATTCTTTTTTTGAAAGTCCAATTTCTTTACCCGTTCTTGTGACTTTATAAGAAATCGTGTCGAGTGTAAGATTTCCGGCCGTTAAAATTGTTGGTAGGGAATTTTTTGGCCTGCGAGCTAAAGCCTTTACTCGTGCCAAGAGTTCTTCAAAGGCAAAGGGTTTGACCATATAATCATCAGCGCCGATATTTAATCCTCCAATCTTATCTTCCAACTCTCCTTTAGCCGTTAACATCAAAATAGGCGTTGATTTGCCCTCCACCCGCAAGTTTTTACAAATTGTTACCCCATTCATACCAGGCAACATCAGATCCAAAATAATTAAATCGTAGTCTTCGGTCGAAGCAAGATCATAACCATACTCACCATCGTAGGCCACATCCACAGCGTAAGTTTCCTGCTCAAGACCCTTTTTGAGAGAGTCGGCAATTTTCCTTTCGTCTTCTACAACTAGCAATCTCATTGCCTCAAATTTTACACCAAAAGCTGAAAAATTGCTGAGAAAAATAGATGTAGGGGATTATTGCTATTAGTTTTTATTAAAGATATTCGTTGCTTTGTATCTTACACCAAAAATGCTAGAATGTCAGCTATTTTTGATAAGGTTAGGTTGATCTAATTCTAACCCTATTAGTTTCGAGGATTATTAATTTATTGGAAAAATCTAGATTTTCATTACTTTGTATAAATTCGAGTAGAGTTTTGTTAATTACTTCCCCAGACGCTGGGCGGATCCGCAAAACTATTATCCCCGAATGTTCTTTTGGTAGAAATCTAATATCAGGAAGTCTTCTATCTAGAGTTAGCAGAATAAGCTTGTTATTTGCGGAGTATTTAACAACTTCCTCGTCCTCAGCACTAGAAAGTCCAACTTCACCCACTGTGTTGACTTTAAAACCTTTTTCTCTTAGGAAATCTACGGTTTCTTTATAAATATTTTCATCGGCAAAGAATTTCATTTAGAGGTGCTGAGAGGTAAGACTTCTTCGTTCTTTATAACAGCGTTAGCGTATTCTACAGCTGCTCTTATTTGTTCTATGTTGAGTTGCGGGTAAGCCTTTTTGATTATATCGCCAAAAGTATATCCAGCAGCAATAAGGTCCAAGATAGCGTAGATTGGGATTCTTGTACCTACTATAACAGGCTCCCCGTGCATAATTTTTGGATTTATCTCAATAAGATTTTCTTTTTTCATATAGACATATACTATCACATTTTATCTAGGAGAAAAAGCACAATATTATATTGATATATCAACCAAAAGCCATATGGTGACCTCGGCGGGATTCGAACCCGCGATCTTCGGGATGAAAACCCGATATCCTAGACCACTAGACGACGAGGCCAAGATCAGGGATCAGCAATCAGAGAACAGCAAACAGCTTGCAGACTAAGTAATTTTATCATAAAATATCCACCAATCTCAAGAAGAACTGGGGGCTGATCAATTGGTACTTCCAATAGTACTTATCATTGCCGCCTACTTGCTCGGGTCCATCGCCTTTGGCTGGGTCATGGTAAAGATCCTAGTGAGAGTCGATCTACGCAAGGTTGGGAGTCACGCCACGGGAGGAACGAACGCCTTTAGAGAGATCAAACAGCACATGAGTACCCAAAAAGCATTTCTCTGGGCTCTTGTTGCTGGCGTGCTCGACATACTGAAAGCTTTTATTCCAACTCGACTCGCAATCTGGAAGTGGCCCAACGCCCATTGGCTGCATCTACTTGTGGGAGGCGCGGCTATTGCCGGACACACTTTCCCATTTTGGCTAAAGTCGAAAGGTGGTAAAGCTGTATCACCATCTGCCGGAGTACTTTTCGCTCTAGCAAGCAAAGTGCCGGCCTTGTGGCGAGTCTTTGGACTAGCTATAAGCGTCTTCATCGCCGGCATAATCGGCAGCAAAGGTATAGTTTCCGTCGGTTCCATGTCTGGATCAATTGCGGCCGCTGCTTACTCGACCAAGCTTACCAGGCAAGGAAAAATACCAAAGCCCTATGGCTGGGGATTGGTTCTAGCGGTTCTATACATCCTAATCATGCACCGAGAGAACGTCGGTCGTCTGCTACGGGGAAAGGAGAAATCAATACTATCTCGGTAGTCGGTTTAGCTGGTTGAGAGTTCGGCTCGCCGCTAGCTGACCGACTACCCTCCCCTTCTCTTTTAACCAACTTTAGGATACAATTTTAATTATTCTACCCATAAACGATGGACAAAACTTCCAAGCTTCCCTATCGAAATATTGTAGTTTGCGGTGATGTCGGCACAGGAACCTCAACACTAGCTAAAGGCCTCGCCGAAAAACTTGGCTGGCAGTATATTTCAACTGGTGATTTTTTCCGGCAATATCAAAAAGAACACAACATTCCCCTTTGGGAAAAAAGCGCGATCCCTGATAATGTTGAGAAAAAGACTGACTCCGAATTTTTAGAAAAATTAAAGAACGGGAAAGGGTTTGTTGCTGATAGCCATTATGCAGGTTGGTTTACACGGAACCTAACCGATGTTTTTAGGATACTCCTCCTTTGTGATAAAAATGTGGCGACTGAAAGAATTTTAGCCAGAGAACATACCCACAAAGAAACCCCGGCGGAAATTGAAAAAAGACGAGTGCAGATCCGGCAGAAATTCAAAAAACTCTATTCGGACGATAATTACGAAGACCCCAAACTTTTCCACTTAGTCATCAACACTACTTACACTAGCAGCAAAGAAACAATTCAAAAAGCCTACGAGGAATTTACCAAAAATTCCAGCTTTAACCCTGCTTGAGTCAATAATATTTTAATATAGTTATTTAGAAATAGGTTTTTGCTATAATAAAAAGCAAGGTGTCTTTTCTCAAATTTTTTCGCAAGGATAATAAGGAAAACTGGAATCCTTGGGATAAAGGTACAATCAACCTCTCTGACCTACCAGAAACTTACGTTTTGAGGACAAGCAGAATGAGGGCTTTTTATTATTTCACCCTAGGATCCATTCTCTTTATTGTTTTTTTATCTATATTTTTAATGGGAAGGAACGAGCTTCCATTTATAGAAGGAGCGCTTATTTTTTTATTAATATTGATCTTAGGAGTGGCTACAATATATTATCTAGCCTCTCTGATAAAACCGGCGACATTATATATAAATACGGATGGCTTTCGTATCGGCGGTGCTCTGAAAAGAGGCAAATTAATGCTTTGGAGGATATAAAAGAGCTTTATGTCCGTGACATAAAAGGAAAAGAATACTTATTAGTAGATATGACTGAGGCTTATGATCAAAAGCACCCACTTTTTGGTTTTTTGTCACAGGTTTTTGGATCACCAAATGATTATATGGTAGGAGGTAACCTTTTTAATCTAAAAAATGAGGAGCTATCTCTGCTTTTAAATAGATATTTACTAAAGTACAGGGAGAAATTAAACCCTTCCAATTCTAACCCCCAGATTTAGTTGTTTGAGGAAACAGCGAAGACAAAAGAGGCGTCTTAATTACAAAAACGGAACCAATAATAAAGCCACGATATTTATTACTTTTATCATGGGGTTGATAGCCGGTCCCGCCGTATCTTTATAAGGATCCCCAACCGTATCTCCGGTCACCGCGGCTTTGTGGGCTTCGCTTCCTTTCCCACCGAGATTTCCTTCCTCAATATATTTCTTGGCATTATCCCAAGCGGCTCCCCCAGTAGTCATCGAAAGAGCAACAAAAAGCCCAGTGACAATCGAGCCAACCAACAGGCCGCCAAGAGCTTCTGGTCCCAACCAAAATCCGACAATTACCGGCGCCAAAACCGGAATTAAAGCAGGAACAACCATCTCTCTTTGGGCTACCGCAGTAACAATTGCCACTGCCTTCGCATAGTCTGGCTTGACTCTTCCTTCCATAATCCCTTTTATTTCTCTAAATTGCCGCCGAACTTCGGTAACAATCGCACCAGCTGCCTTTCCTACTGCCTCCATCGCCAAAGCACCAAAGAAGTATGGCAAGGCCGCGCCGATAAAAAGACCAACCAAAACCTTTGGGTCGTCTAGCCTAAAAATTAATTCTCTACCCGCGGCCGTTAATTCTTGGGAATAAGCCGCAAAAAGCACCAACGCCGCCAGTCCTGCACTAGAAATCGCGTAACCTTTGGTGACTGCCTTAGTGGTGTTTCCAACCGCATCAAGCTCATCAGTAACCTTTCGAACCGACTCTGGCAAAGCGGCCATTTCGGCAATCCCACCGGCATTATCAGTTACCGGCCCAAAAGCATCAATAGCGACGATTATTCCAGTCATACTAAGCATGCTCATAGCGGCAATGGCGATTCCGTAAAGGCCAGCCAGATTAAAAGCGATCAGGATCGCAGCGGCAATTAAAATAATCGGTGCCAGGGTTGATTTCATCGAAACTGCTAATCCTTGGATAATATTGGTAGCGTGGCCGATTTGACTGGCGTTAGCGATATTTTTAACTGAGCCAAACCTCTTTGATGTGTAAAACTCCGTTATAACCACCATTCCTAATGTGACAAACAACCCAATTAAACTCGTGAGGAAAACAGCTCCTGCCTCAGGCCTACTAACAAGAACAACGTCAACCGAACCTCCTTGAGCAAAAACTGTTGAGACCAAAGGGTCATTTCCAAAAAAGGCATTCGTCAGCCAGTAAAATCCACTAGCTGCAATAATTCCGGCAGCAATTAAGCCTAAATATAAGGCGCCCATTATATTTTTCCCGATTAACCGAACAAAGAAAGTTCCGATGATTGAAGCAACAATCGAACCCGCGCCCAGGGCCAGAGGGTAAAGGACTGCCTCTTCATTACCGGGAAAAAGCAAACTGCCTAAAAGCATCGCGGCAATTGCCGTAACGGCGTAGGTCTCAAAAAGATCAGCCGCCATTCCGGCATCATCACCGACATTATCGCCAACATTATCAGCAATTACGGCTGGATTACGAGGATCATCTTCAGGAATCCCCACCTCAACCTTTCCAACTAAGTCCGCGCCGACGTCAGCCCCTTTGGTATAAATTCCTCCCCCAAGCCGGGCAAAAACGGAAATTAAACTTCCTCCAAAACCCAAACCAATCAAAGCTTTCACTGCCTCAACCGACTCGTAATTAAGAAACCGGATTAGAACCCAGTAAAAACCGGTAACGCTAAGAAGAGCTAAGCCAACTACCATCAAGCCGGTGACCGACCCGCCTTTGAAAGCGATATCAAGCGCTTTTGCGAGGCCCTTCTTAGCCGCTTCGGCTGTTCGAACATTCGCTCGCACCGCCACGTTCATCCCAATATAACCAGCCAGGGCGGAGGCGATGGCCCCAATGGCGAAACCAATCGCCGTCACTCCATTCAATTTCCACCAAAGAACGAGGAAAATAATGACCCCGACAAGAGCAATCACCGAATACTGACGAGTAAGATAAGAAGCCGCACCCTCTTGAATCGCTTTGGCGATTTCTTGCATTTTTTTATCACCAGCCGGTTCTCTTAAAACAATCGCTGCGAGGATAACTCCATATACTAGTGCAACCGCTCCGGCTGCTAAAATCCAAAAAACCACCTGCTCGGTTGACATATTGGAAGAGTTTACAATAAAAAAATATAGTTGACAACCCTACGCTGCCTAGCTAATAATATAAACAAGTATCAAGAGCGTCCTCCGAAGCTTTACGCGAAGGGGGACCGGCAACCCTTTTAGGAGCAGGGTGCCATCCTGAGGTTTTATCCGAAGGAGATACGTCCCGAGGTTCATCAAGGGAAAACCTATGAATTATAAAGTTTTTACCTCTGAGTCTGTTGCTAGCGGCCACCCCGACAAAATCTGCGACCAAATCTCTGACACTATAGTTGATTCTGCCATTTCCAAAGACCTGAACGCCAAAGTAGCAGTAGAAACTTTAGTCACCAAAAATCAAGTTGTCTTGGCCGGCGAGGTTACTATCCATCATGCGCGGTTAAATTATAACAGACTCGCTCAGGGTGTCATTAAAGATCTAGGCTATACAAAACAGGAGTTTGCTTTTGGGTCGTTTTCACCAATCGAGGTTCATATTCATC
>Ga0154300_115_pt1 | contig 34407 bp, 35 predicted proteins | sample RifGroA1_FD_105594 | JGI IMG/M metagenome (GOLD analysis project Ga0154300, IMG submission 105594) | Candidatus Woykebacteria bacterium GWA1_44_8 | reverse complement strand
GAATTCTTTACCGCCGACCTCAACTACCGCCATCCCATCTTTCCCTTCTTTAATGGTGTAAGGAAGCCATTTAACATCTCCTTGAACCGAAGCATCCTTGAAACGGCGGCCCATTAATCGCTTTATTGAAAAAATTGTTTCTTTTGGATTAACCACCGCCTGTCTCTTGGCAACTCGACCTGCTACTCGTTTAATTGGGTCCACTACACTAGGAATGACATTTTCTCCTTCAGCGCTGTGAATGATTCTTGGCTGTCCACCCTCGACCACCGCAACTGCTGAATTGGTTGTCCCTAAATCTATACCAATGGTTTTTCCCATATCTTAAACCTCCTAAGTTTCGAAAATATAATTTTTCAAAATCAGCCAAAGAATACTAAACAAAAACCACCAGAAAATAACGTCTAAAACAAGCGAACCAAAATTAAAGTGTAAACCACCCACCGACCCTTGATCGGCAATCTCTTTTGAAAAAGAGAATGGAAACCCCCGGCTATCGCTTCGAATATAAAAGAAGCTAATCCCAGTAACAATCAAAGATAAAACCAATGTCCACAAAAGTGAAAGAACACGAATCATATTAGTCCAAATAAAACTCACCGCTGCCGGCTTCTTTTCACACTACTACGTTTAGCGGGTTGTTTTGCTTCTTCGCTACCTTGACTTTGGCTGGCCGTAAGACCCGCTCACCGATTTGAAAGCCTTTCCCAACTACCTCAACAATTTTGTTATCTTTCTTGCCTGCCACAATCTCAACCGCCTCATGCACACGCGGGTCAAAGTGACCAGCGGCTTCGATTTCCTCCACCCCCTCTTCCTTTAAAATTTTTTTAAACTGCTCTAAAACCAGCTCCAATCCTTTTCTGACATTCGAAGAATCTTTGCCAGCGATTTTATTTACTGTTTCTAACGTATCTAAAACCGGCAAAAACTTAGTTAAAAGGGTCCTTTCGCCAAACCTTATTGTCTGCTCCCGCTCGGCTTCAACTCTCTTTTGGAGATTAGCGTAATCGGCCAAGGCCCTTTTTAACTGGTGTTCTAGATGTTGGATTTTTTCCTTCTCTTTACTGGCCTGTGACATAATTACCAAGTGCTCGCCAGCTCAGTCAAAAGATCGCCAAAGTAACGAACAGTTGGGATAACCCTGGGGTAAGCCATTCTGGTTGGGCCAAGCACACCAATTACACCAGCATTTTTCTTACCCGAACCAAATGGTGCGAAGACAAAACCACAATATTCCAAATACTCACCGCCCAACTCATCACCCAACATCACACAAACCGGCTCATTAATCACTGCCCGTTCTAAGATTTGGTTGAGCATCTCGCTCCGATCCGTTAGCATTAAAAGGGTTTTGGTAAGATCGATATCGTAAAATTCCGGGATATCTAAGATACTGTAAGCACCAGAGGTATAAATATCACCCTCTTCAGTAGCGGCAATTGCTAACGTACCCGATTTTTCAGACAATTCTTTCGTTGCTTGTTTTAAAAGGCGGTGTGGATGAAAGCGGTAATCCCAAAGGCCTTCTTTAATCGCTACTTCATCCTTTACCGGAATTGTTTGTTCCTTCATTAGTTCATGGATGTAAAATCTTAAGCCCTGCGGTGTAGGAATGCGACCAGCGCTAGTGTGTGGCTGTTTCAAAAACCCTTCGCTTGTTAAACGAGCCATTTCATTACGAACAGTGGCGGGGGAAACCCCAAGCGAATACTTTCCGACAATGTTTTCACTGCCGACTGGTTCGGCGGTCGCTACATACTCCTCTATTATGTTTCGAAGAAGATCTTTTTGCCTGTCGGTTAGCTCTACCACAGTACACCCACCTACCACGAACCTAAGTAAAGCTTCTGGTTCTTGGGTAGCAACAATTTAGCACGAGTGCTAACGCTTGTCAAGGGGACTAGGATTTAAACTTGGCGACAAGGGAAAAGTCGCAAACACAGGGGGCTTTATGACAGACATGACAATTGTTTCTAAACAGGTGGGCGAGCTCTTTAGCGATATCAAAATTGGCCGAATTTGCTATTCCAACGATACAAGAGAAAAAGTCGGTTGCTTCTACTGTAATTTTTTGGAAATAGCTTTCCTTGTGCTCACCAAAGAACATGTGAATAGACTCGCTTAACTCCCCCAACTCTTCTGCTAGATGGATCCCCGCGTGCTCCAAACTCCGCTGAGAGGAGGGATAAATTTCCCTAAACATATTTTGCAAACCTGTTAATGAGGTTGGTTTTTTTGATCCATCTGGTAAGAACTTTATTCTTTTTCTTACCTTATTTTTCTTACAGGCGCACGGACATTTGCCACAATAAGAACACCGGTAAGGAAAGCGCTGCCAAACACTTTCCTCCAAGTTGATATGCAGTCGGTTCATTATCGCTAAAATCCAGCAAAAGGAGATAATTAAGTTAAGCTTCACCTTTCTCTTATCTCCTTGTCTAATCCCTTTCAAAGCGCGCATGGCAAAACGTTGTTGATTGCTTAAAAGATCCCAGACACTGTATAGCCGATCGTCAGGAAGACCATAGATTTTTTGAATCGCCTCTTGAGCCTCGTTTAAACTTGCGGACGGTAAAATTTTAACCATAGAAGCTTGGACCGGGGGCAGTTTGCAAAGGTGATTATATTGAAGCGTGATTCCTAAATCAATATGGGTTTGTGATACAATTAGCCCCGTATGACAAGAAAGACGATTGGCTTTTCTAACGCTTATAGCCTGAACGGATTTTTCTACGAAAATAAGGGTAGGGTTTTGGAAAAACTAAGTTCTTTCATCGACTCCGGAAAGGATAAACTACACCTAGTATTAGACTTTGATAGAACCGTAACAGTTAGCCAAAACCAATTTGGTGAAAATGTAACTACTTGGGAGCTACTTGCAAACCACCTTTCCGTTAAAGCCCAAAGTGAGTATCAGAAATTTTACGAAACTTACCGCTCGTTGGAAGTGGCAGGTAAACTTAATCCTAATGGTGCAATTGTCTGGTGGGAAGCTATATTAGGCCTTTTTAAGCGTGAGGGGCTTAGTTGGTCCGAAATTGAAAAGATTACCCGTCGAGAAATGCCAGCAAGAGCCCATGTTAAGGAATTATTCAACCTTTGCAGAAAAAAGCGCATTCCAACTGTATTGATTTCTGCCGGGATAAGGGATGTCATCAATATTTGGTGTGAGCAATACGGGATAAAACCAACTAAAGTCTTGTCAACAAAACTGCTTTTCTCAGACACTGGTTTCATTAAAGGCTGGTCTAGAAAATCACTAATACATGCGCTAAACAAAAGAGAAAAAGGACATGGCGAACTGACTAAAATAAAGCTAAAACGGCCGAATACTATTTTAATTGGCGATAGTACAGATGATGCTTTGATGGTTGATGGTGAGGAAAACGTTATTCGGATCATGATCCATGATCCAAGAAAAGACGCGGCAGAAGAACCTGATCGAAAGTTACTCCAAAAATTCGATCTCCTCATAAAAGACGGCACTCTCTTTCCGGTAGTAAAACTCATTAAGCAATTCTAGTAAAAATAGCTTGTTTCAAATCTTCAGCACACTCAAAAACGCCTCTTGGGGTATATCCACTTTGCCGATTCGTTTCATTCTCTTCTTACCTACTTTTTGTTTACTCAAAAGCTTATCCTTTCGAGTTCGGTCGCCGCCGTAAAGTTTGGCGGTGACGTCTTTGCGGTAAGCAGGGATTTTCTCAGCAGCCACAATTTTTCCACCAACTGCGGCTTGTAAATAAACCTCAAATTGTTGGCGGGGAATTACTTCTTTCAATTTTTCTACCAACGCTTTGCCGGTACGAAAAGATTTTTCTTTGGGAACAATTTGCGATAGAGCGTCAACGCTTTGTTTGGCAACCAAAATTTCTAATTTCACTGCCTCAATTCTTCGAAACTCAGCCAGATCGTAATCAAAACTAGCAAACCCGGACGAAACTGTTTTTAACTGATCATAAAATTGGGAAACAATTTCCGCTAGTGGCAGCTTGCATGAGATCTTAATTTTGTCGCCAAAATATTCGCTGTTTTTAACCACCGCGCGGTGCTCATAAAGCAACTGACTGATTGGGCCAAAGTATTTCTCCAAACTAACTATTCGTCCGGTTACCCACGGCTCTTGAATTTCTTTAATTTCCGTAGGCGATGGTAAAACCTGAGGGTTCGAAACTTCAATCCGCTCACTGTCGGTCTTTATTACTCGGTAACGAACAGTTGGTGCCGACAAAATCAAATTCAAACCAAATTCTCTTTCCAATCGTTCCTGAACAACTTCCATGTGAAGCAGACCTAAAAACCCAGCCCGAAAACCAAAACCCAAGGCCGGGGAATTCTCCGGTTCAAAAGTCAATGAGGCGTCATTAAGCTTTAATTTTTCTAAGGCTTCTTTAAGACGGGGGAAATCATCCCTTTCTACCGGAAAAATGCCGGCAAAAACCATTGGTTTAAATTCCTTGTATCCTGGTAGGGGTTGAACCCCAAATTTTTCTTGGTCTAGCTTAATAATTGTGTCGCCTACCTGCACCTCCTGGACTTCTTTTAATCCGCTCGCTACCCAACCGATTTCACCAGCCTGCAAAGATTCTTTCCCTAATAATTCTGGTGAAAAATAACCTACTGACCCTGTCTCTGCTTCTTGCTTTGTTCCTAAGAATTTTATTTTCATACCTTTCCGCACCTCTCCTTCAAATACCCGAACGTAAGCAATTACTCCCTTAAATGAATCGTACGAAGAATCAAACACAAGAGCCTTTAAGGGCTTCTCCAAATCCCCCTTTGGCACTGGGATCTTCCTAACTAAATCGTTAAGTAATTCTTTAACCCCTTCGCCAGTTTTGGCGCTCACTTTGTAAATTTCACTTTCAGCAAAACCGAACGAGCCTGTTAGTTGATCCAATACATCTTTTATTTGGGCATTGGGCAAATCAATTTTGTTTATCACTGGAATTATTTTTAGGTTTTGTTCCTTAGCCAAAAGAAAGTTACTCAAAGTCTGGGCCTCAACTCCACGGGTCGCATCAACAAGTAACAGGGTCCCTTCGACACAAGATAAGGAGCGGGAAACTTCGTAGGAGAAATCAACATGCCCTGGGGTATCTATCAAATTTAGAATGTATAATTCAGACTTATGAATGTCTTTTCCACCAATTCTGAATTTCATAGTAACTGGGGCAAGTTTGATCGTAATCCCCCGCTCCCGTTCAAGTTCCATTTGGTCAAGGTATTGTTCTGTCAATTTTTCTTTAGGAATTGTCCCAGTTACCTCTAGGAAACGGTCGGCTAAAGTCGACTTACCATGATCAATGTGGGCGATAATCGAGAAGTTGCGAATATTTTCCATAGTCTATAAACCACATACCGCGGAGCGGAATATATTTTCCTAATCACATAGCGCACAGTAACTTATTATTTACACCAATGTCTCTGAGGGGCGGATTTTAGAGATTTGGTGACCCTGGTTCAATTTTTTCTTCGACAACCAAAAATTTCTGGAGACGACGTATATCGGGCAGAAGGCGGGCGAAGATTTTTAGCTCTTCACTTTTTAGCCACCAAGTAAGCCAGCCGTAGATTGTTAAACCAAAGATAAATAAGACTCCCGTCAAAACCAGCAAGTTAAACGCCCGAGTGGTATCGATTAAATAATCGATTACGTAATTCCCGCCAATTCTCAGGTGGAGTGGTAAATAAAGTAAAGCCCCCATTAAAGCGGCTGATACAAATATCTTACCCATCGGCAAAAAAAGCTTTAACTTATCGAACCCGCCAATTTTTTTGTCCAACAAGTACAGAAGGACAACGAAGTTAAAGATGCTGGTAAATGAGGCCGCCAACCCCAAGAAAGCGGTGGGAACAGCTGCATTTTTAGCTAGGCTCAAAGCAAGAAGCGAGCTAACGGCAGCATGAAAAACTAAGGAAACAAGAGCAACCTTTAGCGGCGTGGCAGCATCGTGGAGGGCGTAAAAAGCACGAATAAGCAGAAAGAAGCTACTTGAAGCAAAGATTCCAATTGCAAAGTAAGAAGTTGTAACTGCAGTTGCCACAGTGGAAGACCAGTCGAAAAAACCACTTCCAAGAAGGATACGCACAACCGGTATTCTCAGAACAATAAATAGTACGCTTATAGGAACCGTCAGATAAAGAATCTGGTGCAGACTGGAGAGGAACGTACTCTTAAAGTCAGTTGTTTTACCGGCTGACATCTCAGCGGAAAGTGTAGGAAAAGCTGCAGTTGCAAGGGTTATGCCAAAAATACCTATTGGAAAGTTTTGGATATCAGCCGCTAGTCTCAGTGCGGCTGTGGAACCTTTTATTAACAAGGAAGATAAAAATATACTAATCCACCATTCTGCTTGGGCAAAACCAATTCCAATTGCACGCGGTAAGGAAAGTATAATTATTTTTCTAACGCCTGGGTCTCTAAATCTAAACTCAAATTTATATTTAAACCTAAACCGCTTGATTAATATAAGTTGGATAAGAACATGGAGGATCGCTCCAAGCACTACACCAAAAGCAACTCCCGTTAAACCAAAATAAGGTCTGAACCACAAAATACCAATAATAATCCCGATGTTATAAAGAACGGGGGCTATAGCAGGTATAATAAAGCGATGGAAACTTTGCAGCACCGAAGTAAAAAAACTTCCAATAATTAAGAACAATTCGGCTAACAAAATCACCCGAGTTAGATTGGTGGTTAATGCTAGCTTATCAGGATTATCCTTAAAGCCCGGAACGACAAACATCTCATTTATTGGTCTGGCGTAGATAAGAAGAATTAAGGTCACGATAACAAAAAATAGCAGGGAGATATTCAAAACAGACGAGGCTATTTTCCAGCCTTCTTTTTCATGTTTAGAATTTATGTAGGAAGTGAATACCGGAATAAAAGCTACCGATAAAGCCCCAACGATAAGTAAATTAGCGATAAAGTCGGGCAAAACAAATGCTGCTGTATATGCATCAAGAGTTTCAAGAGGGAAAAAGTGAGTTAAGAATCTATTTCTTATTAAACCCAAGATACGCGATGCTAAAACCAAAACCATCATTATCGTTGCTGCTGAGATAATTGTGGTTTGCCGCCTAAACAGGACCGCTGTGCTATTTTTGAAAAATTGTCTTACCATCGCTTCTCTAAATAATAGCAGGAACTTGAATTTGTGCCAATAGTTTGTTATTATCCCCCTATGCCAGTTATTCGTTCAGCAAAAAAGAAATTACGAGCCGACCATCGCAAGCAAAAAATTAACCAAAGAGTGGAAGCAGCCGTAAAGCTTGCTATTAAAACATTCAAAAAAGCTCCGTCCCCAGGGGCCTTAAATAAAGCCTATTCAGCGCTTGATGTAGCGGCGAAAAAAGATGTGATACCCAAGGGACGAGTGGCTCGGAAAAAGAGCCGGTTAGCTAATCTTATTTCAAAAAGTAACATCAAAGCTACCAAGACTAAAAGTCCTTCTAAAACTAAGAAGGTTAAGTCGTGAGAAACAAAAATACTCTAGCCAAGCGGTATCAAACTTGCTATACTAAATCTAAAGGTAGGTAAAATGGTGCGCTCTGCCCAACCGGCAACTCCCGAGATAAATATCAACCTCATGCCAGCACCAAGACCTTCTGGTACAGCTGGAGCAGCGGTCCAGTGGGTTTTGACGGTTGGTCGCTATTTAATTATCTTCACCGAAATCGTTGCTCTTGCTATCTTTGTCTTAGGGATTAAACTATCCGCTGATAAAAATGACTTAAAAGAGCAGGTTGAAAACTTGAAAGTTGCGGTTTCAAGCGATAGTAACGTCGCATTTGAAAAGGAGTTTCGAGAAATCCAACAAAAAATCAATGAAATAAAAAAGCAAAGAGCCAACCATTTCCCAAGCAGTGTTGTTGTGACCGAACTCTTAAAAATGTTGCCGCAAGGTTTAAGCCTCAATTCGTTGGAAATTAAAGAAGATGAGGTCGTTTTTTCGGGATCCTTTACCTCGCCAAGCGAACTCCAAACTTTGGTTTCTGTTTTTTCTGAATCGGAAAAAATTACTGGCCTGGACATTAGCGATTTAAATTCACCATCAGAAAAAAACCCACTTTATACATTTAAGGCGACGGCGAATATTATCCAGTCAAAGTTTAAGTCAAAGGAGGCTAGTAAGTAGTGCCATTCTACAAACAGGTTCTTGAGCAATACAATAAAATAAACGTGATTGAAAAGAGTAGGGACTATTTCACTGTTCTGGCAACTTTAGTCCTACTAATTATTCTTCTTTTACTCATATTCCCAGCTATCAAACACATCACTCGCCTCAATAAGGAGATCACTGACGGACGCTTAGTAAAGGCCGCGCTTGAGGAAAAGGTTGTCGCTCTTGGCGAGGCTGGTGACAACCTATCAGCAATTAAAGACGACCGGCCTCTGCTGGAACTTGCTTTACCAACCGGTGCTGAACTAGGAACTTACCTAAAAAAAGTTGAGGAATTAGCGGTCAGCAAACACAATCTAAAGATTGCTGCTATCCAGTTTTCTAATATTCCCCTCAGCAAACCAAAGAAAGAAGACTTCTTAAAGGTAACGAACCTCTCGTTTACTTTAACCCTGGAAGGCGCTTTCCTTGACTTTCAAAAATTTTTGGGAGATTTGGAAAACTATATCAGAACAAGCGATGTCTCGGCTGCCACTCTTACTAAAGATCAGGTTGGTAGTTTAAAGGAAACTTTAGGCGTCACTAGCTACTATCTCGGAGTTGAATTTGTCCCCGCTAACAAAACGCTTAGCAAACCAGCAGAATCTGAAGTCGGAGGTGCGCCATGAGTAAAAACCCAGTTGCTTTTATATTGCTTCTTACTCTGATCACCATTGTTGCTTGGATTGTTCTCCAAGTGTTTCAAATCCAAACTAAACCAATCTCAACTCCCGACCAAAAACTAATGCAGGAACTAAATCCAGAACTAGATAAAAGTGTGCTCGAAGAACTAAAAAAATCCTTAAAGTAACAAAAACCCATCACAAAGCGGCCGTCCTATTGATAAATTGGCTGAGAATAAGGTCGGCAGCTCGACCCTCTTTTAGAGCCACATCTGCTCGAAGAAGCTCCAAAATCGCCTTTTTTAGGGCTACCCTAGTCCAATTTTTTGCTTGTTCCTTGATTCTTTGTTGCACGAAAGAAGAGAGTGGGGTCTCCCTTAAATCGTCTTTGGCGCAAAAAGCAAGCAGTAAACCGCGCAGAACTGCTCCAATAATCTTTTCGATCGGCTCTTTAGCGCTAATTAGCTCCAAAGCTAGGCTTTGGGATTCTTTTTCATTCTTAAAAAGGATGGCATCTGCTAATCTAAAGGTAGTCGCTTTTCTCCTCTGATCAAAAAGAAAGCTTTTTACCAGTGTCTTTCCTGTCTCAACCTTACCCCCAGACCATAAGATTATATCGGTCTCTTCTGGCAATTTTTTTGGCAAAATATTCCAATCGCCACTGAAATGTTCAATTAAAAAGCTGCTTTTTCCACCGAAGAGATAGTGACTTGCTATTTTTAGTTTTTCTTCAAGTATTTCTTTACTCAGACCTTTTCCGGAAATAATTTGAATGTCTTGGTAACTACCTTTTAATCGAATTAAAAATCTTCGCGAGTCAACTTGGTTGGTGCCATGGATTAGGTAGATCATTTTTTCTCCGCTTCTTGCTGGCTGAGGAAATTTTTAATTTTCAGTCGGACCTCGTCCCAACTCACTCGCGGCACAATTACATAAGCCCCACCATAAAAATTGGCACTTGGTGAGTGCATCAACCCGGAGGAAGGGTCTAAGACAAACGTTCTTAGCCCATCGATGTTTATTTCTTTGGCTAGCTTAACTGCTTTGGGTGAGGATTTAAGGTCAAAGTCAGTCTCCACAGCTTGGCCAAAATTCCGAAAAAGGGAATTTACTTTAAATGGGTCGAGAAAGGTGCCCACTGAAAGAGCTTTTTTTGCTGCCGCCTGAATAATCTTTTGTTGGCGCCGGGAGCGGGCAAAATCGCTTCCCTCACCACCAGTACCGGTCCGGGAACGGACATATTTTAAAGCCATCGTACCGTCCATGTGGGTGTTTCCCGCGTCGAAATGAAGATGCTCGAAACGACAAGAAAACGTACCATTTGGGCAGCTAGCATTTTCCTTTCCTTCAACGGGATATTGATAATCGTCGAAGGTCTTGTCAACAACTATATCTATTCCATCAAGAGTGTCGATTGTCTTTTTAAACCCTTCGAAATCAACTCTCACCCCATAATGAATCGGTACTCCCAAATGATCGGAGACCACTCGCTCGGCCAGTTTCAAGCCACCGCCTGGATAACCGTATGTGTTACCCAACGAGTAAGCGGAGTTTATTTTCCCTTGGCTTGGAAATAAACCCTCCCAACCAGGCATGGAAACCCAAGTGTCTCGCGGCACAGAGATCAAGGAAGTCTGTTTGCTGTTTAGATCAACTGAGAGCACGATAATTGTGTCTGATAAAAAACCGTTGTGTTCTTCTCGACCAGCTGGCCCGACAAACGAATAGGGGACATTGGCCCTTTTATCGATACCTAAAATTAAGATTTTTGTTTTTCCTCCTCTCGATCGTAATTCGCCGGAAGGTTCCCTGAAGAAAGATAAAACCGCACCAGGGTTCTTAAATATCTCACCAATTAGACTAGAAATCGGCCAATAAAAAGCATAACCAATATAGCCAAGGGCGGCGACAAGTAGCAAACCGGCCAAAAAGAAGGCGATTTTCTTTTTCTTTCTTTGTTTTTCTAGACTGCTTGGAGGTAGAACTCCAAGATCGATGTGACGCATGAGATTTAGTCTAACATACCCGCCTAGCCTAGTGCCACTACGCAGTCTGGTCGTTTAAACGAATAGCCTCAAGAAGATCTAAGAAGATTCCTGGATTCCAACTGGCTCGACCGGGTAAAACGCCGCTGATTGATGGTTGTCTAGTAAATTTAGCGACGTTGCTAGGATCAACACTGCCACCGTAGATCGCTTTTACCTGCTCGCCAAGGGATTTTTTAATAAGCATGGCCATTTTTTCGGCATTTTCGGGGGTATCTGGCTTATCTGTTCCAATAGCAAAGAGAGGCTCGTAGGCAACGGCAGTAATTTTATCCCTAACACTCTCTAAAGACCTAATTTCATTCAAATTACTAATACAAACCACGCTTTTGATTTTAAACTCACTTAAGTTTTTAATCTTAGCGTTAATTTCCTCGTTTGTCTCTGCAAAGTTTCGCCGCCGCTCGGAATGGCCAACAATACAATAATCAACCAACCCATCAAGCATCGCACTGCTAATTTCACCAGTATATGGTCCATCGGAGAAGCGAGAAACACTTTGAGCGCCAACTTTTACTCTTGTGTCTTTAAAAAGCGCCGTAACAAAGGGAAGGGAGGTAAAAGGCGGGCAAATTACGATTTCGATGCCGGTTATCTCTCCTAGCTTTGGTTTTGCCATCTTTACCCACTCGATCGTTTCTTTAATCGTCTTAGTTGCTTTCCAATTAGCCACTACCAAAGGCTTCTTTTTCATTTCTTTACCCTTCCAAAGCTTCCAGACCGGGTAGTTTTTTACCGCCTAAAAATTCTAACATCGCCCCACCGCCAGTTGAAACATAACTAATTTTAGCAAGTAGACCAAATTTATTCAAAGCAGCTATCGTATCGCCGCCGCCAACAATCGAATAGGCCTTTGAACCAGCCACAGCTTGGGCGATTGCTTTTGTTCCGGACTCATATTTGTTTTCTTCAAAAACACCCATCGGCCCGTTCCAAACAATTATGCTCGCTCCTGCAATAATCCCCTCAAAGGCTTTGATTGCCCCAGGACCAATATCACGTGTCTCTACATGATCAGCAGCAACTATTACATTTTGGGCTAAATCGTTTTGGGAAATTTCAAACATTACCCGCCCTCCAACTAAAACCTTATCAGCAATTTTTGCCAGATTATTAATTGCTGGAAGTTTCGTTTCAATTTTTGCGCCGCCAATTATTGCCACTAGTGGCCTTTTTGGATTTTCTAAAACTCTAGATAGCTCCTTTATTTCCTGCTCCAGCTTTAGTCCGGCAAAGGAGGGGAGCAGTTTAGGAATACCGACGATTGAAGCATGGGGGCGGTGCGAAGCTGCAAAAGCATCGTTAACATAGAATTGACCAAGCGCAGCTAACGACCGAGAAAAATTTTCATCATTTGCTTCTTCGCCAGGCCAAAAACGAAGGTTCTCAAATAGATTTAATTGTCCAACCTTGTTCGCTGCAAGATTTTCAATAAAAGTGACTTTTTGCTCAAGAAGCCTTTCCAATAAATCTACTAAAGGTCTTAAAGAAAATTTTTTATCTACACCCTTGGGACGATCCAAGTGCGCCAAAAGGATAAGCCTTGCCTCCTTCTCCAGCAAAAATTGGATTGAGGGCAAGGCTGCCTTTATTCTCGTTTCATCCAAAACTTGGCCGTTCTTAACAGGTATATCAAAATCGACTCTTAGCAAAACTTTTTGATTTTCAATCTCTGGAAGATCACGCAGCAATTTCATTTTTAACCAACTTTAAGGCCAAGCAAAATTACAGAGTATTGATCCTCTTTAATTTTATCATGGGAGGGGAATTTCAGGACAATTGCTGTAAAAGTTTACTTTTTATAACTTCCTTGCTGGTGGCACCGACGAAACGATCGGTCTCTTCACCATCCTTGAGGATGATGTAAGTGGGTATACTCATCACGCCGTATTTTGCCGCTTCTTGCTCATTTTCATCAACATTGATTTTTTTAATTTCAATCTCTCCCGCTATTTCTTTCTCCAACTCTTCGATTACTGGTTTCATCACAATACATGGACCACACCAATCAGCATAAAAATCAATTAAAAAAACAGCCATTGCCCTTACCTCCTTTATCAGTATACCACAAAAATTTTCACTTTAACCATTTGCTTTTTTAGTTTAAGATAAACGGCAGTGGATATTTTAAAATCTTTGAATCCAGTCCAAAAACAAGCGGTGACTTACCTTACTGGCCCGGCAATTGTTCTTTCCGGTCCCGGTTCTGGTAAAACCCGGGTGATTACCCACCGAATTGCTTACTTGATCAAAGAGAACGATGTCGCACCAGAGCAGATCCTTGCCGTAACTTTCACCAACAAAGCAGCAAATGAGATGAGAGAAAGAGTCGCCAAATTGTTAGGCTCACAGTCCACAGTTAACAGTCTGCGGAAAAAGAAGACGGTAGACATTAGACCAAAAGCTGTGGGCTTGCCGCTAATGGGTACTTTTCACTCCATTTGTGCCAAGATCTTGCGAGTTGATGGGCGTTATTTAGGTATAAACCCAAACTTTATTATTTCTGATGAAGATGATTCCCTAGCATTAATTAAAGAACTAATGAAAAGGCTTGATATCGACTCGAAACGCTTTTCGGCCGCTAGCATCAAGGCTTCAATCGAGGATGCAAAAAATGAGCTGGTTGGACCAAAGGAGTACGCTGCTTACACAGCTGGTTATTTTCAAGAGGTAGTAAAAAAAGTCTACCAAGACTACCAGGAAAAATTGGAAAAACAAAATGCCCTTGACTTTGAAGATCTCCTAATGAAAGTGGTGTTGCTTTTTCAAAAATTCCCGCCTGTATTGGAAAAATACCAAAGGCGCTGGCAATTTATTTTGGTTGATGAGTATCAAGATACCAACCGCGCCCAATATATTTTCACCAAACTTCTTAGCGCTGCTCGCCGCAATGTTTTTGTGGTCGGTGACGCTGCTCAAGCAATTTACGGCTGGCGGGGGGCTGATTTTCGCAATATTTTGAATTTTTCAGAGGACTTCCCCGAAAGTAAAACATTCAACCTCGAGCAGAATTATCGTAGCACCAAGAAAATTTTAACCGCTGCCACAGCTGTTATTTCCCAGAACCGCTCCCACCCTATCTTGCACCTTTGGACTGAAAATCCAGACGGTGGGCCAATTATTATTTACGAGGCAAAAAATGAGTTGGAGGAAGCTGATTTTATCGTTAGAGCAATCAACAAACTAATGACTGGTCCAGCCTTTTCTTTTCACTCCTTCGCTGTGCTCTACCGGACCAACGCCCAATCCCGGGTGGTTGAAGAGGCTTTTCTTCACGAAGGCGTTCCTTACATTTTGGTTGGCGGCACTCGCTTTTACGAGCGGCGGGAAGTGAAAGATGTCCTTGCGTACCTACGTTTAATTGCTAACCCAACCGATACTATTTCTTATAAACGAGTGGTCAACGTACCGCCACGCGGGATCGGCCCAGCGGCAATAAAATCGGAAGGCCCAAAAGTAAAACAATTCGAGTCTCTGCTTAAAGATCTTCGGAATAAAACAAAAGGCCTACCGACGATCGAGATTATTGATATCGTGCTGGGAGAGACAAAATATTTAGGCTGGCTTGATGATGGTAGTATCGAAGCCGCCGCGAGAGTAGAAAACGTTAAGGAGTTGCGTAGTGTCGCTACTGAGTTTCCAAACATCTACGATTTCTTAGAAGATGTTGCCTTGGTGGAAAGGGAGTACGGCCCGCAAAGACCTTCAATTGAAAAGGAAAAGCCCGACGCGGTAACTTTAATGACTGCTCACGCTGCTAAAGGGCTCGAGTTTCCAGTGGTTTTTATGGTTGGTATGGAAGAAGGGCTCTTTCCTCACAGCCGTTCGCTACTTGATACCAACGAACTCGAGGAGGAACGGCGACTTTGCTATGTTGGTATCACTCGGGCCAAAAGCCAACTTTATCTTACCTACGCTACCCAACGACTTTACTTTGGCCAGCGAGGCGAAGGAATCCCCTCTCGGTTCATTGCTGATATTCCTGAAGAACTCAGCACGGTTATTGCTTTTTAAGGCAGCATTTTAACACTCCGTGTCAACTTTACTAATTTGTTTCTTTCCTTTAAAATTTAAACAGAATGAGACCTCAAGGGCAGGCGGAGGTTAATTTTCTCTCGGCAATTCGAGGGCTTTTTTATTTCCTTCCTGGTAGAATCCCCTACAAACTCTGGGGCTTTGCTATATTGGCCGTTTCTTTATACCTTGTTACTGGTCCTAATACCACCACGGCTCTAGCTTTTCGATCTAGTTTAAATTATTTAAAAGCTTTCAACCCGCCGATGCTCATCCAAACCTTCCATTCACCGGTAGTTAAGGAGGTAAGCGAAGAAGAAATTTTGGAAAACCAAGGCTTTGTGCAAACACAAGGCGGCATTCTACCATTTTCCACTAAGTTACGGGTCTTTGCTACTAGTTACGATAAAAACTGCTCTGGCTGCAACGAAAGAACCGCCAGCGGTTTACCAACTGGGTTTGGGGTAGTGGCAGTCGATCCAAAGGTTATCCCCCTTGGCACCAAACTTTACATCCCCGGTTATGGTGTCGCTGTGGCAGGCGACACTGGTGGCGCGATTAAAGGGGCTAAAATTGATCTTGGATTTGACGATGTGAAATCCGGGTGGTGGAGCTCCCGCTTTGTCGAAATTTATATTTTAAAGTAGAATGAAGGTGTGGATATTCGGCAAAGTAAGCTTTGGAGCAAATACTTACAAGAGCTTGGTTGGACTTTCGAAAAACTAACCTCTGATTCTTTCGCCTATACTAGGAAAATACCTTTCTTAGGCGCCGTAATTAAAATTCCCCGATTACCACTGCCAATCCCTTTTAAAAAAATTGAAGAGGTTGCTGTAGTCCAAAATGCCTTTTTAGTCAAACTTGAACCAAAAATTGAAACTAAAGAAACCGACACCGACAAAATCTTATCCTTATTGAAGGAGAACGGGTTTACGAAAGATCGCTGGTCCTTGAACCCAACCACGACTATTCAAATTGATCTGACAAAATCTGAAGAAGAGCTTTTACGCTATATGGAAAAAGATACTCGCTATAGTGTTCGATTAGCTAGCCGACGGGGGGTAATCGTAAAGGAAACTAATGATTTTGAACAATTTAAAAACTTGTATTTTGAAACGGCAGAGCGAAAAAAGTTTTGGCCAGCAAAAAAAGAATTAGAGGCTGTCTGGAAAGTTTTTTCAAAAGAAAAATCAGCAACGATTCTCACTGCTTTTTACCAGGAAAAGCCTCTCGCTTCCACATTGCTTTTATACATAAACAGGGGTTTGTTAGGAGCGAGAGCGACGCAGGATGCGACCCGCCTGCCAACGCCTGAAGACGCAGGCTATGGCGAGCAGGGAATACCTAAATTATTGAACGAAGATAAATCATTTAGTTATGTAGCATCCTATTATCACGCTGCTTCTTTGCCCATTCACCGAGACGTAATGGCGCCTTATCTACTTTTGTGGGAAGCAATAAAGTTCTTAAAGAAAAAGGGTTGTTACACTTTCGATCTTGAAGGAATTTACGATCCCAGGATACCGACAACAAAACGCTGGAAGGGTTTCACCCTTTTCAAAAAAGGCTTTGGTGGTAGAAAGGTTGAGTATCTCGGTTCGTTTACCAAATATTATAAACTTTGGGCGCAGGCTCTGTTTCTACCAACCAGATTTTTTTAACTGTCAAGCGAAATAAACAAAAGGTGGCTTCTTTCCTTTTTCAAGGATAGTCGCCACCTTGTACTCTCTCAGCCAATTAGTTACGGCTAGTGTGCCGTTAGCTGCTTACTAGGTTGGATTTCAGGAGCAACAACCAATCCGATTTTTGCCAGTACCTTTTCCAGGAAGGCGAGGTCCTGCCGCGTCAGATTGCGGTAGGAGACAAGTACCCGATTTCCCCTCCTTAGGTACCGTACCAAGGCAACATGGGTAGGCTTCCCATATTCGCCGAAGAGTTTTTCTTTTCGGGTAAGGAAGCCTGTGACCGTTCTACTTTTACGATCCTCATAGCGGAAGGTTATCCCGAAGTAGTTCGTTGGTTCGCTAGCCTCCTTCGGGAAGTAGCGGTCGGCAATCTCTCGGGCTCTTCGACGAAATTCCACCGCGTGTTTTAGTTTTACCCCTCTGCACAAAATCAGGCCGCTTTGCAGTACCCCCTCGTCAATCAGTGGTCTAGCCATACATTTACTCTGCTCCTTTCGGCCAGATTTAGCGGGGTTTGAACCTATAATATTAGCACAAATTCTGTTGTTGTCAATTTTTGGGAACAAAAATACCACCTATATGGTGGTTAGGATTCTGGAGGGAAGCTTTCTGGTAGATTTTCACTACGCCAACCGGACTATTCGTTCCCGAATAGACTTCCCTCTGCCGGTCCTGATAGGCCTCTCCAGGAATAAGGAGGTGTCAAGAGAGGCATGTCAAAGATCTTAGGGTCAGAGGTGGATCCCGATCATCGGGGACCTCCTTTCCTAGTCCTCCTACCTGTCGTTGAAGCGGCGGCTGTGGCGACCCGAGTCCTTGGGTTGGATTCGGTCCCGCCAACCAGCGTTGTACTGCCGACGCTGTCGCTTGCGGTCAGGGTTATTGTGGCTCCTGCTGTGGCTTAGCTCCCTCTCGGCTGCGAGCTCGCTCTCACGGCTGTTGATGTGAGACACTCGTACAAGTGCCTCACCAGCCTCGTCGAGCTTACCAGCCTCAAAGGCAGCCCTCGCCTCGCCGTAAGCCTGCTGGGCATAGAGGCCCAGTTGAGCCTCGTCGACTTTGGCGAATTCAGCCTCGATCTGCTGGATTTCACCCAGCCTTTGGAGCGAACGCTTGGCATCGAAGAAACGCTCCGCCTCGTAGGCTTCCAGCACCTCCTCGTAGACCTCGCGGGCCCTCTCGGGAAGCTCTGCCTCCTCAACACAAGCCAGTTCAGTTTCGACATCAATCTTCGCCAATAAGGCGAAGAGGCGCCGGGCTGCCTGCACCGCTTGGATGAAGCGGCCGTTAGCGAAGCGTTCCTCCGCCTCTCCTAACTGCTTATCCAGCTCCGCCGGGATCTCCTCCTCACGAAACTCCCCGAACTCCTCCAGAGCGCGGGTCGCTCCAATGATGAGCCGCCGGGCGTCGCAGCGGTTGCAGAGTGCCGACTTGCCATCGGGCCGTTTGTTGACGACCCAACCGCAAGGTTTACCCTGGACCCGCCCGGTACACACAACGTCTTGCCTTCCGGCAGGCGAGCCTCCTCCTGCTTCTGCTTCCATTGCTGGTAGCAGGCTTCGCAGTGACGGTGAGGCCAGCCTGATGGCAACTTGCAACCGCAGCCAGCGCAGACCTTTGCGGTCAGTACCTGGCCGTCGGTAGCAATCGCCAAACCACCCTCCGGCGGTTGGACGGTCTCTCCCGCAGCCTGCGGGGCCTTAACGGCGGCCTTCGTAATCCGTGCCACAACAAACCTCCTGTTTGGCACTAAAAACCTCGAGCAGGAGACTCCGATATTATCGGAGGCCCATCCCTGCTCTGCTCCGACCCGAGTCGGGCTATCCCGCCAAGCAGGACATCAAGCAGGGCTGCTCGGAAATCTCTCCTTTTCCGGCTCAATAGCCAGAGATCTGGCCGTCCTTCGATAGACTCAGGATAAAGGTTATTAATCACCTCCTTTTCGTTTATCCCGAGCCTGTCGAGGGAGACCAGGTCCCTGGCTACTATTAGGCAGATTGGTGGTAGCTTACGATGGGATACACCATCCAGCATTTACTCATCAACCGTAAAGGCTACCAACCTCGACACAAGGTTTCCCTTGGTCTCGCCACACTTCTCCAAACTTACTTGGGTCACGGCTCGCTCAACGGCGGCTACCAAGCGGTCTTTGGGAAGTTATTCTTTTTACTGTAGAGGTCGCTGGCGAAGCAACATACAGGGCCCTCATGGGTGGTTAGCGAGAGCAGCGGCAGTGGCCCTGCTCGTCGATCAGACGTGAGCAGGAGGGGCAAATGTCGCCCGTTTTCATGTTCCTGCCTCCTTCATTTACTCACAACCCTCACCGGATCGACCTTCCGGCTTTTTTCGAAGGTTGTGGTTATGGATTTTAAACCCAACACTATGTCCGATAGTATGGAGATCAAAAGCCACAAAATTTCTCTCTCCTTATTTTCCTAGTGGAAGCGGAGCTTCCCAAGTAGCAATATTAACCTAAAATACAGTTAGAATTATATCACAAAATAGCCCTAAAGTCAAATCCTATAGGACTCTTCTACTCTCGGGGCTTACGAGCCTCTTAATCCCTCAAGTATCCTCGAATCCTGCGCTAGGCAACTTCTGCCTAGCTAAATCAAGTATCGGGCTTTAACTCCCACCCCGCTGTTGCTTAATCATCTTAATCTTCCGCAATACGAGCATGGCGTGGTTGGACTTGCAAAAAAGCGAAGGGAAAACTGGAACTGACCGAAGCGTTAGCGAGGGAATTCCAGAGGAAGTCACGAGGCTTTTTTGCATAGCTCCAACAGCTAGCGTAGTCTTGCGGCAACTTTGGTGTTACCTTTTTTGCAAAAGGTAACGAAATATTTACTTTCGCGTTAGAGAAAACGGGCAAATCGAGTTGTAGGCGCAGTAAGTGCAAGCGGGAACGCGGCCGAAATATTTTGGGTTGGCGGGAAATTTGTCTTCTTTCAGGTTTTCCCGGATGTTTTTAGCCGTTTCGACGATTTCTTTTTCTGTTTTTGTTAAAAGTTCTTTTGTTGGTTTGTAACCACCCACCAAACCAGTCTCTAAATCATAAATACCGACAAATTCTGGAATTATTTTTTGACTTTTGAGATAAGCCAGGGCATAGACTTTTAACTGGATGCTTTTTGCCGCGTCTTTAGCAAGTGTCTCTTGATTACGATTTTCCGTGCTTTTAAAATCGATCACTCTCACCTTTTTACCTTTTACATCAACCCGATCAAACCTTCCTCTTATTAATGTATCTCCAAGACCAAAACGAAACTCTTTTTCTACAAAAGTCGGAATATCTTTAGAGTCTTTTTCACGTCTCCAAAACTCTTCCAAAACTTTTTTGCCTTCAAGCAGCCGCCTTTCTTCATGCTCGGCGGATAAAAACCCTTCGCTAATCCAGGCATTTTCAAAAACAGTGCGCAATTGGATTAGACTCATTTTCCGGCTAGCCATTTTCGCTTTGTAAAATGCAGCAACCGCTTCATGTAGAGCCGCGCCGTAAATCACGGCGTGATGGCGCAAAATCGGCAAGCGCAATACATGGACGTAGCGGTATTTATAAGCACAGGTCTGATAATCATCAATTGCTGCTTGGGAAAGTTTAATTACTTGCGGCTCAGCCCTGACTTGCTCTTTTTGTTCCCCAGCTCCCTCAAATAGGGATATTCTTTCTAACGGCTCTAGTTTTTTCAATTGTGCCTCAGAGACCGTTTTATCCAAAGCCTCAAGGACAAAGGGGGAAACTTTTTTAATCCTTTTTCCACCCATATCCCTTGCCCAAGTGTAGTAAAGGGAATCTTGTGCTCTGGTTGTTCCAACATAAAAAAGCCGTCTTTCTTCCTGCATGTGAAAATCGCCGGAAGGCAGTGTTTCTTTAATAAGCGAGTCTGGTAAGGGAATTATTTCACTTCGCTGCCGTGAAGGAAATTGATCAGAAACTAAATTAACTAGAAATACTACTTGAAACTCCAAACCTTTTGCGCTATGAATGGTCATTACGTTGACCGCATCTGTTTCCGGATCAAATTCGACTGTTGCCGGATCATCACCTGCCATTCTCATAACCTCCAGCCATTCAACAAAAGAACGAATCGAATTATTATTTGAGAGAGTCATAAATTCTCTAATTTTATCGAAAAAGCGGGCGATTGATTGGATCTTGACTTCAGCTTCGATACTTTCTTCTTGGTCTAAATGAGAAAGATAGACGGTTTTCTTCAAAAATTCGAATAAAACTTTTCCAACATTTTCTTTCCTTGCAATTTCTAACATTACAATCAAATCCTCATTAATATTTTTAATAATTTCTTTTCCCTTTTCACTAATTTCAAGCTCTGGTTCAAGTTCGTTGATTTTAGAAAAAACCCAATGTAGGTTCTTACCTTTCCTTTTGGCAAAGCTTGCTGCGGCTATAGCATCTTCCATTGGCAGAGTGTAAATTTCACTGGTCGCTAAAGTATAAAGTTGTAAGCTACTCTCAAAGTCAGCCAAAGAAACCAAAAAGGCGATTAGCGTTCGTATTTCCGGTTGCTCGTAAAGTCCGGAGGAACCAACAAATTTGTGGGGAATTCCCTTCATATTCAGTGATCGCAAGAAAGAATCCGCTTGAGCATTGGTCCGAACTAAAATCGCAATATCCTTGTATTGCAATTTGTCCACAGCTAACCGACCACCGACTATGGCTTTCTTGTCCTCTGTCTTAGCCGTAGTCCGTAGACTGTATTCTGTAAGCCTTTTAATCTCCTCCGCCACTAAATCGGCTTCTTCGCTGGACGTTTCGGCGAAAATTTCTTTTGGCGGTAAACCAGTCTCTGGCCGGATAGCGAGTAGCTTTTTATTAATTTTTTCTCGGACCTCCAGGCGATCTGGGTTGTTGTGCTGAATCAGTCGATAGGCTGAATCTAAAATCGGTTGGATACTGCGGTAATTTTCAACTAGAGTAACAATTTTCGCTTTTGGATAAGTTTTTTTAAAATCTAGAACATTACTAATCGCTGCTCCACGGAAACGATAAATACTTTGATCATCGTCTGCTACCACACAAATGTTGTTTTTTGGTTTTGCTAAGATTTTTACGATCTCATTTTGGGCCCAATTTGTGTCCTGAAATTCATCAACTAAAATATATTTAAATTTTTCCCGATAAGCCTTTAAGATCTTTGGCCGAGTACGGAAAAGCCGTAGTGTCAGCGCGACTTGATCGCCAAAATCAACTAATCCTGCGGCAGATTTCAAATCTTCGTATTTTTGATACATTTTTCCCAACTCTTCCTGCCGCTTTGTTTCGATTTCCAACTCTTTTCTTTCCTCTTTAGTAATTTTTGACTTTGCGCTTTGTAGTCCACGAAGTGGTCGCAGAGCGCGAGAGTACTGAGAAACTGAAAGTTTCGAATTACGGAGCGATCTATTTTTTAACTTCCGCACGTATCGAAGATACTGTTGCGGACTGATATCCTCATCCTTACACCGACTAATAAATGTCAGCATCGCTTCAATAAATTTCGTTGGGTTGGCGAGGGGGCGGTAGTAATCTAAATCAAAGGCGAAAAGGTTTTGTTGGAAAAATAAAATCTGGGCTGGGCGAGTTAAAACTTTGAAATCCGGTGGTAAGCCTAAATCAATAGCATTTTCTTGTAAAACTCGGTTCCCAAAGGCATGAAAAGTAGAAATCCAAGTGTCAATGTAACCGTAGGGGACTAGGATATCAACCCGCTCTTCCATCTCGCCAGCGGCTTTTTCGGTAAAAGTGAGGGCCAAAATTTCAGAAGGTTTGGCGAGTTTTTTTTCAATCAGATAAGCGATCCGCCGCGTAATTACCGTCGTCTTTCCCGTCCCCGCCCCGGCAATCACCAAAAGCGGACCTTCTGTAGTGGTCACTGCAAGCTTTTGTTCTTGATTTAACCCCTCCAGTACCTTACTCATCGCCCCAATTTTAGCATTCTCCGTAACTAAATTCATTCCGACAAGTCGGGGGGTAATTTGGGTGCTCCCCGTCTACCACAGCTTCAGCGGCGGGCTGGCTGAATGCTGCCTGCCCGACAGTGCCAGTTTTTGGCCCGCCAGCTTCGAGTTCGCGAAGCGAAGTCGGGCGCGGCAGGTGGATCACCACTTCGTGGGCTAGGAATAATTTCTTCGGTGAGATCTATCTTTCTTCAGTTATATCCTCCGCTTCTTCAAGCGGGGGGGGTTCTGGCTCTTCAAGAACCTTATTGCTTGAGCCTTTCAGGCTTTGGGCGGTGTCGATTTTGGAATGGAGGGAAATATAGCGAGAATTAACTAGGTCAGAGGTGTTTTTGGTGTCGTTGATGTGTTTGGTCAGGACGCGAAGTGCGTCACCAAATTTTTCTGAATCACTCCTTATCCCCCGAAGAGCAGCCAAAATACTGCGGGCTCTTTCTTCAATTTTCTTGCCTTCAAAACTCATTAAAATCGCCCGCATGTAAGCATAAAAGGTAGCAGGGGAAACTGGCAAAACACGTTTTTTGTAGGCATAATCAGAAAGCTCTGGTAGATTACTCATAATTTCGTAATAAACCGGCTCACTTGGCACGTACATCAGCGCGTAATCAATCGTCCCTTCTTCCGGCAAAATATATTTTTTCGAAATATCATCAATGTGTTTTTTGACATTGCGGACAAATTCCTTTTGATATGTTTGTTTCTCCGCTTCAGTTTCGGCCTTTGCCATCTCTTTAAAATTTTCCATCGGAAATTTTGAGTCGATTGGGATTATTCCCGATTCGGTTTTGATTGCCGCATCTACTGCTTCACCGCTGCGAAACCGATATTGGAGGTGGAAACTCTCCTTGGGTAAAAATTGGCCTAAGAGTTCTCGCAAAACTTGCTCGCCAATATTCCCCCGCAATTTTGGGCTGCGCAAAAAATCCTGCAGTTCCTTCATCGACCGGCCAATCTCACTCATCTGACCAACTTCCTTGCCAACTACACCAATCACTTTTGCAGCGTTATCCAACCGCTCATTAATCGCTTTATTTGTTGCTTCTAGTCTGCGTTGCAAAGTTTCTGTTTGTTTATCAACACTACCCCTCATTTCTTCGAGCCACCTCATCAAAACTTCTTGCGATTTATCATCTTCCTTCCCTTTGCGCAAAGCTTGAAGTTCACGAAAGAAAAAGACAAACCCGACAACAATAATTGCGATTAAAATAAAAATCAGCGTGTTTTGATCCATGGATTCGACTCACTTTCGTTCGCTCACCACAAGTTCGCAATTATTTTAGTGGTGAGCTTGTCGAACCATCCAATCTTAACAAACCCAAGCTGGATTGTAAACTAAAGGATCATCAAGGTAAAATTAGCTTAATGCGGGTTTTCTTAATACCAACCACCATCCTTGGGGTTACTGCTTGGGCGATTCTTGGCTATCTAATTTATTTCGTGCCGCCTAAGATAGAAGGAAACCTGATTCTCAGCAATCTTTCTTATGTTTTGATTTTAACCCTAATTGCCCTTACCGTTACCATCAGCTTGGTTTTTTATTTCATCTCTTCTTTTTTCCTGCCCAAATCCCGCACTATCGATCCAACCTATTCCTCACGGGCTTTGTTTAGAAGATCACTACGCCGCGGTTTCCTAATTGCTACAGTTACCACCAGCCTTATGGCTCTTAATGCCCTTGGAATTTTAAATTTAATCAACGCGACTTTAATAATTGGGATTGCTGTTTTAGTTGAAATTTACTTCTCGAGCAGGTAAACTGAAGCGCATGAAAAAATTCTTCGTCACGACACCAATCTATTACATAAACGATGTGCCTCATATTGGCCATGCTTACGCCACTTTTGCGGCCGATATCCTGGCCCGATTTAATCGGGCTTTGGGGAATGAAACCTTCTTTTTAACCGGAACTGACGAGAACTCACAAAAAACAGTCCTTGCCGCCCAAGCCGCGGGAAAAGAAATCAAAGTTTATACTGACGAGCTTGCGAGCAAGTGGAAATCTACCTGGAAAAAACTTGATATTTCCAACGATGATTTTATCCGAACTACGGAAAAACGTCATAAAAAAGTAGTCAGCGAGATCTTTCAAAAAATAAATAAAAACGGCGATCTCTACAAAGGAAAATACGAGGGTCTTTACTGCGTTGGTCACGAGGCTTTTTTAAAGGGAGACGATCTTGATGAAAAAGGCCTGTGCCCCGATCATCAAACTAAACCAGAACAAATAGTTGAGGAAAATTATTTTTTTAAACTATCTAAATATCAAGGTCGATTAATTGAACATTTCGATAATAATCCGAAGTTTGTCGAGCCAAAAGAGCGTTACAATGAGATTTTGAACTTTATAAAGGCTGGTCTGCAAGATATCTCCGTCACTCGCGAAACGCAAAAATGGGGAATCCCTGCCCCAAACGATCCAAAACAAGTAATTTATGTTTGGTTTGACGCCTTGATTAACTATATCTCCGCTGATCCAAGCAAATGGCCAGTAGATGTTCATATTATTGGTAAGGATATTCTTCGCTTCCACGCTTGTTTCTGGCCAGCCATGCTTCTCTCCGCTGGGTATGAATTACCAAAAAAAGTTTTCGCTCACGGTTTTTTTACGGTGAACGGTAAAAAGATCTCTAAATCGCTAGGTAACGCGATAGACCCTCTCGCAATATCGGAAAAGTATGGAGTAGAGGCCTTGCGCTATTATCTTTTCAAAGAAATCCCCTTTGGTAACGATGGCGACTTTTCTTTTAAACGATTGGAGGAGGTTTACAATGCCGATCTTGCCAACGGTCTGGGAAATTTGGTAGCAAGAGTTGCCAAACTTTGTGAGACGGCAGGCTTGGAAACAAAACCGCAAAGTGAAAAGGTTACCTTTCCCGCTGATTATAAAACGGCCTTGGAAGAATTAAGGTTTCAAGACGCCCTAAGTCTTATTTGGTCAAAAATTACAAAGGTAGATAGAGAAATAGATCAATCAAAACCGTGGGAATTGATCAATAAAGATACGCAGGCTGCAAAGGCTCTTTTGACTACCTTAGTTGAAGAAATCCGCGGAATTCAAACTCTTTTAATTCCCTTTTTACCAGAAACGACAGAAAAAATCGCCCAACAATTCGCCGGTCCAAAAATCCAATCCGCAAAGCCTCTATTTCCAAGAATCAACCTCCTTTAAAAATATCAAAATGAAAAAGATAATAAAAATCGATAATTAACGAGATGATAATAAATGCTAGTGCTATCCACGGGTAGATTATCCAAAAACGCGTCTTTGGATAACTAGTGTCGAAATGATACAGGTTTAATTGCTTTAGAATTTATTTTGCTTGCTGCCGTTGATTGTCCTGAACCAAAATATCTACAGGAAAGGGTGAGGTAACCCCACCTCCTACACCACGGTGTTCAATATTAGTACCACGAACAACCACCTTAACCGGAATTCCTCTTGACTGAAGTTCATTTTTGATCGCCTCTGATTGAATTTCTTGAGTGGTTAAAAAATAGGTAAACCGAGTATCTTCCATCACCCTAATTATAACATTCAACTATCGGTGGTATAATCGCAAGAGACACAGACGCGATAAATTTTCCAATTATGAAACTCATCGACACCCATGCCCACTTACAATTCAAGGCATATGATGCTGACCGGGATGAAGTTGCCAAGAGAAATTCGAAAGAATTGGAAGCAGTTATAAATGTTGGGGCAAGTTTGGATACAAGTAAAGGGGCGGTTACACTAGCAGGTCGGTTTGATAATTTCTACGCAGCAGTTGGTATCCATCCTCATCATGTTGACCAATGGAACAACAAAACTTTCTCGGATTTGGAAACTTTAGCTAAGAAGAAGGGGGTTGTAGCAATTGGCGAGATCGGGTTGGACGCTCATCAATACAATGATTACCCATCGCCGGATTTAAGCGCTCAAGTCAAAATACTCCACCAACAAATAGAAATAGCGCAAAAACTAAACTTGCCCGTAATTTTTCACTGCCGCGACGCTTATGATGAACTTTATCAATATATCAAACAGCGTCAAGGAAAAATTTCCGGTGTTGTCCATTGTTTCATGGGGACTTGGGAGCAAGCCGAAAAATTTTTGGATACGGGGTTTTATATATCCTTTACCGGAAACCTAACCTACAAAAATAATGGCGCCCTACGGGAAATCGCCAAAAGCGTACTCGAAGATCGAATTTTGACTGAGACTGATGCTCCTTATTTACCGCCAGAGCCCTACCGTGGCACCCGAAACGAGCCTGTCTATGTTAAAATGGTAGCAAGTGCGCTTGCAGAGATTAAAAATTGGAGTCTGCAAAAAACAATTGATATAACAGCCCAAAACGCTAAAGATCTCTTTAAAATCCTATGACTAATCAATCCATATCTGCCAGCAGGCAGGAAACAAAGCGTGCAAAGTTCTTGCGTCGATTTTTTGAAATTTTACCCGCGGTCATTTCTTGGACTCTTCTTACCTCACCATTTTGGGCAAGTTTCTTCGTACCATTTGCTGTTGCTTATTTCATTATTTTTTTCGATATTTACTTTTTTTATCGAGCAGCACTTCTTGGAATAAACGCTCTTCGCGGTTATTTCAAGATCCGTGAAACTACCAAACCCAACTGGCTCGCTAGGCTAAAGCAGGAAGGGCTACCTTGGCAAAAAGTTCGGCATATTGTCTTAATTCCTACCTATAAAGAACCCTTGGAGATCTTGGAGCGGACCTTTACCTTTTTAGCCGAATCAGAATTCCCAACCAAACAAATCGATATTTGCCTAGCTACCGAAAGAAGAGAGGAAAGAGTACTCGAAAAAGCCAAAAATCTAAAAACCCAATTTGGTTCTAAATTTGGTAATTTTTGGATTACCTGCCACGAGTTAAGAGAAGGTGAGGTGGCCGGGAAGTCTTCCAATCTCGCCTACGCCGGACAACAAGTAAAGGTGTTAATCGAACAAAAAGGTTACAACAAAAACTCTGTGGTAGTCACTAGTTGTGACGCAGATGTTTCAATTCACCCAAAATACTTTGCTCTTCTTACCTATCAGTTTCTGAAAAATCCCAATCCCTACGAAAAATTTTGGCAAGCAGCAATCCTGTTTTATAACAACATCTGGCGGGTTCCAATGATGGTCAGAGTAGTTCACACAATCTACTCGATCAACGGCATTGCTCAGCTTATGCTACCTGGGTCCAACTTCAATTATTCCACTTATTCTCTTAGTTGGCGGCTATTAGAGCGAAGTGGTTTTTGGGACAGGGATGTTGTACCAGAAGATTGGCATTTATTTTTTAAGGCTTTTTTCTCCCATCAAGGAAGGGTGGAAATAGAACCTGTTTTCCTACCACTTTATGCTGACGCGGCTGAAGGATCGACTTATTGGGAAAGTCTCAAGGCTCAGTATATCCAGAATCGACGCTGGGCATGGGGAATTACTGACGTTGCTTACGCTGTCAGCAGCTTCCTAAAAAATCGGAAGAAAGTTTCTCTAACTAACTTTACAGTTCGTTTTATCCGTGCCGCCGAACAGCACATCCTTTGGCCGGTTAATTGGTGGATTTTAACCCTTGGTGCTTCCTTACCACCACTTCTTAACCCGGCTTTTCGTTATACTACGCTTGGTTTCAACCTACCGAGAGTCTCCAGTTTCATCCTTTCTCTGTGCGCTGTATTCTTTGTCCTTGTTATTATTGTTGACTTCCTAATGAAACCAGCCCGACCAGAATATTTTAAGAAGCGGCTACTTCCCTTAATGGTTGTCCAGTACGTCTTGTTGCCGGTCGCTAGCTTTTTCTTTGCTGCTCTTCCGGGCATGGATGCTCATACCAGGCTACTCTTAGGCAAACGGCTAGAGTACCGGCCAACCACGAAGTTTGTTAAATAAATGGAAAGGTTTTTAGCTCAGGCTACCAAATTAGTTCTTACCAACAAGATATTGGTTATTACCTTAATGGTAACTTTTTTTGTTCGCCTACCTTCCCTTTTCGAACCACTTTGGTACGGTGACGAAGCAATTTACCTAACCATTGGCCAGAAACTAGCCCGTGGCGGCCTGATGTATGTTGATATCTTTGACCACAAGACACCAGGCATTTATTATCTGGCCGCTGTAACACTTAAAGTTCTTGGCGAATCAATTTGGTCCTTCCGTTTTCTACTAATGATTTGGGTACTGGTAAGCCTTGTTGTTTTTTATCTACTCGCTAAAAAAATGTTCAATAAAAAGGCAGCACTTTGGGCAGTAATTTTACTATCTGTTTTAACCAGCACCCCCCTAATTGAAGGTAATAGCGTTAATAGTGAAATTTTAATGATCCTGCCAATTACTCTAGGAATTTTAGTTGGTTTGAATAAGAAGTTTTTTCTCTCAGGAATATTTTTTTCGCTTGCCTTCCTCCTTAAATTCCCCGGCGTGTTTGACTTTGCAGCCTTTTTTGTCTTCGCCGCCCTTGCTATCAATAAAAACACAATTGTTCCCACTCTCAAAAACCTTCTAGGTCTGACGGCAGGCTTTTTGTTGCCAATTATTTTAACAATTGTCTATTTCACCGCAAAAGGTGCTTTAGGAACTTATGTGTATTCTGCCTTCTTTTTCAACATTGCTTACACAAGCTACCACAATCACTTTATCATCGAAAACGGGCTTTTAATCGTTAAAGCCGCACCGCTTGTTACGCTCCTAATATACTTTTTAGTTAGACTTTATTCTCGTTTGAAAGAACAGAAAGAAAGCGGCTTTGGTCTATATGAGTTTTTAATAATTTGGTTAGTTTTCTCATTTTATGGGGCTACTTTTGGTGGTCGTCCCTACGAGCATTATATTATCCAAGCTGTACCAGCCTTCTCTTTAGTAGGCGTAGCAAGTTTTTACCGAAAATCTCTTGCTAAAATCGGAGCGGCGGCTATTACCGTTATTGTTATCCTAACTCTTCTTTTAGGCTTCCAACCGTTTATTACTCCCAGCTACTACCCCAATTTCTTTCGCTATTTATCCGGCAAATTTACTTTCGAACAATACACCGCTGGCTTTAACTGGCACGCCGCTACTAACTATGCCTTAGCTACCTTTTTGAAAGGCTGCGAAAAATTCAACCAGGGAGGTAACTGTGAGAGATGGCGTACAAGTAAAGAGGACAAGCTTTACGTGTTTTCTAACCAACCGGGAATCTATTTTCTCTCCGGATTAGATCCAGCCTCCCGCTATATTACCTTCTTCCACATTGCTGGCGATGAAAAAGCAAAAAAAGAAACGTTCACAGAAGTTCGCCAGAGTAAACCAAAGTATATTTTGGTGGAAACCCCCCACCTTGGACCGTTCCCAGATCTTGAGAAGCTTTTGTCCTCCCGCTATAATCTCTTTGCTTTCTATGAAGACACGGCGATTTACCAAATTATTCCGTCTTCCACCAACTAATATCCTGATTTTACTTGCTGCTTTCAGCTTGATTTTCGTTTCTTGTCTGTTAATCTGGACAAAATCTCCCCAGTTCCCTTTGGCAGTCCCACTTTGGTTCTCCAGGGAGTGGGGAGAAAAATGGCTAGCCGCACCAATCTTCCTTTGGATTCTACCTTTGATGGGCTTCTTAACTATTATAGTTAACTCTTTACTCGCTCATCTCTTTTGGACTCGGGAGCGGCCACTCTCCCTCATCCTTCTGGGAAACAGTTTAATTGTCAGCGTTCTTTTTCTCTATAGCTTGCTCAGCATCATCTTGGTGGTAACTTAAGATGGACGCTTTTTCGATATTTTTAATAGCCACTTTAATAGCCTTCGCTATCACGCCCTTAGTAATCTGGGCGGCCAAGAAATTCCGCGTTTTAGATTTTCCCTGGCGTCCCCACCCGGCAATAATCCATGCCCAACCTACTCCGCGAGCTGGTGGGGCGGCGACTTTTTTGGCAATCGTCCTAGCTTACCTTTTCTTTGTTTACCAAAGTGGGGGAGTTACTCTTGATAAACACATCGTTGGAATTTTGTTGGCGGGATCATTGGTAGTAGTGGTTGGGATTCTTGATGATAAATACGACCTAAATCCTTATTTGCGTCTTTTGACCAACATCTTGGCAGCTGGTATCATTGTCGCTTCTGGTGTCGGAATCACTTGGTTTACTAATCCTTTTGGCGGCCAAGTACGGCTTGATGAAATTATTTTTCGGTTTAATTTCCCGGATTTTTTACCTTTCCATTTTTTTGCTGGGCTGCATTCAATCGTTCTTTTAGCTGATGCATTCGCCTTTATCTGGATCGTCTGGGTAATGAACGCCTTAAATTGGTCAAGTGGGGTTGACGGCCAGCTCTCTGGTATCGCCACCATCGGCTTAATTACCCTTGGCGTAGCTGCTAGTCGGTATTTATCGGGCGATCCTAACCAGATCGCTCCGGCTATCCTAGCCTTTTCCGCAGCTGGTTCTTATCTTGGATTTTTACCCTGGAGCTTCTACCCCCAGAAAATTATGCCCGGCTACGGTGGCGCGACTTTGGCCGGGATGATTTTGGCCACACTTTCCATTCTAGCCGGTGCGAAACTTGCCACTACCATCCTATTATTAATTGTCCCACTAATTGACGGTGCTTGGGCGGTAATCCGCCGGTTTTCCCGCCGTCGCTCACCCGTCTGGGGTGATAAAGAGCATCTCCATCATCAACTTCTTGCTCTTGGCTGGAGCAAAAGACAGGTAGCGATATTCTACTACTTTCTAGGTGCTCTTTTTGCTTACCTCGCTCTCACATTGGACCATCGCGGCCGTTTTTTTGCAATTTTGGTTGGCAGCGTGGTAATATTAGCTACCTTGATTACCCTTGCCCGTCTTGTTGGTAAACTTGAGAAGAAAAACGCCTAAGTTATCTATCGTCGATATATTTATTTCCTTAAGGCCAGGGCAGTGGCTAAAAAATTTAGTGGTTTTCGCCGCTATTATTTTTTCCAGGGAATTTTTTATCCCTGAAAGGTTTACGCCTGTTCTTTACACCTTTTTGATTTTTTGCGCCGCCTCTTCCGCCATGTATCTTATCAATGATTTGGTTGATCGGGAACAAGACATGCTCCACTTGTTCAAAAAAAGACGGCCAATTGCCGCTGGGAAAGTACCCACCGTCTACGCCTTATCTTTGGCTTTAATTCTTTCCGGCCTAGCCCTTGTATTTTCTTTTCAACTCTCAGGCTACTTGTTCTTTATTTTAGCTGCCTACATAGTGGTTCAACTTTTGTACTCGTTTTGGTTTAAAAATATTATTATTTTAGATACCCTAGCAATCGCCTTCTCTTTCATGCTGCGGGTTTTTGCTGGCTCATTGGTTGTCCTGGTTCCCCTCTCTTCTTGGCTTATATTAACAACAATGATGCTCGCTTTACTTTTGGCGGTCGGAAAAAGAAGAAGCGAACTTACAATTCTTTCTGCTAATCAGTCGCCGATCCGAAGGAAAACCCTTCTTGTTTACCCAAAGCCCCTTTTGGACGGCCTCGTTTTTATGATGGCAACCGCCACTCTCATTACTTACAGTCTATTCACCTTTAATTCACCCGAAATTACGGGGCGGCAGTTTTTGGCCATTTATCTTCCCAAAACCCTTTCCTCACCAAAACTTTTGATGGCTACGATACCGCTTGTTGTTTATGGAGTCTTTCGTTACCTTTATCTAATCTTTGAGAAAAGTGAGGGAGAATCGCCAGAAAAGGTTTTACTATCCGATGCGCCTTTGTTTTCTTCTGTTGCTGGCTGGCTCGCTGCGGTCTTCTTTCTTCTATACTGTTTTACGCCTTAGCTTTCCATCTCTAGCGGATTGGAGAAGGAAAACTAGGATTAAAGAAACACTTATCGCCCACGCCACACCAAAAGTAAAAACGGCAAGCTGACCGGCTAAAAATTCCGTTATTACTAATATTAGTAAGATGCTAGTTAAAAAGCACCACGAACTCGCTTGGTAAAAGGCCTCTTTCTGCTCTGTAATTAGAAACTCTAAATTTTTATTGTGCAGGCGGTGAACGACCCGGGGGTGAATCCAATCTGCGTGAAAATACTTGTTGCGAAAGAGAATAAAACCAAAAAAGACTGCTAAAACGCAGGCAACAAAAAACCAGGAAATTGAATTGGAAAACACCAAGTGGCCGGGCCAATCAAAATTTAGGAAGGGTGCCGAAACCAAATCGGAACGGGAACCAAAGCTAAATTGAACTGGCCGAAGATATATGCTGGCAAAGAAACCAAAATAACGGGCCGCAAGAAGAATCACCAGCGGCAAAACCAGCTCATCCAAAAACTTTAAGGAAGCAAAACCTCTCACAATCTAATTAAACAACAAGCGGCTTTCCCTTAGCAAGATGTAACTTGTTCAACTAGTTGTATTAAAAACCAGAGTGTGCTATTTTTAATCCTTAAATTACGCGCCAGATTTGTTGGCAATAGCAAGCGAGGGACAAATGGTGGAGAGGCTAAAGTGGGTTTTTTTATTCTTAATATTTTTAGGGGTCGTTTTTCTTTTAGGCTGGTTTCTATTCCCCTTTTTCAAAAGCACCAATGCTCTTCTCCAAGTCAACACTCCGGAGGTACAAAGTAAGGTTTTTCTAAACGGAAAAGAATTGGGTAAGACACCTTACTTAGGAAAAAATCTGCGGGTTGGCGATTATAACTTGCGTTTGGGGGCGGAACTTGGTAAAACTTCTCCCAAAAAAGTTGAGTTTTCTCGGGAAATTACCCTTACTTCCCAAGCCCTTACGGCGGTAAATTATGAATTTGGCCCAAATGAAAAATTTTCCTCGGGCGATATTCGAACCTTCAAAGACGGTAGTGGCCTTTCCGTCGTCACCGAACCTCGAGACGCAGAGACTTGGCTTGACGGCAAGCAGGTAGGCAAGGGTTCCCTGTCTCTAAACCCCGATCAGGGGGTACATAAGTTAAAGGTAGCCAAAGCTGGTTTTGTAACTAGAGAGCTAGTTATAAATATCGAACAGGGCTTCCGCCTGGTTGTCGAGGTGTTTTTGGCCGAAAAACCAGCCGAGAAAACCACCAAGATTGAAGATGGCCGCTTCCAAGTTTACAACGTTTTAACGGCTGGCAAATCGTTATTAAAAGACCCAGCGGCTTGGGGTGAGGGTGTTTTCTTTTTTGAGAAAACTCTCGGCATTGATTTTGATTGCCTAATTGATACAACTGGTAAGGTTTACTACCAGAATAAGGCTGCTTTTGATGAAAAGGTTACAAAAGGCCAGCCGGCCGTAATTGGTTACCTAACCGCGACTGATAGCCCCAATTTGACCGCCGACGCTAAGGCCTCTTTGGCCAAACTTAAAGGTGAGGCTGGCCAAGTGGCACCTGCTCAAGTAGCTCCCCAAGCCACCCCTCAGGTTGAGATTTTGACCACGCCAACCGGAACCCTAAATGTTCGAAGTGGCGCCGGTACCGGTTTTCCAATTGTGGCTAAGGTAAACCCGGGAGAGAAATATCAACTACTTGAAGAAACTCCTGGCTGGTTTAAGATTAAACTACCCGACAAAGACGGCTGGATCTCCTCCCAATACGCCAAAAAACTCTAACCACGAAAAAACGACCCCTTTTACAGAGTCGTTTCTCCTCCCAAAAAAACCTCTTTAAGGAGATTTGCTTAGGAACTAGGGGACCAAGCATTGCTTGGCGTGCAGAATGACGTTTCCAACCTGCGGCAACCTGCTCACGTTCGTCCTCCTGGTACAATTTACCCATATTTCTTTTACGATAGCTGTCGGGTAAGACAGACGTACCGCCGAGGAAACCTAAAAAGGCGATTGGTAACTGGCTTTAAGATGTACACTTCAGGACTTTTCAGTAATGACAGTTAAATACATTTAAGACCAGTTACAAAGCGCCTTTTTATTACTTGTAACTTAATTTAATTGTTAACGCTAAAGATTATAACAGAAATAAAAAGAAAAGTCAATCCT
>Ga0154300_113_pt3 | contig 38235 bp, 36 predicted proteins | sample RifGroA1_FD_105594 | JGI IMG/M metagenome (GOLD analysis project Ga0154300, IMG submission 105594) | Candidatus Woykebacteria bacterium GWA1_44_8 | reverse complement strand
CCCGGCCGTACTTTACACATGCCAATTGTTGGTGGGCCCTTAACGAGCACAGGAGGCTGGTGGTTGGTAAAGACCCCGGGGCAGAAGACAATCGTCTGATCCAATTTAACACCAGCGATCGATATGCTCACATGATGCACGCCCGTTGGCTAGCCGAACGGACTCCAGAAGCCCGTGAGCGAGGAATCGAGGCTCTTAGCCCCGACTACGATCTGGCCCAGACCATCACTGAGAGTATCGATGCCGAGGAAGCATTGCTCGATATGATCTCGACGGTGGTCCGCAAGCCACTTCTGAGAGTTTGGGAGGAAACCCACACAGACCGTAAACGCGAGACACAAACCCAGCTGCAGGTAAGGGTTCTCCACACCGAGCTGGTGATTTTCGCTTCCGTAGACGAGATAAACGATCTGCGGAAAACAGTCGATCATCGCAAGCAGTGGCTCGGGATGTGGCGAGCAAAGGCCTACGCCCTTCTGGCCGAAGCTAGGATTACAAGTGCCCCTGATAATTGGTATCTAGGTTCGGCTGACGACCAACCCTTGCGGAATCTCGTCTTTGCCGATCCACAAGTGGTCGATCCGGCCATCTACCTAGGTTACCTTTGGGAACGGGCGGAGCGCTGGTCCCGCCGCACTGGCGGCGATCCTCTTGATTACGTAGTTCGCCCAGCACCAGAAATTGGTGGTTGGCACCTGCGCAGCATGAGGCGACTCCTCGCCTCGTTCAACACCCTTCTGGACTTGATGGAGCTGACCAGTAAGCGGCCAGAGGATACGGAAGAAGAAATCGCTCTTGGTGCCGAGGGGGGCTACATCACCGATCGGGATCTGCGGTCCCGTTGGACCGACTTGGTCCAGTTTGAAAAGGACGAGGTCGTCTGGACCTACTGGGAGATGAAAGAAGGCCGGGCTGTTCGCCCCCATGCCGAACCAGGACCAGGCCTTGAACCCCACGCTACCCCTTATCGAGACCTGGCTCTCTGGTATGACTGGTGGTGGACGATGTGTGTCGACCACTATGTCTTCCCTCAACTCGTCGAGTACATGAATGAGCGGTCTGAGGAAGCGGAATTTCCTGTTCGAGTAACGGCTGATGGTCCGGACAGTAACTACTTCCGCCATCTCGATTTCGCCCACGGGTTATGGAAGAACCAACCGATTGAGCCCATTATTAAGCGACTGAAATGGATCTGGAAGCGGGAGGTTGCTAGTCATACGATCCATATCCGGCCAGTCCTCTACAAAGAAGTACTATCCGGTCTGCCGTCAGAGATGCTGGCCGGCCTGTTCCAACCTGACAGGGAGCTGCTAACAAAGCTGCGGACAAAGGCGGAACAGGAACTTGCTAAGCTTGGGCCAATTGGACCTACCACGGCCGAGGCAGCTCGTAAACAGGCGGAAGAGCTGAGAGGTAAGATCGCTTGGTACACACGCGGTATCAATCAGGCTTCCGAGCAGCTTGATTCCCTCACCAAGTTTGTCCAGAAGCTCAACCGCCTTAGCGACAAACGGGTGAGAATGTGGTGCGGCTTTCTTACTCACGGTAAGCGCGGATCTATTATGGGTCTGGATGTCGGCGAGACCCTCCGTTTCGTCAAAGAGGGGTACGCGGCCGATACGGGTCTGATGACTGAAGATCAGTTTGATCAGATGGTTGATCTGGTCACGATGGGCTGGCTTAGCGGCCAGTTTAACAAGTCAGTCTATCTTTCTCGGTCGATCGCTTACCTGATTTCCGTTAAGGTCAATCCGATGGAGAGACACAAGGCGATAGGGGGGTCAATCCAAGGAGGTCACCACCCAGTGATCGCCCACTACGTCGCCGAGGGTATAGGTGGCTTGGACGATCTGCTTGGTTTGACGGAGGATTCAAAGGCGACCAAGTTCGTTCAGGATATCTTTGAAGCCCACGAGGTCGAGAAGCTTGGACGATCTGTGGTCAAGGAGATTCTTGAGCGTAGTCTGTTTAGAAAGGAGATGGCAGAAATGGCTGCTGTTTAGCAGTCAAATTCTGTAAGCGTAACCGCCTACTATCAGGTTCGATTCCTGAAGTGGGCGGTTCTTTTTTGGCCGGTTAACCTTTGCGGTTTTTATAAATTGTTTAATTCGTCAGGGCCTGGTTTAGACTCGCGTCTAGCTACTCTCCTTGCCTTTGCTTCCTCCGCTCGTCTTTTTCTTTCGGCAATTTCTTCAGGAGGGACAATAGTCGTCCGTGTCGGCGGCGGCCTTTCGCCTACCAGCCTTCCGGCTGTTTTTACGACGGTTCTTGCCAGCCCAGCTCTAATACCTGGTTTTGGCGTAGTCCGTTCTACAACTACTCCCTTGTCGTAGGGTTCCTGCTCTCGTTCCGGATTCCACACACCTTCCGAAGGAATCGCCGTTGGTCCCGGTCGACCCACGCCAATCCTTCCACCACGGTTAATAGGAGTACCGGCGATTTCAGTTACTTTCTCTGTTGGTTCCCAGCCAGCCCCACGTAAAACTCTGCCAATGCCCTCTCTTGCGGTTCTGGTTGACTGCCACGAACGGGCTGCGTCACCCGCAGCTCTAAAAGCTTTATACGGTGCACCAATTATTGCACCGGGGCCGATGCCGGCGCGGGGTGCAAGTGGGCGGTTACCAAACATTTCATCAACAATATCCGGCACTTTGGTGGCGAAAAAGTAAAGCCCAAGCCCCACAATTGGTCCAAGTGCGGCCCACTCCAGCATTGTATGGACAGGGTTTGGGACAATCCAAGGAACTGGTAGGTGAGGGAACTCAGTGCCGGTGGCATTACGCGCATACTGCAAATAAGGCCACAGCCCGATGAGAAAAGAAAGTTTTAAAACAAAAGCCGTTGCGGGAATCGCTATCAGAGCCGCTGCAGCGCGGCGAAACCAGGTAAATATTACCCCTTCTGCTCCCGGCAGGGCACCAATGAGAAAGAAGAGTGGCGCGAATACGGTCAATAAAATAAAGATCACATAGCGAGTAACTAGCTTGAAGATAAGATTTACAAAAACAACCAATACAATAGCAATTATAATCAGAGCAATAAATAAAAGGGCGATAGCAGCAAATGTGTGTCCCAGGAAAGCTAGTGCGGCGCCACCAAGTGCAAACAGACTGGCGATAAGAATGACTATCATCCCACCTAGGTCAAAATTCGGCCCCGGCAGAAGATAGTTCAACAGTATTCCAGTAAGAACTCTAACTAGGTCGGCCATCAGGCCGGCGATCGAAAAGCTGAAGGTAATTAAAAGAAGGGCAATAGCGATTCTAGGCAGCGCACTTTGGGCTGTTACAACTGCCCGGGGGCTTATCGGGAACCGGAACATAATCATAAAGCCGACGATCACCAAAATTACTACCAATAAAGCGTAGGAAGCCTTGCGGACATTATTCCAAATACCCAGAAGAAGATCGCTCTCGGCTAATTCGGCGCCGGCTCCTTCTCCTTCTCCTTGAGCGTACGTCTTTTTGAAAGGAGCAATAGAAGCAAAATAACGCCCACTGTCGATCGGGACGGGTAGCTCCATCGAAGAGTTGAGAATAGCACTGGCGTAGTTTAGAGCACCTGGGCTCGAAGGGGGTTTGCCCTGCGCAACTTCTGTCATTTTGGTCTCATGACACACCGAGGCGTCATCCGTCCCAGAAAACCTTCCATTTTTGTCTGCCATTGCAAAGTCACAACCAACATTTTGCTTATAAACAAAATTTTGGGTTAGCGCGGCCGCACCCTCAACACACTTATGAAAATCTGTAACACAATCGATGCCTTTAGCGATGTCGTCTTTAAATATCCAACCGAGGATGGCAGTGCCAGCAATAAGGCCCGCCACGAACCAAAACTTAACCTTCCCGCCTTCAGGAGAAACTTGGCCACTGGAGGTAGCAGGAACACTGGTGGCAGGGGCGCTGGTACCAGGGGCTCGCCATACTCGGTCGTTAGTAGTTGTAGGTTGATCCTGTTGCCCAGCAGGTTGTTGCGCGTAGACGGCAATGTTGTTGAACAAAAGGGAGAAAAGAAGTAGAAAGACGACAACTAGTTTAAGTTTGGGCAGTTTCATACAGCTTAATTTTAAGCGAAGTTAAACCGACTTGTCAATTTTTTAGCTGTTTGCAAAGTCTCCTTTGGCAAATTAAAATGAATTTAGAGGGTTTAAGCTAAATGGCGGAGCAAGAACAAAAAGGATCTGCAGTTGGTAGTGGTATTGGTAAAGTAGCCGGGGCAATCTTTCGCCAGGGTTTGAAAAAGATTGGCTTTGGAGCAGTAGCAGCTGTTTTAGGCGGACCGATTGCTTGGTTTGGTGGAGGCTGCCTGGCTGTGGTTTTTCTGGTTTTATTTCCCATTTTTATCGTGCTCCTTTTTTTGGCCGGGGCCGGTGGTGGCTTTGATTTCGGAGTGACGCCTGTCGAAGCGGCACCAAGCTCGGGGGATGGTACTGGTCTTGTCGCTGACTATTGTCTGAAGGTAGCCGGCCGGCCTCCACCGTACCCGGATGATCCAAATACACCAGAAAATGAAGCAAGATGTTCCGAGGAGTTAAGAAAGCTTTTCCTAGCTGCCGGGGCCTGGGCAAAGGTCCCAGCGGCGGTGATAGCCGGAATCGCGACGAGAGAAGGGCCACAGATTTTTAGTTACACCGATGAAGAGATATTACAATACTCCGCTCCCGGTGGTGAAGATCCCTACAATAACTCTTCGCCAAATGATAGCAGTATTGACGATTGTAATGTGTCTTGGGCCGGAGCGATGGGGCCAATGCAGTTTATGCCAGGGACGTGGGACGGATCGGGCGGTCGTTATAAAGAAGCAGTAAACATCGCGACCAACGAGGGAAGAGACCCGGATGTTTGTAATATTAAAGACGCAATCTACGCCGCCGCCTGGAAACTAAAATGTGATGTCACTCCTTCGGAACAAGTTCAAGAGTGTTATGACGGCAAATTCACAAAATATGACTACAACGATGATGATAATTGGTGGGAAGGCCCACCTGGCGAAGAAGGGGAGGAGGATGGGTCTCCCGGAGAGGTGTATCAAGCAGCAGCCGGTTACTACTGGGGCGATACGACGAGAGCTAGCGATTGTGAGCATCTTTTAGACGATGGCACGCCGTACAGCTATTGTCAAGCGGTTTGGGAGTATTATTTGGCGACTGCTGACGGAAGGGGTGGAGGAGATTGGCCAAACTCCGGTTATATCTCGCAGGGACCTTACAGCACTGGTAGTCATCAAGGGGAGTCTGCCTCATCAATTGATATAGATGGGGAAGAGGGAGTGACACCAGTTTATGCCATCCGAAGTGGTAATATTAGTCAGCGAGACAAAGACAGTACAGGAGCTCTTGTCCTAGGAATAGAAGTTGGTAAATATATTTATTATTATGTTCACTTTCATAGTTACTCACCATGTGTAAAGGACTTACCGGTCGGCTCGTTTATTCCTGAAGGTCAGTTTTTAGGCTACGTTGGAATGACAGGTTCCCAAGCGAATCACCCGCACAATCACTATATGATTTGGGATGGCCCTAAGCACCCTATTTCCGAACAAGAATTTCGCTCTTTGTTACCCGATCCAGATGTAAAAGTTGGGGATACAGTAACTACAAGTTTTAGCGGTGAGGAGTGCATCCCATGATTAAAGAAGTTATCAAAAACATTCTCTACGATCGAAAAACTAAATATTTTATGTTGGCAATATTGGTCATCCTTGGACTAGTTATTTATGAGCAACTTCAGCAAACAGAGGCACCAAAGGAGACTTTCCCAAATGAATATATACAGCCAACTCCAAAACTAACCTTTCCAACAGTTGCTTGGGTCGAGCCACGAGCGGATCAAAAAGACATTTCTACCACGCCGACGATTAAGATTGCTTTCGAAAAGAAAATTAAGGAAAACGAAATATCACTCGAAACAGTACCGGCATTCAATTTTAGTCTGAAAATTTCGCCGGACGGCTATTATCTTACCGTTTCGCCAAAGTCGCCGCTAGAAAAGAACACCAAATACCAGATAAATGTAATTTTTGAAAAAGTAAGAATCTACGCCTGGAGTTTTACCACCGGTTCGCTGGAAGCGGACGCCCAGATTGTCAAAACAATAAAAAGCAAATTGCCTTATTACGGTGACCACTTTAGTATCTCTTACGCAGGATCGACGGATAAGTTCTTTGTTACTATCGACGCCAAACCAGTAGAAACCTACAAAAAAGCAGCTCTTGCTTGGTTCACCTCCCAAGGACTATCAAACGCAGAGACTAAAATCAACATCTTTTACTATCTAGTTGGTAACGCAGCACATTAGAGCTTGAAACAGGTTGTACCTATACAGAACTTGAGAAGTTGCTGGAGACCGGTGAAATCAGCGACCACTTTGAGGATTAGCCAAGATATAATAATTAAAGCGAGCCCAATAATTGCCCAAGTAATACTACCCTGAGCAGCAGTAATCGCCTTTGGGTCCCCACGGGCCGTTATATATTTAAAACCACCAACGATCAAAGCGATAAAAGATAGAAAACCCCCAACAATCGCGACAATAGATATTACGCGGCCGAATAGCCCAGTAAGTTGATCTAGAGTAGGCGCTGGGTCGGTGTCAAGGTTGATTTGAGCAATAACTAGCTGTGGTGAGACCAGAAAATAGAAAGCAACAAGGAAAAAAGGAAAGATTTTTTGCCGCATTTGCTTAACAACCTCCATGAACTCGAAGTCTTTTAAACACTGAGGTTATTTTCGACCTACTTATCAAACGGACCCTTCGTGAATGGGAGGGTGATCTCGCCCCCAGTGAAGATATTAACTCCCAAAGCGGCGGTGACAATCCAGGTGATGGCAAAAGCGGCCATAACGATTACCAAGCCAACTACAGCAGCGGTTATCCGATCTCTCGCCGATTGAGCGGCCATTTTATCGCCACCAGCGGTGATCCACTGAATGCCGCCGATAAGAATGAAAACAAAAGCCAAGACAGCGGCAAAAACAAAAAGGAGAAGCAGAACTACTCTTAATAGCTCACCCAGATTGGTAAACGGCAGGCCTGTGCGATCAAATGTAAAAGTTGGCGCTTGAGCAAGTGCCGGTTGAGCAACGGCTAACAAAGAGATGAGACCAAGACTAGCAGAGCTAAAAACTTTTTTCATTTTCAAAACTTCACCTCCTCCTAAATTATAATCATACAACAACAAACAATGCAAGTAGCCTGTTTAAGGTGGAAGCGAGACACCGCCCGGTTGGAAGATGTTGATTCCAAAAGCCATAGTGACGATGAGGGCAATAGCAAAAGAAGCGGCAACAATCACCATGCCAATCACGGCGTTGGTTATCCGCGAGCGGGCAGCATCCATTGCTTTGGGGTCGCCCCCGGCATTGATCCAGGAAATTCCACCAACAAGCAATTGGGCAAAGAAAAACAAACCAGCAGCGAAGAAAGCAACAATTACCAGGTTTCTGACTACTGTGCCTGGATCTAGAGGTTTGATTTTAATAATACCAAGATCGACAACACCACCTCCGCCACCCCCACTACTCCCAGTAGAGCCAGCTGAAGCACAAGTGATTGTACCCAAGGCTGGATCGCGTCTTATTACTGTATCACTTGGATCACGACAAGCATTACCAGGGATAGTGTACTTACTAGAGCCAGCTGGGGTACCATCATCACAAGTGATTGTACCCAAGGCTGGGTCACGGCTTATTACTGTATCGCTTGGATCACGACAAGCATTACCAGGGATGGTGTACTCAACTGCCTTTACGATGGAAGAAAAAAATAGTAAGAATGAAACAACCAAGATACAAAAAATAATAAGCTTTATAGGTAGATTTTGTAATTTTCTAACCATCATGGCGAAAAAATACTTTTTACTCCTGCTAAATGGGTTGCTACTTCAATTATGAAAAAAGAAAAGACAATTATCAAGAGGCCGATACCGGCGTTGGTTAGGGTTTGCCTCGCATCCGCAGCGCTTTTTGGATCGCCACCGGCATTGATGTAGCGGAAACCGCCCCAGATTATCATCGCCAAAAAAACTACGCCAGCTAAAATTAAGGCCATATAGGCTATTCTGGTAAAAAGACTGCCTAAGTTGGGAAAGGCTTTACAGAGATCCACGCCGCCTAGGTTGACCGTGCAGCCTATATTCACCCCGTCCGCAGCGTAAGCAGTCGGTACAAGAGACAAAGGAGTAAAAATCCAAAGCTTAAAGGTTTGACCGACGATGTAGAAAATTGTAGCCGCAAAAAGAATAATTAAAAGGCCGATGATAGCGTTGGTCACCGTACTTCTCGCTGCGTCTACTGCCTTTGGATCTCCCCGGGCCAGCATATAGCGCAGGCCACCCCAAAGAAGGAATAGAAAAGCAACCATGGCCGCAATGGTAAAAACTGGTGTTAAAAGCGCAGTGAGAATTGTACCAATAGTACTGTCACAAAATTTAAAACCCGCCGGGCAAGAGACCCCGGCAAAATCGGCAAATAAAGGAGTAATCGAAAGTAGAGTTAATAAAGAAAAAAATAATCCAAAGACAATAATTCGCCGCACCATAGGTTTAAGTTCCGATTTTTAGGCCAAATATAGCGACACCAATTAAGTTTAGTATATACACCGAGAAGGCGATCACTATCAGACCTGCTATTGCCGCGGTGATAATTTGCCGTCCTTGCTGGACCGCCTCCGGATCACCACCAGCAAAGATTAGGCGGTATGAGCCAAAGACCATTAGGAGGAAAGCGATTCCACCGGCGATGCCAACCCCTACATTTACGGCAAATTTAGCCAACCCCTGTGGGGTAGTTTTTACCGGACCTATCGGAGTCATAAATTGGTCGGGCACCGGTTTATCTGGCTGTATCTTCGGCACGAAATCCTTAACATTAGCCGTGTCGGTGGTTTTAACGATAGAATGAGATCCCCCACCCGTTTTCACCTCGATTCTAATTCGATAAAGAACAAAATGGTTACAGTCATCGGTGATATCAAGCATGTGGCTTCCTTCCTGCTGTGTATTAACGGTGTGAGTTTTCGAATCTGTGTCCTTAAGACTAATATCCTGTTCCGGTTTAATATTGTTCTTGTCCATATCATCAGAATGATTCCCGTTTATGTACAGGTCGAGGTCGTACTTAAATCTGCAGCCCTCGCCGCCGCGATCACCATACCGATGGCCAGTAAGCGTCACATTCCACGGGTCATTAGGAGTTGGCTTTTCAGGGGAAAAGGTAAGATCCGGGTACCAATGACCGACATAAAATGAGGCTGTATCGAGGACATACTTAGTATCCTTGTCCATAAGATGCACTTTGTAAGTTTTTTCCGCGTGGAACCAATCTCCATCGGTCTGGTCGCAATCTTCCTTCACCCTATCTCCCTCGTCGCCGCAGACGGTTAATTGGATTTTACCGCCCACTGGTTCAACGTTTTCTCGTTTTTTCACATCAGGTGTTGGGGAGCTTTTACAAAGGTCGCTATCGGTTTCGAAGCAGATGGTGTACTTTTGGCCAGCGCTAAGTCCAGAAAACACAATTTCCACGGCCGGAGTATTATCATCAATTATGTAATTTCCGTCCTCCTTGCGCCCGTCCGTTGGCGTAACCGTCGGGTCGTCTGCTTTGACGGGAGTGAAAACAACGAGGCAAAGCAATAAAGCTGAAAAGAGACTAGCTGCGAGGAAAAAGAATTTGAATTTGGGCAAGATTTTTAACATAATGACGTACCGTACCCTCTAAAAATAGCTTAAGGGTTTTGGCTAGGTTTGTCAACGCAACTTTAAAAGAGTTACGTGAAATGCGGACCTTTACTTAGGTAGGCATTTCTGCTACTATAGCCAGACTATGCGAACTACGATACCAATTACCGTAAAAATAATCTACGAAAAGGAAGCGACAGATGCTCCCTTTGTTGCCTATTCACCAGAATTGGATATTGCCTCCGCTGGACCAACTGAAGCGGCAGCCCGCGGTAATCTAAAGGAAGCAATCGACGTTGTCTTAGAAGGAGCCAAGGAAGACTCGTAATTTCCACTTACCAACAAGTCCCAGTTTTTATTATCAGGAATAATATCAAAATTGCCGGTATGAGTCGAGAGCGTTATTTTGAACTACTGGGAAAAGTTGATTAACCTCCAGGTAAATTTCGGCCACCTTATTTGAGCGAGTTGCGAAGTTCAAGTATAGGCCCCTCCGTATGCGAATTTAGCTCCGCGAAATTCACGTACTCTCGGGACCTGCGATTGAGCAATAGCTAACGCTATTCCACTCAATCTAAATTAACCTTTTCCCGAAGAAAGACATTTCGGTTTGAGCCTGTTGCTCAATTGAAGTATAATTAGTTTTGTAATGAAAAAAGCTGCCCGGATACTGCTAGCCTTTTTTATTCTCGCCCTTTTTGTCTCCTCCGCCCGCGCGGACGATCTACTTAATGTTCAGAAGAAAATTGATCAAAAAAATCAAGAATACAGTTCCAACCAAACCACCCTGGATAAAATCAAAAAACAAATCGCTTCTCTTTCCGGTTCAGTTTACACTACTCAAGGGCAGCTAGACGAAGCCAATAAACAGGTAGCGGCAATTCGCAGTGAGCTCGCCAAAGTGGATGAAGATTTAAATAAAAGAAAAGACGAGCTGCGGCTGATTACCGAGATTCGCGACGAGCAAATCCGCCATCTTTACAAGCACCCTGGCGACAGCCCTCTGGAGCTTTTTATTGATAGTGGCGGTTTTGCCAGCTTTTCCCAAATGTCTGGTTTGCAGAACCGGGTAGTGGGGACAAGTAAGGATCTGATTGGGGTTGTCAATGAAGAAGTAGTAGCGGTGGCAAAAACCCGCTCCGAAATTGCCAAGGCGAAAGAGGATTTAGAAAAGGCAGCGGCGGCGATTTCCGCCCAATTAGCATCTTTGCAAGGGCAACTTTCTTATCAAAGCAACCGCCAAAACACCGTTTCTTATCAACTGAAAAAAATTGAGTCGACGCTGAAAGACCTAACGCAGCAGCAAAAGAATCTTATTGCTGCCCGACTTGCCGCCTCTCAACAAGGACAAACAATTGGTGATCAAGTCCCAGCTTCTGTTCCCTTACCCGACCCAGGCTTTTCACCGGCCTATGCAGTTGCTTCCTATGGCTACCCCCACAGGGTCGGAATGAATCAGTACGGTGCCTACGGTCGGGCCAATGCCGGGCAATCTTACGTTACGATTTTAACCACCTATTATCGAGGAATTGGTGTTGGTCCATACCCAATACCGGGTAGTATCAATGTCGCCGGTTATGGCTGGATCTCCTTTGAAGATAATTACTTAAGAGGAATTGCCGAAATGCCTTCAAGCTGGCCGCTGGAAGCCCAGAAAGCCCAAGCAGTGGCTGCTCGCAGCTACGCCCTAAATTGGTTAGCTTCTCATCCAGGTCAAGCAATCTGCACCACCCAATCTTGCCAAGTCTACAACGCCTCTAAAGTGAACAATCCAGCCGCTGCCCTCTGGCACCAAGCAGTAGCCGAAACCCGTGGGATTGTGGCTACCTACAGTGGCGCGCCGATTTCTGCTTGGTACTCCTCAACTGATGGTGGTTACACTTTAAGCTCACAAGAAGTTTGGGGAGGCTACGTACCGTACGCCCAAGCGACAGCTGATTTTGCTGGCAGCTGGCCGGCTGGCGCCTACGATAAAGACTCGCCATGGTTTCACAAGCCTTGGGGCGGTGCCTGCGGCAATAGTGGCTACCCGTGGCTAAATAAAGAAGAAATAACTGATCTTTTTGACGCTCTGATTCTTTCAAAACGTTCCTCTTCTTACAACCAATATCTTTCGCCAACTGATGGTTGTTTGGGAGCTGTTGGTTGGAGCCACGCTCAAGTAATTGGGGAATTAAACCGCCTGGGGGTACCTTCGGTTGGTAATTTAGGCAACATCTTTGTTGGTTTTGATGGGGTGGGGCACACTAGTTCGATGACATTTACCTCCAGCAATTACCCAGCCCTAACCTTTAGCGGCGCCGAATTTCTGGCTATTTTCAATCTCCGCAGCCCAGGCACCAGGGTTCTCTACTCCAACCTTTACGATGTGATTATCCGTTGATACAATGAAAGTATATGGAAGGATTTGCCGCCGAACCAGTTTTCTTTGAGGGGGAAGAAAAAGATGAGCAGGTTTTGATATTACTTCGCTCCCACCTCGTGACCAATCTCGGCTGGGTGCTGACCACTTTATTTATGCTTATCCTCCCCCTGTTTATCTGGTGGGTAGCCTTTTTAGCCACCATCAAGCACCCGTTTAGTTTTACCTCTGGTTTTCTGATTACAGCTACCTGGTGGCTTATTATATTGGGAGTAGCCTTTCAACAGTTTCTTCATTGGTACTTCAATCTTTACATCCTGACTAATAAGCGGATCGTTGATATCGATTTTTTTGGCCTTTTTCACCGCCGAGTCTCCCAGACTACCTTGAGTAATATTCAAGATGTAACCTACAGCAAAAGCGGGATCTTGCAGAATTTTTTTGATTTTGGCGATTTGCATATCCAGACGGCTGGGGCTGCGGCCAACTTTGAGTTTTATGCCATTTCCGACCCAGAAGGTAGTCAAAGAAAGATTTTAGAGTTAATAACTAAAATTAAAAATGGTCGCCTCTAAGAAATGGAACTAAAACCAACAGAATTGGAAACCACCTTTCTAAATAAACTAAATTTTGATCTGGCGATCCAGGTAGTTTTACTATTAGCACTGGCCATTTATAGCGTTTTTGCTATCCTGGTTAACAAACAAGTAAAGATCTTAAATCGTAGTATTCAAACCCCACGCGCCGGCCTCTTAAACAACATTGCCCTAGCCCACCTTGTTTATAGCTTACTGGGTTTAGCCGTTGTAATTTTGACAATTTTGTTATAAGGTGACACGTAACCTATGGAAAAAACCCTTTTTGCCCAAACCGCGGAGATTAAAGGGAAAGACGCAGCAGACAGTTTCACTGCTTCTTTTCAATTCACCCCAACGGAAGAGAAATTAAAGCAAACACGTGGCAGCCTCTTTTTCCTAAGCCAAGTAAAAGCCCCATCGCTTGAAAAAGCCCTTCCTATCAATAGAGAGTTGTTTGAGTTTTTTCGGGGCCGTTTTTACACTGGGGTAGGTAGTAATTTAAAGGCCCTGGAAGAAGCTTTAGATCATTTGAAAGAGTTTTTGAAAAACAGGGAGATGCAGGCTGAGATTTTAGTAGCGACCCTTTGGGGTTCGGTTCTTTACGTCGCAAAAACAGGCAGCGTTGGTCTGCTTCTTGCGAGGAGAGGAACCGCAAAAGAGGTCGATTTCGCTAAAGTAGCCTCCGGTGCGCTTGAGGACAAAGATACAGTGCTTCTTGCCAACGAAGCGTTCTTAGATACAATCAACCTTGGGGCTTTGGGTAAGATAGCGGAAAAAGGCGATTTTGCCGAAATTGCCGCCGATCTGCAAAACGAATATCGGGAGAAAGAAGGGACCGCCCTAGCTCTCCGCCTTTCGGTCCAAGAGCCGATTGAAAAGACGAAAGAAGTTTTGATCGCCGATCTAGATGAAGTAGAAGAAGTCGAAGAAGGGTTCAAGTCGGGATTTGCTCGGGGCCTACCGCTACATTGGCCGCCGTTAAATTTGAACTTCTATTTTTCCCGAAGATTAAAAGTTTGGCTTGATGGAACGTTTGTCAAGATTGCACCTTTAGTTAAGGAGTATTCGCGAAAGGTAGCCTTTTTGATTTTGTCTCCGTGGCTACCCCGCGAGCCTGGGGTTTTGGGAGACGAGGAAGCGCGGAAAAGAAAAAGAATCATTGAAATAGCAGCTGTTCTGATTGTGGTTTTGTTAGCAAGTGTCTTTATCACCGCATTTAGCCGTGGTCGGAGGGTGGAAGCTGAAAGACGGGAAAAAGTGATTGTGAGTGTCGAACAAAAGCTATCCGAAGCCGAGAGCCTGAGGAATGTTAATCCAGCAAGCGCCGCTAATCTAATCAGCGAGGCGGAAAAAGAGTTAGAGAAACTTCCAGCGAAAGATCAGAAAGTAGCCAGTTTGCGCGAGAAGATCAAGACCCTTTCTGCGGAAATTAGCCGGGTTTACCAGGTGGGTTTAGAGACTTTTGTTGATCTTTCCAGCCAAAAAGGCGGGATTGCCAGCCAAAGATTAAAACTGACCAGCGGCTTTCTCTTTGTCTTAGACACAGGCACTGGGTCAGTTTATCGGGTAGATCGAAAAAGTAAAGAAGTGACGGTTTTGGTTTCGGAAAAAAAGGACCTGCAAACTATTGCTGATGATGGGGATTTTCTTTATTTCCAAACCAAAGAAGGAGTTTGGCGAATTGATATTCAGACTAAGGTTGAGAAAGACCAAGTTGATTCTTCCAAAAAATGGCAAAAGTTAACTGCCGCGGATACCTATCGAGGCAGCCTGTATCTTTTAGACGCAGGAGCTAAACAAGTCTGGAAGTATACTTCAACCGGTGGTGGGCTGGTAGGTCCGCAAAATTACTTGGTAGAAACCCCTACCGAAACCCCAGTCGGTTTTGCGGTAGACGGCGCAATTTGGTTGGTGAGTAAAAATAACCTCGACAAATATTTTACCGGCAAAAGAGAGAAGTTTGAATTAAAAAACCTACCTAGTAGTTTTGGTGAGGTAGCTGATGTCTATACAAGGGAAGGCCTGACAAATTTGTACATTTTTGATAAAGGCAGTGGTGGGGTATTTGTTATCGAAAAGGCAACTGGTAATTATGGTGCCGTTTATAAAGATGATAAACTCAAGGGCGCCAAATCAATTGTCGTTGACGAATCTGGCAAGACTGTTTATGTTTTAATTGAAAACACTATCTATTCATTTAGCTTCAAATGAAACCGATTATCAACAAAAAAGCCTCTTGGAATTATAACCTTTTTGAAAAATTCGAAGCTGGAATCATCCTCAACGGTAATGAGATTAAGTCAGCTCGGGTGGGGAAAGTTTCCTTGGACGAGGCTTATGTTTTAATCAGAGATGGCGATGCCGTTTTACTTAATTCTCACATCGCTCCTTATGAAAAGGGGGTTGGTGGTCCTGCTGATCCAAGAAGAGACCGCAAGCTTCTTTTGCACAAAAAGGAGCTTGATTATCTTGCCGGCAAACTTTCCGGATCTAATCTAGTAGTTGTGCCGACACGTTTGTATTTTAAGCGAAATTATGCTAAAATAGAGATCGCTCTAGCAGCAGGTAAGAAAAAATACGATAAGCGGGAGACGCTTAAAAGAAGAGAACAGGAAAAAGAAGCCCGTACTCTGTTGAGGAGGGATAAAATTGAAGCGCAAAAGCAGCGTAAGTAGCACCTTAAAAATTACTGCTAACTGATTTCTGCTTACTGCTCACTGAACAGGGGGATGTATATATTCGACGGGGAGAAGTAACTTAGAGTGCAAGCCGGTGTTGATCGAATCACCGTAAAAGTCGATCAAAGCAATAAACGCCAATAAAGATTTGGCTGTCCGATACGTTTACGCGTAATCGGACCATTTTGCTATCGCTTTCTTGGCGGGGGTAGCAAGGTGTCATAGAAGCCAAGATGATATTGGTAAGAACCGGTCGGCTTACCAAGATCAGATCTTATCGACCGTATCCTTGGGTTGATCTCGCTAGCTTCTAAACTTAAGGAGAACCAATTAGCTAGCTAAGCTTGTAGATCGCTAAGAAACTTTCTTTTCGGACCCCGGGGAAGAGCCGGGCATCTCCACCACCGTAAAAACCCACTTTAAAAGTGGGTTTTTGCGTTCTTTTGTGGTATTTTATTGGCGAGATGAGCTTGCTCGATTTGATCTTCCCCAAACGCTGCGTCGTCTGCCACGAAATCGGTAGTTACTTATGCCGTAAAGAAAAAAAGAAAATTCGGCAAGCCAGTCCTTTTTGCCCAGTTTGTTTAAAAGGAGCAGTTGGTGGCACTACTCATGAGCGTTGTAAGGGCAAGCTCTCCCTGGACGGTCTAATTTGCCTTTTTGACTACTCTAGCCCGATTAAAGAAATTATTCATGAGCTTAAGTACCGCTTTGTGAAGGATTTAGTAGGTACGCTAGAGGACGGCATTAAGGATGCCAAAATTTTAAACCAGATCGATTTTAGTACTTTTACCTTGGTTCCAATTCCTCTTGCTACGGGTAGAAAAAATTGGCGAGGTTTTAATCAAGCAGAAATTTTGGGAGAATTAATTACCCGCCGATTAAAAATAAACTCCAACCCAGAAATATTACGGAAGACTAAAGAAACCAAGCCGCAAGCAAAATTGCCCAGAAAAGAACGACTTCGACAAGTAAGTGGGACCTTTCGAGTAACGGGAAATATTTCTGGCCAGGGTTTTATAGTTTTTGACGATGTCTGGACCACCGGTGCGACTATAAAGGCTGCAGCAGCTGCTTTGAAAAGGCGTGGAGCAGTAAAAGTGTGGGGGCTGGCTTTAGCCAGTTCACATGGAGTCTGGCGGAGAGGGAGGGATTCGAACCCCCGATGACATTGCTGCCACACTGGTTTTCAAGACCAGCGCCATAAGCCGCTCGGCCACCTCTCCACTTTAAGCGGTTCACTCCCAAACTCTGGTTATCAATTTTTCTTTCTTTTCCCTTGTCCAACCCTTAATTTGTTTTTCTCTTCTAACGGCTTCTGTCTCAGTCAAAAACCTCTGACTCCAAACAATTTTACCCGGTTTGTTTTGAGCTGTAAATTTTGCCCCCAGTTGTTTTAAGTGTCTATCGAGCCTGTTCCTGAGATTATTTGTGTGACCCGTGTAATACTTACCGTTTGAAGTCAAAATTATATATGTGAAATAACCTACCATTAATTATCTTGCCCTTCGACTTCGCTCAGGGCATTCTCCTTGCTGGCCTGCCATGAGCAAGCGCAGCGCGTCGAATGGCGGAGGAGGTGGGATTCGAACCCACGTGAGCCTTACGACTCGCAGGTTTAGCAAACCTGTGCACTGGGCCACTATGCGACTCCTCCACTTAAGACGGTCAGCAAATTTTAGCAAAATAGCCCACTGAATTCAATATGGACAAGCAAAAGCCCAACGCGGACCACATTTAGTATTTGCGATAGACGGCATGGTAAAATATAATCGCGAGGTTATACCTCGCAATTGTTTCTCTGGCAAGATATAATCGCAAGATTACATCTCGCGCTTGTTTCTCTGGTGAGATATAATTTAGTCAATGGCAATCAAAGGGTAAAATGGCTGAAAAGGAACGCTCAGTAAGTGAATTAAAAAAAGAACTCGCCGGCCTGCAAGAAGAAATCCGCCACTTAGAGGGGCGAAAGCAGCAGGCAGTCAAATCTCTATTTCGCTGGCAATCATTTTCTCGACCGTATACCAAGCGCAACGTCAAATGGTTTGTTTACACCTTTTTGCTCGTAGCGACACTTATTTTAATTCTTCTTTTTGTGCGGGAATTTTTCATCATTGTCCCGGTTTTGGCGCTAGCCTTTGTGGCTTATATTTTGGCGACTGTGCCGCCAGAAGTAATTGAAAACGCCGTTACTACTCAAGGCATCAACACTGGTGGGACAAGCTATATCTGGGAGGAACTAGACGATTTTTGGTTTACGGAAAGAAGGGGGTTTCTACTACTAAACGTGGACACTTTTCTTCATTGGCCAAGACGGTTAATACTCTTAATTAACAAAGATGATCGAGATAAAATTAAAGACCTTCTTGTCCGTTACCTTCCTTACCGAGAGTTACCAAAAGCGAGCTGGCTAGATCATGCGGCTGATGCACTCTCTCATGGATTTCACAAGCTAACGAGTTGAAGAGATTTTATGTGCTTAGCCACCCCGGTTAGAGTTTTAAAATTAGAGAAAAATAAAGCATTGGTTGATGCGTGGAGTAAGAAAAGCGAGGTTGACGTGAGCCTTTTAAAAAATGTTAAAATTGGCGATTATCTTTATTCTAGCCATGGCCTGGCGATTAAAAAAGTCGCACGAGCCGAAGCGGAGGAAGTTTTAAAATTGGTTAAAAGCTGGCGTTAAATTATGGGGACTAGAGACTTAACTTCGAAAGGATTACTTTTGGTTTTTAGCACTGCAGTTATAAGCGGGGTTTCGATTTTTATTAATAAGTTTGGCGTTGGGGAATTTGATCCCTATCTTTTTGCCTTTCTCAAAAATCTCTTCGTTGCCTTTCTTTTGGTTGGTCTGCTATTAGGCCTGAAAGAATTTAAAAACCTAAAAAAACTAGCTAAGAAAGACTGGTTAATTTTATCGATTATTGGTTTGGTTGGTGGTTCTATCCCCTTTCTCCTTTTCTTCAAAGGCCTATCACTAACCACCGCTACCAATGGCGCTTTCATCCACAAAACAATGTTTATCTACGTAGCGATTTTGGCCGGTGTATTCCTGAAAGAGAAAATTCCAAACTGGCTTTTAATCGCCGGCGCTTTTCTTTTGATGGGCAATCTTTACTTTTTGAAATTCTTACCAGTCGGCATCCAACAAGGCGATCTTCTTGTTTTAGCTGCGACTGCCTTTTGGGCGGTGGAAAATGTTATTTCCAAATACGCTTTAAGAACCCTTTCTCCACGTATCGTTGCTTTTGGGCGGATGGGAATCGGTTCGGTATTTATTCTTTTATTCCTAATTTTCACCGGCAATATTCAAGCCGTTTCTAAGTTAACGCCGCTGCATTTCCCATGGATCGTAATTTCTGGAGTACTTCTTTTTGGGTACGTTACTACTTGGTACACTGGCCTGAAATATATTAATGTCTCCACCGCGACTGTGATCTTACTTCTAGGCTCACCGATTACTTCCCTTCTGACCTTCATTTTCCAAGGCCAGTCTTTTACTCAAACTCAATTGATCGGATCACTCCTTCTCACCTTTGGGGTAGCTTTGGCGATCGGTTTTCGGGAAATCTGGCAAACATTAAAGGGTCTGCCTAGACTGCTTTATGTCCTCCGGTCTTAGAGCCGCCATAGCTTATTCTCTGCCTTCTTACCGACTTGGTTTTTGTGGACCTCAAGAAGCTAAAAGCAAAAAGATTTTGCTTGATTTTGCTGCCGGCAAAAAAGTCGAGGAAGAACAGGTTAAAGAGGTTTTTAGACACTTTGAAGCTCCCTATCCGTACTTTAAATTAATTGCCAAAAGTAACGGGATTGCTGACCCGTTTGACAAGAGGGTGGTCAAAGCAATGTGGGTGGGAAATAAGTTGCTTGATAGCGTTAAGACCGATGATCTACGCGACCTAATCAGAACCGATTTTGTCAAACCATCTCTTCTTTCTCGCGAAGAAGCAGAAAAACGTGCAAGGAGAATCCCTGACGGGGTCGTTCCGCACCATAGTTTTCATGTTTTGATTTTAGGCGCGGTTTCTCACACCGTTGAACTTAAAGGAACAATGCTCGATCTTTGTCGGGTGGGTTGGGGCCGCGTGAAAAAAGTAACACCTGCCCGCATTGCTTCGCAAAGCGATGCAGGCGGGAGTAACAAGTTGCAAGTAACAAGTAAATCATTAGTTTTAGGTAAAAAAATTAGACTTGGGGTGGAACTTGAGAGGGAAATTAGTTGGAATAAAGACATTATTCCGAAGGTAAAGACTGGTGATTGGGTTTCTTTCCACTGGGCTCAAGCCTGTGAAGTTTTAACTCCACAAGAAGTCCAAGACCTCGAACACTACACCCAGAAAACAATTGATATGGTTAGTGAACAGAGCAGGTGATGCAGGGATCGTAGGCGCGGATGAGCATTTCGAGTAGTTCTTGGATTTTTTCCTTAGATTGCCCTTTTATTTGATTGAGTACCACTTGGGCGGTTTCTTCCATTGAGCTTAGATTTTGAACTGTTGGCGTAATAATATTGCAATGAGTAATCAAACCTTGAGTGTCAACCTCAATTTCGTAATACAGACCACCGCGAGGAGCTTCAACCATCCCGACGCCACGGGAAGCTCTTTTTGGTTTGTACTCCTTTGGTAATTCCGTTGCCTTGGAATCAACGCCATTTTCGATCAATTTCTCTAGGATCCCATTCGCTTCTTGGACAAAATGGTAAGTTTCAATTGCCTGGGCAAGATTGTTGTGATAAGGATTTTGGAAATCGATATCCGCGGTCTTGAAAAATTCTTTTGCCCTTCCTTTTAATAATTTTCCTTGTAAGGCAAGGCGGGCTAACGCCCCAACCATCATTCCCTTGCCTTCGTGATAGCCAAATTTGGCCGTTGAATATGGTTTGATTTCTTCATCAATAACTTTTTCAAAACCAACCGATCTCGCTTTGAGTTTTTTATTGGAGGTAATAAACTTCATATCATAAACTTCATAGGTTTTACCATTGGCCTGGGAGAAAAGACTAAAATCGGCCTTTACTTCCGGGTAGTTTAAGGAAGAGAAAAGATGGACACAGCCTTCAGCAGCGGCTAACATTTTCTCTGCTTCGTCTCTCAGCCCCCTTAATTGTTCAGTTGAAGGAACCTTGTGAAAACCGCCGGCGGCAGTGGCGGTGGGGTGAATTCCACGACCACCGACCATATCCGCAATCAGATCAGAGACTCTTTTCAATTCCAAGGCTTGCTGAAAATAAACCGGGTGAGTCTGGATAATCTCCAATCCGGAATCTAAACCTAAATAATCTGGCGCAACCAAAAAGTAGAGATGAAGAACATGACTTTGAATCATTTGGGCATCGAGAAGCAGCTTCCTTAACAAAACCGTCGAATCGGAGATCTTTAGTCCCAGCGTATTCTCAACACACTTTAAGGCGGCCAAATTGTGGGCGATTGGGCAAACACCACAAATCCGGGGTGTAATCCAGTAAAGATCAGTCGCTGGTCGGCCGACCACCATTCCTTCAAAAAGTCTTTCTCCCTCGGCCACTTCCAACCAAACCTTGTTTTTCTGCCAATTAAAATGCAAAGCGCCGTGGCCTTCAATTTTGGTAATAAATTCAGGTTTTTCCATTTTTTACCCTTGGCCTTTTAAATAACCGTGCGTATTCTGGTGTTTTCTTTAAAAACATTGAAAAATACTGCTCTACTTCTGGTGAGTCAGAAAATTTATACAATGTGTGGAGTAAATTATCAATCTGGGCGCTGTCCCGCAGACCAAAGCAGCCGTAGCAAGGCGAGCCGCCGCTGATACAGATTGCCCCGCAGCCACCTTGGGTAATTGGCCCTAGACAAATTTTCTTGGCTAGCAGTCGGCAGGGATTTCCGGCAAGTTTACATTCAAAACAAACTGAATAGCCCCGCGGCTTAGGAGCTTTGCCAGCCAGAAGCTCTTCCATTACTCTGACCACTTCTTTTTTTTCGACCGGGCAGCCGTGAATTAAATAATTTACTTTAACGTAAGCGGTGAGTGGTAGAGCGTCAATTCCGCGCGGTTTATATTTTTCGCCGTAGATTTTTTTGTACCAAAAACCGCGTGATTCTTTATCAATTATCCCGGGGATTCCGGCCAAAGTAGCGCAGCTTCCTAACCCAACTAAGATCTTGGTTTGTTCCCGCAAAAACTTCAAAGTATCAATTTCTTCTTGGGTAATTGGCGTCCCTTCAATCAAAACAACATCGTACGGCCCTTCATCTGCCCGCCTTTGGGCTAAGCGCCAATTGACAATTTCGATTTCGCCAGCAAGATCAAGCAATTTTTCTCGCAAGGAAACTAAAGCTACTTCGCAGCCTTCACAATCTGTAAAATCAAAAATCGCTAATTTTGGTTTTGGTTCGACTCCGCTGACCATAAATACTTCGACAAGCTCACTACAAGCCTTTAATCCCAATTGCTTTGAACTTGATCATAGTAAAAAACTGGCCCATCCGTACAGACGTATTTATCGCCAGTTGTACAATGCTGGCACTTGCCGATCCCACAGCTCATTTTTCGCTCTTCGGAAACAAAAATTCGCCGGTCAGCAATTCCAAGTGGACGCAAAATGTTTTCCAAAGCTGCAGCCATTGGTCCAGGACCGCACATGGCAGTAGCGGTGTTAACCGGATCGATTTTAATTTCGCGAGTTAACTCGCTGACCAAACCAATATGCCCCTTCCAATCTGGGGTGGGTTTGTCAACCGTCAAAATCACTTTAATATGTTTTTCCCAATGTTTGTAACGCTCCTCAAATAAAAGGTCGTCAGGTGTTAAAGCACCGTAGAGTAGGTAGACACGACCAAAAAGCTCTCGGCGGGCAATTATATACTCAATCAAGGTAGCGATCGGTGGAATTCCGCAGCCGCCGGTAACCATCACCACGTCTTTACCTTTGAAGAAATCAAGGGGGTAGCCGTTGCCATAAGGGCCACGAATGGTCATTTCGTCACCCCTTGCCAGTTGGTGCAAGGCAGCAGTGACATTTCCCGCCTTTCTTACGCCAATTTCAATGGAACCCTTTTCAAATGGTGAAGAAGCACCGCCAAAAGGCGCCTCACCAACTCCCCAGCGGCCGACTAAGAAAAACTGACCAGGGGTAAAAATTAAACCGTCTCTATCTGCTGGAAACTTCCAGCCAACTGGGGCAAGGCGAAAAAGCTTGACGTTAGCTGACATTTCTTGCAGTTTAATTATTTTTACCTTTTTTGGCTGAAGTAAGTTTTCCACTCAGAATTTCCTTTCAGGCTCCGCTTTTTGAAAGGCGTTAATAATCTCCTCTAAAACCTTTTCGATATCAATTCCAGCCGGGCAATATCTTTGACAGCGATGGCAGGCAACACATTGGGCCCGGCCAAACTCTTTGTAAGCGCGAACAAATTTATGATAAAACCAGTTAAAATAACGGGCGGCTTGAGTCGGTCGGAAGTTGTGCCCACCAGCAATTTTGGCAAAACCAGGCAACGTGCAAGCATCCCACTTTCGGCAGCGAGAACAAACTGTTTGGTCGAAGGAAGTCTTATCTTCAGTAGAAGTACAATAGCAAAGCGGACAGACATAAGTACAAATCCCACAACCTAAACAAACCCGACCCAAGTGCTCCCAAATCTGCCGATAATTTTCTCTCGACCATTCGATTGCTCGAGCGATCAATTCGCTATCCAGAAGTATCTGATCGAGTTTGGAAGTCGCTTCGTGCGATTTTGCCTTATGGTTAATTTCCTTTTCTTCAAAAAATTCGAGATCAGCAATCTTTTTTCCTTTTTTGGTTAAAGCGAGGGTGCGATAATATCGATCAGAGATTTTTTCCAAGATTAAATCGCCGCCGGGTGGGACTCCAACCTCCTCCTCCGATACTCCTATCAACGTTACGGCCCTACGCCGGTTTAAGTAGAAAGTGTCTGCTGGTTTTTTATTCATGATTTGGTCGAGATAAACAATCGCTTCCAGATCTTTGCGGCTAAGACCAAAGACAACAAATTTATTGTTTAGCTGCTCTTCTTGGACCCGACCATTAGTAACTTTAAACAGCTCCTCCTCAGGAGGCAGAAAATAAATTTTTGGCGGCAGGAGAGTGGTTTTATAATTTAATAGCACTTTGGTTGGGTCTTCCACGTTACCGAAAACAACTTCGCCCTCCTTTTCCATTGGAGCAAAGACGTCGTGGGATTTCTTTAAGTGGATTAGAAGGTTTGGAATGTGGTTTTTTGAGATTACCCTCGGCATTAGTACTCATTATATCTCGTTAGAGAAACAAGCGCGAGATGTAATCCGCGATTATATCAGCATTTTCTCGCCTGTAACCAGTGGAATTTCGGGCTTGTTTTTAGTAAAATGACATTTGTCTTTAATTAGGCGCTCGTAGGTCAATTGGATAGCATGCTCGTAGCTTATGCCTTCTGGTCGTTGCCAGAAGCCAGCTACTGCGCATGCTGCGACCTCGCTACGCGAGGGCTAAGAGCGTCGGTTAAGTTAAAATAGTGATGCTGTCGAGTCCTCGTAGTTCAATTGGATAGAACACTGGGTTGCGGTCCCAGCGGTTGGGAGTTCGAGTCTCCCCGAGGACGCCATGGAGGGGTGCCGGAGCGGCCTAACGGGCTGGTCTCGAAAACCATGCGGGGAGTAATCCTCACGGAGGTTCGAATCCTCCTCCCTCCGCCAAGCCCTCGTAGGTCAATGGACAGACCGTCGGCCTCCGGAGCCGAAGATTGCGGGTTCGAATCCCGCCGAGGGCGCCAGATTAGTTTGGAGGGCCGAGAGTTAGTAGGAGCGCACCGCGACGCAGGACGCGAAGCGGTCTAAGCTCCAGGCGCGCCATTAAAATATGAAATTAAATTATTTTGCTGCTTCAATCCCTTCAATTAGTCACCCAAAAAACAACCAAGACGCTTATTTTATTGATGAAAAAGAGGGGGTGGCGGGGGTTTTTGATGGTGTTGGTGGGCTTCCCCACGCTGGCCAAGCCGCCAGCTGGGCTGCCTCCTGTTTCCAAACTGAACTTAAACTGGAAAGTATGGAAAAAGCTTTCCAAAAGTGCCACCTAACCTTGAAGGAGAAAGGGATCGAGACTTTTGGCCGGGAAGGTGCAACTACCGCTGCGATTGCAAAAATTTACCCAACCAAAGAAACAGAATATTTGGTAGTCTGGGGCAGCGTTGGCGATTCTCGGGTTTATCACCTGACCAGCGATGGTCTGCGGCGAAGTTCAATTTCTGACTCGCTCGTTACTCAAGCTCTGGAAAAGGGTTGGATAAATCAAGCCAAGGCGGAAAAAATAGATCAAGCCACGAATCTAAAAGGTTTAAACGAGATCGAGAAAGGTTTGTTCCAAAGCCGTAATATCCTTACCCAAGCTTTGGGGATCGGTGTTTTCCAGCCTAGAATCGGTAAATTTAAAGTAAAAAAAGGCGAGAGTGTTATTCTTACCACCGATGGGGTTAATGACAACTTGACGGACAAAGAAATTGCTGAAATATTAAAACAGGCTGATAAAGACCCAGCCAAAGCCTTAGTTGAATCTGCCGCTAAAGTACCCCAAAGCACTTCTCTGCGGGCCAAACCTGATGATATGACAGCAATCGTGCTAAAATTTGAGTTATGAAAGTTGAATTTTCTGCTGGCGGAGTAGTCTACAGGAAAGTTAACAAAAGTATTGAATTCTTAATAGTGCAGCATTCAGGCCATCACCGTTGGGTGTTGCCAAAAGGTTGGATTGATCCCGGCGAAACTAAAGAACAAACAGCGATTCGGGAGGTCAAAGAAGAAGCTGGAGTCGAAGCCGAAATCCGCGATCAACTAGGCGAAATTACTGTTTTTTATATCAACCAAGAAAAAGAAAAAGTCCGAAAAACGAGTTATTTCTTTCTGATGGAGTACAAAAGCGGTAATCCAGAAAAAGACCATGGTTGGGAGGTCGAAAACACTACTTGGCTTTCCCCACAAGAAGCAATCAAAAAGTTAGATTATCCGGGTGAGAAAAAGATGGTGGAAAAAGCAACCGCTTTGCTTGAAAAATAAACATTTTAAAGGTAAAATACCTTCTGCTTGGAGGGGTCGCATAGTGGACTAGTGCACACGCTTGGAAAGCGTGCATGGCCGCAAGGTCATCGAGGGTTCGAATCCCTCCCCCTCCGCCATGGATCCGGCAAGCTCACCACCCTGAGTTTATCGAAGGAAAATCGCCAGAAATGTTGTTATTGGTTTTCGTAAGCTTGGATTGCTAATATGATGAAGTCAATTCAAAGAGCCGGATTTAGAGAGTCAAATTATAATACAGGCGAAGTGACTCTCCATTATGCCGTTGGTCCGGCCAACGGCTGGCCGCTGGTTCTTATACCAGCCCAAGCGATGCCTTGGGAAAGCTACCAGCGAGTTTTGCCGGAATTGTCGAAGCATTTTAGAGTTTTTGCGATTGATGTCCGGGGTCATGGCAAATCCAGTTGGACTCCCGGCGCTTACACCTTCAATAATATCGGCCAAGACTTGAAAACCTTCTTAAAAGAAGTAGTGTCCGAACCGGCGATTATTTCCGGGAATTCTTCTGGCGGATTAGTCGCCGTCTGGTTAGCGGTCTATGCACCGGAATTAGTCCGGGCAATCGTACCCGAAGACCCACCACTCTTTAGTGCGGAATGGCCCCGGTTTCGCGACGATTGCTACGCCTACCATCTTTTCAAACTGGCGGCAGAAACTCTTGGTACTGACAAGAAACGAAACCTTGCCCAGTTTTTTGCTCGGTTAGAAATACCCATCGAAGGTCGAAAACGGCCAACGAAGATCCCAACACCATTGTTCAAAATTATTTCGGGATTGATTTATATTTATATACTGATTTTTCCCAATCGTCCGATCGACTTACCTTTTCTGCCTCTGGAAACTCGAGTGATGATCAAAGGCCTTTCGATGTACGATCCAGATTTTAGCCGGGCCTGCGTTGACGGATCGATGTTTACGGGATTTGATCATGCTGCAGCACTCGCGAAAATTAAATGCCCAACGCTGCTTCTGCAAGCAAACTGGTTTCGTCATGAAAAATACGGTTTAGTTGGTGCGATGGACGATCAAGATGTAGCGAAAGTCCGCTCCCTAGTAAAGGATTTCCATTATGTTCAGGTTGATACTGGACATGTTATTCATTTGGAAGAACCGGAAATATTTATCAAAGAAATTATCCGTTTTTCATCAACACTACCACAAGTTACTTAAGATCGAAAAAGAATTTGCTGCAAACTTTATCCCCCTTTTCAAATACTTGTGCTATAGTTTAATTGTACCGATATGATAGACGGCTGCCCAAAATGATTGAGCTAAAAGACGTAACAAAAACATACAAAATGGGTGATGAGCTGATCTATGCGCTCAACAATGTCAGTTTGAGAATCAGTGATGGAGAATTTGTTGCTCTAGTCGGTCCTTCTGGTTCTGGAAAATCAACTCTTGCTAATGTCATTGGTGGCTTAGATGCTCCAACTGCCGGAGAAGTTATTGTCGACAACGAATCGTTAAGGAAAGCGAGTGACAAAAAACTATCCGCCTACAGGAACAAAAAAGTTGGTTTTGTTTTCCAAACCTTCAACCTTCAACCTTACTATACAGCCCTTGAAAATACCATGCTCCCGCTTCTGTTTGCTAAGGGCGTAAAGCACAAAAAGGAAAAAGCGATTGAGTGTTTGCGCGCCGTTGGGCTTGAAAATCGAATGAAACACAAGCCAAATGAGCTTTCTGGAGGAGAGAGGCAGAGAGTAAGCATTGCCAGAGCCCTGGTAAATGATCCAGAGATAATTATCGCCGATGAACCAACCGGAAATTTGGACTCCGCAAAAAGCGCAGAAATAGTTGATCTTTTGAAAGCCTTAAACAGGGAAAAGAAAATTACTGTTGTTATCATTACTCATGATCCTAATATTGCCAGGCAAGCGCACCGAATTCTAACAATTTTAGACGGAAAGGTAGGCGAGAGATGAGTTTTTTCGATTACTTTAGAATCTCTTTTAGAAATCTTTCGAGGCGGAAACTGCGAAGTTTCTTGACTATTGTTGCTGTTGTCATTGGCTCAATCGCAGTTCTAAGCCTACTTACCCTATCCTTTTCCGCTTCAGGAGTTTTCAAAAAACAACTGGAGGCTGTTGGCGCTCTTACCCAGGTGATGGTGACTCAACAGCAACAAGGAGGCGGCGGACCTTTTGGGGGCGGCGAGGGAGACGATACCATCCAAACCAAAAAATTAGACGATACTGTAGTTGCCGACCTAAAAAAGATTGACAATGTTGTCGCTGTCAGCCCAAGTATGGGTATCTGGAATATTGCCTCTGTGAGCCTTCAAGGTCAAACAAAGAAATTTAATATTCGCCTGCAGGCTTATGAGCCAAACGAAGCTTCGGTAAAACAGCTAGTAGCGGGCAGAAATCTTGAAAAAGGCGAAAAAAATAAAGTGATAATAAACTCTGCATATCTGAAACGCTTTGGCTTTTCAGATAAAAACCCGCAAGAGATTTTGGGTAAAAAAGTGGTTCTTACGACTCAAGGAGGGTTTACAGGAATTGGTGTGGACGTTCCAAAACCACCCATGGACAATAAGGATTGGTGGGAAGAGCAGAGGAAAATAACTTACGATTTGCCGGCGGAAGTAGTTGGGGTGGAGGAGGGCTTTGGCGGAGACCAGAATGGAGTTTACATTACCCTTGATTGGGGAAAAGATCTCAACACCCAGCGGTACTGGAAGACAGATGAGGAAGCTATGGAGAAATTAAAGCAAAGCGGAAAAGAATTTAAAGAGCCGTCGATGATACTTGTAACGGATACTACACAAGAGAAAGAAAAAGGCTATGAGGCCGTTGTCTTAAAGGTAAGAGAAACAAAAGATTCAAAAGCGGTTGGCGAAGCTGTTCGGAAAATGGGCTTTGGGGCGCAAACTGCTCAAGACATTCTTGACCAATTCAATAAAATGTTCTTCGCCTTAAGCCTTATTCTAGGTGCGATCGGCGGTATCTCCTTAGGTGTAGCAGCAATTGGAATTATCAATACAATGGTGATGGCGACTTACGAGCGGACAAGGGAAATTGGAGTAATGCGCGCTTGCGGTGCAACAAAAGGAACAATCCGCACTCTCTTTACCTTTGAAGCCGGATTGCTTGGTTTCTGGGGAGGTGTAATTGGTGTGGGAATTATCATGGGGGTTGCTATAGTTGGCAATATGTATGTCAATAAACTGCTTACTCAGCAAAATATACCTCTGCAAAATATTATCGCCCCGCCGCCCTGGCTGATCCTTGGAGTTATCGCTTTTACCACCTTGCTAGGCTTGATTTCCGGTCTCTATCCAGCTTTCCGCGCGTCTCGCCTAAATCCAGTCGACGCTTTGCGATACGAATAAGTCTTCTTCCCCCATTTCAAATATTTGTGCTATAGTCCAGAATTTTTCTGGAGGTAACTTTCCATAGCTCATCAGTTCCCTGAAAGTGGTTTATCAGCGGTTTGCTTTCCGAGGAAGGAAAAAGTGTGACGGCCGCGAAAGGACAGCCCTACCCTAGAAATTTTACTCCAAACGATCTAGTATTTAATCAATGATCAATACATCTCAGCTCTTCTGGTTTCTGTTCTTTGCGATCCCAATATTTTTGATTAGCGTTTTTCTGAAAATTCTCCAGCAATATCGAAAGAAAAAAATAGAGCGGCAAGAAAGATCCGAAAGTTTGACTGAAGGTGGTGTTGAAGAAGCAAAACCCTACCGTGAATTGCGTGATGAAGAGAAGAAGGAGTTGGAAAACCTGGTCAAAAATTCAGCGAGGATTAAAAACAACGCTTGGTGGCTACTACCGTTATTTTTGCTAGTCGATCTTTTACTCGCCTGGTGGTTAAAGACGGCCCTTGATTTAGGTGCATTTGACGTAGGTGATTTTAACAAAAGAATCTTAATTTACAGTATCGTGGCACCACTCTTTGTTTTCATCCAACTTTATTTAATTAGACTTTATTGTAGTGAGAAAGATCGCTATCTTGATTTACGCTCACCTGTTTTTCGTGTTCAAGGACAAGCTATAAAAGAAGAAACCCAAAGATCGCAGGGTCATAACGTCTACGGACCCCAGACTTTCATAACGGTAAGAAGAATAACTTTTTCAAACGTGGATTTCCCAGATATGGCTGACTTTTTTGAAACGATAAAAGATGGGCAAGAAATTGCGGTTGAGTATAGCCCACGGATAAAACATGTTTGGATGATGTATAAAACGCAGGATCTAAAGTAAAACACCCATTTACCGAAAATTACTTTTTGCTCTCTGAAATTTCTTTAGCCCAGGCGGTGGCGCGGAGTTTTATTTTACGGCTTGGAGTTCTTCCTTGACCCTTTCCTCCAAGTAGACCTTCATTAGAGACTGGTAGGGAACATCTTTTTTGTTCGCCAGTTCTTTCAGCGCGTTTAACAGGGATTGAGTTAGACGAATTGAGACGGTTTGGGTAGACAGCCTCAAATTTGGAAAGGATGGGTTAACAACCGCTTTACTCCAATCGAAATATTCAGAAGTGTCCGCAGTTGCCCAAAAGTCGCGTTCTTCATCCTCGTTTTTAAATTTTGGTATTGGTTTAAGTTTTTTTTTCATATAGAAACCTTTCTTTTCTATTCATATCACGAGCAGAAATTACTCTAACTTTCCCAGCTCTAAAAGTAAAGATAACCGACAATTTTCTTTTTTGGTTGGTTAGACCTAGTATTTGTTGTCTCACTTCAGTTGAAGAGCGCTTTTCGTCTTTAAAAACCACTCTGGGTTTATTGACAAACACCTCTTCTGCTTCCGTATGTTTAACCTTATGTTTCTCCCAATTCTTCAAAATATTTGCTTCATCCCAATCAAAACCAAACACTTCGTCTAAGTTCATGTATATGAAGATAATATACAATTAGAGCGGTTATGTCAACAGTTAACTCCCCAATTTGCTTTCCGAGGAAGGAAAAAGTAAAGCGATGTAGTGGAATTTTTGATAAAATGTATTTGAAGTGACAAAAATAAAGCTGCCCACCATCGCTTTTTCTTTCCTTCTTTTTTCAACTTGCGTTTTTATTTTCATTCCAAATGTTAATGCGCAACTTGCTAACTCCCCCTGGCCAATGTTCCATGGAACCAATAAATTAACCGGCCAGTCAGTATATGATGCGTCTAAAGTTGATGGGACAATAAAGTGGAAGTTTAAGGCAGACGGTGGGGTTGAGACATCGCCAGTAATTGGTATAGACGGAACGATTTATTTTATTGATCACAAATGTAATTTATACGCAGTAGATCAAAATGGAAGCCAAAAATGGAAATTTAGCGGCGGAAAACCGATATTCACCAAAGAGTGGAATAATTGGAGTTGCGCCCATTCAACTCCGGCTATTGCCAAAGACGGAACTATCTATGCTCTTATGATGACCGGAAGTTTTTTCGCCGTAAATCCCGACGGCACAGAAAAATGGCGCGCACCGGTCTTTGCTTTTAATGATGGTTGGTCGTCGCCAGTCATAGCTTCCGATGGAACGATTTATGTTTCTTCCGAAATATACCCGCCGCGAGAAACCGGCAAAGAAATGGAGAAACCCGGCTATGTTTACGCCTTTAACCCTGACGGCACCAAAAAGTGGGAGCGAACCAACGGTTCGGCTGGCGGATCGAATTCAGTTGCCGCTATCGCCGATGACGGCACTGTTTATTTGGGAACGAGTGAATCTAGAGAGAATGACCACCCGTTTGAAATGAAGCTTTTTGCTTTCAATCCCGACGGCTCTACTAAATGGAGTTTTTGGCCTGATAACGGCGTAATAGAGGGTTCTCCTGCGATTGGGAAAGACGGAACAATTTATTTTGGTACTAAGGGCAAGGATGATCCTAGAAATGCCAATTTTTATGCCTTAAATCCTGACGGCACAGAACAATGGAGAGTTCCTCTTTCCCAAGGAGAAAGCATTACTCCCGCTATCGCAAATGACGGAACGATATATTTTGGCGACTGGGGAGGAACATTTTATGCTTATGATGCACAAGGCAAAGAAAAATGGCGGGTTCAAATACCCGAAAGCGAAAGCGTTTATGAATCATTAAGTTCTTCGCCGGCGATCTCTGCGGACGGAACTCTCTATTTTGGCTCAACTATGGGATTGTTTTTCGCTTATTCTAAGGACGGAGAAGAAAAATGGCGATCCAAGATCGAAGGGGGAGGAATTGTTGCTTCACCCGCCATTGGTGCCGACGGCACAGTTTATGTTACGACAGTTCCGGGCGAGCTTTTGGCTTTCGGGCCCAATAAAGGGGTATCAGCGAGCAGTTCTTCTGCCACCGGCAAAAAAGAATTGGGATTTATGTCAAAATATCTGCTAACTATTGGTCTTGCAACTACTTATTTACTGGGAACTATTCTGATTTTTTACCTCGTTATCTTTTTATTGCGAAAGAAACTTTCCGGAAAACTTCTTAGTGTTTATGAATTTAGCAAAAACCATAAGATTATTATCTGCGTGATATTCTTGATTTTCGCTGGTTCCCTTGGAGGTTCAAGCTATATGTTTTTTATAAATACTAAAAAAGTTAGCACGCCTGCCGCTTCTCAAGAAAAGGATAATACCACCCATATATCGTGTCCCAAAAACGTATATCAACGAGGAGAAAATGCATATTATGCAGTTTATTGGGAGAATAATAAAGCTGTGCAAAAAGATATTTCTGTTAAAGAACACGAGCAAATTAAGTCGAGCTGCAAAAATACGACTCTGCCTGAGGCACAAAATCAAGGCCAAAATACAAATACTCCGCAAACAGATACCGGCAATAGTGAGAACGACAAGTGCCCGCACCATATCTATGGTACTTGGGAAAATGGATTTTACGGCGCCTATGGGGGGAGGACCACAAAAGATCTAACAAACGACGAGTCAAAGTGGATCCAGCAAAACTGTCCAAATACCACTTGGCCAGAACAGTACAGAAATGATAAGAAATGATAAAAAAACAAAGATAAATTTGTGTATACTTCTTTTACTTACCTTCTTGTCGGCTTACATTTTTATTCCAAATGTAGAAGCCCAGCCAGCCGATTCGCCCTGGCCGCTTTTTGGCCACGACCAAAGGCATACAAACAATAGCCCTTATGATTTGGGGAAAAACAAAAAAGAAGTGCTTTGGAGCTATAAGACAGGAAGCTCAATAGAATCATCGCCGGCTATTGGGGCGGACGGGACAGTCTATGTGGGATCACATGACGGAGTTTTTTACGCATTCAACAAAAACGGCTCGGTTAAATGGAAAGTTAAGTTAACCGAGCCGTCGTATGATCCAAGGTGGAATACTTCAAAAGCGATAATGGCAAGTCCTGCTATCGCCAAGGACGGTACTATTTATATTAATAGCGCTTCTGGTTATCTTCATGCCTTAAACCCTGATAGCAGTGAAAAATGGCGTTTTCCGATCAAATGGCATAATGATTTTTGGAACGGACCGAATATTGGTCCTGACGGAACTGTTTATATTGGCACGGCTCGGTTTGATAAAAATAGTGAGGGTTCAGGCCTTTATGCCCTAAATTCCGACGGAACCAAGAAATGGTTCTCTCCCGAGCCATCAGGTGTGACTATAGTGCCAAGTGTTTTGGATGACGGTACGGTTATCTCCGGAGCAGCCAACCCGGTTGATAATAGGGGGAGAGTCATAGCATTGACTCCGGATGGAAAGAAAAAGTGGGAATTTGTTCTAGAGCAGTGGCTCGAAGGACCAGCAGCGATTGGAGGTGACGGAACGATATTTAGCGGTTCAAAAGAAGGTATCTTTTACGCTCTCAATCCTGATGGCAAAGAAAAATGGCGGTTTAAGACCGGGGGCGGCATCAGTGCCATACCGACTGTCGGTAGTGACGGAAACGTTTATATCGGTTCCTGGGATGGGAACTTTTATGCCTTTGACCAAAAAACCGGCAAAGAAATGTGGCGTTTTGATGTAAAGGTGGGACGGGACCCAAAATTGTTTGAAGGGTATCCTGGTAAAGAGACGATTTGTACTAGCGCAGCACTTTCAAAAGACGGAGTATTAGTTTTCGCCGACGTTTTTGACACAGTATATGCCGTTGATACAGCCGGCAAAGAGCTCTGGAGATGGAAAACCGAAAGCGGTAGCGGGATTGTTTCTTCACCCGCAGTAGGCCGCGACGGCACGATTTATTTTGGAGACGAAGGAGGAAATTTTTACGCTCTGGGTGATAAGAAGGAGACGAATTCACAGGCCACTAGTTCGGCCAGCCAACAGGTCAGAAGTGCTAAATCACTGCCCATTTTAGTTATCGCATGTTCGTCGGCAATAGCTTTTGGGCTTATTTTGGCAGGAATAATTTATGCTATTTATCGTAGAAGAAAGCAAGATAACGAAAGTGGAAAAAAGAAATTAAGCATAGAAATCTTGCTAATTATTCTTCTAATCACATTTGTTATAACAGCGATTGCTGGTGCTTTAGGGTTTTTATTTTATCCGTTCAAGCAAGATTCTAAGACAAAGGATCCAAAACCAATAGAAAAAGCGGAAACGGATCAATCACAGAAAGCAAAAACGGATCAATATGAGGATGAGTTTACCAAAAATGCAGTACGTATCCCCGGTCCTATTGATATTTGGGTTCGTGAGTTTGGCGAAACCGGAAGGTCATGTCTGGGTGAAGTATGCGGGGCGTTAAAAGATACTTGTGTCAGATGGAATAAAACCAAAGATAACTGTTATGAAATGATTAAGACATCACCGGCCGCCCCGGATAGGTATAAGATTTACTGTAACATGGTTGTAGTCAATCAAGACAGCAAAAAACCGGCCAACGTTTCGCTCGATTTGAATTACATTACTGGTGACGGCATAACGCATTTTGTGCAAAATGAATCTCATAAGATAGAATCGGGAAACGGTAAGTCGCTTCTTTGGACATATGATGTTGATGAACACAACGAGGGTAAATGCGGCTATAGCGACGTTATAGTCACCGAAGCCGATAATTAGTTAAAACGATGGTGGATAAAACACAAAACAAAATCACTTCTTGCTCCCTAAAATTCCTTTAGCCCAGGTGGCAGCGCGGAAGAGTTCGCCCTGTTTCAACAGCTCCAATAAAAAATCGCCAGGCAGAGGGGTTTCATAAACTTACCGAGCGGTTAGCCCTCTTTGTCAGTAGTCTCAAAACCAATACAGTAGCTTCGGTGGTTTGTGCTGTAATCGCAAGATTACATCTCGCGCTTTTTTCTCTAGCGAGATATAATCCGAGAGCATAATGAAGAAAAATGGCAGGCTGATAATTGTTTCAAACCGACTGCCTGTAACGATCCGCAAGAAAGGACGAAACTACCAATTTTCCCCAAGCATCGGCGGTTTAGCCACGAGCCTAGGCTCTTTTTATAGGGACTGTAAAGACTACGAGAGGACTCTTTGGGTTGGTTGGCCCGGCGCAATACCTAAGGAAAAAAGGGAAGAAGTCAAAGCCAAGCTAGTTAAACAGTTTGCTTGTCATCCTGTATTTCTATCCGAAAGCCTGGTGGAAAAATATTATGAGGGTTTTTCTAACGACACACTTTGGCCTCTTCTCCACTCCTTTCCCGCCCACACCCAATACGATCTTTCTGAATGGCAAGCTTACCAAAGGGCCAACCAACTTTTCTGCGAAGAAATTGTCAAGATCGCCAGGCCAGATGATACTTTTTGGATTCACGATTACCATTTGATGCTGCTGCCGAAATTTTTGAGAGATAGACTGCCCACTGTTTCAATTGGTTTCTTTCTTCACATCCCCTTCCCGCCATACGATGTTTTTCGTCTACTACCACAAAACAAAGAAATCGCGGGAAGCCTCTTAGCAGCGGACCTAATAGGGTTTCATACTTATGATTATGCCCAGTCGTTCTTAACCGCCGCTAGACGTTTGTTTGGATACGATAACGAGCTTGGTAAGATTGTGCTCGACCAAAGGATGGTCTTGGTTGATGTTTTTCCAATCGGGATAGATTTTACAAAATTTTCCACTGCTTCTCGTAGTATTCTAGATCAGAGTAAGACACCTTCAATAAAGAGAACAATTGGTGCTGCAAAGCTAGTTTTTTCAGTTTCTCGGCTAGACTACACCAAAGGTATCCTCCAAAGCTTGCACGCCGTAGAGGAATTTTTTGATCAATGTTTGGAATGGCGAGAAAAAATAACCTTTGTCTTAGTAGTTGTTCCCTCCAGGGAGAAAGTTAAAAGATATGCTGATTTGAAAAGAGAAATAGATGAGCTTGTTGGGAGAGTAAATAGCAAATACGGAACGCTGAGGTGGCTACCGATAAAGTATATCTACCGCAACCTAAATTTCGCTGAGCTAATTGCTTTATATTCCAACGCCGATATAGCGCTAGTAACCCCACTTAGAGACGGTATGAACCTAATCGCAAAGGAGTACATAGCGGCAAGGCCCGATCTCAAAGGAGTTTTAATTCTTAGTGAAATGGCGGGATCGGCTAAAGAATTGGTTGAGGCCCTTACGGTAAATCCTAACAGTAAAGAGGAAATAGTCGAAGCGTTGAATAAAGCGTTAGAGATGACAACAGGCGAACAGACGAGACGCAACAGAGTAATGCGAAAGAGGCTAAGAAATTACAATGTCAAAAAATGGGCAAAGAGTTTTCTTGAGAAATTATCTGGGACTGTTTCTCTTTCAAATATGCTTACCGTAAGGTACTTAAACAGCAAAAGAAGACAAAAAGCGGTTAAATACTATGCAGCAAGTAAACGTCGCCTTTTTCTTCTAGACTACGATGGGACACTTGCCCCCTTCTATGGTGAACCCAATAAAGCCAAACCTTCGAAAGAACTAGTTGAGTTGCTTGGAATGCTGGCTGCTAAATCGAAAAACAAAGTAGTGATTATAAGTGGCCGAGAAAAAAAAGCCTTTGGTCGCTGGTTTCCCAACCCTCACGTAACACTTGTAGCCGAGCACGGCGGTTGGGTAAGAGGTGAAAATACTTCAACATGGAAACCAACTATTACTGCGGATGAGACTTGGAAAAAACAAATCAAACCAATAATGCAACTTTTTGTAGACAGGATTCCAGAGTCTTTTATTGAAGAAAAGACTTTTTCTCTTGCCTGGCACTATCGGGGATCAGATGTGGAAATTGGCGAAGCAGCTGCCAAAGAAATGAGCGACACGCTGACGAACCTAACAGCAAATTTAGACTTAAGCGTTTTACCAGGAAATAAGTTGGTCGAGATCAAAATTAGCGGGATTAATAAAGGTGCGTTTTATTCCCGGTACCTCTCAAAAGAAAATTGGGATTTTATTTTGGCTGTTGGAGACGATTGGACAGATGAAAGCCTTTTTAATGCCTTGCCAAAATACCCATTTTGTTATTCAATCCGAGTTGGTTTCACACCCTCGGCAGCAAGATTTAATCTAAGGTCTCCAAAGGAAGTAGTAGGTTTATTAAACATATTGAGCCAACAGTAATAGGGGTAAATAAAAGGTTTCGAAACTCAGGTTGTAGCAATGTCTCTTTTGACGAAAGCGATTGCGCCAACTATCGTGCAGATTATTCCTACAGCCAAAAACACAGCTATACTTAAAGTATCGATGTGATTATTAAGGAGAGCGGCGTTTTGATCGTAGTAGTGGAAGAAAGAGGCGTACTTTAGGTTTTTTAGAGATTCTTGGAAGCTTGAAAATATATTGAGAGCGTACATAATGATCAGCAGTCCGCCGGTAAGAGCAGCGGGTTTGCCTTTCGAGGAAGAAACGGCTGAGAGCATAAAGCAAATACCAAAAACGGCAAAGGCGAAGAGAAACCCCAAGATCGAGATTGTTAGAAACTTTTCCCAATGAAAGCTTACATTATAAAGACGGGCGAGAAGAATCACAGACGAATTGGAGATAGCAATAAAGACGGTGATGATAAACAAACCAGAAAGATATTTCGCAAAGAAAATCCGCAACCGGGAAATGGGTTGAGCGAGCAATAGTTCAATCGTTCCTGCTTCTATCTCTCCGGCAATTGCCGATCCAGCATAGGCAATAATTAAAACAATTAAAATAATCGGCCAAAGCATGCTGAAATATTCGCCGGCCATAAACCCTTCAAAACTGGAGATAAAGCTTTCAATTTCGATGCCAAACGCCTTCATCAGATCTTGTGGGTAGGCTTTGAAAGCTTCTTTTAATTTTTCGCTTTCTTTAAAAATCGATGGAAAGAAAGCGGCATAAAACCAAACAAAACCAATACAGATGGCGTTGTAAACTAAAAGAGCGATTCGATTGGTTTTTAGTGTTTTGGTAAATATTGGCCACATATTATTTTCGAACCTGCGGGTGAGAAAACGTCATCCGCAGGATGTCATCTGTAAAACTCCATAAAGACTTCTTCTAGACTGGCATGAGTAACTTCTAGGTCTTTAAGATTGTTGTATTCACTTAGTTTGTGCAAGAGAGGTCGGATGTCAGCCTTAATTCTTAGGACAAGACCATCAGAAAGCTCCTCTATTAGTTCGATGCCGTCGGTGACAATTTCTTTTTTTGGTATTTCCCCTTCGAAATAAGCGTGTACTGTATAGATTCTTTTTCGCCTGATATCGTTAATCGACTCGGTGGCAACTATCTCCCCTTCTTTGAGGATAACTACTCGATCACAGATTTTTTCCACCTCGGCGAGATTGTGCGAGGACATAAAAATTGTTTTTCCTTTGGCTGCTTCGGACTTTAAAATCTCGTAAATGTAATTCTGCAATAGTGGGTCAAGGCCGAGTGTTGGTTCATCTAAAACAAGTAGTTTTGGTTGGTGCATCAGAGCAAGAATTATTCCTAACTTTTGTCGGTTACCAGTTGATAGCGCTCCTGCTTTTTTTCGGGGGTCGAATTTCAACTTATCGATTAATTCCTCATCAAAGCGGCTAATCCCTCTAAGCCGTTCCAT